>Ga0316232_1000948_pt1 | contig 38859 bp, 34 predicted proteins | sample TBHtaG_FD_206006 | JGI IMG/M metagenome (GOLD analysis project Ga0316232, IMG submission 206006) | Freshwater microbial communities from Trout Bog Lake, Wisconsin, USA - TBH18025_13 | ecosystem: Environmental > Aquatic > Freshwater > Lake > Hypolimnion/Profundal zone | place: USA: Wisconsin... | reverse complement strand
CGCGCCACGTCGCAATCATCTTCTTGGTATCCGCTGCGCGGATACGCAAGACCTCACACCCGGGCCCGCTCGGCCGCGGCTTGAACGGGGTGGTCAAGTGAGCGTACCGCGCCACGTCGCGATCATTATGGACGGCAACGGCCGCTGGGCGGCAGAGCGCGGGTGGCCGCGGATCAAGGGCCACAAGGCCGGGGTCCAGGCCGCCCAGGACATCCTGGAGGCCGCCGCGGACCTGGGCGTCGAACACCTGACCCTTTACGCATTCTCCACCGAGAACTGGAAGCGCCCGGGCCTGGAGGTGACCATGATCATGGCCCTCCTGCGCATGTACCTGCGGATGTTCCTGCCGAGACTGCGTTCCAGGGGGATCCGCTTCCACCACCTCGGCGCCGTCGAAGGGCTGCCCGACGGTGTTCGCAAGGATCTGGCGAGCCTCGAGGCGCAGACCGCAGGCCACAAGGGGATGGTGTTCCATCTGGCCGTCAACTACGGTTCCCGGCTTGAACTGGTCCAGGCCGCCCGCCGCTGCGTGGAGGACGGGCTGCGGCCGGGCGAGATCACCGAAGCGGCCATGGGCGAGCGCCTGTGGACCGCGGGGGTGCCCGACGTGGACCTGCTGATCCGGACCTCCGGCGAACTGCGCATCTCCAATTTCCTGCTCTGGCAGGCCGCCTACGCGGAATTCTACCTGACGGACTGCCTGTGGCCGGATTTCCGGGGTCCCCAGCTGCGCGAGGCGGCAGCCGCCTATGCCCAGCGGGAACGCCGGTTTGGCGCCCTATGACCGGAGTCGCGATGAAACCACCCTCCCCTCCCCATCCCGGCATGGACAAGAAGAACCTGGCCGTGCGCCTGGGGACGGCCCTGGTGTTTGGGGTGTTCTTCCTGACGCTGCTCTACTTCGGCGATCGGGCCGAGTCGCGTGCCATCTTTGCCGTGATGCTGGCCGCAGCCCTGTTCATGGGCATGCACGAATTCACCCTCATGGGCCAGAAACTGGGCCAGCGGCCCTCCCTGTATGCCGGAGCCGTGGCCGGGTGGCTGCTGCTCGTGCACTTCCTGCTGCTGGGCCTGAACATCACCGATCCCCTGCCGCTCTGGCTGGCCCTGGTCATCGGCGGCGCCGTCATCCACTTCGGCGCGCTTTTCTTCGAGCCGGACCTGGGGAGCGCCCTGGCCAGCCAGGCCCTCACCTGGATGGGCGCCCTCTACCTGGGGCTGGGCTTCGGCTTCCAGCTGAAACTTTTCATGTTCTCCGACACCACCCTGCCCAATACCGGCGGACGCCTGATCCTGGCCCTCTACCTGATCGTCTGGGTGGGCGATTCCGCCGCCTATTTCGTCGGCAGCCTGCTGGGCCGGCACAAGCTGGCCCCCAAGGTGAGCCCCAAAAAGACCTGGGAAGGCGCCGGCGGCAACCTCCTGGGCAACCTCGCGGCGGCCTTCCTGATCAAGGCCACCGCCTGCCCCCAGTGGTCGGTGGTGGACGCGGTCGCCATCGGCCTGCTGCTGGGCACGGTCGGCCAGCTGGGCGACCTGGTGGAAAGCACCTGGAAGCGCAGCGCCGGCGCGAAGGATTCCAACATGGGCGGGATCGCCATCCCCGGCCATGGCGGCCTCCTGGACCGGGTCGACAGCCTGGTCTTCGCGGCACCCGCCCTCTATGCCTATGTCCACTTCGTTCACGGATTGAACTGATCCATGCGGCACCTCGCCCTGCTCGGCAGCACCGGTTCCATCGGCACCTCGACCCTGGACGTGGTCGCGGCCCATCCTGAACGGCTGGCGGTGGCGGCCATGGCCGCGGGGCGCAACCGGGAGCTGTTCCGGGCCCAATGCGAGCGGTTCCGGCCCCGGTGCGTGTCCCTGGCCCGGGTTGAGGACGCCGCCTGGTTGGCGGCCGAACTGAGCTACCGGCCGGTGGTCCTGCACGGCATGGAAGGTCTCATGGCCTGCGCGCTCGAGGCAGGCGGCGACACGGTGGTGGCGGCGGTGGTGGGCGCGGCCGGCCTGGCCAGCGTGGAAGCGGCCCTGCGCAACGGCCGCCGGGTCTGCGTGGCCAACAAGGAGAGCCTCGTGGTGGGCGGCGCGCTCATGCGCCAGGCCCTGGCTGACGGCGGCGGGGAGCTGCTGCCGATCGATTCCGAGCACTGCGCCCTGCACCAGCTCCTGGCCGGGCGGGCGCCGGCGGAGGTGCGCGAGATCCGCATCACCGCCAGCGGCGGGCCGTTCCGGGACTGGGACCTGCGGCGCATCATGGGCGCCACGGTGCAGGAAGCCCTCAACCACCCCACCTGGAAGATGGGCCCGAAAATCACCATCGATTCCGCCACCCTCATGAACAAGGGCCTGGAGGTGATCGAAGCCTCGGTGCTGTTCGGCCTGGACGCCGACCAGATCCAGGTGACCGTCCACCCCCAGAGCCAGGTGCACGCCATGGCCGGTTTCCAGGACGGGACCTACCAGCTCCAGGTCTGCGCCAACGACATGAAGCTGCCCATCCAGTACACCCTGCTCTATCCCGACCGGTTGCCCGGTCCGGTGCCTCCTTATGATTGGGACATCGCACGTGCCTGGAGTTTCGCGCCCCCAGACCTGGAGAAGTTCCCCTGCCTGGCCCTGGCCTACGCCGCCCTGCGGGCGGGGGGCACGGCCCCGGCCGTGCTCAATGCCGCCAACGAGGAGGCGGTGGGCGCATTCCTGGCCGGGGCGACCGGTTTCTGGCAGATCCAGGCCTGCGTCGCTGAAGTTATGGCGAGCGTGCCGAGCGAACCTGCCCACACTTTAGGGCAGGTCATGGATGTGGACCGCCGTGCCCGGGCAGCGGCCAATGCCTGGATCCGTCAACACCCGGTTTGATTTCTCATTTCCCAAGGACTTCCATGAAGCGTCTGCTGTATATCGCCCCGGCCATGCTGGCGGGCGGCTATCTTCCCGGGGCGGGCTTCTGGGGCCCCGTGGTGCTCCTGGTCGGACTCATCTTCTTCCACGAGGCGGGGCACTTCCTCGTGGCCAAGTGGATGGGGATGCCGGTCGACGTGTTCTCCCTGGGCTTCGGCCCCCGGGTCGCCGGCTTCAGCTGGAAGGAGACCGACGTGCGGCTCTCCCTGCTGCCCCTGGGCGGCTACGTGCGGCTCGCCGGCTACAATCCCGAGGAGCCCAACGCCCAGGATCCCAACGGCTTCCTGGCCCAGCCCGCCTGGAAACGGCTGTTCTTCTATTCCGGCGGGATCCTTGCCAACATGCTCATCACCGTGGTGATCTTCTTCGCCATGGGCATGGACGAGGCCCGGATCACCGACAAGCGCCCGGTGCCCACGCCCCTGCAGATCGTCGAGGTCACTCCCGGTTCCGCCGCGGCCGAGGCCGGGCTGCAGTCCGGCGACCAGATCCGCAGCTTCGGCGCGCTCAGCTTCCCCGGCAGCAAGAGCGAGGAGGCCATCGCCTACATCCAGGCCCGGCCCGGCGCGGCGATTCCGGTGACCCTGGACCGGGACGGCGTCACCCGGAACCTCCAGGTGGTTCCCAAGAACGAGGGCGGCAAGGGCAAGCTGGGCGTCTATTTCGATGTCTCCAGCTGGATCTACACGCGCCGGCCGTTCCAGTTCAAGGATCTGGGCACCGGCGCCAAGCTCGGGGTGGTCGGCAGCGCCAAGCTGGGCTACGAGATCCTCGGCAACTTCGGCAAGTTGATCACCCACAAGGTGAGCCTGAAGGAGGTCGGCGGCCCCATCACCATCGTCCGCGCCGGCAGCCGGGCAGCCAAGGCCGGCCTGGCCCAGTTCCTCTTCCTCACCGCCCTGATCTCCATGAACCTGGCCGTGCTGAACGCCCTGCCCATCCCGTTCCTGGACGGCGGCCACGCGGCCATCCTGGTGATCGAGAAGCTGCGCGGCAAGGACCTGTCGATCAACGTCAAGGAACGGATCCTCCAGGGCGGCTTCCTGTTCCTGGCTTCGCTGATGGCCATGGTGATCGCGCTCGACATCCTGAAGCTGAGGAGCTAGTCTCTATCCCCTTTGCGGATCCGGTCCATCTCCCGCTTCTGCTCCCGCTCCCGCAAGGCGTCGCGCTTGTCGCCCATGGTCTTGCCCTCGGCCAGGGCGATGCGCACCTTGATCTTGCCCCTGGCGTCCAGGTAGATGGCCAGGGGGATCACGGTGAAGCCTTTGCGCTCGGCCTTGGCGACGATCTTGTGGATCTCGGCCCGGTGCAGCAGCAGCTTGCGCGGGCGCAGGGGATCGTGGTTGGCGTCCGTGCCGAATTCGTAGGGGCTGATGTTGGCCTGCTTGAGCCACAACTCCTGGTTGTGGGCGTCGACATAGGCATCCTGCAGCTGGCCGTGGCCGCCGCGCAGGGCCTTCACCTCGGTGCCCAGCAAGGCGATGCCCGCCTCCCAGGTGTCCAGCACATGGAAGGCGTGGAGGGCTTTGCGGTTCCTGACAAGGTCTTCACTCATGCCCCCAGTGTATCCAGGTTAAAGTTAGGGTTTCATGCTCCGGAGACCTCGTGCTGCATAAGCTACTCACCCCTGTGATCCTGTGGATGACCGCCCTGCTGGTGGCCGCCGGGCCGCTAGGGGTTACCCTCCTGATGGGCATCGAAAGCGCCTGCATCCCCCTGCCGAGCGAAGTGATCATGCCCTTCGCCGGCTACCTTGCCTATAAGGGGCAAATGAGTTTTCTGGGCCTGGGCGGCGCCAACCCGTGGATCCAGATCCTCACGGCGGGGTTGTTCGGCGCCATCGGCTGCAACCTGGGATCGATCCCCGCCTTCGAGCTGGGAGCCTGGGGCGGACGCAAGGCAGTGGAGCGCTACGGCAAATACATCCTGCTGAACCTGGACCACCTGGACCAGGCGCACCGGTTCTTCGAACGCTTCGGCGTCTGGGCCATCCTGCTGGGGCGCATGCTGCCGGTGGTGCGCACCTTCATCGCCCTGCCCGCCGGCATCGCCAAGATGGACCGCACCCGGTTCCACCTGTTCACCTTCATCGGCAGCCTGCCCTGGTGCGTGGGCCTGGCCTGGGTCGGCTACCAGCTCGGCGAGCGTTGGGAAACCCTGGGCGCCATCTTCCACAAGTTCGACCTGGCGATCGGCCTGGTGCTGGTGGCGGGGGCGGTCTGGTTCCTCTGGCACCACATCGCCAGCGCCCGGCGCAGGCAATTCTGAAGCAAGGGAGTACAATGGGATTCCAAGCGGAGACGGCCATGGAGATCCCTGAAAACTTGCGCGAGATCGTTGACCGGCTTGGCGTGGCGCTGGTGAAGGCGCTGGCCAACGACGAGAGCAGCCGCGCCCTGGTGCAGGAGATCCAGGCCTACGGCTTCGACATGGCCCTGATGCTGGAGGCCACGGTGGCGCTGCACAAGCGCGACGACGACGAGATCGTGGCCGAGGGCGACGGCCCGGGCCAGGACGCCGGGTACACCCTGGACCGCGGCCAGGGCCAGTGGTCCGAAGAGGACAAGGCCTTCCTGAAGACCTTCAAGATCTCCCTGGAATGACCCGGGCCTGGGAACAGCCCGCCCCGGAACTGGCGCCGGAGGCGAACCCCAACGTGGCCGGCATGGGCCTGGATGCCCTGCGCGACCTGGTGGCCCGCCTGGGCGAGAGCGGGTTCCGCGCCGCGCAGATCAACGAGGGCCTCTACCGGCACCGCTGGACCCGCTGGGAGCAGTTCACCAGCCTGTCCAAGGAGCTGCGCGCCAAGCTCCAGGCGCGCACCGATCTGCGCTGGCCCGAGATCACCGAAAGCGTGGTCTCCGAGGACGGCTCCAGCAAGCACGCGTTCCTGCTGGGCGACGGCGGCCTGGTGGAAGGCGTGCATATGCCCTACGGCAGCCGCACCACCCTGTGCCTTTCCAGCCAGGTGGGCTGCGCCATGGGCTGCACCTTCTGCGCCACCGGGCTCATGGGGATCAAGCGCAACCTGACGGCCGGCGAGATCACCGGCCAGGTGGTGACCATGCTCAACGCCCACGGCCACCCGGAACACGAGCCGGTCAATCTGGTGTTCATGGGCATGGGCGAGCCGCTGCACAACCTGGACCAGGTCATGGCCGCCTTCGCCCTGCTCACCGACCCCAAGGGCCTGGCCCTGTCGCCCAAGCGCATCACCCTGTCGACTTCGGGCCTGGTGAGCGGCATCGAGCGGCTGGCCGCCTATGCCCGGCGCCCGCGCCTGGCGCTAAGCCTCAACGCCACCACCGACGCCTACCGGGACCGGATCATGCCGGTGAACAAGGCGTGGAACCTGGCGGCCCTGGCGGCGGCCCTGAAGGCCTTCCCGCTGGAGCACGGTGAGCGGATCACCCTGGAGTACGTCCTGCTCCAGGGGGTCACCGACAGCCTGGAGGACGGCCGGCGCCTGGCCGCCTTCGCCCGGCAGTTCCCCAGCAAGGTGAACCTCATCCCCTTCAATCCGCACGAAGGCTCCGGCTTCGCCCCGCCCTCCGAAGCGCGGATCGGCGAGCTGATGGCCCTGCTGGCATCCCGGGACATCACCGCCAGCGTAAGGCGCAGCCGGGGCCAGGATGTGGCCGGAGCCTGCGGTCAACTGGTGCGCCGGAAGCCCCAGATATGAATGGCTCTTGACGGATGTAATTAATATTTTATCTTTGTGGCAACCCGATCGATCCTCCCGGACCAAGGATGCCACGATGAACCTGCCCTGCCTCTCCACGCCCCTGCCCGCGCGTCTTACCCTCGCCGGGCTGCTCAGCCTGCCCGCGGCCGCCGGGCAACCGACGTTGACCCTCATCGTCGACCACAAGGCGAACATGGTGTCCGAACTGGAAGTGGGCTTCCCCAAGGGTGCCCCCAAGGACAACGCGGTCGTCAAGATCTACGAAGGCGTCACCGCCAACGGGGACGTGGACATCACGATGCGTCTTTCCCAGAACGGCACCACCTCGGCGCGGCTGACCCACGCCGGGACCTACACTCTGAGTTTCAGCGGCTTCGCGGTAAGCTGCTCGCCCAAGCTGTACCTGAGCCTTCCCGACCTGCCCGGCGCGTCGCCAATGGCCTTGTTCACGGCCAGCGGCAACATCTCTTCGAGCAAGCTCGCCATCAGGAATTTGATCTGCGACAGCAATGCGAAAAAATATTTCCAGTTCCCGTCCGACGCCAGCATCAAAGTAACGGCACCGGTCAAATAGGCCCACAGGTGATCTAGGGTAGGCTGTGAGGCCCCCGGTCCGGTAAACTAGTCGTTTACACCGAGGACTGCCATGCCTTTTGAGCCCCTGCAGCAGGAACCGATCATCCAGAAGCGCTGGGCCGAGACCCAGGCGTTCCGGGCGCCGCGCGCCGCGGAACTGAATGCCGGAGACCGGACCTTCTACATGCTGGTGATGCTGCCCTACCCCAGCGGGCGCATCCACATGGGCCACGTGCGCAACTACACCCTGGGCGACGTGGTGGCCCGGTTCCGGCGCATGCGCGGCGACAAGGTGATGAACCCCCTGGGCTGGGACTCGTTCGGCCTGCCGGCGGAGAATGCCGCCATCAAGAACGGCATCCACCCGGCCATCTGGACCCGCGACAACATCCAGGAAATGAAGGGCCAGATCAAGAAGATGGGCATCAGCTACGACTGGGACCGGGAGATCGCCTCCTACCTGCCCGAGTACTACAAATGGAACCAGTGGTTCTTCATCAAGATGTGGGAGCGTGGCGACGTGTTCCGGGCCATGCGCAACGTGAACTGGTGCGAAGCGCTGGGCACGGTGCTGGCCAACGAGCAGGTGGTGGACGGCAAGGACGAGCGGACCGGCCACCCGGTGGTGCAGAAGCCCATGGAGCAGTATTTCTTCGCCATCACCCGCTACGCCGAGGAACTGCTCAAGGACATGGACCAGATCGACTGGCCCGAGAACGTCAAGACCATGCAGCGGCACTGGATCGGCAAGTCCGTGGGCGCCCGGCTCAGTTTCGACCTGGCCGACGGCCAGGAGGTGTCGGTGTTCACCACCCGGCTGGATACCCTCTATGGCGTCACCTTCATGGCCCTGTCCACGGAGCACCCGTTCATCCAGAAGGCCGCGGAAACCGATCCCGGGCTCAAGGCCTTCTGCGACCAGGTGGCTTCCCAGAGCCGCGAGGAGCGCCTGACCAGCGACGTGAAGCTGGGCCACCGGTCCCGGCTGGAGGCGGTCCACCCGTTCACCGGGGAAAAGCTGCCGATCTTCGCCGCCAACTACGTCCTCATGGACTACGGCACCGGCGCGGTGATGGGCGTGCCCGCCCATGACGAGCGCGACTTCGAATTCGCCGGGAAATACGGCATCCCCATTCCCAAGGTGATCGAGTCGGAGAATCCCTGGGAGCCAGGCATCCTGGTGAACTCCGGGGAGTTCACCGGCATGACCAGCGAGGCGGCGGTGGACGCCATGGTGGCCAAGCTGGCCGGCCGCGCCGCCAAGGCCATCACCTACAAGCTGAAGGACTGGGGCCTGTCGCGCCAGCGCTACTGGGGCACCCCCATCCCCACCGTGCACTGCCCCAAGTGCGGCGTGGTGCCGGAGAAGGAGGAGAACCTGCCGGTCCGCCTGCCGGAGGACGTGGCCTTCCAGGGCAAGGGCGCCTCGCCCCTGACCACTTCCAAGTCCTTCCTGGATTGCACCTGTCCCAAGTGCGGCGGCCCCGGCCAGCGCGAGACGGACACCATGGACACCTTCGTGGACTCCAGCTGGTACTGGATGCGCTACCTGGACCCGGCCAACGACCGGCAGCCCTTCGCCAAGGCCGAAGCGGACGCCTGGGCCCCGGTGGACCTCTACGTGGGCGGCATCGAACACGCGGTCATGCACCTGATGTACGCCCGGTATTTCTACAAGGTCATGCGCGATCTGGGCCTGCTGGATGGTGATGAGCCATTCAAGAAGCTCATCTGCCAGGGCATGGTCCTGAAGGACGGCTTCAAGATGTCCAAATCCAGGGGCAACATCGTCGATCCGGATGAAGTCATCGCCCATTACGGGGCCGACGCCCTGCGCCTGTTCATGATCTTCGCCGCCCCCATCGAGAAGGAGATCGACTGGACCGGCTTCGAAGGCATCGAGGGCGCCACCCGCTTCCTGAAGCGGATCACCCGGATGGTGGAGGAGCACGCGCCCGCCGCGGAGCCCATTCCCGCCAAGGACCAGCTCACCGCGGAGGAAAAGGCGCTGCTGGTGAAGATCCACCAGACCCTGCACAAGGTGACCGAGGACCTGAGCCACCGCTACCAGTTCAACACCCTGGTGAGCAGCCTCATGGAGCTGACCAACGCCGTGGCCGACCTGCCCAGGGATGTCCCGCACCGGGCCGCCATCATGCAGAGCGCCCTCACCACCCTCACCCTGATGCTCTCCCCCGCCGCGCCCCACCTGGCCGAGCAGCTCTGGACCCGCCTGGGCGGCCAGGGCCTGTGCATGCACGCCGCCTGGCCCGAGGCGGATCCGGCCTGGCTGATCGCCGACCAGGTGACCGTGGTGGTGCAGGTCAACGGCAAGGTCCGGGGCCGGGTGCAGGTGCCCGGCCACGCCACCGACGACGAGCGCAGCAAGGCCGCCCTGGCCTGCCCCGAAGCCCAGCAGCACCTGGCCGGGAAGGAGATCGTCAAGGTGGTCGTGCCCCCCGGCGGCAAGCTGGTCAGCATCGTGGTGAAGGGATGACCCCGGGGGATCTCGCCGCGGGCCTGCTGGAGGCCGGCGCCGTGCGGCTGGCGCCGCGCAGCCCGTTCACCTGGGCCTCCGGGCTGAAGTCGCCGATCTATTGCGACAACCGCCAGCTGCTGGGCTTCCCGGAACTGCGCTCCGCCATCAAGGCGGCCCTGGCCGACCGGGCCGCCCTGGCCAACCCCACCCTCATCGCCGGCACCAGCACGGCCGGCATCCCCTGGGCGGCCATGGTGGCCGACCAGCTGGGCCTGCCCATGGCCTACGTGCGCCCGGAACCCAAGAACCACGGCATGGGACGTCAGGTGGAGGGTCCCTCCGGGGCCGGCCACCGGGTGGTGCTGATCGAGGACCTCATCTCCACCGGCGGATCCAGCATCCGCTGCGTCGAGGCCCTGCGCCAGGAAGCCGCGGAGGTGCTGGAAGTTCTGGCGCTGTTCAGCTATGGCCTGCCCCGGGCCGAGGCCGCCTTCCAGGCCGCCGCGGTGCCGCTGGGCGTGCTGGCCACCTTCGACGACCTGGCCGCCCGGGCCGGCTCCCAGGGCCTGCTGGATCCGGCCGACCTGGCCTCCCTGGCCGAATGGCGCGCCGACACGGCGGCCTGGAGCCGGCGCTTCGAGTAGGAGATGCCATGAAGCTGTACACCCGCACGGGCGACGCAGGCACGACCGGACTGTTCGGCGGCGACCGGGTCTCCAAGTGCCATCAGCGCCTGGTGGCGTACGGCACGCTGGATGAACTGAACAGCGCGCTCGGCGTCCTCGCCCTGCACCTGGCCGCCGAACTGGCCGCCCACGCCCCGCTGCAGCTGATCCAGCGCGACCTGTTCGCCCTGGGCGCGGTGCTCGCCGCCCCCGCCAGCAAGGCCGGCCAGGTGGAGCGGCGGCTGACCCATCCCACCTGGCCGGTCCAGGCCATGGAGGCGGACATCGACCGGCTGACCGCCCTGACCGGGCCCATGACCCACTTCGTGCTGCCCGGCGGCTGCCCCGGCTCGGCCCATGGCCACTGGTGCCGGACAGTCTGCCGGCGCGCCGAGCGGGAGGTGGTGGCGCTCTCCGCCGCCGAACCGGTGCCGGCCGAGGTGATCGTCTACCTGAACCGGCTCAGCGACTGGCTGTTCGCCCTGTCCCGGGCGGCCAACGCCCAGGCCGGGGTCGAGGACGTGAAGTGGCTGCCCTGACGGCCGTACGGGCGCGAACTTGCACTTGGGCGCATACTGGTCTGTGGATAATAAATTAATGAAGCCAAAACCTTTAATCCTGGCCTCCCTGGCCGCCATCGCCCTGCACGGGGGGACGGTCAAGTCCGCGTCCACCTACCTGTACACCTACAACGATCGCAACGGCAACGTTGTCATCAACAACATGCCGCCCTCGTTCCTCAAGGGGCAGGGCCTGACCCTGCGCCACGTGGGGGTGGGCCATGTGCAGCTGGCCATGAGCCGCCAGGAGATGGCCAAGGTGCTGCGCAGCCCCGAACTGCTGGAGCTGGTGGACAGCATCGCCACGGCCGAAGGGATCGACCCGTTCCTGGCCCGGGCGGTGATCCAGGCGGAAAGCGCCTTCTATGCCCGGGCCCGGAGCCGGACCGGGGCCCTGGGCCTGATGCAGCTCATGCCCCAGACCGCCCAGCGCTTCGGCGTGGTGGATCCGTTCGACCCGCGCCAGAACATCACCGGCGGGGTCAAGTACCTGCGCTGGCTCAGCGACAACTTCAACGGCGATCTGCCCAGGGTGGTGGCGGCCTATAACGCCGGGGAAGGCGCCGTCACGAAGTACGGGGGCATCCCGCCGTTCGCCGAGACCCGGGCCTACGTGCCCCGGGTGCTGGAACTCTATGGCAAGCGCCTGGTGCAGCCCGACCCCAAGGCCGCCGGCTCCATGTCCCTGCTCAAGAAGGGCCGGGGCGGCTTCCAGGTGGATGAGACGGTGCTCACCCCCGGATCCGGACTGCAGGCGGACGCCAGCCGCGGCCCCGCCCGGCCGCCGAGCCGGCTCTACCAATGGGTGGACGGCTCCGGACGCCTCCAGATCAGCGACCAGCCGCCCCCCAAAGGCCTGGCCGCCAAGACCTACGAGGCCTCAACCGAGTGATTCGCGCTCGGCGATGAAGGCTTCCAGGGCCACCACGGCGTCGGCGTAGGTCTCCTTGAGCTGCTCCAGCAGCAGGCCGGGATCGACCTCGAAGCTGCCCTTGCGGCCGGCCCCTTCCAGTTCGGCGGCGATGGCCCGCAGCCTGGGCGCGCCCATGGTCCCGGCCGCGCCCTTGATGGAATGGGCCACGTCGGCCATGTCGACCAGGTCCGAAGACGCCAGGGTGGCTTCGATCGCGCGGATCCGGTCAGGCGTGTCGGCCTTGAACAGATCGAGCATTTCCTTCAGCAGGCCCAGTTCCCCATCGTCCAGGGACAGGAGCTGATCCATCACGCTCAGGTCTAGATTCCCGCCAGCAGCTTCCATCGATCATCTCCTGCGCCCAGTATCCCAGAAGCGGGGCGCCTTTGGTGGTAGGCAATGGCCAATTCCCAGGGCACACTTGAACTCCAGCAAGGGAAGCGCCATGAAGACCCTCCTCCTCCAGCATGTCCAGGAAGCCGCCGCCCTGAAACAGGGTTTCTTCGAGGCGGAAGCCGAGCATATCCTGGCCCAGGCGGCGGACATGGCCGAGCGGCTCAAACGCGGCTGCCGGATCCTGGTCTGCGGCAACGGCGGCAGCGCCGCCGACGCCCAGCACTTCGCGGCCGAACTGTCCGGCCGCTACGTGAAGGAGCGCCGCGCCCTGGCCGGCATCGCCCTGACCGTGGACAGTTCCGCCCTCACCGCCATCGGCAACGACTACGGCTTCGACCGGGTGTTCTCCCGGCAGGTGGAGGCGCTGGGGCGCCCCGGCGACCTGCTGGTGGGCATCTCCACCAGCGGCAACAGCCCCAACGTCATCCTCGCGGTCGAGGCCGCCAAGGAACTGGGCCTGCGCACCCTGGGCCTGCTGGGCCGGGACGGCGGCCGGCTCAAGGGCCTGGTGGACGACGCCCTGGTGGTGCCCAGCCAGGTCACCGCCCGGATCCAGGAAATCCACATGATGACCTACCACTTCTGGTGCGAGGCCATCGACACCCAGTTCGATTAGCTTTTGTTCACGGCGCTGGAACCCCACCTCGGCACCCTAGGCGAAGCCGCCCGCGCCGAGCCGCTGGGGCTGTACCTGCACTGGCCGTTCTGCCGGGACCGTTGCACCTACTGCTCGTTCGTCACCACCCGGGACGAATCGCTGCACGCCGCGGTGCTGGACCACCTGCTGGGCCAGATCCGGGGATGGGGCCGGGCCCTGGGCCGGCCGGCGGTGGACACCCTCTACCTGGGCGGCGGCACCCCGTCCCTGCTCAGCGCCGGGGAACTGGCAGCCCTCACCCGCGCCGCCCGGGAGGCCTTCAATCTGGCCGCCCTGGAGGAGGCCACCCTGGAGGCCAACCCCGGCACCGTGGACCAGGCCTGGCTGGAGCAGGCCCGAGCCCTGGGCTGGGACCGCGTCAGCCTGGGCGTGCAGACCCTGGACGACGCCCTGCTGGGCCGGCTCGGGCGCATCCATGACGGCCGGACCGCCCTGGAGGCCCTGGGCTGGGCCCGGGCCGCCGGCTTCCAGCGGGTCAGCGCCGACCTGATGGTGGGCATCCCCGGGCAGGACCTGGGCCGGATCCTGGACGACGCCCGCACCCTGGTCGCCGCCGGCGCCAACCACCTTTCCATCTACCTGCTGGACCTGGACAAGGCCTGCGCCCTGCGCGCCCAGGTGGACAGCGGCAAGCTGGTGCTGCCCACGGAAGACGAAGCCGCCGACGTGTTCGAGGCGCTCCAGGAGGAACTCCCGCGCCTGGGCCTGCGGCCTTACGAAATCAGCAACTACGCCGCGCCGGGGCAGATGTCCCGGCACAACAACCGCTACTGGGAGCGCCGCCCGTACCTGGGCCTCGGCCCCAGCGCCGCGTCCCAGCTGGCCCACTGGCGCTGGACCGAGAGCGGCGTCATCCGCGCCTGGATCGAGGACCGCGGCAGCACCGAGGTGCAGGAGCTGGACGCCGCCGAAGCGCTGGCCGAGATCCCGCTGCTGGGGCTGCGCATGCACCGGGGCGTGGACTGGGAGGCCCTGCGCGCCAGCGCCCGGGCCTTGAACCTGGAGCCCCTGGTGGAAGGCTGGGAGGCCCAGATGGCGCGCTTCATCGAAGGCGGGCTGCTGGTGCGGGAAGGGGCCTGGCTCCGCTTCACGCCGCGTGGAATGCTGCTGAGCAACGGGGTGCTGCAGATGTTCGTCTAACCAGCCTTCGGGTGGTGGTCTTTTGTCCATTCTGCCAAAGCTTCCCTCATTGCCGCATGGAGGTTGAGCCCGGAACTTTTGGCGGCGGCTTCCATCTGCGCCCAGAAGGCCTCGGGCATTTTGACAGCCTTGAGGCGCACAGGGGCTTCCTGCCCTTTGGGTGGACGGCCAGGCACAATTCTAATTCTGACCAAACCTTCCAAAGGCTTGTCCTTTTCACCCATCGCCAGAGCCACGTCCTCAGCATGCCGGGCCTTGAGAACGTCCAGAGGCTCGCCAGGGCCAAGAAATTCCATGAATTCCTTCTCTGACATGGTCTTGATGCGCTTGGTCATGTGAGCCTCCGTCTGCGCGAAATTCTAAAAGCGGTCGTGATTCGAATGCCATCAGGAAAGGCTTTGGAAAAGGGTACTCGGTATAGCTTCCCATCCACTGATCCCTCGACGGCCCACCGGTTGGGGATGGTGGGATGGCGCCGAAACCCGGCATCCTTCGATAGAAACACACCTTCAGCGGTCGGTCGATCTACTCCGTGGGCTTGGATTTCCTTATCGTTCACCTCGTCCCAGATAAACCTCACCCGCCCTCCCCGATAAAGGTTATACCGTTTAGCCGCCGAGTCAACCGAAGGCAAACTGCGTGACGCGTGAGGAAACGGGAGAAAATGTAAGGACGGGAGCAAGGAGGAGCACAGTCAGCGAGCGATCTCACCGATGGTCGATCCTAATTAGGCCCTCGCCTCCCGGGCGATGCCGGCGACTTCTTCCGGCGTCAGCCGGATGGTGCGTGCCGCCCAGTTCTCCTCCAGGTGCGCCACCGACGAGGTACCGGGGATCGGCAGGATCACCGGGGAGCGCGCCAGGAGCCAGGCCAGGGCGATCTGCGCGGTGCTGACGCCGTGCAGCGCCGCGGCCGCGTCCAGGGCGCCGTGGGGCCGGCCGTAGGTGCCCACCGCGAGGGGGAAGAAGGGCAGGAAGGCGATGCCCTGGGCCGTGCAGAAGTCCAGGACCTCCTCCGGGGCATCCACCTCGGCGTGGGTGGCCTTGGCCAGGAACCCGCCGCCTCCCGCCACATTGTATAGGTTCTGCACGGTGGCCACCGGGGTGCGGGACAGGGCGGCCTTGATCTGGGCCACGCCCACGTTGCTGAGGCCGATCTGCCGGAGCTTGCCTTCCGCCCGGAGCTGGATGAGCACATCCAGGCTCTCCAGGAACGGCATCTCGCCGGACAGGTAGCGCAGATGCACCAGGTCCAGGGTCTCCACCCGCAGCTCGCGCAGGTCGTGCTCGCAGCCTTCGCGCAGCTGCTCGGGCCGGAAGTACGGGCCCCACCCCTTGTCCGGCGTGCGCATGCCGCCCAGCTTGGTGGCGATGAGCAGATCGGCGGGGTAGGGATGCAGGGCCTCGGCGATGATCGGGTTGGCGATGTGAGGGCCGTAGTACCAGGAAGTATCTATGAACTGGATGCCCAGTTCCACCGCCCGGCGCACCACCCGCACGGCTTCGCGCGGGTCCGCCGGCGGGCCCCAGACGTCGGGCCCAGGCAGGCGCATGGCGCCATAGCCGAGGCGGCGCACTTCGCGATCCCCCAGGCGCAGGCAGGCGGGCAGATGGGCGAAAGTTTGGGCGGCGCTGGTCATGGCGGAATTGTCCCACAGAGCGCAGCCGGTGGCACCGTCCCGGAACCGATATAATGCCCAGCGGAGGCTCGCCCATGTCCGATCACCCGGTCAAGGATCCCGTCAGCTGGCTCTACCCTCCGGTCGAGCCCTACCGCACCGGCCGGCTGAAGGTCTCCGAACTGCACGAGCTCTACTTCGAGGAGAGCGGCAACCCGGACGGCAAGCCCGCGGTGTTCCTGCACGGCGGCCCCGGCGGCGGCACCGATCCCAAGCACCGGCGCTTCTGGCACCCGGACAAGTACCGGATCATCCTGTTCGACCAGCGCGGTTGCGGCCGCAGCACGCCCCATGCCTGCCTGGAGGCCAACACCACCTGGGACCTGGTGGCCGACACGGAAGCCCTGCGCCGGCATCTGGGCATCGACCGGTGGCAGGTGTTCGGCGGCTCCTGGGGCGCGACCCTGGCCCTGGCCTACGCCGAGCGACACCCCGAGGCGGTGACCGAGCTGGTGCTGCGCGGCATCTTCCTCCTGCGCAAGCAGGAGATCGACTGGTTCTACCAGGGCGGCGCCAGCGCGCTGTTCCCGGACGCCTGGGAGGACTACCTGGCCCCGATCCCCGAAGCCGAGCGCGGCGATCTGCTCAGCGCCTACCATCGGCGCCTCACCAGCGCCGACCCCGCCGTGCGGATCAAGGCCGCCAAGGCCTGGAGCCGGTGGGAGGGATCCGCCAGCAAGCTGATGCCGGACCCGGCGTTCACCGACCACTACGAAGAGGACGCCTTCGCCCTGGCCTTCGCCGGCATCGAGTGCCACTACTTCCGCAACCGCGGCTGGCTCGACCCCGAGGACCAGCTGCTGCGCGACGCGGAGCGGATCCGCGCCATCCCGGGCGTCATCATCCAGGGCCGCTACGACGTCTGCTGCCCCATGGAATCCGCCTGGGCGCTGCACCGGGCCTGGCCCGAGGCGGACTTCATCATCATCCCCGACACCGGGCACAGCGCCTTCGAACCGGGCAACTCCCGGGCGCTGGTGGCGGCCACCGACCGGTTCGCCTAGCCCATGCCCTTCCCGATCATCGCCACCATGCTGTGCGCGGCGTCCATGAGCGCCGGATGGAACGCCGTCATCAAAGGCGCCGGTAACAAATTGTTCATGACGATCCTGATGACCGGCGGGGCGGGCGTGGTGGCCGTGCTGGTGTTGCCGTTCCTGCGCCAGCCGGCCGCGGCGAGCTGGCCGTTCATCGCGGCCTCCGCGGCCTGCTCGGTGGTCTATTACGCCGTGGTCGCCAAGGCCTACCACGCGGCCGATCTGAGCCAGACCTTCCCGCTCATGCGCGGCACGGCCCCGCTGCTGGTGGCCCTGACCAGCCGGTGGGCGCTCGGTGAGCGGCTGTCGGCGGGCGCGTGGCTCGGAGTCGGCCTGATCAGCCTGGGCATCGTCTTCCTGGCCGCTTCGTCCCTGCGCCGGCAGGCGGCGGGCGTGGGATTCGCCCTCGGCAACGCGGTGGTCATCGCGTGCTACACCTTGATCGACGGCCTGGGAGTGCGCCGCTCCGGGGCGCCGGCGGCGTACTGCCTCTGGGTCTACGCCCTGACGGCGCTGCCTCTGGTGGCCTGGGCCTTCACCGCCCGGCGGGCCGCGTTCAGCCGCTATGTGGCCGAACGGCCGATCCTGGGGCTGGCCGGCGGATGCGTCGGCATCGCCATCTACGCCACCACCCTCTGGGCGATGACGGTGGCGCCGGTGGCGGTCGTGGCCGCGCTGCGCGAGACGTCGATCCTGTTCGCCACCGCCATCTCCGCCCTGGTGCTCAGGGAGCGGGTGGGCGCGCGCCGGCTGGCCATGGTCTGCGCCATCGCGTTCGGGGCCATGGTGCTGCGGCTGGATTGAAGGTCAGTCCTTGTAGCAGCCGCTGCCGATAATATGATCCTCATAAAATTCGAGGTAGGACGTCTTCTGCTCGATCTTGCTGGTGACCGGGTTGGGGTATTTGTAATCCACCCAGCCCTTGCCCTTGTTCTGGGCGACGTTGATGATTTCCTGGATGAACGGGAAGCCATCCGGGTCCCTCAGGTTGATCCGGTTGACGCCGACCAGGGCCTCCGTGTTGTAGCCGATGGCTTTGACCGTCCCCCGGTCGTTGTAGATGAAAATGTATAACTCGTTGCCACTGGCGACGTGGAATTTGCCTTTCGGCTGGTTGGTTTCCTGGATCAGTTTGGCGATCCCGTTGACCTTGGCAAACGCCACCGCCTCCTTCACCAGGGCGGCCGCATCGGCGGGCGAGGCGGTCTGGGCGAAGGCGAGGACGCCTGGAAGGAGGGCGATACCCAGCATTTTCACGTAGTTCATGAACATCCCCTTCTGGTTGACGGCTTTCGGAAATCAGCTATCAAGACGCTTCTTGTTCATGATCAGCAAATCCTGCGGCAGCGGCACCAGGCCCATGGGGGTCAGCATCTTCTGCCCCGGGGCGGAGAAGACGTAGCGCAGGAAGCCCATCAGGACCGGTTCCACGGGCCTGGCGGGGCCCCGGTTGAAGTAGAAATACACCATGTGGGTCAGGGGGTATTCACCGCTGGCGACGGCCTTGAAGGAGGGTTCGACGGGATCCTTGCCGCCGAGCGGCGTGATGGGCACCGTGCGCAGGTTGTTGTAGACCTCCTGGATGCTGCCGTAGGCGATCGCCGCCTGGTTGGAGAGCAGATCCTCGACCATGGTCATGGAATCCATGTTTATGACGTTGTCGGCCTTGTGTTTGCCGCCCTTGCTGATGTTCTTCTGGAAGAAGTCCCGGATGCCGCTGCCGTCGGGGTGATCTAGGCAGGTGATGGGCCGGTTCGACCAGTTGTTGCCGACCAGGCCCAGGTCGCCCCAGGTGTCGATTTCCTTGGGCCAGCCCTGGTAGCGGGTGGTGGTGTAGATCGCATCCAGCTGCTCGATCTTCAGGCTCTTGAGCGGGTTGTTCTTCTGCACCAGGATCACCACGGCGTCCTCGGCGATGGCCATCCGGGTGGGCGGGTAGCCCCATTTGGCGGTGAACGCGGCCGTCTCTTCCGGCTTCAGTTCCCGGTTGATGGCCACCAGGCTGGACCGGCCTTCGATCAGGGCCAGCTCCGGCTCGTTGCCTTTGCCGCCCCGCAACTCCAGATTGGCATTCGGGGTGGTTCCCGGCATCTGTTCCAGCCAAAGCTGGAGCATCGCTTCCAGATCAAAGGTGCAGACCACGACCGGCTTCGGCCTGGGCACATCCTGGGCCCACAGGCTCCCCATCGCCAGCAGCAGTGGGGGTAGGAGGGAACGAATGCGCATGGGGCCTCCGGTGCAAAGGGTGTCCCTTCCGGAAGCCGCAGGCTCCGGCCGGGGCGGGTATTAAAAAGGCCCGGGGCAAAAGCGGCCCGGGCGGATGGATTGGAAATATCTTTGATTAAATTAATCCCGTTCGGGGCCCTGGTCAAATCGAATCGCTATGCACATTTTTCCCCAATCGCTCACAGGGCACGCAGGAAGGTCTCCACTTCCGCCCAGTCCCGGCTGAGCGGGAACGGCGGCAGCGCGGCGCGCACCTGGGCGGCGTAGCGCTTGCCGTTGGGATCCTCGTGGGGCAGCATCATGCGGGGATCCAGGATGCAGACCGCGCCCCGGTCGGTGCGGGTGCGGATCAGCCGGCCGATGCCCTGCTTGAGCTTCAGGGTCATCTGCGGCACCTGGATGCCGATGAAGCCGAGGCCCTGCTGCCTGGCGTCGGCCTCGCGCACCCGGGCCTGGAGCACCGGGTCGTCGGGCGGGGTGAACGGCAGGGCGGTGACGATCACCAGGCTGAGCGCCTCGCCGGGCATGTCCACCCCCTGCCAGAAGCTGGCCAGGCCCAGCAGGGCCGCCTGGGGGGTCTTGCGGAACCGGTCCATCATGGCCGAGCGGGTCATGGCTTCGCCCTGGACGAAGAAGGTGATGCCGGGCAGCGCCTGCTCCAGCCGGGGCCGGAACGCCGCCAGCATCTTCCGGCTGGTGAACAGCACCAGCGCCCGGCCGCGGCTGGCGCGCATGAGCCGCTCCATGGCCGCGAGACTGGCCTCCACCCAGGCCGGATCGCCCACGGCGTCCCGCCCGGGCCGGCGCGCCGGCAGGTTCGGCGGGATGAACAGCAGGCCCTGGGTGGGGAAGTCGAACGGGCTTTCCACGTGCCGGCTGCGCTCGGCCTCGTCGTCGCGCAGGCCCAGGCGCAGCTTCAGCCCGTTGAAGCCGCGGCCGTCGCGCAGGGTGGCGGAAGTGAGGATCACCGTCTCGAAGCCCCGGCGCAGGTGCTGGTGGAAGAACGGCCGCACGTCCACCGGGTTGGCCTTGAACAGCACGGTCTGCGGCCCTTCCCGGCTGATGGTGGAGACCCAGCCGTCGGGCTGGGCGAAGATCTGCTCCATGCGCGAGAAGGCCAGCCCGATGCGCTCGGCCGCCTTGCGCCAGGCCATGTCCTCGGGGTTGCCGTCCACCCGGCGCGCGGCGAGCCGCTTGGCCTCGAGCCACACCGCCTGGCCCGCCGTCACCCAGGCGCCCACCGCGTCCGCCAGGGGCCCCAGCTCCAGCCGGTCGTCGCCGAAGCCGAAGGTGCCGTTGTCCATGGGCACCCGCGCCAGCAGGCCATTCCAGGCGTCCTGCCAGGGCAGCATCAGGCCGTCCAGCACGGCGGCCTCGGGCTCCTTGCCGGCCTCCTCGGCCAGGTCCCGGAAAAGCATGGTCATGGCCCGGTTCGACCACTGCTCGGCGCAGCTCTCGGTGAGCTGCTCCTCGATCTCGTGGGCCTCGTCCAGGATCAGCACCGGCGCGTCCGGCAGCACCTGGCCGAAGGCGCTTTCGCGCAGCACCCGGTCCGCCAGCAGCAGCGCGTGGTTGGCCACGACGATGTCGGCTTCCAGGATCTCCTGGCGCAGGCGGGTGAGGTGGCATTCCTCGAAGCGCGGGCACTGGCGCCCGGTGCAGCGTTCGGCCCGCGCGTTCACCTTGTCCCAGAGCTCCGATTCGCCTTCGCCGTAGCGCCCCAGCTCCTCCCGGTCCCCGGTGAGGGTCTCCTTGGCCCAGCGCGGCAGCGCCAGCCACAGGCCGTGGTCGGCCATGGTGAACTCCGCCGGCGGATAGGCCTCCAGGGCTTCCCAGGCGGTCTTGCACAGGTAGTTGCTTCGCCCCTTGGCCAGCACCGCCTTGACCGGGCGGCCCAGGATGCCCCGGGCGCGCGGCAGGTCCTCGTCCAGCAGCTGGCGCTGCAACTGCTTGGTGCGGGTGGCCACCACCACCGGGTGGCGCCCGGAGGCCAGCGCCGGCACCAGGTAGCCCAGGGATTTGCCGGTGCCGGTGCCCGCCTCGATGGCCTGCAGCACCGCGTCCGGCCGGGTGTCCCGGTCCGATCCGGCCCGCTTCCAGGCCTCGAAGCGCTCGGCCCCGGCCTGGATGGAATCGGCCACCAGCTCGGCCATGCGCCGCTGCCCCTCGCGTTCCTCCGCTTCCGGGAAGCAGCTGAAGATGCGTCCATCGGGCGGTGCGAAGTAAGGATCCATGGGGTGCGACATGCCTTCAGGATGGCGGAAAAAGGGCGAAAACAGAAGGGCCCGCGATTCCTCCGGCGCAGTTGGCCGCTGTTGCCGCATCATGGCAGGAGCGGGCGGGGAGGATCGGACATGGCAGGAGCGGGCTGGGGACGTCATCAGGTCAGGCTGGGCCTCGCCCTGCTGGCCCTGCCGGGCCTGGTCCCCGCCATGGCGCAGTACGAGCGGCCCAAGCAGGAACTGACCGCCCCGGAACGGGAAGCCATCGAGACCAACCGCCGGCTGGCCGGCCCGCGGCCCACCACCCCCAAACCGCCGCTTTCCCCCACCGAGGCGGCCCGGGTGACGGTGTTCAAGGGCGCGCGCCATTCGGTGGTGTTCATCTCCTCGATCACCAAGAAATGGTTCCTGGAGGACAACCGCACCGGCAACCGCTACCAGGTGCCGCCGGCCTCGGGCACCGGCTTCGTCTGGGACAACCTCGGCCACGTGGTGACCAACCACCACGTCATCACCGTGGACGACCCGGCCGGCGGGCCCCGGGGCGAGGCCGAGGACCTCCAGGTCACCCTCACCGACGGCAAGACCTACAAGGCCCTGGTGATCGGCCGCAGCCTCACCCTGGACATCGCCGTGCTGCACGTGTTCGCCCCGCTGGAGCAGATGCGGCCGCTGCCCCTGGGCACCTCGCACAACCTGCAGGTGGGCCAGCTGGTCATGGCCATCGGCAATCCGTTCGGGCTGGACCACACCCTGACCTCCGGGGTCATCTCGGCCCTGGGCCGGGACATCCTCACCGGGTTCGGCACCCACATCACCGACGCGGTGCAGACCGACGCCGCCATCAACCCGGGCAATTCCGGCGGCCCGCTGCTGGACCGGGCGGGCCGGCTCATCGGCATGAACACCGCCATCCGCACCACCACCGGGATCAGCGCCGGGGTCGGTTTCGCCATCCCGGTGGACACCCTCAACCGGGTGGTGCCCTCGCTCATCGCCAAGGGCCAGCTGCACCGTCCCGAGCTGGGCATCATCACCTTCCCGCCGGCGGCCACCGCCAGCCTGGGCGCCAAGCACGGCATCGCCGTGGACTCGGTCACCCCCGGCAGCCTGGCGGCCCGGGCCGGCTTCCGCGGCCTGAGCATCCGTCCGGGCGCCAAGGAGCCGGTGGAGCTGGCCGACGTCATCCTGGGCGACGTGATCGTGGCCCTGAACGGCCATACGGTGGAAAGCGACACCCAGCTCATGGACCTGCTGGAACTGGAGCCGCCGGAGACGCTCCTGGCGTTCGACGTGCTGCGGGACGGCAAACTGATCCGGATCGTGCTCAAGCCGGGGGAGAAGGCGCCGGAGGGGCCGGTCAAGCCCGGGAGCTGACAGCTTCCCGGCTCGACCACCGCGCCACCAGCAGCACCGCCAGCCCGGACAGCAGGGTGATGGGGATGAGCACGATCAGCACGTCGGCGGCGGACTTGCCCACGCTCAGCAGGGAGCCCGCCAGCAGCGGGCCGGCCACCGTCCCGAAGCGGCCCGCGGACACGGTGGCGCCGACGCCGGTGGTGCGCACCGCGCGGCCGTAGCAGAGCGGGGCCAGGGCGAAGATCGCCGCCTGGGCGCAGGTCACGGTGCCGCCCACCACGAAGGCCAGGGCCTGGGCCGAGTGGAAACCGAGCGGCATGCAGCCGAACAGGGTCAGGCACAGGGCCGACCCCAGGTAGGCCACCCCCAGCGTGGACGAGGTGAACGAGCGGTCCAGGAGCAGGCCGCTCATGGCCGCGCCCAGGGAGGCGCCGAGGTTGAAGGCCATCTGGATGAACTGCACCTGCCCGCGCTGGAGCCCCAGGCCCACCAGGAGGGTCGGCATCCAGCCGAGCAGGAGGTAGATCACCAGAAGCGTCCCGAAGGTGCCCAGCCAAAGCGCCAGGGTCACCCGCGCATGCTCCCCGCCGAGCAGCCCCCCCAGGAACCGGCCTGGGCGCTCCGCCCTGGGCCCGCCACCGTTCGCTGCGGGCAGCAGGGCCAGGAGCAGGGGGGCCGCCAGGATCGGCGCCAGCCCCCCCACCAGGTACACCGAGCGCCAGCCCTGGCCGAACCAGCCGGACTGGATCACCGCCCCGGCCAGCAGCGCGCCGAGGGGGATGGCGCAGTAGATGAAGCCCACCGCCCGCTTCTTCCATTCGGCCGGGCTATGGTCGCTGGCCATGGCGATGACCGCCGGCATGGCCAGGCCCAGCCCCATGCCGGTCATGAAGCGGACGGCGAGCAGCGGCCCGAAGCCGCCGGCCCGGAGAGTCAGCAGTGAGCAGCAGCCGAACAGGGCCACTCCGGCCACCACCACCGGCCGGCGGCCGAAGCGGTCCGCAAGGATGCCGCCGAGCACCGAAGCCAGGAAGATCCCCAGGGAACTGGCGCCCAGGAACCAGCCGATCTGCACCGGCAGCAGATGGAACTCGGGCGCCAGGTGCGGCGCGGACACCCCCGCCGCCTGGAGGTCGAACCCTACCAGCAGGATGACCAGCGCGCACAGGGCGAGCACGCGCACCGTCCCGAGCTCCCGGGCCCGGGCCCAGGCCGGGGCCGGTGGACGCGCTGGGTCTGCCTGCATGGGGGCTGGGCTACTTCCTGGCCGGGATCTGCACCAGGGGCGTCGCACCGCCGCTGGTGATGATCAGGTTGCCCTTTTCGCCCACATAACGCAGCGCCTGGATGCGCTGGTACTCCAGGATCTGCGGGGTGAGCGACTGGGAGACGATCTTCTGGGCGGTGGCCTGGCCTTCGGCCTCGATCCGCTTGCGCTCGGCTTCCTGCTTCTCCTTCTGCAGGACGAAGGTCATCTTCTGGGCTTCCTGGTCGGCGGCGATCTTGTCGTTGATCGCCTTGGTGATCTGGTCGGGCAGCAGGACGTTGCGCAGCAGCACCTGCTCCATGTTGATCCCGCGGCTTTCGAACGAAGCCTTGAGGGTCTTGGTCACCTGGTCCACGAACGACTGCCGCTTGGAGGTGTAGAGCTCGGTAGCCAGGAGGTTGGCGGCGGCGTCGCGCAGGCTGGTGCGGATCAGGCTGCGCAGGATCTTGTCCTCCACGTCGGGGCCGATGTCCTGGTAGATCTTGGCGACCATTCCCTGCTGGAGGGAGTAGAAGATGGTGCAGTCCAGCTTGACCGTGAGGCCGTCGCTGGTGATGACCTGGATGGAGTCGTCGCCCTTCTTCTGGCCTTCATCCTGGATGTTGGACATCGTGTAGTTGCGGGTGCGCACCTCCATCTCCACCACGGTGGCGAACGGATTGATGAAGTGCAGGCCCGAGGGCAGCACGTCCTGCTGCACCTTGCCGAACAGCAGCATCACCCCGGCCATGCCGGGGGCGACGATCACCGCCATGGACGCCACCGCGCAAACCACGGCCGCGGCCCAGGCGACCAGATGGATGACGCCCAGCCGTTCCGACATGGGGAAGCCCATGCTTTTCTTGGCACGCCAGGCGGCAAGCCCGCCCACGAACAATAGCAGTGCGAGGAAGATCATCGATGGCTCCCGGAGTTTCTTGAATGGACTGGAGTTCAGTCTTTCTTGTTGGGTACCACAATAACATCCTCATCAACGATAGGCAGGTCAGGTATGTAGGCGACGGGCACCCGCAGGGGTTCGTCCTGCCCCGAGCACCGGAGCACCAGCATGGCCCGGGAAGGGGCGGTGGCGATGCGCCGGACCGCGAGGGCATGTTCTGGAGCCGCCGTCCCTGACGGCCGGCCCAGCTGGAAACCGTCCCCCTCCAGTTCCGCCCCCAGGATCCGGAAGGGGTCCCCGCGGCGCGATCTGAGCCGCAGGACCAGGGTGTCCTCGGGTTGCACGAACACCAGCCGCTGCGGGATCGGCTCGATGGGGCGATGCACCCGCCATTCCAGGTAGAGGTCGAACCGGGGCTCCAGCGGCGCGTTGGTCGCCACCTGGACCTGGTCAAGCCCCAGGCCCATCCCCGGCGGGATCCGGCCCGGGCGCAGGGTGAAGGCCAGCTCGGCCCTGGGCCCCGCGCTCCGGAGTTCGCACTCCAGGTAGGCCGGAAGCGGGGTCACCACCCGCAGGGTGAGGGTTTTGCCGGTCTCCCGGGCGAACTGGAACACCGAGGACGGGCTTTCGTTGACGCCCAGGTCGCCGAAACTCCGGCGCCGGCCGTCCACGGTGAGGTCGGGACGGACCGTCATGCGCACCGGCAGGTAGAAGCTCCCCTGGCCGGGGTCGTCGGTGCCCAGCCGCACGTTGCGGGCCTGGGGGCCGCTCCAGCCTTCCGGGTCCACCCGCAGGTCCAGCCGGGCCGAACCGCCCCCGGGGATCGGCCGCTCCAGCGCCGGCCCCGCCACCCGCACGCCCGGGGACAGGTCCAGCACGCGCAGGGCGATGGGGGCGGCGCTGAGGTTGCCTAAGCGGTAGCTCAGGGTGCGGATTTCCAGCGGCCCCAGTTCGCCCAGGTCCACCCGCCCGGCGGGTTCGATCCGCAGGCGCGCGGGCACGCAAGGCCCCGCGGCCCGGGCCGGGGCCACCAGGCCGGCCAGGGCAAGGGCAAGGGTGATGGAAATTCCAATGGTCCGCATCGCACACACCTTCAAGGCGAAAAAGATCGCACAAGATTTCCCGCGCCGGTCTGGGATTTTGTTATTATTTAATTATAGTATTTTATTTTCATTCAAAGACGGATGGGAGGCGGGGTGATCGATAATCTATGGACCCACGGTAGCCATGCGGTTGAGGCCTGGGAGTCCGCTCCCCTGCCTGAACTTATAATTCATGTCGTCGAGCACTACCACATGCAGGCCCGGGTCCTCATGGCGCGGCTGGAGAATCTCGCCGCGGAAGCGGTCCTGCTGGTGGGCGAGGAGCAGCCCGGCCTGCTGGCGATCCGCGACCAGATCGAGCGTTTCTCCAAGGACTTCCGGGCCCACATGACCATGGAGGAACGCAGCCTGTTTCCCCATCTCCTGGTGCCCGGATCAGGCGGCCCGCTTGAGCTGATGCCGCCGCTGGTCAAGCTCCTGGAGGACGAGCACCGGGCCGAGACCGGCCTGTTCCTGCGGCTGCGCACCATGAGCGAGGCCCACCTGCCCATGGACGGCGCCCGGAACCTGCGGGCCAGGCTCGGCCATGCCTTCAGGGCCATGGAAAAGAGCCTGCAGGGCCACCTCTACCTGGAGACCCAGGTGCTGTTCCGCCGGGTATTCTGAAATCCTTACCGCGGAGTGGCGCATGGACTACAACATCAAAACCGACGTGAAGTTCGGTCCCCTGGAGAGCTTCGACGCCGGCCGCATGGCCGCGGCGGGCACCGAACGCTGGTGGAACCAGTCGCTGTGCCGGGTCAACGACTGCGTCACCCGGCTCGGGGTGTTCGAAGGGGAGTTCCACTGGCACAAGCACGATCTGGAGGACGAGGTGTTCTTCGTGCTGGAGGGCCATCTGCTGCTGGACCTGGAAGACCGGGTGGTGGAACTGGATCCTTTCATGGGCATCTGTGTCCCCAAAGGCGTGCCGCACCGCACCCGGGCGCCCCAGCGCACCGTCGTGCTGATGATCGAGGCGGCCACGGTCACCCCGACGGGGGACTGAACATCTGGGCCAGCTTGTGCCCGAGCTCCTTCATGCTGAAGGGCTTCTGGATGCAGCTGACGCCCGCGTAGCCGTTGACCAGCTGGCTGACTTCGCTGTCGTTGTAGCCGCTGGCCATGAGGACCTGCTGCGCCGGCCCGCGGGCCTTGATCCGGGCCAGGGTCTCGGCGCCGTTGATGCCGGGCATGTTCATGTCGAGGATCACCAGATCCACCTCGAGGCCCCCCTCCAGCAGGACCATGGCCTCCCTGCCGCCCGGGGCCGACTGGGCCCGGTGCCCCATGATCTCCAGCATGGGCACCAGGCTCTCCCGGATCAGTTCGTCGTCGTCCACCACCAGGATGGCCAGGGCGGTTTCCATCCCGGGTGGTTCCGCGGCGGCGGCCGGCGGCGCCGGGGCCGGATCCAGGGCCGGGAAGGTGAGCCTGACCTCGGTGCCCTGGCCATGCCGGCTGCTGATCTCCAGTTCGCCGCCGTGGGCCTTCATGGTGCCGAACACCATGGCCAGCCCCAGTCCGGTCCCTTGGCCCAGCGGCTTGGTGGTGTAGAACGGTTCGACCGCCTTGGCCAGCACCTCCGGGGTCATCCCGGCGCCGTTGTCCCGCACCTCCACCCGCACTTTCCCGCCGGGCAGGTTTTCGGTGCGCAGGCGCAGGATCCCCTGGTCCGGCATGGCGTCCAGGGCGTTCACCGCGAGGTTCATCAGGACGTGGCTCAGGGCGCCGCCGTCGCCCTGGACCAGGGCCAGATCCTCATCCAGTTCCATCTCGAGCCGGATCCGCTTCAGGGTGGTGTAGCCCAGCAGCTGGACCATGTCCCGCACCAGGCCGTTGAGGTCCAGCGGCTGGGTGTGCTCGAGGTCCTTGCGGGCGAAGTAGAGCAGGCTGCGCACCACTCCCCGGCCGCGCAGGCAGGCGGTGGCGATGGTGTCCAGGGAGACGGCCATGGGGTCCGCGGCCGCCAGCCCCGCCCGCCGGGCCGAGGCCAGGCTGAGGATCGCCCCCAGCACGTTGTTCATGTCGTGCGCCACGCCGCCGGCGAGGCTGCCCAGGCTTTCCAGCTTCTGGGCCTGGTGCAGCCGCGCCTCCAGCTGCCGGCGCTCCTGATCGGCCTGCCTGACCTGGGTGATGTCCCGGGTGGTGGTCAGGATGCACGGCTCGCCGCCGATCCTCAGGAGCGCGGCGGACATCCGGCCGATGATGATCCGCCCGTCCTTGGCCCGGAACGGCGCTTCGAAATCCGTCACCTGGCCTTTTTCCCGCAGCTGCTCCAGCAGGCGGACCCGGTCGGCGCGATCGGTCCAGACGTTGCATCCCTCCGCCAGGGAGGGGCGCCCCACCACGTCCTCCGGCTGGTAGCCGGTCATCCGGGTGAACCCGGGATTGATGGTGAGGTAGACGCCGTCCTTCAGCCGGTTGATGTTGATGGCGTCTGGACTGGTGGCGAAGGCCCTGGAGAACCGCTCTTCCGATGAGCGCAGGGCCGCCTCGGCGGCCTTGCGCTCGGTGATCTCCCGGATGAAATGCAGCACCAGTGATTCGCCGCCCAGCTCGATGACCCGGGCGCTGATCTCGGCCGGGAACTCGGTGCCGTCCCGGCGCCGGTACAGGCTTTCAAAACGCGCCGAGCCGGCCTCCTTGAGCCTGCGGAACCGCTCCAGCAGCTGGCCGGCCATGGAAGGGTCGCGCAGGTCCAGCAGACGCAGTTCCCGGAACTGCGCGGCGCTGTAGCCGAAATGCTCGCTCGCGGCGACGTTGGTCTCCAGGATCCGTCCTTCCAGGTCGGTGAGCACGATCATGTCGCTGGCATGGCGCATCAGGTGCTCGGAGCGTTCGGCCAGCACCTTGCGCTCCCGCTCGAAGGCCAGCTGGCCCAGGATCCGCCCGGCGTCCCGGCGGTGCACCACCAGCCCGATGCCCATGGCCACCAGGGTGACCAGGCCCAGGAGCAGCAGCCCGGTGGTCCAGATCTGCTGGCGCATGGGGCCGTAGACGTCGCCTTCGTCGACCTTGGTGATCAGGCTCCAGGGCGTGCGCGGAACCTGCCGGAGCGCGGCCACCACCCGCCTGCCCCGGTAGTCGGTGGTGTCGAACACGCCTTCGAGCCCCTTGGCGGCCAGCACCGCCGGCACCTCCGGGTGCTCCGCCATGTCGATGCGCAAGCCCCGGACCGAGCTCGAGGGATCGCGCCGCTCGCTCAGGATCACCGCATCGGCTCCGTCCCGGCCGACCAGGAGCGTCTCCGAGCTGGGCTGGGAATGCGGCCAGGGCCGGGTGATCTGGCGCAGGAACGGCATGGCGTCCGCCTGGAACAGCATCACCCCTTCGGCCGGGGCGCCCGTGCCGTCTCGAACTCCGATAGGCACCCACAGGCTCAGGTTGGGATCGGGGCCGGCCGATGGTTGCGGAGCCAACTCCGTGGGCCGGCCCAGCCGCAGGCCGGCCTGGATCTGCGCGGCCAGCGCCGGGCCCGGCAGCAGTTCCTGGCCGGCCGGCGCGATCATCCGGGGCCGGCCCTGGAGGTCGAACAGCACCACGCGGGCATAGCCCTCCCCGGCGCGCACGTTCTCCAGCCATTGCCTCAGGGCGGCCTCGACCCCGGCCGGGGCGGAGCCCGCCAGGAACTGCCGGATCCGGCCCTGGATCAGGGACGAACTGAACACCTGGGCCACATCGCCCCGGCGCGCCCCGTACCATTCGGAGATCTGGTCGGCCTTGAGTTCCCCGATGGCGGAAAGCTCGTCCTGGACGATCAGCCGCGCCGTGCGGAGCTGGCCCCTCAGGATGAAGGTGCCGCCGGCCAGGATGGCCAGGCTAAGGAGCAGGAATCCCGCCAGCGGGGCCCGGCCGGCTTTGGCCCCGAACAGGGCGAGCGGCCAGGTGTCGGCTCCGGCGGCGAACAGCACCGCGAGGCTGAGCAGCAGCCCCATGCCGGCCGCCGGCAGGGTCATGGGGGTGCTGGAGCTGCCGTAGAGCAGGGGCACCCCGGCGGCATAGCTGGTCAGCACCACCAGGCAGGAGCCCATGGGCCCCAGGGCCAGGATGGCGCCGGCCTGGCGCGCCCGCCAGCGGGGGCCCGGGAACGCCGCCACCAGGCCGCTGGCGATGGCCAGGCACAGGGTGGGAGCCGCGGTCAGCAGCGAGATCTTGGTCCTGAGCACGCCGCCATGCGTCCAATGCGCCGGGAGCGGGGGCAGGCGCGAGCCCAGGAGGTACTCGGCCACCACCCACAGGCTGACCAGCCCGGTCAGGGCGGCCAATGCCTGCGCCCAGCGCGAGCCGCGCCCGCCTTCCCTGCGCCCCAGGAGCAGGGCCAGGCTGAGCGCGAGCATCAGTCCGGCCGCGTGCGGCGACATGGCCACGTAATCCGGGCCCAGGGCGGCCGGGAAGTGCAGGCCGTTGAGCCTCGCCAGCAGCACCACCACGGCCCAGACCCCCGCCAGGGACGCCAGGGTTTTCACGTACCTCTGATAGGCCTGTTGGACAGCGCGGGCATGGGGCATGCAGGATCCGATGTCAGATTCTAGCAAGCCTAGTTGCAATTACCAAAGTTCTCTAAGCCTTTGGCCGCACCAGGCCGCCCTCCTGGGCCGCGTCGCCCAGGCTCAGGATGATCTGTTCCCCCGCCTTCAGCCCGGACAGCACCGGCAGCTTCTGGTGGTCCTCTTCGCCCACCGTCACCGGACGGAACGATACCCGGTGGCCGGCATCCAGGACCGCCACGAAGGTCCGGTCGCCCCGGACGATGAGGGCTTCGGTGGAGATCTCCAGGTGCTGGGCCAGGTCCAGGGCCAGCTCGGTCTGCACGAAGCTGCCGGGGACGATGCGGCCGTCCCGGTTGTCCAGTTCCGCCTCCGCCAGCAGCATGCGGGTGCGCAGGTCCAGCGCGCCGTTGACCCGGGTGATCCGGGCATCCAGCCACTCGCCGGGCCGGGACGGCGGGCTGACCCGGATGTGGTTGCCCAGGCGCAGCAGGCCGGCATAGCGCTGGTCCAGGTAGAGGGTCACCTTGAGCCGGTCCAGCCGGGCCACGGTGAGCACGGGCAGGGAGCTGGTCTGGTTGTTGGCGGCGTTGGTGACCAGGGCGCCCGGATCGGCGAACCGGGCGGTGACGGTGCCGTCGAACGGGGCCTTCAGCACCTCGTAGCCGCGCTGCACGGCCTGGGAGGCCAGCTTGGCTTCGGCCATGCGGGCGTCGGCCTGGGCCTGCTCCACGTCCCGCGGCGCGAGCAGGGCCTGGCGGCCCAGGGCTTCGGCGCGCCTGGCGTTCTGCTGCTTGTTCTCGGCGTCCGCCTGCAGGGACTGGTAGTCCCGGTCGGTCTCGGGGCTTTCGATCACCGCCAGGGTCTGCCCGGCCCGCACCCGGTCGCCCCGGTCCACGTTGATCGTGCGCAGGAAGCCGCTCAGCTTGGCGTACAGGGTGGTGCTGACCACCGGCAGCGCCTCGCCCTGGAGCACCAGGGTCTGGCGCGGGGCGGACAGGGCCACCGTCTCGACCTTCACCAGCGGCCCGGCCGCCAGCACCTGTTGGCGCTCCCGGCTGTCCTGGCCCAGGTCATGGTGCTTCAGCGCCAGCATGGCGCCCACCAGGGCGGCGGCCACCACCAGTCCGGTGAAGCCTACGCCGTAGACCCCCCGGGTGGAGCCGCTGATGCGGGGCTTCTCTTGGGCATTCATACCGCGCTCCCTTGCTGTTCGGAGAGGAATCGGTCATCCAGTTCGTGCCTGGTCGGTGGTTTTACTCGGAGTAATGAATAGATTACCGGTACCACCAGGAGGGTGACCACCGTGGCCAACGCCAGCCCGCCGATGACCGCCCGCCCCAGGGGGGCGTTCTGCTCGCCGGCTTCGCCCAGCCCCAGGGCCATGGGCACCATCCCGATGACCATGGCCAGGGCGGTCATCAGCACCGGGCGCAGCCGGGTCCGGCCCGCCTCCAGCGCGGCATGCAGCGAATCCAGCTCGGGCCGCTCGACCCGCACGTCGTTGGCGAAGCTCACCAGCAGGATGGAATTGGAGGTGGCGATGCCGATGGCCATGATCGAGCCCATGAGGGATTCCACGTTGAGGGTGGTCCCGGTGAGCGCCAGCATCCACAGGATGCCCACCAGGGCGCCCGGCACCGCCATCATGATGATGAAGGGGTCCAGCCAGGACTGGAACAGCACCACCATCAGGAGGTAGACCAGGGCGATCGCCAGGATCATGCCGAGGCCCAGGCTGCGGAAGGAACTCTGCATCACCTCGTTCTGGCCGCGCAGGCGGATCACGGTGCCCGGCTGCAGCGGGCCCAGGGCCTTGACCTTGGCCTGGATCTGCTTGACCACTGCGCCCAGGTCCCGGCCTTCCACGTTGGCCATCACGTCCATGACCCGCTGCACGGTCATGTGGTCCACTTCGTTGGGGGTGGAGATGGGCCGGACCAGGGCCAGGTTGCCCAGGGTCTGGGCCGAGGCGGTGGGCTGGGCCTGGACCGGACGGCCCGGATCCTGCTGCAGGATCGGCGCGGCGCCGGTGGCGGTGACCGGGGTGGCGAGCAGGGCCTGGACCGAATTCATCCGGGAGAGGGGCACCTTGGCGTTCACCTGGTAGTTCACCCCGTTGAGCGGGTCGAGGAAGTAGGAGGGCGCGACCAGGGTGTTGCTGGCCAGGGAGATCAGCATGGTGTTGGCCACGCTCTGCTGGGTCACGCCCATCTTCGCCGCGCGTTCCCGGTCCACCTCCAGCTTGAGGCCGGGATAGTCCATCACCTGCTTGATGCGCACGTCGGTCAGGCCCGGAACGCCCTGCAGGTCGGCGCGCAGGCGGACTGCCAGGGCCTGGTCCTGGTCCAGATCGGCGCCCTCCACCTGGAGATCGATCGGCGCCGCGGTGCCGAAATTGAGCACCTGGCTGACGATGTCGGCGGGCTGGAAGAAGAAGGTGCAGCCCGGGAATTCCGGGGCCAGCTCGGTGCGGATGCGCCGCATGAATTCGCGCGTGGGCCGGTGGCGCCGGGCCAGCTGGATCAGGATCTCCGCGTCCATGGGGCCGGCGTTGTCGGTGGAGACGAAAGCCAGGTTGATGCCGGGGGGGACGCCGATATTGTCGTTGATGGTGTCCAGCTGGGACGGCGGAATCACCTGGCGGATGCGCTCTTCCATGCGGGCGATGTACTTTTCGGTCTCCTCAATGCGGGTGCCGCTGGGGGCGCGGAAGTGCATCTTCATGAGGCCCACGTCGACCGAAGGAAAGAAATCCATGCCCACCACCCAGAACAGCCCGACGCTGACGGCGCAGAAGCCGGCGGCGATGCCCAGGACGAAGCCCCGGTGCGCCAAAGCGACTCCGAGCAGCCTGGCGTAGCCGTCGGTGAAGCGGGTCATCAGGGCATCCCGCTTCGGATTGAAGGCGTTGAAGAAGCGGTCCAGCCGGCCCTGCGCCGCATGGTCGGGGCTGTGCTCGCCCGGCATGAGCATGCGCGCCAGGGTGGGCACCAGGGTCCGGGAGAGCAGGTACGAGGCCAGCATCGAGATCACCACCGCCAGCGCCAGGGGCACGAACAGGTACTTGGCGGCGCCCTCCAGCAGCACCACCGGGAAGAAGACGATGCAGATGGCCAGGGTCGCGACGATGGCGGGCACGGCGATCTGGCTGGCGCCGTCCAGGATGGCCACGGTGAGCGGCTTGTGCATCGCCCGGTTGCGGTGGATGTTCTCCACCTCCACCGTGGCGTCGTCCACCAGCATGCCGATGGCCAGGCTCAGGCCGCCCAGGGTCATGATGTTGATGGTGTGGCCGGAGAGCTTGAGGCCGATGATGCCGACCAGGATGGCCATGGGTATGCTGGTGCAGACGATGGCCATGCTGCGCCAGCTGCCCAGGAACACCAGGATCATCAGCGAAACCAGGATGCTTGAGACCAGCGCCTCGACCACCACGCCCTTGACCGCCGCCCGCACGAAAGTGGACTGGTCGAAGTCCAGGCGCATCTCCAGGCCTTCCGGGGCCGCAGCCTTGATCTGCGGCAGCATCTCCCGGGTGGCGTCCACCACCGCCAGGGTGGAGGCGTCGGCATGCTTGAGGATGGACAGGTAGGTGGCCCGGTTGCCGTTGACCCGCACGATGTTGGTCTGGTCCGCGTAGCCGTCGTACACCTTGGCCACGTCCCCCAGCAGCACCGCCTGGCCCTGGCTCACGGTCAGCGGGATGCGCTGGAACTGCTCGACCGTGGTCGGGCTGGAATTCATCTGGATGGAATATTCCCGCGCGCCCACCCGGGCCGTGCCCGAGGGGATGATCAGGTTGGCCGCCTGCAGCGCGCCGATCAGGTCGGTGGTGGCCAGGCCCTTGGCGGTCAGGGCCTCCGGGTTGATCTCGATGGAGATCTGGCGGTTCTTGCCGCCGTACGGGGCCGGAGTCGAAAGGCCCGGAATGGTGAACAGGCGCATGCGGATGAAGTTGGCGCCGTAGTCGAAGATCTTCTGTTCCGGCATGGTCTTGCTGGAGAGGGTGACCTGGGTGACCGGCACGTTGGAGGCGTTGAACTGGATGATGGTGGGCGGCATGATCCCGGGCGGCATCTGGCGCAGCGAGGAGCTGCTGGTGGCGGTCATCTGGGCGATGGCCGCGCCGATGTCGGTGCCCGGCTGGAAGTAGACCTTGAGCAGGCCGAGGCCCGGGATGCTCTGGCTCTCGATGCGCTCGATGCCGTTGACCGAGGTGGAGTAGGAGCGTTCGCTCAGCAGCACCACCCGCCGCTCCATCTCCTGGGCGGACAGTCCGTTGTAGGACCAGACCACGGCCACCACCGGGATGTCGATGGCGGGGAAGATGTCCACCGCCATGCGGCTGAGCGAGAGCATGCCCATGATGAAGATCAGCAGGCACATGACGGCGATGGTATAGGGTCGTCGCAGGGCGAGGCGCACGATCCACATCAGCTTGCTCCTCTCCGGCCCGGGATCAGGCCTGGCACGCGGTTGGGTCCTCGGCCGCGGCTTCCGCCGGACGCGTGGAAGGGTTCAGGTTGGCGATCACCTTGAGCAGGATGGTGCGCAGCTGCAGCTTCTCCCGGGCGCTGAGGCCGGCCTCCAGATCCCGGCCGAGCGCCTCGGCCACGGCGTCCAGGGCCGGAGCCACCTGCTCCCCCGCCGGGGAGACGCTGATGATGTTGCGCCGGCCGTGGGCTGGATCCGGAATGGATTCCACAAGAGCTTTATCCTGCAGGGTTTTGACGATCCGGCAGGCGGTGGGGTCGTCCATGAACACCCATTGAGAGAGGCAGTGCAGGGACATGGGGCCCTGGGCCGAAAGCACGCGCAGGATCCAGCCCTGCTGGGGGGTCAGCCCATGGGCCGCGAATCTGGCCCAGAAGGCCTGCCGGATCTGACGCCGGGCGGTGCCGATGAGTTTCACCAGCGGTGCGTTGACATCGAGGGGAGGAGGCAGCTGATCTTGCATAAGCAAGAATATATAACAGCAAATTATTCAGCGCCAGTTCGTTTGCTTATGAGGGATGAAGGCCAAATCCCTCGATCCGATTCCGGCCCCTGCCCTTGGCTTCGTACATCCACATGTCCGCCTCTTCCACCAGGCTCTTCCAGGACCGGCCCAGGGAGGGCCGGCTGACCGTGGCGATCCCGACGCTGACCGTCACGTGGCGGGAGATGGCGGAGAAGTCGTGCGGCATGGCCAGGTCGGCCATCTGGGCCATGACCTGGTCGGCCACGATGCGCGCGCCGTCCTGGTCGGTTTCCGGCAGCACGCAGACGAACTCCTCGCCGCCGTACCGGGCCGCGAGGTCCGCCGGCCGGCGCAGGGCCATGCCGAACACCCTGGCCACCGCGCGCAGGCACTCGTCGCCCCGGCCGTGCCCGTAGCCGTCGTTGAAGGCCTTGAAGAAGTCCACGTCACCCATGACCAGGGACAGCGGCTGGGCGTTGCGGCTGCAGCGCTGCCACTCCATTTCCAGGTACTGGTCGAACCGGCGCCGGTTGGCGATGCCGGTGAGACCGTCCAGCAGCGAGAGGTTGCGCAGCCGGTCCTGCTGGTGCTTCAGCTCCAGCTGGTTGCGCACCCGGGCGGCCAGCACCGGCGGGCTGATGGGCTTGAGGATGAAATCGATCCCGCCGGCCTCCAGGGCGCGCATCTCGTCGGCCTCGCCGCCGAGGGCCGTGAGGAACAGCACCGGGATCTCCCGGGTGCGGGAATCGCCCTTGAGCCGGCGGCAAACCGCGAAGCCGTCCATATCCGGCATCATGACATCGAGCAGGATGAGGTCCGGCCGGCACTTGAGGGCCAAAGTGAAGCCGTCCTCGCCGTTCTCGGCGGTGAGCACCCGGTAGCGCGGGCACAGCAGGTTGCCCAGCAGCCGGCAAAGGGTCCGGGAATCGTCCACCACCAGCAGGGTGTCGGCCCCTTCCGGCGCCTCGTCCGCGGTCGGCCCACAGGAAAGGGCGGACCGGGCCGGGTCTTCCGCCGGGCAGGCGCCCGCCTCGGGGATCCAGATGAAGAACCGGGTGCTGGTCCCGCCGTGCGGGGCGAAGCCCACCTCTCCACCCAACATCTGTTCTCCCAGCAGTTTCGCTCCGAAAGTGCCCAGCCCCCTGCCCTTGCAGGCCTTGGTGCTGAAGCAGCGTTCGAACACCCGGACCGCCACCTCGGAGGGGATCACCCCGGGGTTCTCCACCACGAAGCCCCGCCGGTCCGCCTGCCGCTCGTGCCAGACCTTCACGGTGCCGCCCCTGGGGGTGGCCTCCAGGGCGTTCTTCACCATGTTCACCAGCACCCGGGTCAGCAGCACCGGGTCGCAGGTGAAGGCTTCATGAGCCCCGGACTGGATTTCCAGCCGCCGGCCGTCGGCCGCCTGGCTGTTGGCGAAGAACCGGCCCAGCCGGTCGAGGATTTCCCCGGGGCGGATCGTGCGGCTCTGGCCCGCCGAGGCGCCCTCGCCGCTGAGCAGGATGCGCTGGCTCTGGATCTCTTCCACCAGCTGGCGGGAAACCTCCCGGATCAATCCGCAGCAGGACTCGGATTCCGCCGGCCACTCCCGCAGCCGGCCGGCCAGGCCGTCCATCTCCCCCGCCAGGTTCAGCAGATCGTGCAGGAACACCTGCTCCAGCGCCTCGCGCCGGTTCTGCTCGGTGGTCTCCTTGAAGATGAACAACAGGGCCTCCACCCCGCCGATGCGCAGGGGGACGCTGCTCACCCAGAACTGGCGGGAGCGGCTGAACCCGTCCCGGACCGGGATGCACCGGAACAGTTCCCCGGCGCGCAGGCCCTGCAGGCTTTCCGGCGTGGTCAGGCCCAGTTCCTCCAGGGCCTCCCCCTGGCCGGCGAGCAGCTGGCGATCCCCGGTCAGGATCAGGGCGTAGCCGGGAACCGAATCCAGCAGGGCATGGGCCACCGGATTCTCCAGGAGCGATTCGGCCAGGCCCCTCATCCGGGTGAGGTCCACCTCGGACGGGATGGGGGAATTGGGGGCCATTGCCGCCCTCAATTGGGCCATGGGAACCTCGGTGCTCCGGTGCGGCTTGGTGTTAGGGGTCAAAGAAAGCACTTGTACTTTGCAATAATCAACAAAGGTGGCCATTCAAGTTGCGTCCTCAGGGGGGGATGCGTCAAGGGGCAACTGAGATTTATTCGCAGATCAAACCAAACGGCCGACCGTTATGGGCCTTTCCGTTACTGCTAACCTGGAAGGAGCGGCGTTGGCCGCCGCCCGGGTCATCCGGTCACATCTGGAATTCGACCATAAAGCCCCTTTGAAGCGCCGCTAACCGGCTTTTTTTCCAGCCCGGTCCGGGGCCGGCGCATCCTTTTCCTGCCCCGTTGACAGGAAACCCGTTCTTTTCGTTGGCGCACCCGGTCCCGAACCGGACGCCGGCAGGAGTCCATGAGCCGATGACCCAAGACCTTTCCCTCCGCGCATCCCTTGAAGCCATCGTCGGGCCCGAACGGGTCCTGGACCGCCCCGTGGAACGGGTGGCGTTCGCGGCGGACGCCGGCTTCTACCGGCTGATCCCGAAGGCGGTGGTGTTCGCCCAGAGCGTGGCGGAGGTCCAGGCGCTGTTCCGGTTCAGCCGGCAGTCGGGCCTGCCCATGACCTTCCGGGCCTCCGGCACCAGCCTGTCGGGCCAGGCCATCAGCGACGGCATCCTGGTGGAGGTCGCGCGCCACTGGCGGACCATCAAGGTCATGGAGGGCGGGGCCCGGATCAAGGTCCAGCCCGGGGTCATTGGCGCCCACGTCAACCTGGCCCTGCGCCCGTACCGGTCGAAGATGGGGCCCGACCCGGCCTCCATCGCCACCTGCACGGTGGGCGGCATCCTCTCCAACAACTCCAGCGGCATGTGCTGCGGGGTGGTGCAGAACGCCTACCACACCCTGGATTCCCTCACCTTCGTGCTGCCCTCGGGAACGGTCATCGACACCGCGGCCCCGGACGCCGACGAGCAGTTCCGCAGGCAGGAACCGGACCTGGCCCAGGGCCTCCTGGACCTGAAGGCCGAGATCGAGGCCAATGCGGTCCTGGCCGCGCGGATCCGGGCCAAGTACCGGATGAAGAACACCACCGGCTATTCGCTCAATGCGTTCATGGACTATGCCCGGCCGGTGGACATCTTCCGCAACCTGCTGGTCGGCTCCGAGGGCACCCTCGCCTTCATCGCCGAGGCGGTGCTGCGCACCGTGCCCGACCTGCCGGTCAAGGTCACCGGGTTCCTGCTGTTCCCGGATATCCACGCGGCCTGCGCCGCGATCATCCCGCTCCGGGACGCCGGCGCCGCGGCCCTGGAGATGCTGGACCGGGCCTCCCTGCGCTCGGTGCAGAACCAGCCGGGCATCCCGCCCAACATCAAGGACCTGCCCGAAGGCGCCGCCGCCCTGCTGGTGGAGTTCCAGGGCACCGACGAGTCCATGCGCCAGGACCTGGAGCGGCGGGCCCTGGCGTCCAGCGCGGCGCTGACCCTGCTGGAGCCGGCCCGGTTCACCCACGATCCGGCGCAGCAGGCCCTGTACTGGAAGATCCGCGCCGGCACGTTCCCCTCCGTGGGCTCGGTGCGGGCCCGGGGCACCACGGTGATCATCGAGGACGTGGCCTTCCCCATCGAGGTGCTGGCCGACGCGGCGGTGGCCCTCACCC
>Ga0316232_1000940_pt1 | contig 39121 bp, 33 predicted proteins | sample TBHtaG_FD_206006 | JGI IMG/M metagenome (GOLD analysis project Ga0316232, IMG submission 206006) | Freshwater microbial communities from Trout Bog Lake, Wisconsin, USA - TBH18025_13 | ecosystem: Environmental > Aquatic > Freshwater > Lake > Hypolimnion/Profundal zone | place: USA: Wisconsin... | reverse complement strand
GCTGGGGACCGTGGCGCAAAAGCTCAGACACCACCTGAACCGCGCTGGCCCCGCACAAGACCGATTTGACCGCATCCAGCCCAGTTCGAACGCCGCCACTGACGGCGAACGTGCCGCGACGCTGGGCGGTGAGGATCGCCAGCCACCGCAGACGTAGCAAAAGTTCGCTTGAGTCGGAAAGATGCAGTTGCGGAAGAACCTCGAGATTCTCCAGGTCCACATCCGGCTGATAAAACCTATTGAAGAGCACGAACCCCCCCGCCCCGGCTTCCTCAAGCTTGAAGACCAGATTTGACAGCGAACTGAAGAAGGGGGACAGCTTCACCGCAACCGGAATCGACACTTCGCCGGCCACCGAGGAAACAATATCCAGAACTCGCTTCTCGACCGAGTCGCCGGTTTCATCGGCGCTAGTGGCAATGTGATAGACGTTCAGTTCGATGGCATTGGCGCCTGCCTGTTGGAGCATGGCGGCATATTGCAGCCACCCGGTGCGCGTCGTGCCGTTCAGCGAGGCAATTACAGGGATACTGACGGCCGCGCGCACCTTGCGAATGTGCTCGATGTATTGTTCGGGGGCGAGCTTGAAGTTGTCACGTTTAGGGAAATAGCTGAGCGCCTCCTGGTAGGCATCGGCATAAAGCTCCATGTGATAGATGCTGGCGAGGGTCTCCCCCTTGATCTGCTCCTCAAATAGCGAGTGCATCACTATGGCGCTGGCCCCGCCGTCCTCAAGTTTCTTGATATCGTCAAGCTCCCAGACCAACGGGGAAGCGCCGGGCATAAAAGGGTGTTCGAGCTTAAGGCCGAGGTAGGTAGTCTCAAGGTTCATAGTAATCTCCGAAACAAACGGGCGGTACGGAAAAATATCCTGGACAAAAGGACCGGCGGCAATCGCCTCAAGGTTTGGCCACGGGGCGGGCCTGGTCTTCGAGTAGGGCGAAACGATCTTTGACGTTGGCCTGGGCCATAACCAGAAGTTTCTTGAAGTGATCGGCGTTCTGTTGCTCGACCATGCGGAAACGCGTCTCGTTGAGCATGTATTGCTCAATCGGCAACTTCGGCGCCGCCGAATCGAGTTGCAGCGGATTCTCGCCGGTCTGCCGCCGCCGCGGATCGTAGCGGTACATCGGCCAGGCGCCGCTGTCCACCGCCAGTTTCTGCTGCTCGCACCCGTACGACAGGTCGTAGCCATGGGCGATGCAATGGCTGTAGGCGATGATGATCGAAGTGCCTGGATATGACTCGGCCTCGACAAAAGCCTTGACTGTTTGCGTGTCCTTGGCGCCGAAAGCCACCTTGGCCACGTAGACGTTGCCATAGCTCCTGGCGATGAGGCCAAGATCCTTCTTGGCGGTGGCCTTGCCGGCTGCCGCAAACTTGGCGGCGGCGCCGATCGGCGTCGCCTTGGACGCCTGGCCGCCGGTATTCGAGTAAACCTCAGTATCCAACACCAAGATGTTCACGTCTCTGCCACAGGCGAAGACATGGTCCAGGCCGCCGAAACCAATGTCATAAGCCCACCCATCGCCGCCAAACGCCCAAACCGATTTCTTAACCAGGTAATCAGCCAGAATCGTCAGTTGACGAGCCTCCGGGCTGTTGAGACCGGCCAGCTTCTTGCGCAGCTCGACGACGCGCACCCGCTGGGCGGCGATGCCGGATTCGCTGCTCTGATCGGCCTTGAGCAACTCGTCCACCAGATTCGCGCCAAGCGAGGCTGCCAGGCGACTCAGCAATTCGCCGGCAAACTCCTTGTGCTTGTCTACGCCCAGGCGCAAGCCCATGGCGAATTCAGCATTGTCCTCAAACAGGGAATTGGACCAGGCCGGACCGCGGCCATCCTTGTTGACGGCGTACGGGGTGGTCGGCAGGTTGCCTCCATATATGGAGGAACATCCGGTGGCGTTGCCAATGAGGGCTCGATCGCCGAAGAGCTGCGTGAGCAGTTTAATGTAGGGCGTCTCGCCGCAGCCGGCGCAGGCCCCGGAGAACTCAAAGAGCGGCAGTAGGAACTGCGATCCCTTGACATCCAGCTTCATGGTAGTGCGATCGGCTTCTGGCAGTTTGAGGAAGAAGTCGAAATTGGCCTTCTCTGCCGCCCGTAGCGGAGGCATGGAAGCAAGATTGATGGCCTTGCGCTTGGGATCGATCTTGTTCTTGGCGGGACAAACCATGACGCACAGGTTGCATCCGGTGCAGTCTTCGGGGGCGACTTGGATGGTGAATTTTTGCCCTTTCATGTCGGCGCCTTTGTAGTCCACCGACTTGAAGGTCGCCGGGGCGCCAGCCAACGCCGCAGGCGGATAGACCTTGGCCCGAATGGCCGCGTGCGGACAGGCCAGGGCACACTTGTTGCACTGGATACATACTGCTGTATCCCAAACCGGTATATCTAGTGCAATACCACGCTTTTCCCACTGGCTCGTAGCTGTGGGCCAGGTGCCATCCACAGGGAAGGCGCTGACCGGCAGGAGATCGCCCTTGCCCTGAAGCATAACCGCCGTGACTTTCCTGACCAGATCGGGAGCCTTATCGCTCACCGCCGGCGGCATCACCCATGTCGCTGTGACCGTGTCAGGAACCTTCACTTCGTGCATCTGGGCCAGCGTAGCGTCGACCGCTGCGAAGTTCTTGGCCACGACCTCCTCGCCCTTGCGCAGATAGGTCTTGCGGATGGTGCCCTTGATCTTGGCGATGGCCTGCTCGCGCGGCAGGACACCGGACAGAGCGAAGAAACAGGTCTGCATCACGGTATTTATGCGCTGGCCCATACCGTTTTCGCGGGCGACTTTGTAGGCGTCGATAACGAAGAGTTTGAGTTTCTTTTCGAGAATCTGTTCCTGCATCTCGCGTGGTAGCTGGTCCCAAGCTTTGTCCGCCGGATGGGGAGAGTTAAGCAGGAATGTCGCGCCCTTGCGGGCGGGATCGAGCATGTCGTACTTTTCTATGAAGTTGTACTGATGGCAGGCCACGAAATCGGCCTGGCGAATCAGGTAAGACGAGTGGATTGGCTTGGGACCGAAACGCAGGTGCGAAATGGTCATGGCGCCGGACTTCTTGGAGTCGTAGACAAAATATCCCTGGGCGAACAGGTCGGTTTCCTCGCCGATGATCTTGATGGAGTTTTTGTTGGCCCCCACCGTGCCATCGGCGCCCAGGCCATAGAAGACGGCTCGCTTCACATCGTCGCCTTCGGTATCGAAGGACGCATCTACCGCCAGCGAACGGTGGGTGACATCATCCACGATGCCCACGGTAAAATGCAGCTTGGGGCTGGGCTTGGCCAGTTCATCGAAAACCGCCTTGGCCATGGCCGGAGTGAAGTCCTTGGAGCCCAGGCCATAGATTCCGCCGATAACGCGGGCCTTGGTGGCCGGGACGTCATTGCTCCCGGCGATCTCTCTCAGGCTGGCTACTACGTCAAGGTAAAGCGGTTCGCCGACCGAACCGGCTTCCTTGCAGCGGTCCAGTACGCCGATGGACTTCACGCTCGCCGGTAAAGCCGCCACAAAGGCGCTGGCTACGAATGGTCGATAGAGACGAACCTTGACCATGCCTACCTTTTCGCCGCGGGCAACCAGGTATTCGATGGTCTCCTGGGCCACTTCGGCCCCCGAACCCATCGTGACCAGTACCCGCTCGGCGGCCGGATGGCCAACATAATCAAAGAGTTTGTAGCCGCGGCCGCTGACGGCCGCGAATTCATCCATGACCTTCTGGACGATGCCCGGGCACGCGTCATAGTAGCCGTTGCCGGCTTCCCGGGCCTGGAAAAAGGCATCGGGATTCTGGGCCGTGCCGCGGAGCGCTGGCCTGTCGGGCGTAAGGGCCCGGGACCGATGGGCGAATATCTGTTCCTCGAACACCAGCTTGAGAAGATCGGCATCTGTCAGCAGCTTGATCTTGGCTACTTCGTGCGAGGTTCGGAACCCATCGAAGAAATGGAGGAAAGGAATGCGGCTACGCAGGGTGGCGGCATGGGCGATAGCCGCCATATCGTGAGCTTCCTGGACGGACGCCGAGGCCAGCATGCCAAAGCCGGTCTGACGGCAGGCCATCACGTCGGAATGGTCGCCAAAAATCGACAGGGCATGGGTCGCCAGGGCGCGCGCCGTGACGTGCATGCAGAAAGGCGTCAGTTCCCCGGCAATCTTGTACATATTGGGGATCATGAGCAGCAGACCCTGCGACGCCGTGAACGTCGTGGACAGGGAGCCTGCCTGGAGTGCCCCATGCACAGCGCCGGCGGCGCCGGCCTCCGATTGCATCTCGGTGACCTGGGGAATAGTGCCCCAAACATTCTTCTGCCCCAGAGAAGCCCACTCATCAGCCAGCTCGCCCATCGTGGATGATGGGGTAATGGGATAGATCGCAATCACTTCGCTCAGACGAAAGGCAACCGAGGCGACCGCCTCATTGCCGTCCAAAGTTTTAATTCCGGCAGCCATAAATCATGATCCTTCAGGCGTCAATGGACGCCTCGCTTGAGGTCCCTAAATTAAACGAGTCGCGCATTATAGGATTAACCAGTCCTATTTGAAGACCGCTTTGCCGGAAAAGTCGAAAAAACGGTTGCCACCACACGATTATACATGACTCTTGCTATTGAAGGATCCGCAAACTCAATATCCCCTCTGTCGCCAGTAATTACCCTTACCAAGGTACGCAGAACAGGGCAGGGGTTGGCTGCTGAAAACCCCTGACCACACCCGGCAATCACTTTTACGTCGTCATCTAGAAACGAAGCCCGTTCTTTTGTATTGCGGCGACGGTTGGCACCGCACTTGTAATCAACCGGTGCCAAACAGGGCGGGGAATCAGTACAGACGCTTCGCATTACAGATCGGCACAGAACGGTTATAATGCCGCTCATGAACATTGTGATTCCCGGCCTGCGGACAGGCTGCTGGTGTGGGTGTCCTGGCCGGCAACTGTTTTTTCCGCATGCCACCCTGTTGCTGCTCATGCTATACGCCAGCGCTGTTGCCGTAGGCGGCGATATCCATGACGCGGCCAAGGACGGGGACATGGACGCTGTGAACACGCTTCTCAAAGACAATCCGGCTTTGGTTTCCAGCAAGGATGACGATGGCTTCACTCCCTTGCACTGGGCAGCATTTGAGGGACACAAAGACGTCGCCGAAACGCTTCTGGCCCTCAAGGCCGATGTTAATGCCAAAGCCAGCGATGATGTGACGCCATTGCACATGGCGGCGAGCATGGACCGCAAAGAGATGGTTGACTGGCTTCTGGCCAAAGGGGCCAATAGCAACGCCAAAGCCGTCGACGATATAACGCCCTTGCATATGGCGGCGATACTGGGCCACAAGGATGTCGTGGAATCACTGCTGGCCGGCAAGGCAGATGTGAAGGCCAGGAACACCGACGGATTGACGCCCTTGCACGCGGCGGCAGCCAAGGGCCGCGAGGAAATTGTGGAACTGCTGCTGGACAACAAGGCCGATCCCAACGCCAAAGACAACGACGGCCTGACCCCACTGGATGTCGCCGAGGCCAACCACCAGAGCCAAGTCGCCGAATTGCTGGCGATTTGCGACATCGCCAAATTCAAGAAGGCCCTGGAAGACCATCCCAGTCTCCTTCTGAGCACGAATGAAAGCGGTCAGACCCTCCTGCATCGGGCGGCACGCTTTGGTTGCCGCGACGTGGCCGAACTGCTGGTGAGGCAAAAGGTCGATGTCAACGCCAGGGACAACGACGGCCTGACCCCTCTTCACTCGGCGGCGGCCAATGGACAGAAAGAGGTGGCCCAATTACTCCTGGTCAGCAAGGCCGATGTCGATGCCCGGGACAGCGAAGGCCGTACCCCCCTTCGTGCGGCGGCTAACAAGGGCGACAAGGATCTGGCGCAATTGCTGCTGACCAACAATGCCGATGTCAATGTTAAGGACAACACCGGCTGGACCGCTCTGCACGTGGCGGTAGCCAAGGGTTACACGCCAGTAGCAGAATTGCTGCTGGCCAATAAAGGCGATGTCAACGCCAAAGGCAACACCGGCCTGACGCCGCTCCACGTGGCGGCCACCTTGGGCAACAGTAAACTTGCGGAATTGCTGCTGGCCAATAAGGCCGATGTCAATGCCCGGAACAACAAGGGGATGACGCCCCTGCACGCGGCGGCGGCCCATGGACTGGACGATATGGTCGAACTGCTGAAAACACACGGCGGGCAGGAGTGACGGTTGGTGGTTAGTGGTTGGTCTCATCCCCAGACGATGGTCGCCCCATATTGGCCAGGCATGTTGTCATGCGCTCTCTGATTCCTCACTCGACAGGACTCGCTGCACCGGCAACTCGCGCCAGGCTGTGGGTCGGACTCATCACCCTGGCGGCGGCGATCGCGCTTGGCCTCAAGCTGTGGCTGGCGACTGGCACCTATGGCACTAATGATGTGCGTTCCTGGGAACAATACCGCGATATATCGGCGTCGGCGGGAACACTGGAATTATATCGGCGGGTGGAACAATTCAACCATCCGCCGATGACGACTGGCCTGCTCAGATTAATGGGATGGCTGGCGGCCACAACCAGCATCGCCTTTCCATTCTGGTTGAGACTGCCGGCGATTCTGGCTGACGTCGGGGCATTGATACTGGTCGCCAAGATCCTGACTCCTGGGTCGCGCGGGCGTTTCGCGGGAGTTCGGGAGACCTTGGCGGGCACTCGACATGCTGGTAGCTTTTCGTGCCGGTCTCGTGCCAACTTTCCAGAGGCCACCCTGACGCTCATGGCGATATCGCCAATCTCTATCATGGTATCGGGATTTCATGGCAACACCGATCCGGTCATGATCGCCCTGGTGCTCCTGGCGGTTTATCTGCTGGACGTGAGACCGGTAATCTGGCTGGGTGGGGCCGCCTTGGGGATGAGCATGAACGTCAAAGTTGTCCCCCTGGTGCTCGTGCCGGTCTTCTTCTTCTATCTGCCAACGTGGAAACGGCGGGGGGAATTCTTTGGAACGGCCGCTGTGGTGTTTGGTCTGGCATCGCTGCCGTATATTGTCCAGGATCCGCTGCTGATCGGGCGAAAAGTGTTATGCTATGGGAGTCTATATGGCAACTGGGGTATCGCCCGCCTATTGCGGGATGCGCCACCGCCTTGGCATGGGCTTGACGTGACCCTCAGACAGTACGGCAGGTATGGGATAATGGCCGTGTTGGCAACCGTGGCCTACCTGATGAACCGAAACCGCACCAAGCCATCGCTTTTCACGCAATGCGGCGTGATTATATTCCTTTTCATGACCATCAGCACTGGATTTGGCGTGCAATACCTGGCCTGGCTGGTGCCGTGGGTCGTGGAAGTGGGCTTTTGGCCGTGCCTTATCTTCTACTCCACGACGGGTGTGTTTCTCGGGCTGGTGTATACACATTGGAGTAGAGGATTCCCCTGGTATTTCGCTGACTCTTGCATCGTCGGCGATTGGCAAGGCAGTGCCAGGATTTTCGAGTGGCTCTCCTGGGCCACTGTTGCGATGGCGTTGGTGCTGCTGATCCGGCAGGTGCGGCTGGCCGCTCGGGATGCAGACACCAGAGTTACGATGGCTATAACATGATGGCAATGCAACAAGACTTAAACTCGCCCCCGACCGTCGGAACAGAAACGCAACGCCCCAGGCGATTTTGGCCTGTTCTCATCGTGGGTATGGCAGCACTTTTTGGCGGTTTCTTACTGATCGGTCATCTCGCCGGCTCGAACGAAACTGATAGGAACCTCCCGATACAATTGGGCAGGCCCAATGCGCTCGGGCGGCAAGTCTATACCGAATGCGCTTTGTGTCATCAGCCTGGCGGCGCCGGTGTCGCAGGGCAATATCCGCCGTTGACGGACAACGAATGGATCAATGGACCGGCATGGCGGTTGCGACGGATTCTGCTGAACGGCCTGGCCGGCCCAATCACGGTTCAGGGTAAACGATACGAGGGCAATATGCCACCTCTAAAACACTTTAGCGATGACGAACTGGCGGCAGTACTCAGCTACGTTCGCACTAATAGCCTCTGGGGCAACCATGCCGAGGCGGTGCGGAGCGCCGACTTCGCGGCCACCCGGGCCCTAACCGCTGGCCGCGCCACGACCTGGAGCGAAAGTGAATTGAAAGCCCTGGGTAGCGACGATTCCGCAGAGGCTCAGCCAGCAACGACCAAGGCGACCTGGTAGAACCATTATACTCCGACGCCGGAGTATTTACGCCCAGAGCGTGCCATACGGAAGCGTAAGCTATGAAGATCAGCGAAATATTTTATTCCGTTCAGGGTGAAGGCAAGCTCGTGGGCGTACCATCGGTTTTAGTGCGTACCAGCGGGTGCCATTTACGCTGTGCGTGGTGCGATACTCCTTACGCGAGTTGGCAACCAGAAGGCCATCACATGAGCGTGGACCAGATCGTGGCCAAGGTCGGCGCATATCCGACCCGACACATCGTGCTGACAGGAGGCGAGCCGCTAATCGCGTCGGAGATCACCGAGTTGTGCCTGTCGCTCAAACACGCCGGATATCACCTGACGGTCGAGACGGCAGCGACCGTCTTCCTGCCGCTGGCACTGGATTTGGCAAGCGTTTCGCCCAAGCTTGCAAACTCTACGCCGACCGCCCGCGACGGCGGTCGTTGGGCCAATGCCCACGAAAGCCAAAGACTGAACTTGCCGGTAATTCAGAGCTTCATCGATTCTTCGCCGGATTTCCAACTTAAGTTCGTTATAACGCAGGAGGCTGACGTACATGAAATACGGCAAATTCTGGCCTCGCTGCACGGCTGGACGGCTCCAGATGTACTGCTGATGCCCGAAGGGACCGACGCCGCAACCCTGGCCATCAGCGCCACCTGGATCGTCGCCCTATGTAAGCACGAAGGATTCAGATTCTGCCCAAGAATGCAGGTAATGATGTGGGGGAACAGGAGAGGTACATAACAAATAGCGCGTACAATATTAGCATACGGGCGAAATGGTGAACGGCGAACGATGAACTGAAGCCCAAACATCAATTCCCAATAACTTCGTAGCTCTTCCCAAATGCTCCGAGAACCCTACAATCCTTCAGCACGATGCTTGTTCGACTCAGCAAGACGTTTCATTTCGAGGCCGCGCACGATCTGCCGACTTTTCCGACCGGACACAAATGCCGCCGTCTGCACGGACATTCCTATCGCTTTGACGTCATCGTCGAGGGTGACGTGGACCCGGCGGTTGGCTATTTGATTGACTTCGGCGAACTCACGCGGGCCACCGATCCGATCGTGCAGCAGCTCGATCACTACTACCTCAACAAAATTCAAGGCCTCGACAACCCCACCAGCGAAAACCTGGCCAAATACCTCTGGGACCGGCTCAAACCGTTGATTCCTCCACTGGCATGTATAGTTGTGCATGAAACCTGCACATCAAGCTGCCAATACAGCGGAAAATGAAGCAGGCGATGCCAACACGCATTGCCTTGTTCACCGAGCTTGTGCGTACGGTGGTGCAACGCCGCATTTTCGATGAAGGCAACGTGGCCCTTTGCTATCTTGCTTCGGGCACTCTCCTCGTAGGCCGGGTACATGCATGCTGCATGGTCCGATAAATACCGCTCTGATTCTCTGAAATTTCTACGACCTTTGGGAAATGAGATTTGTATCGATATGTCTTGCAAAGTATTGGAATATTTTGCATAATACTGGAAGCTTTAGTGAAGGATGCGATCGATGGTTGTTGAAACTCCGGCCAGAAAACTGGATCGTAAAGAAGTAGAACAACTCGTGCGCGAGGTTCTGCGGCAGAAACTGCGTGGGGAGATGGGACCACCGGTCCGCGAGCAACATGCGGCCCAGGCCACCGGGACGGGAGGACCACCGCATCCGCTGGTAGTCAATGTGTCGGCGCGGCACCTTCATATCACGCCGGGCGATCTGGAAACGCTGTTTGGGCCAGGAGCCAAACTAGCAAAGATGAAAGACCTCTATCAACAGGATGAGTTTGCTTCCGAACAACTTGTCACCCTGGTGGGACCAAGACAGCGAATAATCCCGAATGTACGCATCCTGGGACCGGTGCGGCAATACACGCAGGTGGAACTGAGCTATACCGATGGCATCTACCTGGGAGTCGATTTGCCGCTTCGTATCAGCGGCGATCATAAGGAAACCGGGGGCATAACCATACTTGGACCCAAGGGGGCGTTGAGCCTGACAGGCGGCGTGGTCCGCGCCCAACGCCATGTACATATGTCCTCCGAGGATATGAATTGGTACGGGGTGGCGGATGGGGACTTTGTAAAACTTAAGATCGACGGACCGTGCGGGGTGGTTTTCGACGGCGTGAAGGTGCGCTACCACCCCAAGGTCGTACTGGAAGTACACATCGATACCGATGAAGGCAACGCCTGCGACCTGGAAACCGCAACGCACATGGAACTTATTGTGGACAAGAAAGGAACGTCACATGCCTAGTGAAGCTCTCGGTCTGCTGGAGACCAAAGGCCTCGTGGCCCTCGCCGAAGGGACCGATGCCATGCTCAAGTCGGCCAACGTGGTAATGGTGGGGTGGGACAAGGCCGGCAGCGGCATGGTCACCACCTTCGTAAAAGGCGACGTGGCGGCGGTGAAAGCCGCCGTCGATGCCGGCGCGGAAGCCGCCGGCCGCGTCGGCACGGTGGTTAGCGTACACGTCATCGCCCGCCCCCACGATGAATTGGGCGGAATGATGCCCAAACCCAAGGCTGCCGTCGCCGGTAAGACCACGCCGTCCGTCGCCGCCCTTGGCCTCATCGAGACCAAGGGCTGGGTGGCATCGGTCGAAGCGACCGACGCCATGTGCAAGGCCGCCAACGTCGAAATCGTTAAGACGATCCAGATCGGCGGATCCTTCGTCACGACGATCGTTCGCGGCGACGTAGGCAGCGTCCGTGCGGCAGTTGATGCCGGCGCTGAAGCCGCCGGGCATGTGGGCGAACTGGTCGCCAGCCACATCATCGCCCGGCCTCATGCCGAACTGCTGGCCGGCTTCGGAGCCTAGAACGATCTGCCGAAGGCGTGCCTGCTCCTGGCACCCTGGTACTGATTTACATGCGTATCCTCGTAGCCAACATCGGAAGCACCAGCTTCAAGTTCAAACTGCTGGACATGGAACGCGACGGCATGGAATTGTCGCGCGGCAGTTTCGAGCGCATTGGCCAGGCCGATTCGCCCTACCGCACCCATAGCGACGCCATCGACGTCCTGCTCAAGGATCTTTTAGAAAAGAAGCAGATGCCGGATGCCATCGGCTTCAAAGCTGTCCATGGCGGCCCAATCAGCGGGGCCGTGCGGGTCACGCCCCAGGTCATCGCCACCATGGAGCAGTTCGCCGATGTGGCCCCAGCCCACAATCCGCAATACATCGCGGCCATGAATGCATTCCAAAGCCGCCATCCCCAGGTTCCGCAGGTGGCCGCGTTCGAGACGGCATTCCACCAGACCATTCCCCTGTCGCGTCAGGTGTATGCCATCCCCCACGAATGGACCGAAATACTGGGCATCCGTCGCTACGGGTTCCACGGCGCTTCGCACCGCTATATTTCCATACGGGTCCCGGAACTAGTAGGCAAGGGCAACTGCCGTCGCCTCATAAGTTGCCACTTGGGTGGCAGTTGTTCGATCTGCGCCATCGACGGCGGTAAATCCGTGGCCAACAGCTTCGGCATGACCGCCCAGAGCGGCCTGCCGCACAACAACCGCGTTGGCGATTTCGACACCTTCGCCCTGCGGAAGCTGCTGAAGCACGGTCTGGGTCTGGAGGACATTTTCAACAAGCTGGCCAGCCTCGGCGGCATGGCCGGCATGAGCGGCATCTCGCCGGACATGCGCGACATTGAACACGCCGCCGCTGGCGGCGACCCGCGGGCCGTATTGGCAATCGACGTGTTGGTGGAGGCCATCCGCCATTACATCGGGGCCTACCTGGTGGTGCTGGGCGGCTGCGACGTCCTGGCTTTCACCGGCGGCATCGGCGAGAACGACAACGCCATCCGCGAGGCGGTTTGCCGCAACCTCCAGTGGGCCGGAATCGAACTTGATGCATTCAAGAACCAGGTGCGCGGCAAGGAAACCAAGATAAGCAAGGTGGAGTCCGGTACGGAAGTCTGGGTCGTGCCGACCAACGAAGAATTGATCGTGGCCATGCAGACCCAGGCGGTGCTGGAAGCAAATTAACATTCAGCGTTCATCTTTCAACATTCAGCGTTTCTGGAGATTTTATGGCAAATGAAGCAATTGGAATGATCGAGACCAAAGGACTTGTGGCTGCAGTGGAGGCTTGTGACGCAGCCTTGAAGGCGGCCAATGTCACGTTTGTCGAGCAGCACAAGGTCGGCAGCGGCTTGGTGGCGATAACGGTCACCGGCGATGTGGCGGCGGTTCGCGCGGCGGTCGACGCCGGCGCCGAGGCCGGCGGCCGGGTCGGCGAAGTCATGTCCGTCCATGTCATACCGCGACCGCATGCGGACGTGGCCAAGATGAAGTGAAAGGCGGGTTCCCTATGTTCATCGGTCGAGTTACCGGTCATGTGGTGGCGACGCAGAAGGACAAGGTCCTCCTGGGCCAGAGACTTTATATCGTCGAGCCGTTGAACGTGAAATACGAGGCGACGACGAGCCCCGCGGCCGCACCAGTCCCGGAAGCACTAGGTAATACCGGCCGAGCCATCGTGGCCATCGATACAGTGGGCTGCGGCGAAGGACAACTGGTGCTGGTGGTGCAGGGCTCCAGCGCCCGCATGACCGAACAGACCAGGGAATTGCCTGCTGATGCGACCATCGTCGGCATCATCGATTCTGCCGTCTACGCCGGCAAGACGCTTTATTCGGCCAGGAAGTAGAAGGTGTGGCCTTCTTCGTTGGCCGATCCTCATTCCTGAGCGTGGAAACCGCGTTTAGGCGGCACTCGACAGTCGCCGGTAAAAAGAGAAGACCCACGCCGAGGTAAAAGATGCCCATGGATACGACATTGGTAACAGAAGTGGTGACTGAAGTGATGAGGCGCCTAAGCGAGAGGCATGCCGCAACAGGGTCTCGCTCCTCGTCATATCCCTATCCCCGAATACGGGGTGAGGAAGAAAACGCACCGCGCTCGGGAGCGGGGGAAAGAGGCCCGGGCGTCTATGACAAGCTCGATGACGCGGTGACGGCGGCCGGACAGGCGCAGAAGAAACTGGAAGCACTGACGCTGGACGATCGCGACGCTATCGTAAAACTCATCAAGACCACAGTATTGGAAAAAGCCAGAGAATGGGGAGAGCTGGAATTCAACGAAACCATGATCGGCCGCCTCGATCACAAGATCGAAAAACTTCAAGCCCTGGAGAAGATTCCTGGCGTGGAGTTCCTCATGACCCGGGCCTATAGTGGCTCGCGTGGACTGTCTCTGGATGAATTCGCCCCCTTTGGCGTCATCGGATGCATCACACCGGTCACCCACAGCATCCCCACGCTTACCTGCAACGCCATCAACATGATCGCCAGCGGCAACTCGCTGGTAATCATTCCCCATCCCAGCGGCGCCAATTGCGCCGCGGTGGCCATCGCCGAATACAACCGACGCATCGCCGCCAGGTTCGGGATCGATCGCCTGCTCACCGCGGTGACGCCACCGACTCTGGAAGTCGCTGAGTCGCTTTTCAAACATCGGGGCGTGGCACTGCTGGTGGTCACCGGCGGCGCCCAACTGGCACGGGCCGCTCTGGCGGCGCAGAAGCGGGCCATCGTCGCCGGCCCCGGCAATCCGCCGGTGGTTGTCGATGAGACCGCTTGTCTGGCCAACGCCGCCTCAAGCATCATCAAAGGCGCTGCCTACGACAACAACTTGTTGTGCATCGGCGAAAAGGCTGTCTTCTGCGTCCAAAGTGTTATCGATGAACTGATTTCACGAATGGAACGCGGAGGGGCATTCTTGCTCAACGAGACCCAGGTGCAGAACCTCGCCAAGGCGGCTTTCCGGCCCCACCCACGCGATGGGCACATGGTCGTAAACAAGGAATTCGTCGGCAAAGACCCCGTCGTGCTCGCCGAAGCCGCCGGCGTGAAGATACCTCCAACGACGCAACTGCTCATCGGCCGGACCAATGCCGATCATCCATTCGTCGTTGAAGAACAGATGATGCCCTTCGTACCACTGGTTAATGCACAGGACGTAGATGAGGCGATCGCCATGGCCCTGGCTACCGAACACGGCTACCGGCATACCGCGATCATCCACTCACGACGAACGGATACCATCACTAAGTTCGCACGTCTGGCCAATACGACGATCTTCGTGGCCAATGGCCCCAGTACGGCGGCGCTAGGCAGTGGCGGCGAAGGTTGGGGCAGCTATTCCATCGCCACCCCGACCGGTGAAGGAATCACCAACCCGCTGACCTTCACTCGTTTCCGCCGGGTGGCATTCTCGGGAATGCTGCGAACGATTTGAAGTGGATTTATGACACAAGGAAACCCATGCAAGTGGGCAGAGTCATTGGTCAGGCGACCGCAACCATCAAACACCCCTCGCTAAACGGGTGGCGGATGGTGATCGTCCAGCCACTCAACGCCGCGCGCAAACCCGAAGGCGATGTGGTGCTGGCCGTGGATAGCCTGGGCGCCGGCATCGGGCAGATAGCGATCATCAACAGCGATGGCAAAGGGGCCCGGGATCTGGTGGGCGACCTTAAGAGCCCCGTGCGCTGGTTCGTGGTGGGAGTGGAGGATCGGCCATGATCTACACCGCCAGACAACTTGCGGACCTGCAGAGGGCCGGCGGCGCGATCATCCTACCCTACGGAGCACGGCTGACACCTCTGGCTAAAGATTGGGCACGCCAACGAAAAATCTCCATCGGCTACGGTGAAGCGGAAATCATTTCTGCGGCGCTGTCGGCATTCACGCCGACGGAACCCCATCCGCATGCCGACGCCAACGCTGGTGGCGCGCCAAATAGCACTGGCACAGCATCGCTGCTATGGTGGGTGGACGGTCCCTGCGGCGCAGCCAAGGCTGCCCTGGCCGGCCTCCAGAGCCAAACACCGCTGGCCTTACGCCAAATAGCGATCGATCCTGCACGCAGCATCGAAGTGGCCAAGCTTATCGCTCGCGAAGTGGCATCCGGCAACGCCAACGGCGGTATTGTCATGGTCAAGAACGCCAGCGCCATGCTCGTCTGGACGAACCATTGCCCATCGCTGCGGGCGGTCTGGTGCTCCAGTCTCCATGCCCTTGATGAAGCCACCAGGAATGTCACGCCCAATGTGTTGATCGTAGAATATCCCGGCATCACCCTGCCACAGATCCGCAATTTGCTTAACCGGTTCGCCAGAGGCATACGCCCCGCCACTGGCGAGATCAAACGCCAGATAGAGGAGCTACGCTCATGCGGATAGGCAAAGTCATCGGCCGCGTGGTCCTGACACAGACGTATCCGACTTTGGTCGGCGGACGATTTCTGCTGGCCGAAGTGCAGGATCGTTTCTCGTTGGCTGGAAAGCCCCGGCAAACCAGCGAGGTGCTGGTTGTTTACGACAATCTTGGCGCCGGTCCCGGCGACCTGATCGCCTTCAGCGAAAGCCGCGAGGCCGTCATGCCTTTTTATCCTGAAAAACGCGTGCCCATTGATGCGTTCAACGCGGCGATCCTGGAACAAGTGACTATCAGCACTGAAGAATGCCCAGTTAACAATTAACATCGAGCAATAAGCCATGAAAGAACAACCTGCCAACGCCAGCGTCGAAGCCGGACAAATACCGGTCCCAGTGAAGCCTCGCTTGGGGTATAAACCGCGCCCGCCTCAGCTTAGTGAGTTTAAGATCAAGGACCATTTGTGCGACATTGGCCGGCGGATATGGCTCAAGGGCTTCTGTGCCGGCAATGAAGGCAATCATTCCTATCGGCTGGGGCCGGACCGGTTCCTGTGTACCCCTACCGGCATCAGCAAAGGCCACCTCAAGCCCGATGACATCTGTCTGGTCGATGCGGCCGGTAAACAGCTATCCGGTAAACGTAAACGTTCCAGCGAGTTCCTTCTGCACGCGGCCATCTACAACCAGCGGCCTGACGTCACGGCGGTCATTCATTCCCATCCGCCCCATGCCACTGCCTTTGCCATCGCCGGCGTGGAACTGCCCACCTGCATCCATCCCGAAGCCGAAGTATTCCTGGGCCCGGTGCGCATGGCCACATACGTCACGCCCGGCGACAAGCGTCTTGCCGAGTCGATCCTGCCCTTCGTCAAGGATTCCAACACCATTCTGCTGGGCAACCACGGCGTAGTCTGCTTCGACACCGACCTGGAACAGTGCTACTACAAACTGGAAATCGTCGATTCGTACGCGCGGCTGCTGCTGCTGGCCAAGCAGCTTGGCAGCGTGCGCACTTTGACGGCCTCGGAGATGAGCGAAATCATTGGCCTCAAAACGCGTTTCGGTTTCGCCGATCCGCGCGCCGCCGAGGCCCGCACCGGAAACGTCGCCTGCACACCCAGCGATTTCTTCTCGCGCGTAGCCGGCGAGGTTGGCTCACGCGGGCGTATGGCCATGGCCGGCGGCGGCACCACCGCAGTACCCGCGACCTGCTGTCTTGCCGCTTCTACCCTGGAAACGGCTATTGCCGCGCTGGCCCCGCAGAAATACAGCGAGGAAAACATCGAAGATCTGGTGCGGGTGATCACCGACCAGATCATGGGCGTCGCCGGCTAAGCGAGGAGACCCGCTGGTCAAGCGGTCGAATATCCCCGGTCCTGCCGCCTATGTGTCAGATTTCCTTCTAATGTTAATTGCCGAGCGTCAAACCCGTTTGCGCGACACCCTGGCCCGCCGTGGCCTGTGCGATCTGGACACCCTTTCCGTGGAATTGCAGGTATCGTCCTCGACTATCCGCCGCGACATCGCCCAAATGGAGCGGGAAGGCCTGGTCCGCAGTACCCGCGGGGGCGTTATCTGGGTAGGCGACCGCGCCAGCGCCGGCAGCCGTACCTATGCCTTTGACCAGAGGATGAACCATCAATCCGACGCCAAGCGGGCGATCGCCCGCTCCGCCCGAGACCTGGTTTTACCAGGGCAGACGATTCTCCTCGACGGTGGCACTACCACTTTCCACCTAGCCCAGGAACTCTTCGGCCAGTCCCTTCAGATTGTCACCAATTCCCTGCCCATCGCCGGCCTGTTCGCCAACGATGATAACATAGAACTTATCATGGTAGGCGGCTTGGCCTACCCAAGATACGGGGTGGTCCTGGGTTCCATCGCCGAGACCGCCCTGGCCACCATTAACACTAAGACGCTGTTCCTGAGCGTGGCGGGAATTCACGACGGTTTGTTGTACAACCAGAATCTCCTCCTTGTGCAGGCCGAACGGCGAATGATGGAGTGTGCCCAGCAGGTGGTGCTGCTGGCCGACTCCAGTAAATTCGGCCAGCAGGCACTGGCGTGCCTTGGGGCTCTGCATGAGGTGGATATCGTGGTGGCCGACGCCGCCCTGCCGCCGGAACAACAGGCCGCCGTGCTGGCGGCTGGATGCAAGCTTATTCTGGCATGATACTGTCTTACGACAATGAAACGACGCATGCAACTCTCTAGATGGTCAAAGATCGCATGGCTTGTCATGTGCCTGACAGCGATTTTCGCAATGGCGCCGCGTTCGTTGGCCGCCGATTGGCCGCAATACCGTGGGCCTGATCGCAATGGGACTACGACCGCGAGAATCGCCACTACCTGGCCGACCACGCAACCATTGGAACTTTGGCGGGCGGATATCGGCAGGGGACATTCACCAGACTCGGTTGCTGGCGGCTTGCTTGTGGCCATGGGGTACATGGGGCATGACGACAGGGTCTGGTGTCTGAACGCTCTCACTGGCAAAGAATTATGGCATTACGACTACCAGGCCACCGCCCGCATGAAAAATGAGCCGGGATCGGGAGCCTACAATGGGCCGCACGCTGCGCCGACAATAAGTCAGCACAGAATCTATACGCTCAGCCGCGATGGGCGTGTCAACTGTCTGAACACTGACAAGGGAGAACTCCTCTGGACTCGTGACTTGGCAGCGGACCAACAGGCCAAGCCGCCGGAGTGCGGATTCGCCGGATCGCCGTTGGTTTTGGGAGATGCCGTGATAGTGAGCGTGGGCTCGGCAGGCACGGCACTCGATGCTAAAACAGGCAAAACCATCTGGGACAGTGGCGCTGAGATGGCCGGGTACGCTTCGCCCACTCTGATCGCCGACGCCGCTGGAATAGGCCATCTGTTATTCTTCGGAGCCAAGACGCTGGTCTGCGTAAATCCAATCGACGGCAAACAACAGTGGGCGTTCCCCTGGCCTACCAAGTGGGGTGTCAACGTCGCCGAACCCATCGGCATTGACGATGGAGTATTCATATCCAGCGCCTATGACCAAGGGTGCGCCTTGGTGGAACTGTCGACGGGCAAACTGCTCTGGCAGAACAAACTGTTGGGCACTCAGGCCAGCCCACTGCTGCTGCATGAAGGGGCCGTTTACGGATTTAGCAATTACATCGACAGTTCGATGAAGGGTATGACCCTCATCTGCATGGATGGCGCCAAGGGCACTGAGTACTGGCGGAGACGCGGGATGGGCGGCCAGATGATTCTGGCCGACGGCAAACTGGTAATGCTGCTGGCCGATGGCGAACTGGTAATCGCCAACGCCACGACGCGAGACTACGTGGAACTGGCCCGGGCGCGTGTGCAGGAGCCCGAAGAATGCCCCGTTCCCCCGGCTCTGGCCAATGGCCACCTGTACTGCCGGACCGGCAAAGGTGTACTGCGATGCTTTGATGTATCTCCTCTTCCGACTAGAAAAGAATGAACCCATAAGGGAAACCGTGCGGCATCTACCCACGCCACCCCGCCGCTCGCGCCCAGTACGCAGCAGTGATCCGCTTCATGTCAGACCTCAAGTCGGGAAGGAGTGAGGCAGGCGGTGATGCGGGTCAGGTCCAGGGCCTGCAGGGCCAGGCCATAGGCGGTGACCAGACCCAGTCCGTGTCCGGCGTAAAGGCCGGCGACATCGCTGTCCTGCGGGGCAGCCGCGCTGAAGGAACCGACGGATTCCACGGTAGTCTTGAGGTTGTTGTGGATGTACTGCATCAGGGAAGGCAAGCAGAATGTCTCGCCAAGGAGGATGACGCGCTTGATCATGACGCGTCGCTGAGGATCAATCGCCAAAAACTGGCCCAATGACCGCTTGATCTCAGTCACGAACTCTCCGAACACCGGATCCAGGGTCAGGAATACGTCACGGGCATGTTCGCTGGCATGGGCTTTTTGTTTCACGGCCTCGGCTTCGACCGCCGAAAGCTCGAACCGTTTGGCGATGGCGTCATTAAGTTTTTTGCCGCCGATGGGACTGCTGCGGAACCACAGATTGTCGCCCTCGGCGATGATAAGGTCCATCTTCTCGGAGCCTATGTCCACGATCATGGTGGTATCCCGAAGCCGGTGGTCATGATGCAGGGCGTTATAGACGGCCAGGGCTCCGATCTGCACCACCTGTACGCCGACGTCCACCCTGGCGAAATGCCGCACATTCAGGGCCACCATGCTCTTGCGCGCCGCGAAGATGCCGACCTGAATATCTGGCGAATCGGATATCGGAAAGACCTGATGCGTCCACTCCACCTTCTCCAACGGCACCGGGATGAGTTCCGCGGCCTTCTTCGCCAAAACCTCCGACAGCTTTTTAGGCTCAATGCCGGAAAGGCGCACGAAACGAGAGAAGCTTGAAATAGCATCGACGGTAGTGCCAACCCGGCAACCCTTCACTTGGTGCTTTTCCACGAAGGTGGCCAGGGCAGCGCGGACAATGGCTTTCTTTCTATCCTCCGGTTTGACTTTGGAATTGGCCTGATCCGCTTCTTCAATTGGATAGGGGAATATCGCCACATCCTCGATCTGCAACATCCCGCCTGAATCCACCGACAGCTTTATGGCCTTCAGCGCGGAGCTGCCCAGATCGACGCCCCAGGCCATGCGTTTTTTGTTCCAGCCAAACCATGAACTGATGGCCGCGCGAAACCCGCCTGCGGGCTTGGGAGTTCCATCCAGTTGACCCACGGTCATGCAAGGCTCCTTCGAACCACGGCGGTACACATCGGCCCAAACACCTTAATTTCACCCCGAACCACACATGGCGACGCACAGCTATTTGCCATCGGCGCGATACGATACCAAGCAGAAGACAACACTATATTAATCTTGTCTTGCGAATTCAACATCGGACATATTGTATTAGATTCCGTATCTCTTTCGTCGTCGCCACAATGTCGCCAAGTCTATCCCCAAAACCGATGCCGCCTCATCCAGAGTTCGGGACGTGACCAGCACCCGCCGTATATGCGCTTCCTCAAGCCGCTCCAGTGGAATCGGATCCCCCACCTGCGGCAAGAGAGCGTCAACTGAAGACAGACTTGTCGGCAAATGCTCACGACCAATCTGCGATTCATGGCACAGGATCGCCGCCCTCTCGACCACGTTGCGCAGTTCGCGGACATTTCCCGGCCAACTGTGCGATTTCAATGCCCCTGCCGCTTCGCTTGTGAACCCGGTGATCGTGCGGTGATTCTGCCTCGCAAAAAAAACCAGCAGTCGCTCGGCCAACAACATGACATCGTCGCCGCGCTGGCCCAAAGCCGGCAGGTCGATGGTGATAACATTCAATCTGTACAACAGATCCTCGCGAAACCGCCCTTCCCTGACAGCCTTATCCATGTCCACGTTGGTGGTCGCGATCACACGTACCTCCGCCTGCCGCGTGGTGGCATCGCCGACCCGCTCATACTGCCTGTCCTGGAGAAACCGCAGCATTTTAGGCTGAATGGCCAGCGGCAGATCACCGATCTCATCCAGCAAAAGCGTGCCCCCTTCACAGGTCGCGATCCGTCCGGGATTGTCCCGCAACGCTCCGGTAAATGCCCCTTTCACGTGCCCGAACAACTCGCTCTCCAGGAGTTCTGCCGACAGTGATGGGCAGGAAACAACCGCGAACGACTTGCCGTTCCGCTTGCTCCAGCCGTGGATCGCGCGGGCCAGCACGCCCTTGCCGGTCCCGCTCTGGCCGCGAATCAGAACACTGGCATTGCTCGTCGCCACTTCCCGCGCCAGGTTTACCGCACGCTGCATGGCAGGGCTGGTGGTTGTCAAATCCGCTTCCGGGCTAATGCGTTCCAGGGCCTCCTGCACCGCCGCCAGACGCTGTTCCAATCGCCGCATTTCCCCAGCCTTCTGCGTCACCATCACCACCTGCGAAGGCACAAATGGCTTGGGCAGGTAGTCCGTCGCCCCTCGCTTCATCGCCTCTACCGCAGTGTCCACCGATGCGTACGCTGTGATCACCACGATCTTGGTCCATGGGCTGGCCGCGCGGAGCCGCGCGATCAGATCCATGCCATGTTCCACGCCCAGCCGCAGATCGACAAAGGCCAGGTCAAACGCCCGCCGATTGGCTTCAGCCATGGCGTCCGCAGGATTGCTGACCCCCACCACCATGTGTCCTTCGGATTCCAGGCAAACCGCCAGCATCTTGCGAATGTTAGCTTCGTCATCCACGACCAGGATGCTCAGAATCGGCAATTGGAGTGAGTTCTCGTTCATGTGCATCTGCATCTATAAGCCATTTCACATTGTCCGGGACATGACGCCCCGCCGTCAAGTGACGGGAGCCGCCCAGAGCAGCATCAGCAACCCTATAGACACATATCGGCCACCTCGCATTGCCACAATTTACTCCACCGGCTGGCCCAGCGTCCAAACCTGTCATTTCGCTCATCCTACATTTTGTATCTTGCATTCCTCGTTACCATCCCGCACATCGGGGCAGGTAGGGCTATCCACGCATTATCCCCCACAAACGCCTGTATATTCCCCCGGCGGCCCAGGCGATCGGCAGCGTCATGCGGATCGCCGTCGGCAGGGATGGCGTCACATGCGCATCATCCAACGACGGCGGACGTCGCATCCTGGCCACCGAGCGGAGAATGCCCTCGAATCGCCACTGCGGCACCCACTCTTCGCCAAACTGGGCGAAGGCCGGCGTGACGCAATTGACATCGACGAAGGCATACCCCCGGTCCTTCATCCGCAGCAGGGCCTGGCCCCAGGCAAAAATGCCGGCATTGCTCACCCGGTGGAACATCGAATCGCAGGACATCATCCCCCCAATCTGAATACCAAATGCCCCACCCACCAGGCATCCATCCTCCCAGCACTCGAAACTATGGGCGTAACCCATCTCATGCAACTGCAAATACCCAGCCAACAATTCCGGCGTAATCCAGGTAGGCTTGCCGCCAGGGCGGTGAGCGCAAGCCTCCAGCACCTCGCCAAAGCGGCAATCGATGCGGAACTCGAACTTGGGGCAGAACACCCGCTTGCGCGTCTTGTTGGACATCTGAACTTTGCCCAAGTCCTGTATCCCGCGATGGCTCAATTTCATCCACCCCACTGGCCCGTCGTGTTCATTGAGCCACAGCGCGAATTCCCCACAGGCATAGTGCCACAGGATATCCAGTGGTAAAACGTGAAATTCCTTCCCTGGCCAAAGAAAACCAAACATATTGCCATTCCTTAGAGCAGACGGTTCCACGCCGTGACCCGTAAGCCACGTACACTGCAAAGATTATAGGCCTTCCGCCTCCATCCTTTTTGTAAAGCCGTCGCTCAATGCCGATACGTGGTACTATCATGGGCCGGCACATGTGAATCATGTCGCTCCGGGGATGCGCGATTATACATCGCGTAATACACCCACCCGATAATAAGCAGGAGTAACGAAATAAAGAGTACAAGAGCGACGTTTGATCCAACGTCACTGGGCTGGATATCCCTTGGCGGTTCGCAAGGCGCACCCGGCAACAAATCTTCGGGCTGCGCCGTCGGCGCAGCCCGCGACAATCGCTGCACCGGCGTTCCGCAGCGCGGACAAAACGCCGCCACATCGGCCACCTCTGCCTGGCATCGCGGACATCGTTCCTGGCTCATCTGACGCTCCAACACGTTTCACCAGACCAACGCACCCGAAAATTGTAGATCATTAGCCTGCCCACGCCAACATGAAATGCAGTCCAGGAATGTATTGGAAGTCAGGAAGTCAGAGATTGATGGTCAGGCAGTGAGCCCATTTCCAGCCTTTACATTATTCCCGGCTTCACCTTCGCCAATTCTCTCTGATTCCCACTTCCTGTTTCTTTGACTCATTTCCCTCCCTCCATTAGCATACCCTCCCCATATAATAATAAGGAGTTGCCCCAATGAGTGAAGCGTTGAAGATGCTCTATGAACAGGACGCCCCGATGACTGCCCTGCAGGGAATAACCGTCGCCATTCTTGGTTTCGGGTCGCAGGGACACGCCCACGCCATGAACTTGCGCGATAATGGCGTTCGCGTTGTCGTCGCCAACCGCAAGGACAGCCCCAACGGACGCCTGGCCATCGAGCAGGGATGGCAGACTCTTTCCGTCGACGAGGCCGTCAAGGCCGCCGATCTCATCATCATCACCCTGCCCGATGAGGTCCAGCCCGAGGTCTATGCCAAGAGCATCGCCCCCCACCTGGCCAACGGCAAGGCCCTGGGATTCACCCACGGATTCAATATCCACTTCAAGACCATCGTCGCTCCCAAGAATGTCGATGTGATTATGGTGGCCCCCAAAGGGCCGGGGCACTTAGTGCGCAGCGAGTTTGAACGGGGAGGCGGCGTTCCGTGTCTGGTGGCCGTCGCGCAGGATACCTCCGGGCAGGCGCGGAGCATTGCCCTGGCCTGGGGACGCGGCATCGGAGGGGCGCGCAGCGGCATCATCGAAACCACCTTCAAGGACGAATGCGAGACCGATCTGTTCGGCGAACAGGCGGTTCTTTGCGGCGGCCTTTCCGCTCTGATCAAGGCCGGCTTCGAGACCCTGACAGAGGCTGGCTATCCTCCCGAAATGGCCTACTTCGAGTGCTGCCACGAGGTAAAACTCATCGTCGATCTGATATATCAGGGCGGATTGGATTACATGCGCTACTCCATCAGCAACACCGCCGAGTACGGCGATCTCACCCGCGGCCCGCGCATTGTCAATGCCCAGACCAAAGCCGAAATGAAACGGATTCTGGCGGAAATTACCAGCGGGCAGTTCGCCAAAGAGTGGCGAGCGGAATACGAAGGCGGCATGAAGAATTTCAAGCGCCTCTATGAGGCCGACAATGCCCATCCCCTGGAAGTCACCGGCCGCCGCCTGCGCCGCATGATGCCATGGCTCAAGGCCAAGGAACCGCCCAAGGCATGACGACATCCTGTAGCTGATAGAGCATGGCTCAACGTATGTGACTCGTCACACCCGTGCTGATGAGCTCGCTATTTCCGGTTTCAATGTGGCATAGATCACCCAAAAACAGCATTTATTGGAATTACTTTGACTTGGCAACTGGTTCCTGTTTAATTGCGTTTTGTGAAGGCGTTGGGCTGTTTTTGACGCCTTTGCGTGTCGCAATCGGGCTACTGAATACTTAACTGAGCGGAACGTCGGCGCGATCGCCTTCGTCTGCCGTCACCGCTACGAAAGCGGCGACTGTGCGACAAGCGGGCATTCTTGTTTTGTTCATAGTTGGCGGAGTTGAGGTATTACCGATGCGTTACCAGAACTGGTCACCGCGACGCAGGCTGGCTGATGCCTCACACCGCCGCGATCGCATCGTACACCGCAATCCAGTGCCTGGGCGCATATTCCTCGAACACCTCGAAGGCCGGGTATTCCTCAGCTCCTCATACACCCTGTCTGCGGCAGTCATCACTACTACCAATGGCGCGGTCACCGCCACTACGGTCCCGGCGGCGCCGCGATTGATATCCGCCACGGCATCCACCACCACGACCAGCATCACCCTCACCTGGACATCGTCGGGCGGCGGGCAGACTTTCCTGTGCCTCCAACGCAAACTGGGCCTGAGGGGAACCTATGTCAACGTTTGCGGCGCCTCCTCCTTGTCGGCTGCAACTACCACCTTCACCGACAGCGGACTGCTTCCCGCCACCGCCTATTACTACCGCATCATGGCCGACAACAGCGCCGGCCCTTCCGCATATTCCAACGAACGCAGCGCCATCACCATCACCCCTACCCCGACATCCGTGACTGCTACCGTTAATTCCAACGCTCAGGTGGTCGTCACATGGAACCCTATTCCTGGTGCCAGCGGCTACAACGTGCAACGCAGCGAGGACGGTGGCCGGACGTGGGTGTCACTAAATGCCGCCCCAGTTGCCGGCGTCTCTTGCATCGATGCCAACCTTTGTGCGTCGGCCATCTATCGCGTTGCCGCTGTCGCCTGCCCTACGATTTCATGCTATTCGACGCCATCGGCCATCACCCCGACCACGTCCATCTCCCCAACCGGCGTCCCGTCGGCCCCATCCAACCTACTAGCCAGCGGCGTCAGCGGCACGGCAATCAACCTTACCTGGATCGCTAACGGCAATAATGCGGCTGGTTTTTATATTCTGCGCTCGATCAATGGTGGTCTGACATTCACGTCCTACGCCACCGTAGGCGCCGGCGTAACCAGCTACAGCGACTCTGCTATCAATAACGGTAGTCTCTACGACTACCGCGTCATCGCCTATAACAGCCTTGGGCAATCCCTCGCCAGCAATGTTTCCGAGGCCGCCACCGTCGAGAGCCTTTACAACGGCGTGGTCCCGGATGCCACCAGCACCACCATCGAAGCCGTGGACTTTGACAACGGTGGTTCGGGCATCGCCTATTACGATCCGGCCGTGCCGGGCCAGGGCGTCGCCTATCGCAGTAATGCCTTGGTCGGCATGGAACCCTCGGCTAGCGCTAACGGCGGCTACGACGTGGGCTGGACCCGCCCCGGCGAATGGCTCAACTACACTATCGACATTCCCACCTCCGGAACTTACAGCGTAGATCCCAATGTGGCCTCGACCGAAGCCGGCGGAACGTTCCACATTGAATTCGTCGGCATCAACGGCAATTCCGCCGACGTCAACACCGGTGAATACACCATCCCAGCCACCGGCGGCTGGCAGTCCTATACCAACCTCTACACCAGCGTCAACCTACCTGCCGGACAATACGTGATGCATGTCGCCTTCGACTCCTGGTCTCCTACAGGTTTCATAGGCAATCTCGATTGCATCAAGCTCGTCCCCGTGGTCACTACCGCGCTCAGCAACTCCACTGTGGCCATCAAACGCTCCTGGGACACCTCCTACGCCCAATCCGCGGCCATAACTTCCAGTGGCGTGGCCTGCTATTACCTCCAGGTATCGAATCCCGGCCCCGCCGCCGATGACGTCATTATCACCGGAACCGCCGGCGATCTCGCCGATGGCTGGCGTGTCCGCTATTTCAATTCCATTGTCGAAGGCTACAGCGGCGGCACCGATGTCACCGCCGCCGTTACCTCCGCCGCCGGTTGGGATATAGGTGTCCTGGGGCCCGGCCAGACCACCACCTTCCGCCTCGAGGTCGACAATCTTGACAACGCTCCAGCCGGTTCCAGCCAGAATGTTGCCGTAACCCTGACCAGCGCCTTTGATCCCATGCGCATCCAGACCGTCCAGGCCACGACCACGGCGGCGGTGGCCCAGAGCGTCCAACTCACCCGCAACAATTACGATCTTTCCGGCATCTATACCCTGAATCTGACCAACCTCGGAGATGCCCCGGATTCCTTCACGCTTGTTGGGCCGGCTTCCGGCAGCGGTTGGACCGCAACGTACTTCGACTCGGCCGTCGGCGGCAACAACATTACCGCGGACGTAACCGCCGGAACCTATGTCACCTCCGCCATAGGCCCCATGGACACACACAGTCTGTGCGTCCAGATCAGCGGTTCCGACATCACCGCCGCCCTGGCTACCCTGACCGCCACAAGCGTCGGCGATCCGGCCGAGAGCGACTCCGTAACCGTCACTCCCTCCCAACCGGCCGCTCCGCCGTCAGTTTTCCCTATCGGCGTATGGTCCCAGCCCACCTACACCTTCAGCACCTGGCAGGCGCGCGGGGCCAATACCTTGGTTAACTACGAGTCGCTGGGTGGTTCCGTTTCCATGGCCCAATGGGTCGCGGCCGCGCAGGCCGATGGTTTTTACGAAATCCGCCAACCGAGTTCCACGCCTGGCGTGGATGCTTCCGACCCCAACCTGATCGCCTATCTCCAACCCGATGAATCCGACGGCAACGGACTCAGCCCCGCAGTGCTCGCCGCTAACTACACCGCCTGGAAGGCCGCCGATCTCAGCATGCCGGTTTTTGCCAACTTCGCCGGCGGCTACGTTGTTGGCCAGCAGGGCAATCTCACCGCCGCCAACTACCACGCTTACGCCGCCGGCGCTGATGTGGTCGGCGATGATTACTATCCAATAACCGGATGGGATCGTCCCGACCAACTCTACATGGTCGGCGCCGCCATGGATAGACTCGCCGATTATACCAACGGTATGCCTCAGTACGCCTACATCGAGACCGGCCCTTCCAATGTTTCCTGGCTCGACAACGGCACCGGCGGGCCCTCTGCGGGGCAGTTCCGCGCCGAGGTCTGGGATGCCGTCATCAACGGTGCCAAGGGCATTATCTACTTCCCACAGCAATTTAATCCAAGTTTCAGCTATGACGACACCACCCCTGCCGTAGCCGCCGAAATGACCACCCAGGATGCCACTCTCAAGGCCATGGGCAATATCCTTCTAACCCCCAACGATCCATCCATCAGCTACATGGCCGTCTCCAGCCCCCTGCAAGCCTCCTGGCACAGCTACAACGGGAAGATGTACTACATCGTCCTCAACCTCTCCGACAACACACTGAGCAACCAGTCCTTGGCCATCAGTGGATTTGATTCCGCCGCCAGCAGCGCCAGCGTTTACGGCGAGTCACGAACCGTCGCCATGACCAACGGCGCCTTTACCGATACCTTCGCCCCCTATTCTGTCCACATATACTGCGTTAATAATCCGTCGCCGGCCACCACCGCATCTGGTGCGCTCCTCGGCGACGTCAACCACAACGGGACCGTCGGCTACAGCGATCTGGCGGTGCTTTCAAAATACTACGGCCAGAGCGGCATGTCCTGGCAACAAGGAGACTTCAACGGCGATGGCGTCGTCAATGCTGCCGACTGGGATTTATTGATGGAGAACTTCGGGACTTCCGGCCTATTTAGCTGATGGCGTGGCGGCACCAAACACCGCAAAGGCCGAGGTCGGATTCGAACCGACGAATAACGGATTTGCAATCCGTCCCCTTAGTCCACTTGGGTACTCGGCCACAAAACAATTGTCGCATCATTTTCTGCCGGACCTGCACCCATACCAGCGGTGCAAGGCGACCTTAACTCCCGCATTGTAGCCCGATTACGTACTGTTGCAAGATACCACTCTTCGCTGGCCTACGCACCTACGCTGGATCTTCATATTGCATTTCGCCTGTTTCTGCCTCTCAGGTTTCAGATTCTGTCTGTCGACCTACCTCTTAGACGGCGGTTCGCCCAACCCCAAATCAATTTGATCGTCGGCAGGCACCGCTTCTTCCCCCGCCTGATCATCCACCAATTCAAGCTGAATTTCGCCTTCGGCCGGCGGATTGTCCGCAGGCACAGATTCATCAGGTTCCTGCGCCTGCCCCACGTCGATAGGCGCATCGGGCTTGTTGGCGGCCATGAACTGGCTCGGCGCCTCCAAGGCTTCCGCTCCACCGAGGGTTGGACGGCCCGGAGGCGGCGATGTCCGGTCCACCACATTTTCCAGCTTGCGCGCTGCCCGGTCGGCAAATGGCTTGAGATCATCCTCCGGCGGCACGCCATTGATCTGCACTACAAATACCACAGGACCCACTTCCACGCAGTCTCCGGGCCGCAGCGCTGCCTCCTGCACCCGGTGTCCATTATGGAACGTGCCATTGGAACTGCCCAAGTCCTCTAGCTTCAGCCCCTGCCCTTCCTTGATAATTCGACAATGTTTCCGCGAAACCTCGCTGACTGGAATGCGCAGATCACAATCCTCGCGGCGACCAATGACTGTAACATCGCGGACTACAGAGAAACTTCGCCGTTCCTCCTCCGCCGCCTCTGTCCGGAACATTACCAGAACAACTTGCATGTTGCCCTTGCCTTCACAGGTGCCTGTGTCTTAGCCACGGCGCGATACCATTCCACTGTCACTAGCCGACAACCGGCCCGATGCGCCTTTACCTCGAGCCACTGTCCACCCCGACGTGGCAGTTACCCTATCGTCACCGATAGTTTTGAGCAAGTACAACGGCAGGAATTTCGGCGCTGCCAATCCGCTGCCCTTTCTTGAAACAAACCTGCAAAACCTGCGGACTGGCGACGCCGCTCAAGGATTTATCGCGTATAATTCCGCCATACAGCGAGTTGCTCATGATTTACGCACCATCAGCCCCGACCGCGATCCATCCCTCTTCATTGCCCACCGCGCTAGTCAGGGCCATCTACGTTCATGTCCCCTTCTGCTTTCACAAGTGCCACTACTGTGACTTTTATAGCATCACAAGGCAGCCGGCCCGGCGTATGGAACAATTCGTCGACCTGGTCCTCCGCGAAGCGGCGTTATGGCCCCAAGCCGGATATGGAATCGCGACCGTCGGACCACACGTATGTCCACGCACGGTTTTCATTGGTGGTGGCACGCCGTCGCTGCTGCCAATGGAGGCGATGCGGCGACTCATTAGCGGCCTCCATCAGCGCTTCGACATGGCAGATTTGGCCGAATTCACCATGGAAGCCAACCCGGCCACCGTCACAGCCGACTACTGCGCCATGCTCCGGGATATGGGCGTCAACCGACTCAGCTTCGGAGCCCAGAGTTTCAACACGACGGAACTGGCAACGCTCCAGCGGTACCACCGTCCCGAGGACATTGCCCGTACCCTGTCCCTGGCCAGAGCCGCCGGCTTCCACAGACTCAATCTGGACCTGATTTACGCCATTCCAGGTCAGGATTTGTCATCCTGGCTGGCATCGCTGCAAATGGCCATTTCCTTGGGCGTCAACCACCTGTCATGCTACGGGCTTACTTACGAGGCCAACACGCCTATTTCGGTGCGCAAACAACTTGGCCAGATATCTACCGTCGATGAAGCCGTGGAATTGAAGATGCTGCACGGCACCTGCCGCTGCCTGGCCAAGGCCGGGTTTGTGCCCTACGAGATCAGCAACTATTGCCTTCACGGTGAGGAATGCCGCCACAATCTCCTCTACTGGAACGGCGGCGATTACATCGGCCTCGGCCCGGCGGCGGCCTCCCATATTCGCGGGACGCGATGGCGCAATCCACCAAACCTGGATCAATGGGAACAGGCTATCGCCCGAGACACCCTGCCATCCATGGACATCGAACATCTTTCCCCCTTGCGCCGCGCCGGCGAACTAATCATGCTGCAACTGCGTCTGCGCGATGGCATAAATTATGTGGATTTTGCCGCCAGGACCGGCTACCAAGCCCGTAAACTTTACGCCGGAGTCATTGACCAACTGGCCGAACTCCGCCTCGTCGCGGCTGACGACCGTGGATTCCGGCTTACGGAACGCGGCATCGACATCTCCGACACCATCGCCGGTCAATTTCTCCAGCCTTCCGACGTCTAGCCTTTAACCACACGGCCCTCTCTGCGGATGCAGGGACTTGCAAGAATGGCATGTAAATTCTGCGATCTGGGTCAGCCTGGTTTGAAAGTGGCGGCGACTATCGTTTATGCAATCGTGGCCATCTGGGCCGCGACGCTGACAAAACGCATGCGCGTTTCATAAAGTGCGGCATCCAAAAGGCGCTTTTCTTCCTCGGTCAGGTTGTTGACGGTCTTTTCTTCCAATATCGTCAGCGTATCTATCTGGTGTTTGGCCATGTCGAGATTAACGGATGGTTCGCCCCCCTCGCCGGCCAATTCACCCAGATAGAAGAGAACTTGCGTGGTAACAGACTGAACCAGGCTCGGAAAACCCGCCGGCGGCAAGCCGCGCCGTTGCCTCGTGCCAGCCGCGGTAGCAGCCTCTGCCGCTACCCCGCCCTGTGGCATGACTCCCGGCACACTAGCTGGAGCCGGTGGCGCCTTCAGTGCCTCTTCGGCCAGTTTGCGCTTCTCCTCCTGGGCCTGCTTCTTCCAATCCGAGTCAACGTGCAGTGATAGTTTCTCTTCATCCATGTATCTCTCCGCGAGGGAAAGGAACCGATCTCATTTCGTCAATATTCCCAGTTTACGCACCACCCCGTAAATCGCAACCCAAAGGGTGCCCTACACGCCTCCCGCTTTCGTGGCGCAGCGTGTTTGTTGCTCGCCTCGCCACTCCAAAAATCGCTCCAAGGCCAGTTCGAAATCGCCTGCGGAGTCGATCAATCTCATCTGATCGCGCAGGATGCGGCAGGGCGTCATCTGCTTGGCGTACCAACTCACTTGTTGGCGAAATTGCGTCACCGCGACGCGCTCGTTGCGGAATCGAGCCAGGTTGTAGAAATGATCGCGCATGAACTGGCACTTCTGCCTCAGCGTTGGCGGCGACGGAATCACGCCGGTCGTCAGATAGCTCCAAACGTCGCGGAATATCCACGGCATCGACAGTGCCTCCCTGCCGATCATTACCCCGGCGCACCCCGTCCGTTGGATCATGCGCAGCGCATCCTCAGGCGAACGCACATCGCCATTGCCGATCACCGGAATACGCTTTACCGCCGCCACTACCGCGCCGATGCCATCGAGGCTCGCCTGCCCGCTGAACCGCATGCGGGCAGTGCGGCCATGAATCGTGATCAAGGCCACTCCGGCCTCTTCCAACTTCGCCGCCATGCTTGGAGCCACAATGTGTTCTTCGTCCCAACCCAGACGCAGCTTGACCGTCAGCGGGGTATGCTTCAGAACAGCCCGGATTCTCTGAACCATGCGCAGGGTGCGATCGGGATCGCACAGCAATTTGGCTCCGCCGTTGAGTTTGGTCACCTTGTCGACCGGACATCCCATGTTGATGTCGACAACATGAGCCCCGCGGTCTTCCGCCCATCGTGCGGCATCGTCCAACCGGTCGGATTCACAACCGTAAAGTTGCACGGCCAGCGGTGAATCCTCCGGGCAGGTGGCCGCCAGTTCCATCGTCCGTTTAGTTTGCCGCAGCACGCCTTCGGGGGACAAAAGATCTGTGCATGCCAGGCCCACCGCGCCACATGACCGGGCCACCAACCGGAACGACACATCGCAGTATCCGGCCATGGGTGCCAACAAAAGATTGGTGGCCAGCGTCAGATCGCCAATGCGCAGCAACGGGATGGAGGGCACAAAGGGCATGAGGTCCGATCAGGCGCATGCCAGCGGCTGTAGTCAACAGTCCGACCGAGCCTTACTCCATATCGTCGGCGATTTCATCCAGATCACGGTAGGTCCGTGGCCGCCGAGGCGGCTCGGGTATAACTGGTTCATCGGCAATCAAGTGGCGATCGGCGGAACCGGTCTTTATCGTCACCGGGCCGGAATGAGAACCACTTGAGGCAATCGTCGCCACCGAATCTTTGCCTCCGGAGGCCGAGGACGCTTCTTTGGCATTGGCTTCGCCAGCCGACTTTTTGGAACCGCCGCGACGGCCACTGGCGGCACGACGTCGCTTGGAAGGCACGCCGCCTGCTGCTTCCTCAGACACTTCCGCAGACCCTGGCTCGCCGGCCAGCGCAGCGGGTTGCCGCCGTCTTTGAGAATCACGGCGCGGCCTGCGCGACCGGCCTTTGGACGCGGGGATCTCTTCAGACGCCGCCGACGCCTCTACGACCGGTTGTGGCGGCGCGATCGTCGCCGTCTCGACGATCTTGGCGTGCAGCTCTATTTCGGCGGGCGCAGTTTGCGTCTTGGCGGCTTCGGCAACCACCTGCATCTGCCGCAGCCTCTCGTCCGCGGTAAGTTGTCGAGGCGGTGGCGGGGAAACAACCGGCGCCACCGGCTCTGCAACCACCTCGCCTACGCCCACATTGCTCCGATCCTCATCTTCGACGCGATATCCATCATCCGAACGCTCCGGTTGCATGCCCATGAAGCCCTGAGTGACGCCCTCTGCCTCACGGCGACGCCGTCCACGTCCGCGTCCACCACGGCGGCGACGGCGACGCCGTCCCCCACCCTCACCCTCTTCGCCCCCCAGCCCCATCTGACCCATTGAACCCTCTGGACCACCATGGCCGGCGACTTCGCCGCCGCCTAAACGCTGCGCCGCCGATGGCTCCTGGGGCCGCCGGTCATCTCGTGTCCACCGGTCTATGCGCGGTCGTCGATTATCCTGAGGCTGCCGATCATCCTGCGATCGTCGGTTATCTTGCGGATGCCTACCATCCTGGGGCTGTCGGTTACCCTGCGACCGTTGGTTATTTTGCGGACGCCGGTCATCCTGCGAGCGTCGGTTATCCTGGGGACGCCGGTTATCCCGGGGCTGCCGGTCATCCTCACGCTCAATATCATCCTGTGGCAACAAATTCCCTTGAGACTCGATATCCTCTTCTGGTTCAAGGTCCCCTGGAGGCTCAATATTCTCTATCGGCGCGTTGGCCGCCTGTGATTCACGACTCTCCTGCGGCGACTGGATGGGTTCCTCGCCAATGCCCTGATCTTCTTCTTCCATGGTCCGGTCGCGGCGATCGACCTCGTCTTCGACGTTGTCGATGTCATAGCGATCCAACTCGGATACATCACCTTCAGACGCCGTCGGCGCAACCGCAGGCCGCTGATCGTTGCGCCGATCATCACGCCGTCCATCGCGACCGCGACGGCCGCCGCGGCGCGAATCATCGCGGCGTCCCTGACCAGAGCCGTGCGGTGACTCCGCCGGAGCCATGCCCAGTTCCGCCAGAAAAACCAGGCCCTCGCGCGCGTCAAAGAGGACCATACGCTGCTCGTCGAGTCCCAGCGTCGGTTCAGCCTTAATCACGATGCGCTTCCTGGCAGCGCTCTCCAGGTTGGCCAATTGCGCCCGCTTGCGGTTCTGCAGATGAAACGCCACGTCCGGGCAGACTGACAGTTCAATGCGGACGACTTTGGCGTCATGCACCGCTATCGCCAACCGCCGCATCACATCCAGGGTCATGCTCTCCTGGGTCTTGACCAGGCCGCCGCCTTTGCAATGGGGGCAATCGAAGTAAATCGAACGTTTCAGCGACGGGCGCATGCGCTGACGAGTCAGCTCAATGATCCCGAAATCACTCATGGGTAAAACCTTGGTCCGGGCCCGGTCATCTTTGAAGTTTTCCTGCAATCGACGGTCCAGTTCGCGGCGATGGCGCTCGTAGCGCAAATCGATGAAGTCGCAGATGATCACTCCGCCAAGGTCGCGTAGCTTGAGTTGCCGCGGAATTTCATCGGCGGCCTCGATGTCGGTCTTGAACGCGGTGGTCTCGGCGTCGCTGTGATCACGGAACTTCCCGCTGTTGACGTCGATGGCCACGACCGCTTCGGTGGAATCAATAACCAGCGAGCCGCCGCTGGGCAGGGGCACGTGGCGGCTGTACATCTGCTCGATTTCCCGCTCGATGCCGTACTTGCTGAACAGCGGCACCATGGCCTCGTACAGTTCCACCCTTTCGCGACTGCGCGGGTTGGCCAGCTTTATGACCTCGCTTACCTGCCCGGCTACCTCACGGTTGTCCACAACGATCCGCTCCACATCGTTGCTGAACACGTCGCGGACGGTGCGGGTGACCAGGTCCCCCTCGGCGTAAAGTTCCATGGCCCCGGGCCCGGACTGCCGCTTCTTCTCGATCTGCGTCCACAGCCGCGTAAGGTAGGTGAAGTCACGCTGGATTTCCGTCTTGGTCTTGCCGATGCCGGCGGTGCGAATGATAAAACCGACGTCCTTGGGTGGCTTGAGTCCGTCCAGGATGGTGCGCAGCTTGCGACGTTCGGCCTCGTCCTCGATCTTGCGGCTCACCCCCAACCGGCTCATTCCCGGCATCATGACCAGTATCCGCCCCGGTATGGACAGGTAACTGCTCAGCGTCGGGCCCTTGGTGCCGATGCCTTCCTTGATAATTTGGACGATGATCTCATCGCCGCGCCGCAGGCAGTGTTGAATGGGCGGTCGATCGCGCCGGGCCATCTTGCGCCCGACGGTCTCCTGAATATCCTCACCGCGGCGCCCGAAATAGGTCGGCATGAGATCACTGATATGCAGGAATCCGTTGCGACCGAGACCAAAGTCGATGAAGGCCGCCTGGATCGACGGCTCGACGTTCATCACGCGGCCCTTATAGATGTTGCCGACATGGGAAGTGGAGCTGGTACGCTCCATATAAAGCTCCTGGAGCTTTCCGTCTTCCAGAATGGCGATACGGCATTCCTCGCCCTCCGAGACGTTGATCAACATTTCTTTTGCCATTGGGTATCTTTTCGATTTATCCAGCCGGTTGTCAGTTCCAGTAAAAGATCAGGAAGTCGCACATTGCCGCCATAACCGGCCCAAGGGAGGCCAGCGACTGATCCTGTCAAAATGCCTCGGGGATGATCTTCCTGGTCTCCTCGCGCAGGAAGTGCATCACCTGTCGTTCGCTGTCAAAGCTCATGACCTTACGGGCCACCTGCTTGGCGTGTTCCATGGTCGTCGACCGGATGATTTTCTTGACCTCTGGTATGTCCGGTCCGTTCATCGAGAAAACGCTCAGCCCCAATCCCACCAGCAGCAGCGTATACAACGGTTCGCCCGCCATTTCGCCGCACACACTCACCGAGATGTTGTTGCGCTGCGCCGCCCGGATCACATCACGCACCAGAGCCAGCACCGCCGGGTGGGCCGGGCAGAACAGGCCCGCCACTTTTTCGTTGGTTCTATCCACCGCCAGCGTGTACTGTATCAGGTCGTTGGTGCCGATGGAGAAGAAATTCACCTCTTTGGCGAACTGGTTGGCCATCAGGGCGGCGCTGGGCACCTCGATCATCATGCCGATGGGAATGTCACGCCGGAACTCGTAGCCCTCGTCCTCCAGATCCTCCAGCACGTCATTGAGGACCATTTTTGCCTGCCGCAGTTCCATAAGCGTGCTTATCATGGGAAACATGATCCGCAGGTCGCCCAGCACGCTGGCCCGCATAATAGCCCGAAGCTGCCGTTTGAACATGGGGATGTCGTGCAGGCACATGCGGATGGAGCGGTCGCCCAGAAACGGATTGCGCTCCGGGGCCGCCAGTTGCCGCTGCGTATATTTATCCGCTCCTAAATCCAGGGTCCGAATCACCAGCGGACGGCCGGCGCAGCGCTTAAGAGCATCCGCGTACGCCTGATAGTGATCCTCCTCCGTCGGCTCGTGCTCCCGTGTCAGATACAAAAACTCCGTCCGGTACAATCCGATCCCCTGAGCGCCCTTTATGATCGCCTGGTCGATATCCTCCGGGCCTTCGATATTGGCCTGGAGACTCAAAACGTGCCCATCCTTCGTCTCCGCCGGCAGATTTCGCAGTTCCTTTAGTTCGATCTCCAGTATCTCCAGCTTCTTCTCGAATTCCCCGTATTCAGCCAGTTGCTCGGCGTCCGGATTCACGATCACCATGCCCCGGTTCCCGTCGATGATCACCGTATCGCCCGCCCCCACTTCCGATGTTACTGTGCCCAACCCAACCACTGCGGGAATTCCCATGGCCCTGGCCACGATGGCCGTGTGGCTGGTGCGGCCTCCCACATCGGTCGCAAAACCCCGCACGAACTTTTTGTCCAGCGACGCCGTCTGCGACGGCAGCAGGTCGTGGGCGATCACCACCACGTTTTGCGTCAAATGGGTCAGATCCTCGTGTTTCTGCCCGATGAGGTTGTGCAGCAGCCTCCGCTCGATGTCGTAGACGTCTTTGACCCGGTCGCTGAGATACTTATCGGACATCTGCAGAAAGGCGTTGGCGTAACGGCGCATGACCACAGAAACGGCGTACTCGGCGGTAGCGAGGCGATCCTTGATTTCGCTGAGCACCTGGCTAACGATGGTCTTATCCCGCAGAACCCCGATGTGAAAATCGAAGATGCCTCCGATTTCCTTGCCGTATTTGGCGGTAACGTCGTCGCGCTGGGACAGTAAACCCCGAGCGCTGACGTCCATGGCCTTCTCGAATCGCGCCACCTCCACCACCACCCCCGCCGCTTCCACCTGTCTTTTGGGAATAAGCAAATCCTCAGCGTCCAGCACGATCGCCGTGCAGATCACTACGCCAGGAGAAACGCCAATTCCCTTCTTGATTTCCATGCGCTCGTCGCCGCTTGGTCAGGTCGCACTTTGGCTCCCGGCCACGGCCGCCTTGGTTAGCTATTCTTCCCCGAACTTACTCTCGACCAGTTGGGCCAGAGCCAGCACCATTTTCTCGGCATCCGGGCCATCGGCCTCAATCCGCAATGGCGTGCCTTCCGAGGCCGCCAGAATTATCATCTGCATAACGCTCTTGCCATCCGCGTCCGCCGGCTCATCTCCGCCTTTATGCACCTTCACGCTGGCCGCAAAACCGCTGGCCATATCAACGAACTGCATCGCCGGCCGGGCGTGCAGCCCGAGCTTATTGCTGATGATTACTTCCCGACAGGCGGTTGCCATGGCTTTACTCTGAATCCACTCGCCGTAGCCGCCCGGACACAACTGGCCTGTACGCCGGCGCTGGACCCATGGAAACTCGCTACTTCCCTTGATCCGCTTCGTCGATCAGTTCAATTATCGACTGCTGAGTCGCACTCTGCCGCAGGAAGCGGCGGAACATATCCTTCTGCAGATTGCTGAAGATGATGTTCATCGCCTGCAGGTGCTGCTGAGCCTGGTTCTCCGGCGACAGCAGCAGAACAACACTATAAACCGGCTGGTGGTCGAGGGCGGCGAAATCAATGCCCGCCTCGCTGCGGCCTATGGTCCCGGCCATCTTCTTGATCTTAGGATGTTTCACGTGCGGCACCGCCACGCCACGCCCAAAACCTGTCGAACCGTCATGTTCGCGTTTGATGAGGGCGGCTACCACATCGTCCACCGCCCCTTTGGCCAGTGCTCCAGCCTCGGACAGCGCCACCACGAGTTCGCGGATGGCCCCATCGCGATCGGTAGCCTTGAGATTGGCGGTAACCGCCTCGGACACGATAAAATCGTTTAGCTTCATCTGAATTAACCTTTCAATCAGCTTCCATTCGCTGCGACGCCCAAGGCCGTCATTGACGGCCATGGTTGCGCCAACCATGCGGAATGTCAGCCTCGTTTATCCTCCGCCGCGTGCTTGCGATTGCGGAAGATGTTCTTGTGGTCCGTCAACTGCCGTTCCAACTTGGCCACACAACTATCCACGCACGCGTATGCATCCCCTTCCTGATCCCGGGCAATAAATTTATGGTTGTGCTCGACGTCGACCATCATCTCGACACTTATTCTTTCTTTGGTATTCTCAAATACGACTTCGATTTTCTGGATGCGGTCGTAGTATTTCACCAGCTTGCCGGACTTTTCTTCGGCATACTGCTTCAGCGGCTCGCTCACTTCCATATGACGTGATGATATTGTGACTATCATTTTATCTCCTTCCATGAGTATCGCATAAGTTCTTCCACATCACAACCTTACGCATTACCAACCGCGAATCAACCCGACTGCCCGTCCGGTGGCGTCTTTCGCGGCTGACGGGCCAGCGCCAGTGCCTCGCTCGCCGCAGATTCCCGCGCTTCCGGCTCTTTCTGCAACTCCGCCATGGCCATACGTAGCACATCAATGACCTTCTGCGGCGCCGCGGCCGGCGTGTGCGGACCGATCACGCCGCCGCTGACCAACATGCGCAAGGCATGTTCCACCGTGATCGGCAACTCCACCACCGATTCCTGCGGCACCAACAGCACATACCCGCTAAACGCCGTGGGCGATGATGGAATAAAAACCGTCAACATCTGACTGCCTGTCTTCTGAGAAAGCGATTTAAGTCCCGGCCCAGTAACCAGGCCTATCGACCATATCCCGCGCGCATGCGGCTCGACCGCCACGACCCGGCTGCCCTTAAACTGTTCGCTCTTATCGGCCAGAACAAAATCGGTCACCTGTTTTATCGCCGTGTATATCGCCCGCAGCAGGGGCACGCGCAGCAGAGCCATTTCCGCTAAACGCCATGCCGCCCTACCGA
>Ga0316232_1000932_pt1 | contig 39280 bp, 36 predicted proteins | sample TBHtaG_FD_206006 | JGI IMG/M metagenome (GOLD analysis project Ga0316232, IMG submission 206006) | Freshwater microbial communities from Trout Bog Lake, Wisconsin, USA - TBH18025_13 | ecosystem: Environmental > Aquatic > Freshwater > Lake > Hypolimnion/Profundal zone | place: USA: Wisconsin... | reverse complement strand
AGATAAGCCAGCTGTGTTTCCAGAATTAGTCTGCGAATTAACTTTACCAGTCTCTAGCCAACAGGCTAATCTCAATAATAAAGCATTACCCAAAGTGGTTTCAGAGCCAAAAAAGATTGTCTTAATTGGCGATACAGGTTGCCGAATGAAAGCACCTAATGAATTTCAATCATGCGAAAATTCTTTGCTTTGGCCTTTGGCTAAAGTAGCTGCCAGTGCTGCCGCTGAAAAACCAGACTTAGTAATTCATGTCGGAGATTACCACTATCGGGAAAGTGAATGTAGCACCCCTAATTGCAAAAACAGTCCTTATGGTTATGGTTTTGATACATGGAATGCAGACTTTTTTGAACCTATGCGACCACTTCTGTTAGCCGCACCTTGGGTTTTTATTCGAGGCAATCACGAATCATGTCAACGCGCTGGTCAGGGTTGGTTTAGATATTTAGATCCTGACCCATTCGACATTGAACGATCTTGCAACAAAAAAAACGTAATTTCCTCTGAATTTTCAAGCCCATATGCCATTTCTCTTGGCCCAGACCAACAACTCATTATTTTTGACTCCGCTAACGCCTCTGACAAGCAGACGAAAGATACTGGCCGTTTAATTAAGCTTTATCAGGATCAGTTTAAAGAAGTCGCTAAGATTGCAGAAAATAAACCAAAAAACTGGTTAATATTACATCATCCTATACTAGGCTACGGCTACCTTCCAAATGCAGGGTTTAATGGAGGAAACTTCACGTTGACTGAAGCTTTGGAAGAAGCCCATTATGAAAACTTTGTTCCAAAAAATATTCAATTAGCTATTCAAGGGCATATTCATACCTTCGAATTAAACAGTTTTGAAAAAAATGCCCCCTTATCTTTAATTTCAGGATTTGGTGGCTCGTTGCTAGAACCAACTTTTACAGAACCGCTACCTACAAATTTTGAAATGGCAAAGGGCATTAGAACCATGGAAAGTTTATCTTCCCAGAATTTTGGTATACTACCTTAGAAAAAAATGAAAATAGCTGGGAGTTAAAACAGAAGGATATGGATGGTAAAACCCATTTGACTTGCCATTTAGAACTTCTCACCTTGCCAGAAAAATTTAGCTGTGTCACTGAAAAAAAATAGGTTAAAAAATGCATAAAGCAATCGTATCGCCATTAAGCAAAGTTCCTGAAATCACCCTCGCATTTTGGGTAATCAAAATTTTTGCAACCACCTTAGGGGAAACAGGTGGTGATGTAGTTTCTATGTCAATGGGACTAGGTTACCTTTTAGGAACTGTAATCTTTACGTTTCTTTTTCTAATCGCATTATTTGCTCAAGTTCGCGCAGAAAAATTTCATCCCTTCATTTATTGGACCACTATTATCGCCACGACAACGGTGGGTACAACGCTAGCAGACTTTGCAGACCGATCATTAGCAATTGGATACTCAGGTGGAACAATGATGCTAGTTAGCCTTCTCATTCTTTCTTTCTTCCTATGGCATAAAACACTTGGTTCAGTGTCTATGAATAACATAAACGACAGAAAAACTGAAATTTTTTACTGGGTTACTATTATGTTTTCCCAAACTCTTGGAACCGCATTAGGAGACTGGACAGCAGACACTGCAGGACTAGGCTACACTGGCGGGGTTTACATTTTTGGGGGCTTACTTTTAATGATTTTAGCTGCCCATAAATGGTCAAAGGTTCCTAAAGTAATCCTTTTTTGGATGGCTTTCATTCTCACTAGACCTTTTGGCGCCGTTGTTGGAGACTTTCTAGATAAACCATTAGACCACGGAGGTCTAGCCCTTAGTCGTTACTCTGCTTCTCTGGTATTACTCATCCTAATTAGTTTAGGTCTTCTTATTTTTCCGCAACGCGCCGCTAAAGGTGTAGGGCATTAACTGATAGAGCCATCATTAATTGTCAATGCAACACCATAACAAACTCTCAACTCCCTTTAAAATAATAGTACTTTTCCTATTGGGTTACTCAACCACGGCTTTAGCCGGGCCACCCTTTGTAACAGATGATCCTGAGCCAGTTGAATATCAGCATTGGGAAGTCAATTATTCGGCTGCTAAAACTTGGCGGAATCAGGAATCATCTGCTGCTATGCCAAGCATTGACATCAATTACGGGCTAACTCAAGACTTACAAATTCATGTACAGCCTCGTTATTCTTATGAAAAGACAATCAATAATAAGGCTAGCGGTTTTGATAATACTGAAATGGGGATGAAATATCGATTCATTAATATTGATTATGGAGGTTTATCCCTCATGGTCGGCACATACCCCATCATTGAACTGCCCACCGGCAACTCATCATTACGCAGCAATATGGAAAAAGCAAAGACTTTTATTCCTGTATGGGTTCAATTTAACCAAGATAAATGGACAAGCTATGGTGGCATAGGGTACAGAATTAATCCAGGGCTCAACAATCAAAACTCCTGGTATTTTGGGACTGCTTTCCTATATCAACTGACCCCTTCACTTCAATTAGGGGTTGAGATATTTCATGAGACTCCCGATACACTTATTAGTCAAAGTTTCACCGGGTTCAATCTGGGGGGGAGGTATCAACTGATTAAAGACTACAACTTATTAATTTCAGCAGGTAGAGGACTGATCAATATTGAGCCCACTAACAAGTGTTCGATTTATATCGCCTTGCAAGCACTCTATTAAATGGCCTTACCGATATTTAATCCATCTCAGCGAGAATGTCCTCGCTTAAGCCATGCACAGGTTTAGTGCTTAATAAAGACATTGCTGAGATCACCCGCTCCAGCTCTAATCCCAGGAATCGATTCAAGAGAGAACCTCTCCGTAATGAGTTTCAATATGGAAGTTGTATCGTAGTATGTATGATCAACATAATTAGTTTTAGAAAATGGTGAAATAATAATTGTCGGTATCCTTGTACCCGGACCCCATCGGTCTCCTTTAGGAGGTGCTACATGATCCCAATACCCGCCATTTTCATCATAAGTCACAATAATGGCCATCCTCTTCCATTGGCGACTCTTTTGAAGACTAGCGATAAGTTCAGCGATATGGGCATCTCCTGACATCACGTCTGTATATCCTGGATGCTGATTTAAATTACCCTGTGGTTTATAAAACACGACGGAAGGTAATGTCCCTGCTTGAATATCTGTTTGTAAGTCCGTGTAATCTTTCAGATGAAGTTGCCGTTCTTTTCTGCCCTCCTCTGTCAACGGGTTAAATCGACTAAAGTAATTGAATGGCTGATGATGTGCTTGAAAATTGATTGTCTTATTATTGTAGATGACATCTCGATTTTTTATTGCCTCATTCCAACCACCTGCGAACCAAGCCCAACTGATTCCTTTAGCACTTAAGGTGTCTCCAATGGTTTTCGTCACCTCTGAATTTTGAGGAGGCAATGGATTCTTATCAGGATCAGCTAAGGTGTTATCGGCGTTATTGTGCGGTGCAATACCACTAGGCTGATAAGGAGGTTGTACTGTATTCACAGCATAGGAGTCTGGAGTCAGAGGTTTGTCTGATAGATAAATAGGCTTACCTAACAATGCGCTCCGAGGAGAACGTTCATCTACAGTTAACGCTACTCCATTCTTATCAACTTTACTTATTAGTGCTTCAGGTGCATTCTGGTAAGTAGGTGTGCAAGCACAAACAAGCCAAAAATGATTTAAAAATGATCCGCCAAAAGCGCCCATGAAAAAATTATCTGCTAGCGTATATTGCTTGGCGAGTTGCCACATTTTCATGGGCGCTCCATTGTAATAACCCATACTCAATCCGCCAGCATCAGACCAAGCAGCAAACATATTATTCTTACCACCATTAATTTGCATTTGATTATTATAGAAACGGTGCACTAAGTCTGGTGAAGCGATGTTCATCCCAAGGGCATCTGCCACTGCGCCGGGTGCTCCATCAATTTTGAAGGGAGTATTTGGCAATGCAGACACAAAAGATAACTGATCAACGGCTTTATTGCCTTGCGCACTCCATACAGGCGGGAGCGTATTTAATACACTGATACCATCACGATCCAATTGGCGGTAATTCTCGAGATTGGCATCTGTACCATCGGCATTTTTATAGAGGCCATTCGCCCCAGGAAACAAACCATAAAGATTGTCAAAACTTCTATTTTCCGCATAAATAATTACGATGTTTTCAATTTGATTAATACGTGAATCGACTGATTTTTCTGAAAGTACAGGACTGCTGTAAGCAGAAAACCATAGCAGTCCAACTGAAAAAAAACATGTGCTGATAACTTTGTAAGGAGTAGTTTTTTGCATATTGAGTGACCGATACTGAATTCTCAAAAAGAATAATGATTATTTGATTACCAGCTAAAGAGCAGCGAGTGCTTGTTTCTATTTCTATTTCTATTTTCCGCTACCCTAAGATAAAAGAAAAAAACAGAGTGCTTTTGAGGCACTCTTAAAGGAGATAAAACTTTTAAACTATTACGAGATACTAGTTTGAGGTATCATCAATAAGAAAAGCGTGCAAAAGTTCATTTAGTATACTAAGCCAAAAATGTCTGCCTCAGCTGCCAACCAATCAGCAACTTCATTGCCAGGTGCAAAATTTCTATGTTCTGCAATAAAATAGGCAGCTTTAGAAACAAGTTCTTCATGATGGGCTAAATCAACAATATGCTGATCTATGTTCGCCTCTGTTGGCATTATTTCTGTGTGACTAGAATCATCTGTAATTTCGGTACTGCTTAACACCATCTTTTTAGCCATGATAGCCTCCTCTAAGTGCATAGTTGACATCTAAAGAATACTTACTATCCGTGTTGTCTATGACATTAATGAGAAGGTTAAATGAATATAATGTTATTTTATGTACCAGTATTTAATACCAATGTCTAAAACTCGACGATGAATAAACTTTCATGTAATTAGGATTGGGTTAGATCATATCTCTCAATTTTGCCATATTTCTTCGCCAATCTTGAAGCCTTTCGTCATACATAGGAAGCTTCTTATCAGCCTCCTCTGGATTCAAATACGAACGAGTATCTGGAAGACCAACTGGAACCCCAAGTGATTTAATGAAAGAATCATTAAACTCTGATTTTGGGTTAAATCGTAAAGGGGTGATTATCTAACGTTCTCCATTTTTAATGACTAAGACTAATTTAAATTGCTCATTAATCTTATCGGGATTATTTTAATTACCACAATTTAATATAGATAAATTAGCCCACAACAAATAGACAATTTGTCTTTAAATGACACTCTGCTTTATTTAGTCATGGGCTTAGTTACATTAACTAATTAAACTATTCATGCGTTTTACAAAACTTGCCGGGTCATTTAATGCGCCGCCTTCAGCGAGTAATGCTTGATCAAATAGTACTAATGCGAGGTCATTAAATAGAACATCTGAGGCTTCAGCTTCAAGACGCTTTACCAATTTATGCGTAGGATTAATCTCTAAAATAGGCTTGGCGTCAGGCGTACTTTGCCCAGCCGCTTTGAGCATACGAGCTAAATTCGCAGACAAATCTTCAGCATCACTAATCAAACATGCGGGTGAGTCCGTTAACCTATGCGTCACACGAACATCTTTGACTTGATCTACTAGTGTTTTTTTGATGCGCTCAAGTAAAGTTTGGGCCTCTTCCTCAATTTTCTTATGGATCTCTTTTTCAGAATCAGATTCAAGCTTACCGAGATCTAAATCACCCTTAGCAATAGATTGCAGCTTTTTACCATCAAACTCAGTCAAACTACCTAACATCCACTCATCAACACGATCTGACATCAACAATACTTCTATGCCTTTTTTCCGAAAAATCTCTAAGTGAGGGCTGTGTTGAGCGGCAGAAAAACTGTCAGCAGTAATATAATAAATGACTTCTTGCTCCGGTTGCATGCGGGAAATATAGTCTTTAAATGACACCACTTGTGAATCAGTATCCGCTTGCGTAGAAGCAAACCGTAATAAGGCTGCGATTCTATCTTTATTTGAAAAGTCTTCGGCTACACCTTCTTTTAACACACGGCCAAATTCTTTATAAAACACTGCATAGTCTTCAGCCTTGTTAGCCGCCAAATCTTCAAGCAAACTTAGAGTCTTTTTGGTTGAGCCTGCTTTAATCGCATCTACATCACGGCTAGACTGCAAAATCTCACGCGATACGTTTAGTGGTAAATCTGCACTGTCAATGACACCTCGCACAAAACGCAGATATTGTGGCATCAGCTTTTCTGCATCTTCCATAATAAATACGCGTTTTACATATAATTTAATACCATGACGGCGTTCGCGGTCGTACAAGTCAAATGGTGCTTTGCTTGGGATATAAAGCAAAGAAATATACTCTTGATTACCTTCAACTCTGCTATGACTCCATGCAAGCGGTGCTTCAAAATCATGCGACACATGCTTATAAAATTCTTTATATTCATCTTCGCTAATATCGTTTTTATTTCGCGCCCACAAAGCTGAAGCACGATTGACTGTTTCATCTTCATCAGTTGCTACTTCTGCGCCATCTTTCCACTCGCTTTTTTTCATTACAATTGGCAAGGTGATGTGGTCAGAGTATTTACGAATAATAGTTTTTAATTTCCAGTCACTTAAAAATTCATCTTCACCATCACGCAAATGTAAGGTTACCTCCGTACCTCGCGTGGCTTTATCTGCAACTTCTAGTGTAAAGTCGCCTTCGCCCGCAGACTCCCACTTTGTTGCATCACTATCGCCGGCGCGACGTGTAATTAGGGTAACCTTGTCAGCAATTATAAAAGCTGAATAAAATCCGACCCCAAATTGACCAATCAAATTGGCATCTTTGGCTTGATCTCCTGTTAAAGCATTAAAGAATTCCTTTGTACCTGACTTTGCAATGGTACCTATGTTGGCAATCACCTCATCACGGCTCATCCCTATACCATTGTCACTTACACTTAACGTACGTGTCGCCTTATCAAATGCAACACGGATTTTGAGATCACTATCATTTTCGTACAAAGCACCATTAGCTAATGCTTCGAAGCGTAACTTATCTGCTGCATCTGAAGCGTTAGATATCAATTCACGCAACACTATCTCTTTATTACTGTAAAGCGAATGGATCATCAGTTGTAACAACTGTTTGACCTCCGCTTGAAAGGCCATCTTTTCAGGCACCTGGTTATTATTAGCGGTTTGTTTTTCCATGTTAAATTCCTGAATAAATAAATAAAGACTTAATCTTAATTAGGCTTTGTCATCAAAGTTTCAAGTAGCAAACACATAATAGAAACAATAATATTGTTTCAATAAAAGTTATAATCCCAAAAAGTTAAGCACATCACCTAAAAATTATGGAAAATATGACGCAATCTTACCAAAAAATTCCAGCTGACAAATCTTTGTTGGCCGCTGTAGATCTAGGTTCCAACAGCTTTAGGTTGGAAATTGGACGCTTAGATAGCGGTCATATCCAACGTGTAGAATATTTAAAAGAACCCGTTCGGCAAGGTGGAGACTTAGATGAAGACCGCAACCTAACAGCTGAGTCTATGGATCGCGGTATTCGCTGCTTAGCTAGATTTGGGGAGCGTCTTCAAGATTTCGAACCATCCCATGTTCGTGCTGTCGCAACGCAAACCCTACGAGAAGCCAACAACCGCGATATATTTCTTAAATTGGCAAAAAAAGCCTTAGGCTTTGATGTGGAAGTTATTTCAGGTGTTGAGGAAGCGCGCTTGATTTATCAAGGAGTAAGTCGATTTCTACCCCAATCCGATGAAAGACGTCTAGTGATTGATATCGGCGGGCGCTCAACTGAGTTTATTATAGGCCAAGGCTTTGCATCTCATCAAACAGCATCTTTACATGTTGGCTCAGTAGCATGGTCGCTGAAACACTTTAGCTCAGGTGAAATAACTGAAAATGCTTTTACACGTGCTGAAATTGCTGCTGAATCAATATTCGACACCTTAGGCGTTAATTTTAACCAGAAACGCTGGGATGTAGCCTATGGAGCCTCCGGTACAGTGGGAGCCATTGCGGATATTTTAGTGCAATATGGTCGCCCCGAAGATACCATTACCAAAGAAGGTCTTCATTGGCTACGTGAAGAGTTATTGCGCACACGATATGCAGATAAGCTGAAATTATTAGGCTTAAAAGAAGAGCGGAAAGCCGTTATTGCTGGAGGGCTTTCTATCATGCTAGGAATCTTTGACTTCTTAAATATTGAAACACTTACTGTAGCAAAAGGAGCTCTCAGACACGGGTTGTTATATGACATGCTAGCACGGGATGATGCCGTGATGGACTTGAGAAACGCCTCAGTACAACGACTGGCCACTAAATTTGATGTCGATAAAACCCACGCGAAGAATGTATCAGAAGTAGCTGAAAAATTATTTGAAAAAATAACTGCTGACATACAGTTTTCCCCAGGGGAACAACAAACGCATGCACGTAAATTACGCTGGGCAGGCTTACTTCATGAAATTGGCTGTGCTGTTTCACCTATAGATGCGCACCTTCATGGCGCTTACATTTTAGAGCACACTGAACCGCCAGGGTTTGCACAGAGCGAACTTCGATGCCTAAGCTTACTCATTTTAGGTCATAGGGCTAAGTTAAGAAAACTAGACGCTGACTTTTCAGATCGAATATTTGTGACACAACTATGCTGTCTTCGCTTAGCAGTCATTTTATGCCACGCTCGTCAAATGCCTAACTTACGAGGCATTCAACTCAACTTGTCCGACAATAAAATTGTGATGAGTGTTCCAAAAAGCTGGCCTGAGAAGTATCCACAATCTTACTATCTGCTTGATGAAGAGACCACTTCTTGGCAGAAAATAAACTGGGGATTTGAGTTAAAGTCTATTTAAACAGCCCACATTAAAAATATTAATTTATATTGCATTTCAATTTAAACGGTATAAACTGTTTATATCGTTTATTAAGGAGAGTATGATGACAAAAATTAAACCAGTACAAGCTTTAGAATTAAAACAAGAAACATCAAAACCAACAACAGCAGCTGTTAGTAAGCCGTTGGCAGTAAAAGCGCCGGCAACAAAGCCAATAGCAACTAAACCTATTATTGCTAAGACAGTAGCCATTAAGCCAGCTTCTGCTTCACCTAAAGCAAGCGTGCCTAAAGTAGTTGCTCCTAAATCAGTGAAAGTGGCTAAAGCTCCTAAAGTAAAGATGGAGCGTGATAGCTTTACTATGCCTAAGGCAGAGTACGCTCAATTCAATGTCTTGAAAGAGCGCTTACAAAAACTAGGTAGTCCAGCGAAAAAAAGTGAATTATTACGTGCAGGTATTATGCAACTAAGTGCAATGACTGACGCAGCCCTGAGTGCAGTGATGAGCAAAGTACCAACGATTAAAACTGGTCGCCCAAAGAAATAAAAAAGATCTTAACGCGTGACCTAGCCCTTAAATTGACTTAGTCACGCGGATTACGCACTGCGTATAAATAGGTTTGGGCTTGGCCAAACATTGAACGTTGGCGCAACCACCACACTGCACCTTTCTTGACTACACAAGTACTTTCGCGCATGCCTAACAACTTTGCAATGACTAGACCTAAGTTTGGCTGGTGACCAATAATAAGTATTGTTTGATTAATATCATCATTGGCCACTTGTTGTAAAATCAATTCAGAAGTGCTATCTATACTCAAAAATTGAACAATTTTTAATTGGGGATTAAGCTTGTCTTCAGATAATTTCTGTAACGCGGACAGGGTCTCTAAGCAGCGTTTTGCTGGGCTACATAAAAGCAACGTATTATCAGGCAAATTCTTATGCAACCATTTAGCCATTACCGATGCATCTTTACGACCGGCTTTACTTAACACGCGATCGGTATCTTTACCTGTCTCACTTTCAGGCTCCGCATCGGCATGTCGCCAAAATATCAAATTAGCCATTACCTGCTGATCCTGAATTAATATTAATCCGAATACTTCTTAAGCAGTTGCTTTTGAGCGCTGAAGCCTAAATCTGCACCGCCAGATCGTCCATTAGGGACAGAGACGCGTGTATAAACTCCATCAGGGCCTAGCAACCAGGCATCTTTATTGTCATCTAAACTCATCTGACAACACTCATGTAAGATACGCGCTCTATGTTTAACATCTTCTATCGGCCAAGCTACCTCAACCCGACGCATCATATTCCGATTCATCCAGTCAGCACTCGCCAACCACATATTTTCTTCAGCATCAACTTTAAAATAAAACACACGCGAGTGCTCAAGCAATCTACCAATGATCGAGCGGACACGAATTCTACCATCTAATCCAGGGGCATTTACTGGGAGGATGCATGCACCCCGAATAATGAGATCAATTTCAACACCAGCACGACCAGCTTTAACTAAAGCCTTCACCAACACTTCGTCTGTTAGGGCATTCATCTTAAGGATAATGCTTGCCGCCTTACCTGCAATGACTGCCAACTCTGCCGATCTAATTTTAGCAAGCATTTGCCTATGCAAATAAAATGGAGCCACCAATAGCTTTTGCATATGGGGTAATTTTACCTGACTAGCGATATGCCTAAACAAATGCTCCATATCGCGAGTAATTTTCACATCGGAAGTGAGCATACTGACATCAGTGTATAAACGAGTAGTACGCGGATTGTAATTACCTGTAGATAAATGTCCGTAATACTTAAGTGCCGCCCCTTCGCGACGCATGACTAATAGCATTTTGGCATGCGTCTTTAATCCTACTATTCCATATACAACCTGAGCACCAACAGACTCTAGTGCCTCTGCCCAGTTAATATTAGCCTCTTCATCAAACCTAGCTTTAAGCTCAACCACAGCCATGACTTCCTTACCTTGTCTTACGGCTTCTTGCAACAACTTCAACATGCGCGTATCGGATCCGGCGCGATAAATTGTCTGTTGAATTGACAGTACATCAGGATCATTGACAGCTTCACGTAAGAAGTCAATTACAGACTCAAAACTTTCATAGGGCTGATGAATTAAAATATCTTGCTGCGCGATTTGGCTGAAAAAAGACTTGTTGGGATGTAACTGATGGGTAATTTGTGGTTCAAATGGTTGAAACTTTAGCTGACTACCTTCAGCTAAATCGGCTAACTGCATTAAACGTGCTAAATTCACTGGGCCTTGAACGCGATACAGTGAATCCTTAGGTAAATCAAATTGTTGTAATAAAAGTTTAGCCATTTTGTCATCACAACCATGCGATACCTCTAGGCGCACTGCATCACCAAAGTTACGATGTACTAAACCTTTTCGCAAGGCAGTTCTTAAATTCTTAACATCATCTTCATCAACGGCCAAATCAGAATGCCGAGTAACCCGAAATTGAGAAAAGCTAAGCACTTCACGGCCAGCAAATAAACTTGATAAGTGCGCGCGAATCACGCTAGATAGAGAGACGAATTTCTGCTGCTTATCACTTAAATTTTTTGGCAACTTAATAAGACGTGCCAACACGCGCGGTACGCGAACAATGGCAATATTATTACTTCGTCCAAACGCATCATTGCCACCTAACGACACAATAAAATTAAGTGACTTGTTAGCTACCTGAGGAAATGGATGTGATGGATCTAGCGCCACTGGCACCAATAAAGGTCGCACTTCAGTTTCAAAGTAGCGCGCCACCCAGCCATGCTGCTGTAAAGTGCGCTCCCCATTGGAAACTAAATGTACACCATGCTCAGCCAAGGCTGGCATTAATTCATCGTTAAAAATCTGATATTGTTTATCAACGAGTTTATGAGCAACTTTTGAAATAGACTCATAACTTTCTATATTAATATCACCCTCTTTGTCTTCATCACGCATAGCATCAACATGAGGTGCAGCGCGCACTTCAAAATACTCATCTAAATTTGAAGATACAATACATAAAAATCTTAAGCGCTCAAGAAGTGGGTAGTCTGGATTTTGGGCCAAGCTCAGCACGCGTTCATTAAACGCCAAGATACTGGTATCCCGATTGAGAAACTTTAAAGGTGGGTAAGTTTTACGCATGGAATCTTAGTTTTATATACTTAAACAATACTAACCTAAAATTATGACACATTAATGAATTCATGATGAAAACATGTAATCTATGGTACGACCAATTTGCAGTTCAAACAGCCATAATGACCTATCATACTCATACAAGATTACCGAAAATAATCAGTTGATCGCTGTAATCGGATTTACTAAGGTTGAACTAGCTGATTCAACAAATAACCAGCCGCAATAAAGCCAAATGGAGCGGTCACGGTAACACTGGATCCATAGCCAGCACAGCTTAATCCTGTAATAGAAGCACTCGCCAAAGCACAAACAGCTTCAGGCTTAATAACTTCCTCATCTGAATAAACACAATGTATGCCAAGCTTCGAGGCTTTAGCTTTGTCAGACGATACTTTAGCAAATCCATAATCACGCCGGAGAATATTACGCACTTTGGCGAGTAATTTATCATGGCTAACCTGGGCTAAATCAACCTGTTTAATGCGACTGCCATCCGCTCGACCGCCCGCTGCACCCGTCATAACTAAAGGTAGATGATAAGTTTTACAAAAGTGCGCAATGGCTGCCTTTGCTTTTGCATCATCAATACAATCAATTACGCCATCATAAGCATGACTTAATAACTGGCTAATGTTATTAATAGTAACAAAATCTTCAATTTCAATCACCTTTGCCACTGGATTAATTAGGCGGATACGTTCCGCCATCGCGGAAACTTTAGCTTTACCAAAGTTACCCTCTACCGCATGTAGCTGACGATTAACATTGGATTCAGCTATATTATCCAAATCAATTAATGTAAGTGTGCCCACCGCATTTCGGGCTAGCGCCTCTACTGCCCAACTCCCTACTCCACCAATACCAATTACACAGACATGAGCCGTTTGTAATCTCGCCAGACCTTCCGCACCATACAATCGAGATACCCCACCGAAACGGCGCGCGCTGTCTAAAGTATCAATGCTTGAAGTTAACGCAGACGGAATGGCTATATTGCTCATAATTCCAGAATCACAAAAGCAGTAGCAAGATTCTTTTCATCGCTAATACTGATATGGGTGTGTTGTATATTTTTTTCTTGCATAAATGCCATCAGTTCAGGGGCCAAAACTAGTAAAGGCTTCCCCAACTCATCATGACTAACTGCAATATTTTGGAAAGTAGCTGGTGCGCGCAACCCAGTGCCCAAAGCTTTAGAAAAAGCCTCTTTAGCGGCGAATCTTTTAGCTAAAAACCGCGCTTTAATTTGAGAGTCTTGATATCCTGCTAATTCACTAACCGCCAAAATACGTTCAGCAAAACCATCACCAAACGCACTAATAGACGAAGCAATGCGAGACACCTCTACGATATCTGTACCAATACCAAAAATCATCTTGTGAGTAACACTTTAGACACGACTCTAGACATAACTACTTAACTGTGAACTCTTTAACCAAAGCTTTCATTTCGCGCACTGCATGATCCCAACCTACAAATAAAGCGTGAGCTACTATAGCATGTCCAATATTAAGCTCTTCAATACCAGCAATGGAGGCAATCTCATGTACGTTATGATAATTCAACCCATGCCCAGCATTAACCACTAATCCTAGCTGATTGGCATAAGCAACGGCATCTTTAATCCTTTGCAATTCTTTGGTTTGAATGTCTGCAACGTCCGCATCTGCGAAAGTACCTGTATGTAACTCAATAACCGGCGCTCCTGACTTTTTTGCAGCTTCGATTTGCGCATGATCCGGACCTATAAACAGTGAAACTCGAATACCAGCTTCACTAAGCATCTTAACGGCATGCTGTACCTTAGAGAAATTTTCCACTACATCCAAGCCACCTTCAGTAGTGCGTTCCTCCCGCTTTTCTGGCACCAAGCATACATCCTGTGGTCCCACTTCGATAGCGATCGCTATCATTTCATCGGTCACCGCACACTCTAGATTCATCCGCGTTTGAAGCAAGCCCCGCAATGCACGAACATCCTCATCTTGCATGTGCCTGCGGTCTTCACGCAGATGAAGAGTAATGCTATCGGCACCCGACTGCTCCGCTCGCAATGCAGCTTGCACCACGCTAGGATACTTAGTACCACGGGCTTGGCGAATGGTCGCCACATGATCGATATTGACACCTAATTTAATCATAATTTTTTCTATGTTTATTTTTTATACTGAGTTTAATGAGTGCTATCTTAAAGCCCTTGTAAATCCATCAAAAGCTGACGGGTGTACAAAGGTTTATCACCCAAATAATGGGCCAATAGGTAGCGCATTAGCTGCTTACTTTGCTGCTGTGTTTGTGGGTGCGTATAATCATCATTCGCCATAGACACCAAAGTACTGCCAGACAATTGTACGCCATTTTTCGCGTGTTTAAATTCGTTATTTAATCTTATAGCGCCCTGCTCCGCCTCATAATGATAGTGACAGTTGGCCTCTATCGCAGCATCATTCGTGTCAGCAAGCAATGGAATGGCATAACCTAACTCTTGTAATAACTTGAGTTCAAAACGGCGCAAAGTACTTGCTAAATCCTCACCACTCGCAAGAATTTTTAATGTCACACTGTAATATTCGAATAAGGCTTGATGCGGATCTTCGCGAGGCAATAAACGCAGTAGCAGTTCATTGAGGTAAAAGCCACACATAAGTGCTTCGCCTTTGAGTAAGAGTAAACCACCACCCCAATCCAAACTATGCAAAGTTTTAAGCTCTAGTTTACCAGACCAAGTAGCCACTAACGGTTGAAATGATTGCAGCATGCCTCGCATGGCAGACCGCGGGCGGCGGGCGCCTTTAGCTGTGGCGGCTAGACGACCAAAACCATGCGCAAACAACTCTACGACTAGACTAGTCTCTTTAAATGGGAATGTATGCAACACATACACCGCTTGATTGTCTTGACGACTTACACTGGCTGCTACCATAGGATACTAATCGTATTAATTCCAGTCGAAAGTGCTCTAGGAAAGGGCTAATAACCCAATGACTTTAATGCGCGCTCATCATCCGCCCAGCCACCCTTAACCTTAACCCAAGTTTCCAGATAGACTTTCCCGTCAAATAATTTTTCCATATCCTGACGCGCCTCAGTAGATATTTGTTTTAGCTTCTCTCCACCTTTACCAATTAACATTGGTTTTTGGCTGTCTTTATCTACGATGATTGCACAAAAAATACGGCGCAACTTACCGACTACTTCAAACTTCTCAATCTCGACGGTCACTGAATAAGGAATTTCATCACCCAATAATCTAAAAATTTTCTCGCGCACAAGTTCTGCCGCTAAAAATCGTTCATTTTTATCAGTTAGTTCATCTTCCGAGTATATGGCAGCCTGTTCAGGCAAGTACTTACGAATAGATGCGAGTAGCTCATCTAAATGCAGACTCTTTTTAGCACTCACTGGCACGATTTCTGAAAATGGAAATTCCAAATCGAAATCTTGAATTAAGGGCAAAAGATTACCCTTATCACCCATTAAATCAGATTTATTTACCACCAAAATAGTCGGTGTTTTTTCTGACAACAGCGCAAGCACTTTGCGATCGGCATCGCCAAGCTTCATCGGCTCAATCACAAAGAGAACAACATCCACTTCTGCTAAGACTTGAGTGACAGTTTTGTTTAACCCTTTATTTAGTGCATTCAAATGTTTCTGCTGGAAGCCTGGAGTATCCACAAATAGGAACTGAGTATCCTCTGTAGTATGTATACCTAATAATCGATGACGTGTCGTTTGGGCTTTTCGGGAAGTAATCGCTAGTTTCATACCCAAAATATGGTTGAGTAATGTAGATTTACCCACATTTGGGCGACCTACAATTGCCACAGTTCCGCACTTAAATGTGGTCAGCTCCGTATCTAATTCATTCATTTTCTTTTTTTCTCCAAAGCAAAGTTCTCTAGTGCAATTAACGCACAGTTTGCAGCCTGCTGTTCTGCGATTCGACGACTGGTGCCTTCACCGGTCGTACGTATATTCAATTTTTCAATGAAACACTCAACCAAAAACAATTGCGCATGCGCTTCACCTGCTAGTTGAGTTACATTATATTCTGGTACTGCCAGTTTCTGGCCTTGCAGACGCTCTTGCAATAATGACTTAGGATCCTTATCAATCACATTGGGGTCAATAGTCGCCAACCTCTCTTCGAACAGCGTTATTACAAAAGCATCTGCTGCTGCATATCCACCATCTAGATAAATTGCACCAATTAAAGCCTCCAATGCATCGGCTAAGATTGAGGGCCGACGCCAACCAGCGCTTTTAAGCTCACCCTCACCAAGGTTTAGCGCATCACCAATTTGTAACGATTGCGCTATTTCGCTCAACGTAGATTCTTTGACTAACTGTGCGCGCAAACGACTTAAGTCGCCCTCAGCCAACCCTGGAAAGCGCTGATACAGTTGCTGGGCAATCATAAAATTAAGAGCGCCATCCCCCAAAAATTCAAGTCTCTCGTTATTTTGCGCACCATAACTACGATGAGTAAGTGCCTGACTTAGCAAACCAATGTTGGTAAAAATATAGGGTAAGCGTAAAGCTAAAGTCTGTTGCGTCATGCTAGAAGACTTAAAAAAGCACTCATCTTATTCTTTGCTTTTTGCAACGAAATGCATAAGAACACTGACGTTATTCACAATTGGTTTAATGACCTGATAATCTACTGAGATAACAGTGTCACCATCTGAATCTTTCTTCAAGTTAATATCTTTTGCATTAGCAATACTAAAGTAAGCATTATCTCTATGTTGGTTAAACGAAGAAATAATTTCACTTTTACTCATGTTGTTTAATGGCTCTTTGGACATAGTATTTAATGCCATTTTTACTGAGAAAAATTCAACATAAGCTGGCACCACTTTTACATCAACTGCCGAAACTATGACAAGGGCGGAGATGACTAAAAGCATTCCAACCAAGGTCATGCCAACTTGATTAATAGCATGGGTCGATTTACGCATACCACCCCCCATATGCCTAGCGCAGTCAACCATCATATTAATGTATAGCTGTGCCTATTCTTGAGAAGTGATCAAAATTCATCCATATAAAAAACGCCTTGCCGACCAAGTTTTTTTCAGGAACGAAGCCCCAAACACGACCATCAGAACTGTTATCACGATTGTCACCCATCGCAAAATATTGTCCTTCAGGCACTGTAATTTCTTCATTGTTGGCAAATTTATCGCCAATGGCATTAGTCTCATAATTACCGACCACATCATGAATCAGAATATCATGCTGAACAGTCCCAAGCTGCTCTTTATATTCTTTAGCAGTAATGACGTTAAGACCAGACATCAGATATTCGTAATTACGCTCATCTGAGACATCTAGGTGCTTGCCATTGATGGTCAATTGCTTGTTTTGGTAGCTGATTTTATCGCCAGGTAAGCCCACCACACGTTTAATATAGTCAATTGAAGGCTGTGGCGGATAGTGAAATACAAAAACGTCCCCGCGACTAGGTTGATTTATCTTTATAAAAGTATTATTGAGGACCGGCACACGCAGACCATAGGTAAATTTATTGACTAGAATATAATCACCTGCCAACAAAGTAGGCATCATAGAGCCAGACGGAATTTTAAAAGGCTCAACAATAAATGAGCGCACACAAAAAACCACTAGAATCACTGGAAAAAAGCTTTTCGCATACTCAACTAACATCGGCTCTTTGGCCCCAGTCGCACGCTTTTTATTTAATACTAAAATATCTAGTATCCATATAAATCCAGTAACCACAAGAATTACGATCATGAATAATGCAAACATCATTGCGTTTATATCCTATTAATTTGTTGCCAGTTAATCATAACTATCATTAATCTTCAATACGCAAGATAGCTAAAAATGCCTCTTGCGGAATTTCCACATTACCCACCTGCTTCATGCGTTTTTTGCCTTCTTTTTGCTTATCTAGCAACTTACGTTTACGAGAAACATCACCACCATAACATTTAGCAATCACGTTCTTTCGCATGGCCTTAACAGTTTCACGAGAAATAATATTAGCACCGATTGATGCTTGAATAGCCACATCAAACATTTGTCTTGGAATCAATTCACGCATTTTAGCGGCAACTTCGCGTCCACGCCGCACACTATTTGCTCTATGCACAATCATGCTAAGCGCATCCACACGCTCACCATTAACCATAATATCAAGTTTTACAAGATCTGCTGCCCGAAACTCTAAAAACTCATAATCCATAGAAGCATAACCACGCGAAACTGACTTCAGCTTGTCAAAAAAATCTAATACAACCTCATTAAGAGGCATTTCATAGCTCAGCATAACTTGCCTGCCCATATATTGCATATTCTTTTGTATGCCACGCTTGTTGTTACACAATGTCATCACTGCGCCTACGTAATCCTGTGGCATCAGTAAGTTGACATTAATAACAGGTTCACGCGTTTCTGCAATACGCGAAGTCTCAGGTAAACGCGATGGATTTTCGATCTGAACCACTTCTCCATCTTTAAGAAGTAACTCATAGACTACTGTTGGCGCTGTGGTAATTAGATCCATATCATACTCACGCTCTAAGCGCTCCTGTACGATTTCCATATGCAGTAACCCTAAGAATCCACATCTAAAACCAAAGCCTAAAGCCGTAGAGTTTTCTGGCTCGAATAATAAACTTGCATCATTTAAACTTAGCTTCTCTAATGCCGTACGTAAAGCCTCAAACTGATTAGACTCCACTGGATAGAGCCCAGCAAACACTTGGGGCTTTACCTCTTTAAATCCGACTAATGGTTCCTGCGCAGGCTTATTCACTAAAGTTACAGTATCTCCAACTTTAGCACTAGCCAACTCTTTAATGCCGGCAATCACGAAACCCACTTCACCAGCTGAAAGAGCGGTTTTTTGTACAGATTTAGGAGTAAAAACACCGACTTGCTCACATAAGAATTCTGCATGAGTAGCCATTAATCTAATCTTATCTTTTGGTTTCAATACACCATCTATCACACGCACAAGCATCACTACGCCAACATAGTTATCAAACCACGCATCAATCACTAAGGCTTTGAGTGGTCCATCTACATTTCCTTTAGGTGGAGGCACTTTTGCAACAACGGCTTCTAATACATCGCGCACACCTAATCCAGTTTTCGCTGAACAACGCACAGCTTCTTTAGCATCAATGCCAATCACATCTTCAATCTCTTGCATCACACGGTCAGGGTCAGCAGAAGGCAAGTCGATCTTATTTAATACAGCAGTGACTTCAACACCTAAATCTAGGGCGGTATAACAATTAGCTACACTTTGTGCTTCCACACCTTGACTAGCATCTACAACCAATAGGGCACCTTCGCAAGCGGAGAGTGATCGTGACACCTCATAACTAAAGTCGACATGGCCTGGCGTATCAATTAGATTTAGATGGTATATTTGACCATCATCTGCTTTGTAATCTAAAGCTGCCGTTTGTGCTTTAATCGTGATACCTCGCTCACGCTCAATATCCATAGAATCTAGCACCTGTGCTTCCATTTCACGGTCTGCCAAACCACCGCATAAATGAATAATGCGATCAGCTAATGTTGATTTTCCGTGATCAATGTGAGCAATAATTGAGAAGTTACGAATATTTTTCATGGTTTAGGTCGACTATTTTAGTGACTGGCTAACCGCTTAAACCTTAATCAAAGGTTAATGCCTATGGCGCAGCTTAATAACAAGAGTGATGATTAATAACGTTGATTAATAACAAAGGCGCCCAGAGCGCCCTTGTTATTACAATTTAACTACCTGAATTTTACAGCAAATTCAAAGTATTAACATCAACTGATTGCCTCAAGCTCTAAGCGACCATTATTTAGCTGCAGGAATTTTAACTGGGACAAACAAGGTGTTGTCTCCACGTGCCACTAGTAAGGCGACAGTTTTACCTGCGGCGATACCAGAAAGCTGTTTATTAAATTGCTCCAAAGACTGCACTTCAGTATTATTGAGTCCAAGAATAACATCGCCGTGACGAACGCCGGCTTGCGCTACTGCACCTTGCGAATCAATCACAAGCAAGCCATTTTTGCCGTTCATTTTTTTCCTTTGAAGTGGCGTTAACTCTTTCACGGTTAGGCCAATGCGATTTACCTCTGGTTTGGTGGCAGACTTATTATTTGGTGCAGCTTCATTTGAGTCTGCAGGCATTTCACCCACACCAACATTAAGCACTTTGACTACACCTTTTCGTAGAACTTCTACGGACACTGTTCTTCCTGGTTTAGCTGAAGCTACGGCGCGAGGCAAATCAGCCGAAGAAACAATCGACTTATCATCAAATTTAGTGATTACATCTCCTGCTTCCAAACCACCTTTGTCTGCTGGCCCATTTTTCTCAACGCCAGCCACTAATGCGCCGTTTGTATTTTTCATTGAGAATGAGTCTGCCAATTCCTTAGTAATATCTTGAATTGAAACTCCTAACCAGCCACGAGTGATTCTTCCGCTAGATTTTAGCTGGTTAGAAATATCCAGTGCAACATCAATTGGAATAGCAAAGGACAGGCCCATAGAACCTCCACTACGACTGTAAATTTGAGAGTTAATACCAACAACCTCGCCATTTAAATTAAATAGCGGACCGCCAGAATTACCAGGATTAATAGCAACATCAGTTTGAATGAACGGCACAAAGTTTTCTTGTGGTAGCGCACGACCTTTAGCACTCACAATACCAGCGGTCATTGTATTCTCCAAACCAAATGGAGAACCGATTGCAGCCACCCAGGCACCAACTTTTAATTTGCTCGGGTCACCTATAGTCACTTTAGGCAAACCGGTTGCATCAATCTTAACTAGTGCAACATCTGTACGTTTATCAACACCAATAATTTTGGCCTTAAATTCGCGTTTATCGAATAATTTTACAACAACCTCGTCTGCCTCTGATACAACATGGGCATTGGTTAAAATATAACCATCACTACTGATAATGAACCCTGAACCTAAGGATTGTGTTTTGTATTCAGCCTGAGGCGCGCCATTTTGACCTGGCACAACGGGAATACCAAAACGCTTAAAAAACTCTTGCATCTGTTCGTCGCCCGGCATGCCCTGAAGTTGCATTGAATTAGCATCCTGATGCACATTCTGAGTGACACTGATATTCACGACTTCTGCACCATGCTTTTCTGCCAACTCAGTAAAGTCAGGTAAGCTCTGTGCAAAAGCATTTACATGCACCATAGAAATTAATCCAAAAGCAACCATGGAAATCCAGTTTTTCATGTTCCGCAACCTCGTTTATTTTTAAATTAACAATGATTTTCGGCCGTAGTATCACTACAGCGCAAAATTACGACCTAATATTTTAGATCTAAGGATTTAGTTGTGCAACTACGACTAAGTAAATATCTTTTCATACAGATGATAGAGAACGATAAGCCTATTAATGCCCCGACAATGACATAAAATTGATTATTAAATATAGATGTCTGATGCAACAACAATAAGCATGCCAAGTAAGGAAAAAATGTATAGCAGGAAAAAGGACTGTAACATTGCACTCTCGTCCATGCCAACAACAACATTATTCCCTTCAATAGCTTTCATTGGATTTCCCACTGTAAATGCATGACTTTTAAATCTTAGCAAATTACCCTATAACGCATTTCCACATACACACCTTTGCCCACAAAGGTTGCAAGCAGAACGTCTCTTTATCCCAATAAATGCCTGTCTATATTCACCAGACATGACAACAGCATATTTTTCAAGGATAACGACCTAACTTTTTCGAGTTGTTCGTTTGTTTATTTATTAAAGATAACAGCGTTTCCAATTTGTGCAACTGCAATCTCAGGGACTTCACCAACCACAGTCACTTGATAACCATCGGTCACATTCATAAAGTAACTCGTATTACCAACTATATTTTGTATGGGCTTAGCGCCAATCTTGAATTTAGGGTTAGCCTGTTCGATAAACAATGACACATAAGCGAGTCCATCCGAAAATACCAGATGAGTCACGGGTTTTGAATTTCCGTGCACCATTTGCATCATTTGATCAACCTTATGATATCCAGCCGGAAGTTCTTTAATGCTCCAGAAATTTTTTGTGGCAGTATCGGTACTAGTAGGCACCTCTTCTTCCATTACATAATTTTTTTTACTATCAATCTTTGGTTTAAACCAATCTAAATTCTCAAGACTCATTAAGCCAATCTGGCTAAAAGCGATACTCTCAATCACTTCATTGCGGCTATTAAACAACACTGACTTTAATATTAAGCCGTAATCAGTATCAATCCATAGCTTGTAACTATATCTTAACCCATCTTTAGACTCTAAAATGTAGATTTGGGCTGAACGATCAGCCACCCTTTCTGTGTCACCACTATGTACGACGTAGCTAGCTTTGATCGATTCAATATTAGTGGGCAATACCGCTGGGAACATATTTTGTCCATGACGTTTTTCAATCACCACTTTTTCATTTTTTTGGTTATAAATCACCAAATCACTACCTTGACTAAGTAATTGACGCGGCGTTCCATCAAGCAGTACATTTCGCGCAAACTCACCTTTGTCATTAAACATATGTGTGATTTGTACAGATCGAGTCTGCTTACCGCTTTGAAAAACAAAGATACCTTGATAAGTCAAGGCGCGTGCAGAAACCGCTGCTTTTTGCATAACTTGCCACATATCATCATCACCGTTAGCCTGAGCACTCAGGCTAGTAACGAACAATAAAATGGCGAAAACAAAAAAATTCATTCGGAGTAACTTACAGTTTGCATGTAGTAGGCACTGCCCAGCGGGGCTGTCGTTTGATGCGCCAATAAATATTCTGCAGGAATGGTTTGTGTATCCCCTTTTTGTTCTAATAAAGCCAATTGATCATTCATACTTGGTGTCGTTTGATGCAAAGCCATCCAACTAACCATCACTCCCGCAACGACCGAAGCGGCAATCGACCAAGAAGTCGATATTTTATAATGCTTCGTCCGCTCGTTGTTGTGCTTTAACAGCGCCGCATTTGGTGCCAATACAGTAGGCTCCAACTCTAATTTTTCCATTAGCTTTTCTTTAAAATTAGCGCTTAGATTTGAAGACCCTCTCATGGCATCGCCAATTAGATGATATTGAACCCAGGCTTCAGCGCCTTGCTTGGAAGAATGCAACTTGGTAATTAAATGAGATGCTTCTTCGATTGTGATTTCATCGTCAATTAAAGCTGATATTTTTTCGTTCATGATTTACTCCTAAAACTCGTACACTAAAACTTTTAAAATGATTGAAATTTTGCAAAAAGATTAATTACCACCGCTTATTTTCGGAGGTATCTAATAGAGGTCTTAACTTCACCGCGATTGTTTCCCTTGCTCTAAATATGCGTGAACGAACGGTACCAATAGGGCAGTCCATAATACTTGCAATTTCTTCATAACTTAATCCTTCGATTTCACGCAAAGTAATCGCATTGCGTAACTCTTCAGGCAAACTGGCAACCGTATCATTCACGGTTTTCGCAATCTGCTTAGTCATCAAAGTTGACTCTGGGGTTTCCATAGTGCGCAATTCATTGCCGCTATCAAAATTTTCTGCATCATCAATTTCGATATCGGTGCTAACTGTTGGCCGTCTCCCCAAAGCTACTAAATGGTTTTTTGCTGTATTGACACCAATGCGATAGAGCCATGTATAAAATGCGCTATCTCCTCGAAAGTTTGGTAACGCCCTGTAAGCTTTGATAAAAGACTCTTGCACAACATCTTCTATTTCAGATTGGTCACGGATCATGCGAGATAACAATCGAGCCAATTTACGTTGATACTTATCAACTAACATACCGAATGCACGCTTATCTCCGCGCTGTGCTAGGAGAACAAGCTCGTGATCAATTTCACGATTTCCAGATTTTGGAGTTTCAGTCACTATACTTAAGCCCTGTACGGGAAGAACCCCGTCAATTTTTGTGTCATTATTTGAAGTATAACCTTGCTTCATGGCCTGCACGAAGCTAAATTGGGCTAACTCGTGAATTTTAGTGATTTTTATTCTCATCCCTACCCCCGACTAACAGTCAATATTAATAACTAACCCTGATTTCAGTTTAATTCAGTTGTGATGCTCTTGCTATTACCCCTATAATGACCTCGAAATTATCTGATAAGTTCCTGAACTAATAGCTTCTTTACAACTCAATTTAACTTTACTGGTCACCCATTAAAATGCAGCAATTTGATGTCCTCATTATTGGCAGTGGACTTGCGGGCTTGTCCCTAGCTCTTCGGACTGCAGCGCACAAAAAAGTGTGCTTAGTCAGTAAACGTAGCATTAACGATGCAGCCAGTGATTGGGCGCAAGGCGGTATCGCTGCGGTCCTAAATGACGATAACGATTCGGTTGAAGCACATATTCATGACACGCTAGTTGCCGGAGCGGGTTTATGCGATGCTGAAGTGACAGCACTTGTGGCAACCCAAGCCAAACAAGCAGTGGAATGGCTGATTGAACAAGGCGTAGGATTCACTCGCGAACAAGATAACAGTGGCTACCATTTAACGCGCGAGGGTGGGCATAGCCAGAGACGAGTCATTCATGCCGCCGATGCTACTGGTCATGCAATACAAACCACTCTTTCGGAAAAAGTTCGGCGACATCCTAATATCTCCATACTTGAAAATCACATTGCCATCGATTTAATCACCACACGTAAAGTCACCCAAACGAAAATTGAACTAGCCGATGACAACAGTTGCTTGGGTGCTTACATATTAGATAATCAGAGCGGAAAAGTGATGACTATCGGAGCACAGAACACCATTTTAGCTACTGGTGGCGCTGGTAAAGTCTATCTATATACAACTAATCCAGATGTCAGCACTGGGGATGGTATGGCCATGGCTTGGCGTGCCGGCTGTCGCATGGCTAATATGGAATTTATACAATTTCATCCCACTTGCTTATTTCATCCGCATGCGAAATCATTCTTAATTTCTGAAGTCGTGCGTGGTGAAGGTGGTTTACTTAAGCTGGCAGATGGCACCCGCTTTATGCCTGAGTATGATGCACGTGCAGAACTTGCACCGCGAGATGTTGTAGCACGTGCCATTGACTTTGAAATGAAAAAACGTGGCCTAGATTGCGTGTACTTAGATATTTCGCATAAACCACTCTCTTTTATACAAGAGCACTTTCCTAACATTTACCGTAGATGTCTAGAACTAGGCATTGATATGAGCAAGACACCAATACCCGTAGTCCCAGCCGCACATTATATATGTGGCGGTGTAATGACTGACGACAAAGGTCTTACCGACATTAAAAACCTATATGCAATCGGAGAAACTGCTTGCACTGGCTTACATGGCGCCAATCGTTTAGCCAGTAACTCACTATTAGAATGCTTAGTCTTCGGCCAATCTGCGGCCGAAGATATTCTAAAGCAACCACCAAAAGCTTCCACTCAACTACCTTACTGGGATGAAAGTCGAGTCACTGATGCTGATGAAGAAGTGTTAATTACCCATACTTGGGATGAATTACGCCGATTTATGTGGAACTATGTAGGGATAGTTCGAACCGACAAGCGCCTAAGTCGCGCCCTACATCGCATCCATATGTTACGAGACGAAGTACATGAGTTTTACAGCAACTTTAAAGTGAGTAATGACTTAATCGAACTCCGCAACTTGCTTCAAGTCGCTGAACTTATTGTAGAAAGCGCAATTGCGCGCAAAGAAAGTCGGGGCTTGCATTACAGCAAAGATCACCCAGATTTAGATCAAGAGAGCATTCCCACAGTGCTTGTGCCTTCAAACTACTTTAGTTTACTTGATAACGAACAGGGGTAAACGCACTAAACATGCTAACAGACAATAAACTATCTATTTTTCCAATTATCCGTATAATCCAATTTCCCTACACCAACCAATCAGTGTAGCGGTCCTAATACCTTAATCTTTCTGATTCATTAATTCTTCAAGAAGATTTATAAACCTGCCTGCCTCGATTGGTGTTGCTTCATAAGTAATAGGTCGGCTTAAACTCAAGCTGGAGCATTACATTGTCTATTGAAACAAACCCAACCCTTAACTTTAACGAGTTGGGACTATCTGAACCCATTTTACGTGCGATTATCGACGCGGGTTACACTACTCCAACCCCTATTCAAGCTAAAGCTATACCGCAAGTTTTAAGCGGTGGTGACCTTCTGGCGGGCGCACAGACTGGCACTGGTAAGACCGCTGGTTTTACCTTACCTATTCTACATTTACTTAATCAGAAGCCTTTGGCAGATCAAGCCAAAGGTCGCCCGCGTTGCCTAATGCTCACACCTACACGTGAATTAGCCGCACAGATTGAAGAGTCTGTTAAAACTTATGGTAAATATTTGCCATTAACTTCAACAGTGATTTTCGGTGGTGTAAATGCAAACCCACAAATTGCGCGCTTCAAGAAGCCGATAGACATTTTAGTGGCAACACCAGGTCGCCTACTAGATCACGCGAACCAAAAAAACGTAGATTTATCTGGCGTTGAAATTTTAGTGCTAGATGAAGCAGATCGCATGCTGGACATGGGTTTTATTCGGGACATTAAAAAAATTCTTGCCATGCTTCCTAAGCAACGACAAAACTTGCTGTTCTCAGCTACCTTCTCTGAAGAAATTAAGGGTTTGGCTGACGGCTTATTGCATAACCCAGGCTTTGTTGAAGTGGCCCGTCGTAATACAGCATCTGAGCTAGTCGAACAAACCGTACACCTAGTAAACCAAACCCATAAACGTGAATTAGTGAGCCATTTGATTAAACACCATGACTGGAAACAGGTACTGGTATTTACACGAACTAAACACGGTGCTAATCGTTTAGCGGAAAAACTCATTAAAGACGATATTCAAGCTGCGGCTATTCATGGCAATAAAAGCCAAGGTGCGCGGACTAAAGCACTGGCACAGTTTAAAGACGGAACTATGCGAGTGCTGGTAGCGACAGACATTGCCGCACGTGGACTAGACATTGATCAACTTCCACAAGTCGTCAACTTTGAGCTACCCAACGTGCCTGAAGATTATGTTCACCGTATCGGTCGAACCGGCAGAGCTGGTAGCAGTGGCGCAGCGGTATCCTTGGTTGACCGGGAAGAACTCAAACTGTTGAAAGATATTGAGAAACTGATTAAGCGCGAAATCCCAAAAGTAGTGGCTGAAGGTTTCACTCCCTCAGCTAACCCAGAGCCAGAAGCGCCGCGCGCACCAAGGCAACCGCATGGTCAATCACGTAAACCAACTTCTGCTGTACAAAATGCTGGTCGCAATCAAGGCCGTGGTCAGGCACAAGGGCGTACGCCTAATGCGGGAAAAGGAACCGAAAGTCGTCCATCACAAAACAATACTCGTCATGCCTCAAGGCCCAGTCAAACGACAAAAGATGGACAAGGTCAAAGTGCTGAAGGAAATGCTAACCCCAGAAATATGTCGGAAGCGGCACGTCATCAAGCCATGCCACAACCAGCTTTATTTGCTCCTAAAAGCACTAACTCCGGCAACTTTAATCGCGGAAATGCTAACGGCGGCAATACTGGTCGTGGCAACCCTAACCCTAATAGCGGTCATCGGAGTGGCGGGGGCGGTCGCGGTCGCTAAACTTTCATTACAAAATAGGTATGTACTCAATCTGTAATAAATCCAATTTGAACTCCATGAATTTATAGATTAAAATCTCACACTTAAATTTTAACACCCGTTTAGTGTAAATATCCCCCCCCACCGCTTTCACAAGCGTTATGCAAAGGACAAGCAATATGCAAATTGCAATGAATACAGTAGTCACCATGACTTACGAATTGAAAGATGCTGATGGCATCGTATTAGAATCAAGTGCGGAACCCGTATCTTACCTTCACGGTGGCTATGATAATATTTTCCCAAAAGTGGAAGAAGCGATGCACGGTAAGAATGTAGGCGACATTGTGATTGTCGACTTACAACCTGCTGATGCCTTTGGTGAATATGACGAAGAGTTAGTACAAATTGAACCAGCAAGTGCTTTCCCAGCGGATGAACTTAAAGTCGGTATGCAGTTTGAGGGCGAAGACGATACTGGTGAAGTGATTTTATATACTGTGACTGAAATTGCAGATGACAAAGTCATCGTTGATGGAAACCATGAATGGGCAGGCGAACGTGTTGTGTTTCAAGCAACGATTACCGGTGTGCGCGAAGCTAATACTGAAGAAGTGACTCATGAGCATGTGCATGGCGCTGGCGGTCATCACCACTAAGTTAGACTTTTGATACAAAAAAGCACCTAAATTTTTTTAGGTGCTTTTTGTCTCTGGTTGGTTGAGATTAACGTCGACTAAGATCAATCAAGTGATAGACTAAATCTAAAGCCTTCTTGGGCGTTAAGTCGTCTGCGTTAAGACTTTCTAGCGCGATTATCACTGGGTGCAACACAACCTCAGCTTCTAATGGACTTGGAGTGAACATATCAGTCTGTGGCAACATATATTGTGTCACTTGATTTTGTTCTAACTGAGCCAGTTTTCTTTTAGCTGCTGTAATTACTGGCCTTGGAATACCGGCTAACTGTGCCACTTGTAGACCATAACTTTGATTAGCTGCGCCCTCTTCTAATTTGTGCATAAAGACGATGTTGTTTGCATGCTCTATTGCATCCAAGTGTACATTTGCGGCATGCTTAAACTCATCGACCAATCGCGTCAGTTCAAAATAATGGGTGGCAAATAGCGTGTAACTATGATTCTTCTCCAATAACTGCTTAGCCACTGCCCAAGCTAAACTTAACCCATCAAAAGTGGATGTCCCACGACCAATTTCATCTAATAACACTAAGCTTTTATATGTCGCATTGTGCAAAATGTTGGCTGTTTCCGTCATCTCCACCATGAATGTCGAGCGACCACCAGCCAAGTCATCAGAAGCACCTATGCGCGTCATAATTCGGTCTATCTCGCCTATTTCAGCCGAGGTTGCTGGGACGTAGCTACCACAATGCGCCATTAAAACGATCAAGGCAATTTGGCGCATAAAGGTAGACTTACCACCCATATTAGGACCAGTAATCAGCAATAACTGTCGATAGGGATTAAGCATGACATCATTAGAAATAAATGGTTGGCCTGAAGCCTGCACTGAAATCTGCTCCACTACTGGGTGTCGTCCCTTTACTATACGAATGCCCGCTTCGCTGACGAAGTTTGGCGCCACATAATTTAGTGATTGCGCTCGCTCAGCAAAGCAACAAAGCACATCCAAACTAGCCACTGCCAACGCATTGGCTTGCAGTAAAGTAATATAAGGCAACAACTGCTCCAATACTTCAGCATAAAGTACCTTTTCTCTCGCCAATGCTCGCTCATTAGCACTAAGCACTTTATCTTCAAATGCTTTTAATTCTGGGGTAATAAAGCGTTCTACATTTTTTAGAGTTTGCCTTCGCCTGTATTCATCGGGTGCTGTTTCTGCTTGGCTACGATTAATTTCAATATAAAAACCATGCACACTGTTGTACTCAACCTTGAGATTATTTATCCCCGTTCGAGCCTTTTCTGCTGCTTCATATTGCAACAAAAATTCGCCATGATTATTCTGCAAACCGCGCAATTCATCTAACTCATCATCAAAACCATCAGCAATTACGCCTCCTTCACGTAATACCACACTAGGCTCGCTCTTGATTGCGCTTGATAATAAGCTCACGAGGGCATCAGAAGGGGTGAGATGAATTGATTGTAATAACTCGGATTCTGCATGTTGCAACTGCAACTTCAACAATGGTAGCTGCAGTAGGCTCAACAATAATCCGGACAAATCACGCGGTCTAGCAGTTTTTAACGCAATGCGTGCAGTAATACGTTCAATATCACCGATAGTTTTGAGCACTGGATTTAATAAAGTTAGGCTTGGCATCAGTTCAGCAATCGCCTCATGACGCTTGATTACAAAACCGCGATCTTGCAACGGGTGATGTAGCCAATGACGCAGTAAACGAGCACCCATGGAGGTTTGCGTGGTATTTAATAAAGAATAAAGTGTGGGAGAACTTTCTCCACGCAAGGTTAAATCAATTTCCAAATTACGTCGTGTAGCTGCATCTAGCTGGACATAAGCAGTGCTAGACTCCACGCTAATGGCGTTGATATGGGGTAAAGTGGTGCGTTGTGTATGCTTAACGTAATCTAACAATGCTCCAGCGGCACAAATAGCTGGATTTAAACCGCCACAACCAAAACCATTAAGGTCGTATGTGTTGAACTGTTTGGTGAGGGTATTAAAAGCACTGTCAAAATCAAACTGCCAAGGACTTAGACGTTTTTTGGCCACCTTACTAATGGTAAGTGCGGGGTGCTGAAAATCATCTGGATATAAGATTTCGCTTGGGGATATACGATCAAGCTCTTGACCTAGCAATCCCATGGCAATTTCGCTTAAAATAAAAGTACCTGAAGACAAATTTAGGCGAGCCAAACCAATCAAACCTTCCGTTTGGAATATACTCAACAATTGGTAGTCACGCGTTTCATCTATTAGCGCGCTGTCGGTCAGGGTGCCTGGGGTCAATATTCTGGCCACTTGCCGGTCAACTGGACCTTTACTAGTAGCTGGATCACCTACTTGCTCACAAATCGCTACTGCCTCGCCCAGCTTTGCCAGTTTAGCTAAATATTGTTCAGCTGCATGATAGGGAACGCCCGCCATTTTAATCGGCTGCCCATTAGTACTACCCCTATGAGTTAGAGTAATGCCCAGCAAGCGTGAAGCTTTTTCAGCATCTTCAAAAAAAAGCTCATAAAAATCACCCATGCGATAAAAAAGCAGCATATCAGGATGTTGAGCCTTAAGGCCAAAGTACTGCTTCATCATCGGCGTGTGGTTTTCTACTGACACGGTTTTATTCATAATTTCTAAATATAACAATTATTTATCAAGTAACGCACCTTTAAGTCATCCGATTTATGCCACCATTTAATTACTGATATGATTGTAATTAGGAAAATTAATATGTTTTTGATTGGCAATTTTCGTATAACGTCTATCCCAATTATAGAATACTTCAACGTACTCGAAGATAATCCTTTTACCAGTCTGTTTAATTTTTTAAGAAAACTATAGAATTTCAACATGGCACGTGAAACGACTTTGTGCATCTATAGGTGAATGATCAGCCCAAGGTACCTGTTTTAATGTTGTTGAATGGATTGAAAGTTTCGTGGAGTGGTATTACACGCAAAAAACTATACAAGCATTACCAAGAAGTTGCGGCGAAGTTAAAGCTCATCAACAAGTTATTTCGTGGGAAGTTCTGACAGCGCAACTATCGAGATTATTCGGCAATTTATCGCTCAATAAAAAATATCGCACTAAATGGCTTCGACATTTGCACTAACAATCTCGCCAAGGCTGACGAGACTGTTAGAGCTAACTTATAAAAACTATCACTTAGACATGTCTTCTTTCTTCATATCGTCTTTCTTCATGGCATCTTTTTTCATACTATCTTTTTTCATACTATCTTTTTTCATACTATCTTTTTTCATACCATCTTTTTTCATGTCGTCTTTTTTCATTGAGTCTTTGGACATTGAATCTTTTTTCATCGCATCATTTGACATATCATCTGCAAACGTAGGCATACAAACGGCTGAAATTAAAAGTGCTGCCAATATAGCTGATAATTTTTTCATTTAAAGCTCCTTAAGGTAAAGTTGAAGTGCACTACAGTGCTTTTTTTGAGGAAGTTAGGATTAACTTCCACCAAACCAGTTATAACCTTGGTCCTCCCAATAACCCCCCGGGTTGACGTTGGTAATAAAAATTTCTTGAATGTATTTAGGGTTTTTATAGCCCAACTTAGTTGGCATCCTTAATTTCATTGGATAGCCATATTTGGGAGGCAAAACTTCATCAGCGTAAGTAAGGGTTAATAAGGTCTGAGCATGCATAGCGGTCGGCATATCAATGCTGGTGTAATAATCATCGTGGCAACGAAAACCTACAAAGCTAGCCGAAGTATCTGCCCCAATACGTTTTAAGAAATCACTAAAACGTACTCCGCCCCATTTACCAATAGCGCTCCAGCCTTCTACACAAATATGACGCGTAATTTGATTAGTTTGTGGCATTGCCCGAAGTTCATTTAAGGTCCAATCTTTTTTATCTTGCACCAAACCTGAAACCTTTAATTTAAAGTTCTCAGGGCTGGGTCGAATCTCATCTTCCTCATAATAAGCATTAAAGGGAAAGGGCTTTGTGAGCATGCTCTCGGAATAGGTAGGCGCCAACTTATTAGGGTCAAATAACCAAGCTTGAATACGATCGTTAGATCGAGACATTACCATTAAGGCCTTTTCAATAGAATCTTCATTAGCTAATGTACAACCACTTAACATTGAAATAGCACCTAAACTTAACGCTTTTTTTCCAAAAAGGCGCCGTGAAGGATTATCTAAACCTCTGTAAACATCCTTGATAATTTCGTTTTCATGCGAAGTAAATATTTTGTTTTTTTCATCCATTTTATTTACCCCTTATCATAATAAGTAGCGTTTTGGGGACCAATGCCACCATGATTAAATGTACGATAATGAAAAAGACTGTGTAGGACATTGCAATAAAATGAATAACACGTGCGTTATCAAAGCCACCCATGACTTCTCTTAACATTGGAAACTGCACCGATTTCCAAATAGCTAAACCTGACATCACTAAAATAATCAGATCAACAATGACCGACAAATAGGCTAACTTTTGGATAGTGTTGTATTTACTTAAGTCCTCATGAGAAAGCTTTCCTTTTAAGGTATTAAGAAAATCTTGAACGAACGCTTTAAGACTTAAAGGAAAAAACTTCTTCCACAATCTACCCGTTAAAAAATTGAGCACTAGATAGACCAATCCATTGGCAACTAACAGCCACATAAAAGCAAAGTGCCACAGGAGCGCTCCACCCAACCAACCTCCAAGCGTTATTTCCCTAGGAATCATGAAATTAAATATCGGAGACGCGTTGTAAATCTTTAATCCACTCATGATCATAACGACAACTGCAATGGCATTAAACCAGTGGGTTATTCGAACAAAAGTGGGCGCAATTAAATGTTGTGCTTGTTTATTCATCCTCATGATTATGACCCCCTTACCGAGTGCTTGACAGGAGTGGGCTCATTTTTAAGCACCTTATTAGCTGGCATTTTCAATCTCTAACAATAAAGTTATTGATACAACGCCGGGTATTTTGAATGTAATTGCTCCAACTTAGGCTTATCATTAGCTAAAATATAGGAGTCAAAAGGATGCCGCACTAGGTAATTCTGATGGTAATCCTCAGCAGAGTAGAAGGTTTTTAGGGGCGTAACTTGAGTGACAATTGGCTTAGAAAATGCATGGTTGGCATTTAGCTCGTTGATATAGCTTTGAGCAAGCTTTTGTTGTTCGGGGTTATTGTAAAAAATTGCTGAGCGGTATTGGCTTCCCGTGTCAGGACCTTGGCGATTTAATTGAGTTGGGTCATGTGCAACATGCATAAATATTTGCAGAAGTTGTTGATACGAAACCTGTGCTGGATTGAAACTTACCCTAACAGATTCAGCATGCCCAGTGTCACCATTACTGACTTGCTCATAATGCGCAGTGGCCGCGGCACCATCTGCATAGCCTGACAATACCTCACTTACGCCTTTGACATGTTTAAAAACAGCGTCTACACCCCAGAAACAACCCCCTGCAAATACTGCTGTTTGCTCTGTTGCCGAAGCATTAGCACTTGATAATCCGCTTAAGCTCATCGTCAAGCTTAGGGCAAATATAAATAAAAAATTATGTATAGATTTAATACTTTTCATGATTAGGCTCCTTTATTAATTGGCACAAAACGCATGGCCACTGCATTCATGCAATAACGTAACCCTGTAGGCTTTGGTCCATCATCAAACACATGTCCTAGATGGCTTTCGCACAATGTACATTTTACTTCGGTACGATCCATACCAAACATATGATCCGAAATTTCTCGTACATTTTCAGTGGCAATTGGCTGCCAAAAACTCGGCCATCCAGTGTGTGATTCAAATTTTGTTTTTGCGTTAAAAAGTGCGTTATCGCAACACACACAACGATAGAGTCCTGGATCGTGCCTGTCGTAACCAGCCTGCATGAAGGGCTGTTCAGTACCTTGTTCACGTGTCACTTGGTATGCTATTGGAGACAACACCTTACGCCATTCAGAGTCTTTATGTACTTTGGCTAATGTCTCGCGACCCTGTATTTTTCCATCATCTGAAAACTTAACTATACTTACCTTATCACCAGCTGAAAACGGCGCAGCAAAAGAGCGTGTTGCCAAAATTACGGAAGCTCCAGATAATGCGATTAAAAAATTCCTACGTTGCATGTAAACTCCTTCTTTTATATCCATCTCGTTGTTATGAAGCTCATGTGTTCGTTTAACAATAAACCTAAAAACTAGTCAGGACTTTTACTGTCTGACCATGTATTCGAATAAAGTAATAAAAAGGTTACATATATAATTTTCGGGATTTTAATGGCTGATCAAATAGACAATTTTGAAGCGTTAATGAGGCAGTCGCTAAGTGGTGACCAAAAGACTTACACCCATCTTCTGAGAGAAACTTCACGTTTCCTCCGTCCTTTTCTTGCACAACGTCTTAACTTTACCGGTGAAGTAGATGACCTATTGCAGGAAATCCTGATTTCCATCCACAAGGCTCGCCATACCTATGATGGCAATCGCCCTTATAAACCATGGGCATTCGCAATTGCAAGGTTTCGGCTGAGCGATCATTTGCGTTCACATTATGCTGATCATCTTCGCGAAGCCATCGATTTCGATGAACTGGAAGAAAGTTTACCTAAACCTGTAACCGAAACCGCTGTGAGTTACGAATCTATTAAGGAGGAAGTAGAAAAACTTCCTGTGAAGCAGGCATCTATTTTAAGATTGATGCATCACGAGGGCTTCACTTCGAAAGAAGTTGCGGATAAGATGGGCATGACAGTGACTGCCGTGAAGGTTGCAGCTCATCGCGCCTACAAGATATTGCGAAGTAAACTGGAAACATAATGGAAAATATTGAAGAGGTTATTAGTAAATTGGCACAGGATTCAGTCACACTAAATCCCGCCCCACATCCTTTTATGATAACCCTTAAATGGACTGTATTGGCCGCAGGCTATATTTTGTTGTCTCTTATTATTTCTGGAGTTCGTCCAGACATCATGATAAAACTAAATGAGCCATGGTTTGTCGCTGAAATTACTATACTTACTGGCACATTTATAGCAACAGCGCTAAGTGCAGCATTGCTCTCGTTCCCAGATATACACCAGATGCGCAGGCTGGCATTCTTTCCGGTAATTCCATTTGCACTATTTGTGCTGATATTGTTTCTCGCGTGGCATGCTGATAGCCAACCAGCTCCCTTGCCCGTGCATAGCTTTGAATGCACAATTAGCATTATATTGTTTTCAATGCTACCAGCAGTCTGGACATTCTTCGAAATGCGAAAATTTGCCAGTACCCACTATCACTGGGGCGGAAGTATTGCTTTGCTCTCAGCTTTTAGTGTTGGAGCTTTATGGCTAAGACTGCATGAGGAAAATGACTCAATCATGCATGTAGTTCAATGGCATTATCTACCAATGTTAGCCATCGGTATATTGGGATTGTGGTTGGGAAAAGTAATGTTGAAATGGTAACTCTATTTTACTAAAACTTTGGGAGTATTAGCTACCCTCAATCTTGGCACACCAGTGGTTTAAAAAAGCAAACCTCTATTTTTAATACGTCTACAACGGCAAGCATTGCCCTTTTAAGACTATCAAAAACGAATGACTAATCATCATCTTTGGGAGTTTTCTAAAACGATGAATATTTTCGAGGGAGTATTTAACTTGTTGTGGTTGACTCCACGACCCAGTCAAGCAGAGGTTGCCATTGCTGAATATCTTGCTCTACAAGCGAAGGGCGCATATCAAACAGACTTAACCCCAACTCAGCTGCAAGGGTATAAATCTGAGCGTTACGCAAATAAGTTAATATTGGGAAGCCGGTCTGCTCCATAAATTCTGCCAATCCAGCAGCAGCATTAGTCCTTACATTCACTCGCATCCCAACCAGCGCAACAAAAGTTTTATTCTTACGGATAGCTTTTTCTTCGGCCAAAATGTCAAGAAAATCGTGGGTAGCCCCAATATCAAACGCCGATGGCTGTATCGGCACAATGATGCAATCCGCTTGTTTAACAGCGTCAGATAACTTTTCTTCACGAAGTCCAGCCGGGGAATCGATGATTAGCCAATCTGCCTCTTGGTTCGTCACTTTACTGCGCGTATTATGAGGATGAATGATGGGCAAATCAGGTGGTCGGCGTCCTATCCATTGAGTGGAAGATTGTTGGCGATCTAAATCAGACAGCATGACTGACGCGCCCTGCGTTGCGAAATACCCAGCAAGATTAGTGGCAAGTGTTGTTTTGCCACAGCCACCTTTACAATTGGCGATTAATACACTTTTCATGCCGCAACTCCCTACGATTAGATAATTATAATGTTATCCATTAATTTGACAACCTACTAAACCTCCCCATGTCTAAAGACAGGGGATTCTAAGGGCGAACCCGCTGGGGTCTCCTGGCTCTCGTCTTGCGACTACAGCATCCAGGCCATGACCAGCGGCAAACCCTCTATCACAAACGACCTGCTCTAACGGTGTTGCCACCGTGATTTTGCCCGAAGGCTCTATCTTCGCAGGTTCGGAACGCAGCCACCCCGTTTGCAGCAGCACAGGTTTCTGAGCCGCCCACATCGTTTCAATATGAGATGGGTGGTGCGTGTTATTCATTACGCAGCGTGCGAGGAATGCGGAGTACACATCCCGCTGCACTACTCCAGACCCATCACCCAGCACATGCCACCGCTGATTGAGCGGCTTCTTTGTGCAAACTTCAGTGGTGTGATCGTACTGCGACATTTTAAGCGACCAGGTGTGCAAATCAATCAACTTGCCACCAGCGCTTTCAGCCTTGCGACGCAATTGTTCAACAAACATTCCTGGCGCTCTGACTTTCACGCTCTTGCCGTAATTCTTTTGGAAGGCGATATAAGACAGGGTTTCAGACTGGATAACATTACCTAGTCCGAGAATCTGGTTTGCAAGCTCACCATGCGAGCGCTTGCGCTCGGCAGCTAGTTTGCGTTCTACTTCTGCATATTCGGTACGAATTTCTGTATAGCGTTTGGACGGTGTGAACTTCTGGCCTTTTTTCCACGTCCCGTTCGTGTTAAAGCAGTGTGGGTTCGTGGCACGTTTAGACCTGTCCATGGCACGTTGCAAGCGGCGGGTTTCTTTCCATGGCTGAACCACGGTATCGCAGAATTTCACCAGCGAAGCGGAATTATCACCGACTACGGCAATAGTGCTCGGGCCAATATCCAACCCAACTATTTCACCACATGATTGCTCGTGCTTTATTGGGGCAACACCCGCCTGCATAAGTTGCATGAACCAGCGGCGTTCGCCGTTCACGTTACGCCACAACACGCGGCAATACTTCGTCTTATTAGTTAATGCTTGGTGTAAATATGGATCTCGGGTTTTAGAGGGCAACAAAGCAGGAAGCGTGAGATTGCCAAACTCGATACAGCCAGTTTCAAGTTTCCAGAGGATGTTAGCCGCGTTGGTAGTCGCCTCAAGCGAGTGCAATGGGCGGTTATTACCCTTAAACCGTGGGCGTCCGCGTTTACCAAAGGCGTATTGTTGCATGGCCGCGAACACCTGCTCAGCGATGCGTTGGGTCACATTAGAGCCAAGCCGGTCTTTCCAGCCAGCTTCGTTCTTGCAATGACGAGCAAAGGTAATCATGGCGGCAGGCGTGAACCCAGCCTCTTTCGACAATCTCTGGAATTCGCTGCCGCGTAATTTCTTATCTGCGATAGTGCGTGTCGCTTGCCAGTCTTTAGACTGCTTCAACAAACCATGGCGGCGTAGTGCTTCGCCTAAAGTTGCGTTATACAAACGCTTTCCGGCTTCCATACGACCAATCATCGTCCTGTCTTCACCAGGTTTCACAACCAAGGGAATAGTGAGAACGAAAGTGGGCGTAACGGTGCGTTTCATTTGTGTTTTTGCTGCTCGATGTATTGTTTAACCACCTCAAGCGGCGCACCGCCTATCGTCGATACAAAATAACTATTCGTCCACAAAGTCGGAAGGCGTGACTTTATCCACTTAAATTCTTCGCGAATCAACCTCGACGATCTGCCCTTCATCAGTTTAATCAGTTTGTGTATTCCGAACTGAGGATCAACTTCTACCAGCAAATGCACATGGTCAGGCATGACCTCAAGTTCCAGTATTTCGGAATTACATTCAGCAGCTACGGCTTGTATAATTTCTCTTAGCCTGGCATCAACACCTTTTACCAGAACCGAACGTCGATACTTTGGACACCATATAACATGGTATTTGCAGGAGTAAACCACATTCAGATTGCTCTTATATTTTATGGTGTAATCGCTCATATAATTATTATATAGATATTAGATATATAACACAATGCAAATCTAAATCAGAAACAACTTCCCGCTTTCCTCCCCATGGCTAAAGCGAGGGGATTCTCGCGGAAACGGGTTGAACGCAGCAATTGCGTTAGTTTTTTGGTCTAAACGCAAAAAATGAGCATGACTAAGCGACAAACGACTACTTTTAGTAAGCGTGGCGTTAAAGACTTACCGGTGCTTTAAGATCAGCGGTGACATGTGGGCTGAGCGTTTGCAACATTTGTGAGAATATTTTTGGATTGGCGGCTACAATATTCCCGGTTTTTAGCCACGACTCATTACCTTCAAAGTCGCCAACAATTCCTCCTGCTTCTTGCACTAACAAACCGCCAGCAGCAATATCCCAAGTTGATAATCCTATTTCCCAGAAACCGTCATACCAGCCTGCCGCAACATAAGCCAAATCTAGCGCTGCTGAACCTGGGCGACGAATGCCGGTCGTTTTTTTAATCATGTCTTTCAACATATCTAAATAACTATCTAAGTGCGTAAAGTCACGGAATGGAAAACCTGTGCCAATAATAGATTCTTGTAGCTTAGTACGCTGCGTCACACGAATACGCTTGTCATTTAAAAATGCACCACGACCTTTAGTTGCCGTAAATAGATCGTTTCTGTTTGGGTCATAGACCACCGCGTGTGTCAGCACACCACGCTCCTGCAAGGCGATAGAGATACAATACTGTGGTAAGCCATGCAAAA
>Ga0316232_1000921_pt1 | contig 39664 bp, 48 predicted proteins | sample TBHtaG_FD_206006 | JGI IMG/M metagenome (GOLD analysis project Ga0316232, IMG submission 206006) | Freshwater microbial communities from Trout Bog Lake, Wisconsin, USA - TBH18025_13 | ecosystem: Environmental > Aquatic > Freshwater > Lake > Hypolimnion/Profundal zone | place: USA: Wisconsin... | reverse complement strand
AGACAGGCAGCGCCGCCGCAGGAAACTGCGGCGGCGCTTCGCTTTTGAGGGCGCGACAAGAGCCCTTGTTGCACCGCAAAGCTGGCCCGCCTATTGTGCCCGCCACCGCCAATGCGCGGCTGTCTCACCGGGGCTAACTCCATGAATATACACGAATATCAGGCAAAACAGGTGCTTGGTGGATTCGGCGTTCCGGTGCCAAAGGGCAAGCCGGCCTTTACGGTCGAGGAGGCCGTCAAGGCCGCCGAGGAACTGGGCGGCCCGGTCTGGGTGGTGAAGGCCCAGATCCATGCCGGCGGCCGCGGCAAGGGCGGCGGCGTCAAGGTGGTGAAGTCCATCGCCGACGTGAAGGCGGAAGCCCAGCGCATGCTGGGCATGACCCTGGTCACGCATCAGACCGGCCCCGAAGGCCGCCTCGTGAAGCGGCTCTATATTGAAGACGGCTCGGCCATCGACCGCGAGCTTTACCTCTCCGCCCTGGTGGACCGCGAAACCAGCCGCATCGCCTTCATCGTCTCCACCGAAGGCGGCATGGACATCGAGAAAGTGGCGCACGACACGCCGGAAAAGATCCATACCTTCCAGGTCGAGCCCGCCGCCGGCTATTCGCCGTATATCGGCAACGAGATCGCCGTGGCGCTGGGCCTGAAGGGCGATCCTGCCAAGCAGGTCAGCAAAGTGATCAAGAGCCTCTACGAGGCTTTCATCGCCAAGGACATGAGCCTGCTGGAGATCAATCCGCTGGTGGTGACCAAGGACGGCAACATCATCTGCCTCGATGCCAAGCTGAATTTCGACGACAACGCCCTGTGGCGCCACAAGGACATCCAGGAACTGCGCGACCTGGACGAGGAAGACCCGGCGGAAGTGGAAGCCGGCAAGTACGACCTCAATTACGTCAAGCTGGACGGCGAGATCGGCTGCATGGTCAACGGCGCCGGACTGGCCATGGCGACCATGGACATCATCAAGCTGTTCGGCAGCGAACCGGCCAACTTCCTCGATGTCGGCGGCGGCGCCACCAAGGAAAAAGTGACGGCGGCCTTCAAGATCATCGTCAGCGATCCCAACGTGAAGGGCATCCTGGTCAACATCTTCGGCGGCATCATGAAGTGCGACATCATCGCCGAAGGCATCGTCGCCGCGGCGAAGGAAATCTCGCTCTCGGTACCGCTGGTGGTGCGCCTGGAAGGCACCAATGTCGAACTGGGCAAGGCCATCCTGGCCAGGTCGGGCCTGGCCATCACCAGCGCCGACAATCTCGCCGATGCCGCCCAGAAAGTCGTCAAGGCGGTGAAGGGATGAGGCGGATCGCGCTCCTCGCCCTGGCCGCCAGCGCGCTGCTTGCCGGCGCGGCACAGGCCGATCCGGCTTTCGACGCCTATCGCAATTTCTGCATCGCCGGTCGCGGCGCCGCCCCTTCGGCGCTGGCCGCCGCCGATGCCGCGGGCTGGTCGCGGGTGCCGCCGCAGCAGCTGTCACAGCCCGGATTGCAGAATGCCGATGGCCGCGTGCTTGCCATGCCCGGCGGCGCCGCCGCCATTCTCATCACGGCCATTCAGGATGTGCCGCAGCTGGGCCCGTCGCGCATGTGCATGGTCGGCGCCGTGCCGGCCAGCAGCAGCGACTTGGGCAGCCAGCTTGCCGCCTTTGCCGGCGTGCCCAAACAGACCTCGCCGGAACTGCCGGAAGGCCTATATGCCTGGCGCGACGAGAATGGCCGCCACATCTCCATCGAACAGGGCACGCCCGATTACCGGGCCCAGTTCGCCAGCGGCGCGGCCCTGATCGCCACCACCCGCACCCTGCCGCAAATGACCATGATTGTTTTGATGTCGGCGGCCCAATGAGCCGCCGCTTCCCTTTCGATACAAGGCGCTGAACGCATGTCCATCCTCGTCGACAAGAATACCAAGGTGATCTGCCAAGGCTTTACCGGCAACCAGGGCACCTTCCATTCCGAACAGGCCATCGCCTATGGCACCAAGATGGTCGGCGGCACCACGCCGGGCAAGGGCGGCTCCACCCATCTGGGCCTGCCGGTGTTCGACACGGTGCGCCAGGCCCGCGAAGCCGTCGGCGCCGACGCATCCGCCATCTATGTGCCGCCGCCCTTCGCCGCCGACGCCATCCTGGAAGCGATCGACGCCGAGGTGCCGCTGATCGTCTGCATCACCGAAGGCATCCCGGTGCTGGACATGGTGAAGGTGAAGCGCGCGCTTTGCGGTTCCAAGTCGCGCCTGATCGGGCCCAACTGCCCCGGCGTCATCACCCCCGGCGAATGCAAGATCGGCATCATGCCCGGCCACATCCACAAGCGCGGCAGTGTCGGCATCGTCTCGCGCTCCGGCACCCTCACCTATGAAGCGGTGGCACAGACCACCGCCGTCGGCCTGGGCCAGACCACCTGCGTCGGCATCGGCGGCGATCCGGTGAAGGGCACCGAACATCTTGAGGTGCTGGAGATGCTGCTTGCCGACCCTGAGACCCAGTCGATCATCATGATCGGCGAAATCGGCGGCAGCGCCGAGGAAGACGCCGCCGACTTCATCAAGCATTCCAAAGTGAAGAAGCCGATGGTGGGCTTCATCGCCGGCGTCACCGCGCCGCCGGGCCGCCGCATGGGCCATGCCGGCGCCATCATCTCGGGCGGCAAGGGCGGCGCCGAAAGCAAGATCGAAGCGATGCGTTCCGCAGGTATCAGGGTCTCGCCCAACCCCGCGGCGCTGGGCACCACGCTGGTCGAGCTGCTCTCAGGCAAATAGGTCTTATCGCCCCTTCCGCCTTCGCCCGCTCGAGAGCAGGCTACGGCACCCCTTCTTGCGTGCTAACGCACGCGAAGGGGAGAATACGCCTACATTTCAGGCATTTCACGCGACATGCGCCTCTCACCCGGTGGTCGTAATTGGGTCTTATTGAGCCCATATTAACGCTATTGGGCGTTGAATCGGCTGGCGGAAGGGATTACCACCCCCGGCACCACAACGCGCGTCGATAAACGCCATCCCCAGGACAGGGCGGAGCCCAACAAGCACCGCCCCAAGCGTTTGAAATGACTGAACAATCCCACCATAACGCGGTAAATCGCGCTTCCAACGATATTCTGGAGGCGACGTCTTTCCTGTCGGGGACCAACGCCATCTTCGTCGAACGGCTCTACGAGCAGTATCTCGCCGACCCCAATTCGGTCGATCCGAGCTGGCGTGACTATTTCGCCGGGCTGGGCGAGCGCAATCTGTCCGCCACCCAGTTGGGCCAGGGCCCGGTCTTTGCGCGCGGCAAGGGCCCTGCCCTGCCTGGCGACGACATCACCCTGGCGCTGACCGGCCAGACCCCGCCGCCCGCGCCCAAGAAGGGCCCGGTCGCGGGCGCAAAGCCCGCCGCCGATCCGGCCGCCGCCACCGAAGCCGCCAAGCAGTCCATCCATGCGGTGCAGATGATCCGCGCCTATCGCATGATCGGCCATTTCGAGGCCGATCTCGATCCGCTGAACCTGACGCCCCGCCCCAAGCAGATCTCGCTCGATCCGGCGCATTACGGCTTTGAAGGCGCCGCGCTCGATGCCCCCGTCTTTGTCGACGGCATCCTGGGCCTGGGCACCACGACGCCGCGCCAGATTCTGAACAAGCTGCGCGGCATCTATTGCGGCCGCATCGGCTACGAGTTCATGCACATCAACGATGCCGAGCAGAAAGCCTGGCTGCAGCAGCGCATCGAAGGCGAGGAAGGCCAGATCGGCTTCACGCCCGAAGGCAAGAAGGCGATCCTCAACAAGCTGATCGAGGCCGAGGGCTTCGAGAAATTCGCCTCCAACCGCTTTGTCGGCACCAAGCGTTTCGGCCTGGACGGCGGCGAAGCCACCATCCCGGCGCTGGAACAGATCATCAAGCGCGGCGGCCAGCTCGGCGTTTCCGAGATCGTGTTCGGCATGGCCCATCGCGGCCGCCTCAATGTGCTGGTGAACGTGATGGGCAAGGCCTATCGCCAACTCTTCCACGAATTCCAGGGCGGCAGCGCCAAGCCCGACGATGTCGAGGGTTCGGGCGATGTGAAATATCATCTGGGCGCCTCCTCGGACCGCGAGTTCGACGGCCACAAGGTGCATTTGTCGCTGACGCCCAACCCCTCGCATCTGGAAATCGTCAATCCCGTCGTGCTGGGCAAGGCCCGCGCCAAGCAGTGGCAGCTGCGCGACATCGACGCCCGCACCTCGGTGCTGCCGCTCCTGATTCACGGCGACGCCGCCTTTGCCGGCCAGGGCGTGGTGGCGGAATGTTTCGCCATGTCGGGCATCAAGGGCTTCCGCACCGGCGGCACCATCCATTTTGTCATCAACAACCAGATCGGCTTCACCACGGCGCCGCAATATTCGCGCTCCTCGCCCTACTGCACCGACATCGCCCTGATGGTGCAGGCGCCGATCCTGCATGTGAATGGCGACGATCCCGAGGCCGTGGTTCACGCCGCCCGCATCGCCATCGAATACCGGCAGAAGTTCAACCGCGACGTCGTGCTGGACATGATCTGCTATCGCCGCTTCGGCCATAACGAAAGTGACGAGCCGGCCTTCACGCAGCCGCTGATGTACAAGGTCATCAAGGACCACAAGACCACGCTGCAACTGTATGGCGACAAGCTGGTGGCCGAAGGCTCGGCCAGCGAGGCCGAGGTCCGGGCCATGCAGGATGCCTTCAACAAGCGCCTGGATGAAGAGTTCGACGCCTCCAAGTCGCATCTGCCCAACCGCGCCGACTGGCTGGACGGCAAGTGGCAGGGCCTGGAAACCGCGCCCAAGAACAGCGACCGCCGCGGCGATACCGGCCTGCCCAAGGACATGCTGCTGAAGGTCGGCAAGGCGCTGACCACGGCGCCGGACGGCTTCAACCTGCACAAGACCATCGCCCGCCAGCTTGAGGCCAAGGCGAAGATGTTCGAGAGCGGCGAGGGCTTCGACTGGGCCACCGCCGAAGCGCTGGCCTTCGGCACCCTGCTGGACGAAGGCTATTACATCCGCCTGTCGGGCCAGGATTCCACCCGCGGCACCTTCAGCCAGCGCCATGCCGGCCTGGTCGACCAAAAGACCGAGGAACGCTACTACCCGCTGCAGCATGTCAGCGACGAACAGGGCTGCTTCGAAGTCATCGATACGCTGCTCTCGGAAGAAGCGGTGCTGGGCTTCGAATACGGCTATTCCACCGCCGAGCCCAAGGCGCTGGTGCTGTGGGAAGCCCAGTTCGGCGATTTCGCCAACGGCGCCCAGGTGGTGATGGACCAGTTCATCGCCTCGGGCGAAATGAAGTGGCTGCGCATGTCCGGCCTGACCCTGCTGTTGCCGCATGGCTATGAAGGCCAGGGGCCCGAGCATTCCAGCGCCCGCCTGGAGCGCTACCTGCAGCTTTGCGCCCAGGACAATATGCAGGTCGTGGTGCCCACCACCCCAGCCAACTATTTCCATGTCCTGCGCCGCCAGATGCACCGCAGCTTCCGCAAGCCGCTGGTGGTGCTGACGCCCAAGTCGCTGCTGCGCCACAAGAAATGCATCAGCTTCCTCAGCGACATGCTGCCGTCCAACAGCTTCCACCGCGTGCTGCGCGACCAGGCCGAAGTCGTGCCGGGCGCCACCACCGTCGAACTGGTGGCCGACGACAAGATCAAGCGCGTCATCCTGTGCACCGGCAAGGTCTATTTCGACCTGATGGAAGAGCGCGAGACGCGCGGCGAGAACCGCATCCAGATCCTGCGCCTGGAGCAGCTTTATCCTTTCCCGGAAAACGTCCTGGCCCAGGAACTGGCCCGCTTCCCCAAGGCCGAACTGGTCTGGTGCCAGGAAGAGCCGCAGAACCAGGGCGCCTGGAATTTCATCCGCCACCGCATCGAGGACACCGTCATCAAGCTGGGCGGCAAGCCTGCCCTGCGCTACACCGGCCGTCCGGAATATGCCTCCACCGCCGCCGGCCAGATGAAGCAGCACCAGGCCGAACTGGCCGCCTTCCTCAACGACGCACTCACGCTCTGACGTCTTGGCCCTCTCATTTTGCCCACTTCCATTCAAAACGGACGATAGCCCATGAGCACCGACATCAAGGTTCCGCCGATGGGCGAATCCGTCACCGAAGCCACCGTGGCGCGCTGGTTCAAGAAGGAAGGCGATGCGGTCAAGCGCGATGAGCCGCTGCTGGAACTGGAGACCGACAAGGTGACGGTGGAAGTGCCGTCGCCTGCCGATGGCGCCATCGAATCCATCTCCGCCGCAGCGGGCGCCACCGTGGCGGTGGGCGCGGTGCTGGGCGCCATCGCCGAAGGGGCCGTAGGCAAGGCGGTCGCGCCGGCAAAGAAGGCGGACGTGGCCCCCAAGCCCGCGCCTGCCGCCGCCGCCGCGCCGGCGCCCAAAACCGAAGCACCGGCCATGCCGTCGGCCCAGCGCATCGCCGCCGAAAGCGGCATCGCCACCGCGGCCGTCGCCGGCACCGGCCGGGATGGCCGCGTCACCAAGGGCGACATGCTGGGGGCGCTTGCGGCCCGTGCCACCGCCCCGGCCCCGATGATGCCTGCCGCGCCTGCAGGCCCGCGCCACAATGAGGCCCGCGAGGAAAAAGTGCCGATGACGCGCCTGCGCAAGACCATCGCGCTGCGTCTGAAGGAATCGCAGAACACCGCCGCCCAGCTCACCACCTTCAACGAGGTGGACATGACGGCGGTGATGGCCCTGCGCGCCGCCTACAAGGACAGCTTCGAGAAGAAGCACGGCGTCAAGCTGGGTTTCATGGGCTTCTTCGCCAAGGCCTGCGTCGCGGCGCTGAAGGAAATTCCCAGCGTCAATGCCGAGATCGAAGGCGACAACATCATCTACAAGAACTATTACGATCTGGGCATCGCGGTCTCGACCGAGCGCGGCCTGGTCGTGCCGGTGGTGAAGGGCGCCGATGCGCTCTCGCTGGCCGATGTCGAGAAGGCGATCGTCGATTTCGGCACCCGTGCCCGCGACAACAAGCTGAAACTGGACGAACTGCAGGGCGGCACCTTCTCCATCACCAATGGCGGCGTTTTCGGCTCGCTGATGTCGACCCCGATCCTCAATTCGCCCCAGTCCGGCATCCTGGGCATGCACAAGATCCAGCCGCGCCCCATGGCCATCGACGGCAAGGTCGAAATCCGCCCCATGATGTACCTGGCCCTCTCCTACGACCACCGCCTGGTCGACGGCCGCGAGGCCGTCACCTTCCTGGTCCGGGTGAAGGAAAACCTGGAAGACCCCCAGCGCATGTTGCTGGACGTCTAAGACGAAACCCTCTCGAACCGGAAAAGGGCGGCCTTTGTGCCGCTCTTTTTCTTTGGCTAGGCTGCCGCTCCCCAGAAGGAGCATCCCCATGGCGTATGTCGAAGGTTTCGTGGTCCCGGTGCCGAAGGAAAAACTGGACGCCTACAAGGAGATGTCCCGCACGGTCGAAATCATCTTCCGTGAACTGGGCGCCATCGACTATGTCGAATGCGTCGGCGATGACGTGCCGTATGGCACGCTGACATCCTTTCCCCGCGCGGTGCAGGCGACGGAAGACGAAGTCGTGATCTTTGCCTGGGTGGTCTATCCCAGCCGGGAGATCCGCGATGCCTGCAACAGCAAATCGATGAACGATCCGCGCATGAAGCGCTGGGAGAATGCGATTCCCTTTGATGGCAAGCGCATGATCTTCGGCGGCTTCGTGCCGTTTCAGGGGCTCTAGGCGACGCGCTTGTCGAGCTGTTCCAGCTTGGCCAATTCGACATGGGCGCGCAGTTCGATCTGGTCGAGCACGTCCTGCAGCTTGGGATCGGCGAAAATATCGTGGCGCCGCGTCACCGCCACCGCCAGCTTGTTGAGGGTGGAGCGGGGAATGCCGCCGGCCAGCAGGCCATCGCGCACCGCATCCAGCAGGTTCAGCAGCTGCTCGCCATGGGCCTGGCCCTTGGCCCGCCCATCGGTGGAATCGTCCATCCCCTGCAGCAGCAGGATGGAATCCAGCGCCGCGATGGGACCGGGACCGGACACGATGCCGCCCTGGGTTTCATGCGCGTCGGACACGGTGAAGCTGCCAGCGGTGCTGGTGGTCTTGCGCCTTACGGCGCCCGTTTCGATGCGGCCAGGGCCTTTGATTTCCATGGGTGCGCGGGGTCCCATTGAGACGCAGCTACCATGGGCGATCATGGTTAAGGAAGCGTTGACGGCCACTTCTGTGCCGATCCGGGTCAGATCGGGCCGCCCAGCGCTGGTGCGGCTCTTGAAAGTCCTGGACAGGAGTTCACTTGTGGAGAGGATTGCCATGATCGGCGATCGCAGAAAAAGCATTTTTGGCGCGCTGCTGTTGCTGGCGCTGTTCGCGGGCGTGTTCGCCGCCTCGTGGATGTATCTGAAGCCGAAGACCGAAGCAGCCAAGCCCGGTGCGTTCGGCGCCATCGCGCTGAGCGCGGATTCGGGCATCTATGGCGCCGCCTGGGGCTTCCATGATCCGGTCAGCGCCGAGAAGCGCTCGCTGGAGGAATGCAATCGCTCCGGCGGCGGCAATTGCGTCATCAAGGCCAGCCTCAGCGGCAATTGCGGCACGCTGGTCACCAGCGGCCAGGCCCGCCAGTCCTATGTCGTCACCGATGGCGACAAGTTCCAGGCCGCCGCCTTCGGGCTGGCCCAGTGCCAGGCGTCGGGTGCGGGAGATTGCACCGTGCGCGAACAGTTCTGCGGGTCCGGCGGATAAGCGAAACGTCCAGTGGACGTTTCGTCCACCGGACGGCGCAGCATCGCGCGCCCAAGCGCGCTGCGAGCCCGGGACCGCCTCGGCTAGGCTCTATGATACGGATGCCCGGCCAGGATGGTCATGGCGCGATAGATCTGCTCGCTGAGCAGGGCGCGCGCCAGCAGATGCGGCCAGGTCTGCGGCCCGAACGCCAGGCTGCGGCCGGATTTCTTCCCCGGCAAGGCGCCAAGCCCATCGGGGCCACCGATCACAAAGGCCAGATCGCGGGTCCCCGCATCGCGCAGCACACCCAGGAACTCCGCGAAGTCTTCGCTGGTCATGCCTTTGCCCTTGGCGTCCAGCAGCACGATATGGGCGCCATCGGGCAGACGCTCGGCCAGGCGCTCGCCCTCTTCCTTCATGCGAAGGCTGGCGTCGCGGGCGCGCGAAACCGGCAATTCTTCAACCGTCACGGCGGGAAAGCCCATGCCCCGGCCCATCTTCTGGGCGCGGGTGATGAAGTCCTCCACCAGCGCCCCTTCCGAGGTGCCCTTGGCGTGACCGACAGCGACGACCCACAAACGCATTACGCGCTCTTGCCGGGCGATCCGACGTTCCACATGCCTTCGAGATCATAATAGTCGCGCACTTCCGGGCGGAAGACATGCACGATGACATCACCGGCATCGACCAGCACCCAGTCGCCGGTGGCGGCGCCGGAAACCGGGCGCGTGCCATAGCCGCCCTCTTTCAGCTTGCGCGCCAGGTGATCGGCGATGGCGGCGACATGACGGGACGAACGGCCGGAGGCGATCACCGCCGCGTCGGCCAGGGCGGAACGGCCTTCCAGGTCGACGGTGACGATGTTCTCGGCCTTGTCGTCGTCCAGCGAGACCAGGATGCGCTTCAGCAGGTCGCTCTGCGGTGCGGCCTTGGCGACGGGCTTGGGCACCTTGGCCTTCACCGGCTTGCGCGCGACCTTCTTCTTGACCGGCGCTTTCCTGGGCTTGGCGGCGGGCGCCTTTTTCGCCGCAACCTTCGCGGCTTTCGAAACAGCCTTCCCGGCGGCCGGCTTCTTCGTCGGCGCCTTCTTGGCAGCAGGCTTCTTCACCGGCGCTTTCTTGGCAGCGGCCTTCTTGGTGGCGGGCTTCTTCGCCGGCGCTTTCTTGGCTTTCTTGGCTTTCAGGGCTCGTACTCCGTGGCGTGACGCGAGGTCTATCACGCCAGCTGGCGCGGCTCCAAGGCCATGCGGATGGCGGTGGAGCTTTGCGGGTTGCGGGGACCGTCCAGCATCAGGACGGCGGGCGGGGGGCCGAGACGGCGAACCTGGCCGAAACGGCGGACCAAAGGCGACTTCAGCGTGTCCAGCGCCGAGCCTGGCCGGCGCACCACCACGATGGGAACCGCCTGCGCGATGGCGGCCCAATCCTTCCAGCGTGCGAAACCGGCCAGATTGTCGCTGCCCATCAGCCAGACAAAGCGGGTGCGGGGAAAGCGGCGGCGCAAGGCGCGCAGCGTATCGACGGTGTAGCGGGTGCCCAGGCCCGTTTCGATATCCGTCACGGTCGCATGACGGCCCGCGAGCTTGGCGGCAAAGGCCATGCGGGTGATGAGATCGGCCAGTTCGCTGGCCCGCTTCAACGGATTGCCCGGCGTCACCAGCCACCACACCGCGTCCAGCTTCAGCGCCTTGCGCGCCACTTCGCTGACATACAAGTGACCGCCATGCGCCGGGTTGAAGGACCCCCCCAGCAGGCCGATGGTGAGATGCGGCCCCATGGGCCCCGGCGGCCGAATCCACATCAGGAACCAGCCCTCATGGGCGCGTCTGGCCGTCGCCGCGCACCACATATTTGAAGGTGGTCAGTTGCTCGGCGCCCACCGGACCACGGGCGTGCAGCTTGCCCGTGCCGATGCCGATCTCCGCCCCCATGCCGAACTCGCCGCCATCGGCGAACTGGGTCGAGGCGTTCCACAGCACGATGGCGCTGTCGAGGCTGTTCAGAAACGTTTCGGCAGCGGCGGCGTCTTCGGTGACGATGGCGTCGGTGTGATGCGAACCGTGGCTCTCGATATGCTGGATTGCGTCCTCGACGCCATCCACCACACGCACGGCGATGATGGCGTCGAGATATTCGGTCTTCCAGTCTTCTTCCGTGGCAGGCTTGGCGGCGGGAAACAGGGCGCGCACCGCCGCGTCGCCGCGGATTTCGCAACCGGCACCGGCCAGGTCTTCCAAAATCGGCAGACCATGGCTTTGCAGGACGGCGCGGTCCAGCAGCAGCGTCTCCGCCGCGCCGCAAATGGACGTGCGGCGCATCTTGGCGTTCAGCACCACCTTGCGCGCCTTGGCGAGATCGGCGGCGCTGTGGACATAGACATGGACGATGCCCTCCAGGTGCGCCAGCACCGGCACCCGCGCTTCCGCCATGACCCGGCCGGTCAGCCCCTTGCCGCCGCGCGGGATGATCAGATCGACATTGCCGTTCAGCCCTTCCAGCATCAGGCCGACGGCGGCGCGATCGGTGCTCTGCACCATCTGCAGCGCGGCATCGGGCAGGCCCGCCGCCTTCAGGCCTTCGCGCATCGCCGACAGAATGGCGGTGGCGGAGCGGATGGAATCCGAACCGCCGCGCAGGATGGCGACATTGCCGGCCTTCAACGCCAGCGCGCCCGCATCCGCCGTCACATTGGGGCGGGATTCGTAAATGATGCCGATGACGCCGATGGGCGTCGCCACCCGGGCGATGTCCAGGCCATTGGGCCGCGACCAGCGCGCCAGTTCGCGCCCGACGGGATCGGGCAGACGCGCGACGATCTCCACACCCGCCGCCATCGCCTCCAGCCGCTTGGCGTCCAGCGCCAGCCGGTCCATCAGCGGCGCGGACATGCCCGCGGCCTTCGCCGCCTCCAGGTCAGCCCGGTTGGCGGCGAAAATCTCCTCCGCGCGCGACCGTATCGCGGCGGCGGCGACCATCAGCGCCTTGGTCTTGGCGTCGCCGGACGCCTCGCGCATGGCGCGGGCGGCGGCACGGGCGGCAACGCCGATGCCCATCATTTCGGCGGCAATTGCGTCATCCGGCTTGTGGACGTTCATGACTCAATTTCCCGTCAGCGTGAGGTCGTCGCGGTGGATCATCTCGTCACGGCCACGATAGCCCAGAATGGCCTCGATTTCGAGGCTGCGCTTGCCGGCGATGCGCTCGGCATCGCCGGCGCTGTAGGCGGCCAGGCCCCGGGCGATCTCGCGCCCGTCGCGGCTTTTCACCACGACGGCATCGCCGCGCTCAAAGCGGCCATCGATCTGGCGGATGCCTGCCGGCAAAAGGCTCTTGCCATCCAGCAGCGCCCGCACGGCGCCATCATCGATCACCAGCACGCCTTCGGCTTTCAGGCCGCCTGCGATCCAGCGCTTGCGCGCCGCCGCCGGTGTCAGGCTGGCGCGAAAGCGTGTATGGCGCGCACCGGCGGCGATGGCCGCCAGGGGATTGCACGCTTCGCCCTTGGCGATGATGACATCGCAACCCGCGCCCATGGCGATCTTGGCGGCGATCAGCTTCGAGGCCATGCCGCCACGGCCAACGCCGGAAATGCTGTCGCCGGCCATGGCCTCGATTTCGGGCGTGATCACGGCGACTTCGGGAACATGCACGGCGCTGGCATCCTGGCCGGGATTGGCCGTGTAGAGGCCATCGACGTCGGAGAGCAGCACCAGCCGGTCCGCCCCCATCATCGAGGCGACGCGGGCGCCCAACCGGTCATTGTCGCCGAACTTGATTTCGGCCGTGGCGACCGTGTCGTTTTCATTGATCACCGGCACCGCCCCCAGATCCACCAGCGTGTTCAGCGTGGCGCGGGCATTGAGATAGCGGCGGCGTTCCTCCGTATCGCTGAAGGTCAGCAGCACCTGCGCCGCCACGATGTCGTGACCGGCCAGGATGTCGGCATAGGCTTCGGCCAGCCTGACCTGGCCGGCGGCGGCGGCGGCCTGGCTTTCCTCCAGCTTGAGCGGACCGGGCGCCAGCTTGAGCAGGCGGCGCCCCAGCGCGATGGAACCGGACGACACCAGGATCACCTGGCCGCCCTTGGCCTTCAGCGCGGCGACATCGGCGCAAAGCGATTCCAGCCAGGCGCGGCGCAGTTCGCCCTTGGCCTGATCGACCAGCAGGGCCGAACCGACCTTGACCACGACAAGCCGGACACCTTCAAAGATGCCGTTCATCGCCGCGCGGCCCTTTTCTTGGCGCGCTGCTTGGCGGAATGGCGCACGGGCTTGGGCCTGGCTTTCGCCCGGCCGGTCGCGGTCGCCTTGGCTTTTGCCTTGGGCTCTGCCGCCTTGGCGGCTTTCTTCTTCTTGGGCTTGAAGGCGGCCTTTGCGGCTTTCGCGGCCTTCTTCTGCTTGGGCACGATCACCGGGCGCGCGCTCTTCACTTTGACGTCCAGCTCCAGCTCCGCCGTCAACGACTTGGGCACCACGGGCTGGCTGAAATTGCGGGTCTGGCGCTCGGCCCGCGTGACCGGCTGGCGCGCGGGCCGAAGACGATCGCGCGCCTCAACGCGTTGAAGGCGCCGGTTCTGGATGTTCTTCATCATGGCGCGCAGCACGGTCATGACCCCCTCGCCCGTGACGCCGGAAAGCACCTGCACCTTGTGGCCGCAGGCTTTTTCCAGCGCCGCCTTCTTTTTCGCCAGTTCCTTTTCGGGAATGGCATCCACCTTGTTCAGGGCCACGATCTCGGGCTTCTCGTCCAGGCCCATGCCATAGGCCTCCAGCTCGGCGCGGATGGTCTTGTAGGTCTTGGCCACCGCGTCGCTGGTGCCGTCGATCAGGTGCAGGATGGTGGCGCAGCGTTCGGCATGGCCAAGGAACCGATCACCCAGCCCGATGCCTTCATGCGCGCCTTCGATCAGGCCCGGCAGGTCGGCCAGCACGAAATCGCTTTCGTCCACCTTCACCACGCCCAATTGCGGTTCGAGCGTCGTGAAAGGATAATCGGCAATCTTGGGCCGCGCCGCCGAGACGCGGGACAGGAAGGTGCTCTTGCCGGCATTGGGCATGCCGATCAGGCCGGCATCGGCGATCAGCTTCAGCTTGAGGATGAAAATGGCTTCCTGCGCCGGCTGGCCGGGCATGGCGAAGTCGGGCGCCTGGTTGGTCGAACTCTTGAAATGGGCGTTGCCGAAGCCGCCATTGCCGCCGCGCAGCAGACGCACGCGCTGGCCGGGCGTGGCGAGATCGGCGATCAGCGTCTCGCCATCCTCTTCATAGATTTCGGTCCCAACCGGCACCTTCATCACGGCGTCGTCGCCATTGGCGCCGGTCATCACCTTGCCCTTGCCGCCTTCGCCGCTCTTGGCCTTCACATGCTGCTGGAAGCGGTAGTCGATCAAGGTGTTGAGATTCTCCACCGCCTCGGCCACGACATCGCCGCCGCGCCCGCCATCGCCGCCGTAAGGCCCGCCATACTCGATGAACTTCTCGCGCCGGAAGGCGATGCAGCCGTTTCCGCCTGCCCCGCTGCTGGCATAGACCTTGGCGACATCGAGAAACTTCATGATTCCAATCCTCTGGTCACAGGGCCAACGCCATGCTTCCGGGGCCTCTAAGCGGCCTGTTTTCGCAGGAAATCGGCCCGCGTCAACAGCATGTCATGGCACAGCACCGCGCGCCCCCGGGCCCGGCAATCGCGCATTTTCGAGCCATTGTGGCGCGCCCCCAGCTTGGCCAGGACATGGCCGGAGGCGGGATTGTCGGCGAACCAGCCGGCTTGAACGGTTTGCTGGTCCAGATGCTCGAAGGCATAGCGAACCAGACGATGGGCCGCCTCGGTGGCGTAGCCGAAGCCCCAGAAGGGCTTGCCCAGCCAGTAGCCGAACTCATAGTTGCTTTTTGGGCCACCGGCGGGATGCAGCCCGGTCATGCCGAGAAAGAGGCCATCGCCCTTGCGCTCGATGACGAAGACATGGCGGCCATCGGGGGCCAAAGCGAGGAATTCCTCGGCATGCTCCTCACCATAGGGGTGCGGCACGCGCGACGTCATCTTGGCCACGTCATAGTCGCTCAGCCACACCGCCATCGCTTCGATATCCAGGGGCCGCGGCGGCCGCAGGATCAGTCTTTCGCTCTCCAGAACACACATGGCATCCCCGCAATCCTTATCCGCGAGGACCAAAAAAGGGAGATGGCGGACCATCTCCCTCGCTCGTAACGGGCCGCCACATTTGTGTGGCGGCCTATGTTTTCAGCCGCCTTATTCCGCTGCCACCTTGGCCGGGTTCGCCGCCGGGACAACCGACACGAAGGTGCGGCGCTTAAACCCGGTCTTGAAGGCCACGCGGCCATCGGCAAGGGCAAACAGGGTATGGTCCTTGCCCATGCCAACGCCTTCGCCGGCATAGAACTTGGTGCCGCGCTGACGCACGATGACGTTGCCGCCCGAAACGGCTTCGCCGCCGAACAGCTTCACGCCCAGCATCTTGGGGTTGGAATCGCGACCGTTGCGCGAAGAGCCGCCTGCCTTTTTGTGTGCCATCGGAGTGTCCTTTAACCGGCCGTGATGCCCAGCACCTTCACCTTGGTGAAGTGCTGGCGATGACCGCGCTTGCGGTGGGTGTTCTTGCGGCGCTTCTTCTTGAAGGCGATGACCTTGTCGCCCTGGCCGTGTTCGACGATCTCGCACTGGACCGAGGCGCCCTTGACCAGCGGTGCGCCGACCTTGGTGGCGTCGCCGCCAACCAGCAGCACCTCGTCCAGCGTGAGCTTGGAGCCCACATCGCCAGACAGGCTTTCGACCTTCAGGACGACGTCCTTGGTCACTTTATACTGCTTTCCGCCGGTGCGGACGACCGCGTACATGGGCGTAATTCCTTGAAAATAAATGGTTTTCCTGACGATGGAGTCGCCCGAAGAGCGGCGCAATATACGGAAAAGCCCCTGAGGGTCAAGGACTAGGATTCAGGCCCTTCAACCGGCTCTTTTGCCAAGCCTGAACCCGGGCCAGTACCGCGCCCAGCAAAAGGGCGAAGCCGATGGCAACCCCGACCCATTTGGCGGTCGAAACCGTATGGGCGGTCATGGCCAGACTGTCTGTCGGGCCATTCCACAACATCGTCAGTTCCAGGGCGTTTTCCACCGCGTCCAGCCCTGCGGCCACAATCGGCGCCATGGCCGCCAGGGTGAGCAACCGCCGCAACAGGCCCGGCCGGGGCGCGAACGTCTCCATTGTCACGATGCCGGAATAGAAGAAGGCAACGGCATAGAGCGGCATGAGGAGATAGTCGAAGCCGAGATTGAAGCCGGCGCGGGCGAGATAGGCATGCACGCCCCAGGCATGGAAGGCCACGGCGAACTGGGCGGCGCTGGTGAAGTCCTGCAGGTCGGCGGTGCCCGCGCCGGTCAGCAGTTTCAGCCGCGTGTCAAGCACGCCCAGCACAGCCCCCACCACCAGGGTGGCGAGGGTGGACCGGAGCCAGTTGCGGGTCAGGGTGGTGCGGGAAATGCGCATCGGGGCTTCGCGGCTGTGATTGCGGGATGTACAACCGACTATATGCGCTCCCTGGGTGACATTCTCTACAATTTCCACTGGGTGGTACCGGGCGAAGCGGCGCGCATGGCGCAGCCCTGGGCGGGCTTCTATCGCGCCTTTCTGGCGCGGCGCGGCATCCGCGGCATCGTCAATCTGCGCGGGCGCAACGACGACCTTTCCTGGTGGAAAACCGAAACCGCCGCCACCGCGGCGCTGGGCGGGGCGCATTTCGACGCCATGCAGGATTCGCGCAAGCTGCCGACGCGGGACATGCTGGTGCGGCTGATGACAGTCTTCGCGCAAACGCCCAGGCCGTTCGTCATAAAATGCTCCGGCGGCCAGGATCGCACCAGCTTGGCGATGGCGCTCTATCTGCTGGATCGCGGCGGCTGGCAGGCGCTTGGCGACGCGCGCCTGCAATTCTCGCGTTGGCCCTACCTGCATTTCCCCAAGCCCCACCAGCGCTGGCTGGCGCGCTTTCTCGATTTCGCGGCACAAGACGCGAAGGGCAAGCCCATCGCCAACTGGATCGCTGACGACTACACGCCCGAGAAACTGAAGGCCTGGCTGGACGCAAACGGCATGGGTGATTTCCATGCCGGCATCTTCACCATGCCGACCCGCAGTCCGCATCAATGGTGAAGCTTGCCATTGCGCCGGGCGTCGTTCTCTGGCGCGAATATTTCGCGCCCGCCGCGCAGAAAGCCCTGCTGGAGGCGGTCGAAGCTCGCCTCGCGGTGGCGCCGCTTTACCGTCCGGTGATGCCGAAATCCGGGGCGCCGTTTTCGGTGGAGGAAAGCAATTTCGGCAAGCTGGGCTGGGTCTCCGACAAGACCGGCTATCGCTACCAGCCGCTGCACCCGGTCACGCAAAAGCCCTGGCCCGATATTCCCGAAGCCTTGCGCGATCTGTGGGCCGAAATCGCGCAGCTGCCGCCACCGGATTGCTGCCTGCTCAATCTCTATCGCAAAGGCGCCAGGATGGGCCTGCATCAGGACCGCGACGAGAAGGATGTCGAGGCCCCCGTGATCAGCATCTCGCTGGGCGATGACGCCCTGTTCCGCATCGGCGGCACGCTGAAGGATGGGACATGGGCGCGCGCCGGCAAGACCCAGAGCGTCAGGCTGGCCTCGGGCGACGTCATCCTGTTCGGCGGAATCGCCCGGCTGGCCTGGCACGGCATCGACCGCGTCGTGCCGGGCAGCTCACAGCTGCTGCCGGGCGGCGGACGGCTGAGCCTGACCCTGCGCAGGGTGAAACCATAAAGCCAAAAAAAAGGGCCCCCGGCGGGTGCCGGGGGCCAAATGCGCATATCGCGCTCGGGAGCTCGGGGAGGGGATGAACCCTTGCTCCTGAAGAAGGCGGGACCGCGAAGCGAGCGGGGGCAAAGCCAGCAGTCCAACGACCTTCAAGAAGTAAACTAGGCACGAATACCACAGGTTTCAAGTATTTTTGATTTAATCAAATTTTTTACGTGACTATGGTGTTTTTGCCATATCCGTTCAGCTGCCGTTCAGACAAGACACCGACCGGCACCCCTCACCCATACCGGCGTTCTTCCAGCTGGCGGGCGATTTCCGCCGCATGCGCCATCTCGGCCTCCTCGCAGACGGTCTGCAGATAATCCCTCAAGCCGGCCAGCCCCCGCCCATCGATGCGGTACAGCCGGCGCGTGCCTTCGGCCTGGTCGGCCACCAGGCCGGCCGCCTTCAGCACCTTGAGGTGCTGGGAGATTGCCGGGCGGCTCACCGGCAGGCCCGCGGCCAGGGCGCCAACGGTTTGCGGCCCCTGCCGCAACCGCTCGAACACCAGCTTGCGGGTGGGATCACCAAGGGCTGAGAAGAGATCCTCGTAAGCCATTGCTTACCGTAAGTGAAAACTTACGCATTTTCAAGAGATTTACCTGGCCGGGCGAAGAGCGCGCGGAATAGCCCGGCCCGCCCTCACCCGGCGCCTTTGCGAATGATGGGCGCCTTCATCGGCACGGCAAACAGCGCATCATCCACCGGAATGCCGGTCTTGATATTGCTGAGCGCGACGCCGGTCTTGCCGCCCTGGATGTCGGTCACCGTCCACTGCTTCAGCTGGATCTGCGGGCTGGAGAAGGTGATGACGATATTCTCGGTCAGGCGGTTGGTGCCGGAGCGGGCATGCAGCACCAACGCATCCGGCTTGTGCTCGACGGACAGTACGGCGGGATTGCGCTTGAGATCGATGTTGTCGCCGAGCAGCAGACCCAGCGGCGTGTCGGAGACGCTGGTACGATCCACCGAATTGACGCGGCTGTTGCGGACATAAATGTTGCCGCCGGTGGCGACGATGAGAATGACGCTGGGCGGGCGGTATTCGAAGCGCAGCCGTCCCGGCCGCGCCAGGGTGAAGGTGCCCTGGGCCATGGTGCCGCTGGGATTGAGCTGCACGAAATCCGCCGACAGGGTGGTGATGCTGTTGAGCCAGGCGCTGATGGCATTGAGATCGGCGGTCTGCTCGGCATTGAACTCGATGCGCCGCTGCGGCAGCATCTGCCCGGCACCGGACAGAAGCGGCACGGCCAGCAAACCGGCGGCGCGCAAGGCGAATTCACGGCGCGTTGTCTTCATCATCTTCACCCGTGCCAACCTTCACCCGTGACGACGCGCCCCTTGTGGGAAGGCGAGCGCCAGAACATAGTCCGGCAGTCTGAATAATCAACAAATCGCGCGTCATTATGGCCGAAGAGGCATATTCCCATATCGCAATCCTGGGCGCGGGCGCCTGGGGCACCGCATTGGCCGCCGTCGCGGCGCGCGCCGGGCGGCGGGTAACGCTGTGGGGCCGCGATGGCGGCCTGCTGGTGGACATTTCGGGCGGCGAGAATCCCAAATACCTGCCCGGCGTGGAACTGCCGGAAGACATCTCCGTCACCTCGTCGCTTGCGGTGGCGGCGGGCGGCGAGATCATCGTGCTGGCGGCGCCGGCACAAGGCACGCGCGCGCTGCTGGCCCAATTGAAACCACTGCTACCGGCGGGAACACCGCTGGCGATTTCCGCCAAAGGCATCGAACAGGATAGCGGCAAGCTGATGCCGGAACTGGTGGCCGAGGCCGCACCCGGCCATCCGGTGGCGATCCTGTCCGGTCCCAGCTTCGCACGCGAAGTGGCGGCGGGGCTGCCCACCGCCATCACCATCGCCGGACCGAACGAGATCGCCGCACGGCTGCAGGCGACGCTGTCGACACCGTCTTTCCGGCCCTATGTCAGCGACGATGTCGTGGGCGTGGCGCTGGGCGGCGCCGCCAAGAATGTTTACGCCATCGCCTGTGGCGTGGTGGAGGGCATGGGCCTGGGCGAAAATGCCCGCGCCGCGCTGCTGGCCCGCAGCTTCGCCGAACTGGCGCGGCTGGGCGAAGCCCTGGGCGCGCGCCGCGAAACCCTGATGGGCCTGTCGGGCCTGGGCGATCTGGTGCTGAGCGCCACCAGCAATTCCTCGCGCAACTTCGCCGCCGGTGTCGAACTGGGCCGCGGCAAGAGCGCCACCGTGCTGGCCGCGCCCGGTCATGCCCTGGCCGAAGGCCTGGCGACAGCGCCGGCGCTGGCGGCGCGGGCAAAGACGGCAGGCGTGGAGATGCCCATCGCCGAAGCCATGGCCGACCTGATCGCGGGCACCCTGCCGCTGGCCGAAGCCATGGCGCGGCTGATGAGCCGCAAGCTGACGGCGGAATGACCATGGCGCACTGGCTGTTCAAGAGCGAACCCGACGCCTGGTCCTGGGAGCAGCAGAAGCAGAAGGGCGCCCGGGGCGAACCCTGGAGCGGCGTGCGCAACCACACCGCCAAGCTGAACATGAAGGCGATGAAGAAGGGCGATCTGGGCTTCTTCTATCATTCCAACGACCAGAAGGCCGTGGTCGGGATCGTCGAGGTGATCGAGGAATTCCAGCCCGATCCCACCGACGCCAAAGGCCAGTTCGGCCTGGTGGTGGTGAAGGCGGTGCAGGACATGCCCGCGCCGGTGACACTGGCGGCGTGCAAGCTGAACCCCAAGCTGGCCAAGATGAGCCTCGTCACCAGCTTCCGCCTCTCGGTACAGCCGGTGACGGCTGCCGAGTGGAAAGAGGTTTGCAAAATGGGCGGGCTCAAATAAGCCGCACCACGGGATGAAGTGTCTTTGTCCCGCCTTCAGGCCGAAAGCTTCATCAGCACCAATCCGCCCAGGATCAGCCCCGCCGCCGCGAAGCGCTTCGCGCTGGCCGGCTCGCCCAGCAGCACGATACCCAGGATGAAAGCGCCCAGCGTGCCGATGCCGGTCCACACCGCATAGGCCGTGCCCAGCGGAAGCGTGCGCATGGCGGCCGCCAGGAAGCCGACACTGGCCAGCATGGCGATAACGGTGACGATAGAGGGCGTCAGGCGCGTGAAGCCCTGCGATTGCTTCATGCCGACCGCCCAGGCGATTTCCAGCGCGCCTGCCAGCAAAAGATAAAACCAGGCCATGACAGCTCTCCAAAAAGAGCCGGGCCGTCCCGGACGATAATGGGGAAACGCGGGCCGTCCCGCGCCCTCTCAAAGTAGGCGATCGCCGCCGGGGTTCAAGTATCCAGATACCGCCGCAGATACTGCGTGTAGGGCGCAAAGCCGGTGCCTTCATAGGCGCGGATGGCCGAAGCGTTCTTCGCGAGAACCCCGACGGTGAGCAGCTTGTGGCCGCGCCCCTTCGCCCAGTCGGCGCAGGCTTCGATCAGCGCCTTGCCATGGCCCTGCCCGCGCGCCTGCGGCATCACGTAAAGCTCGGCAAGAAGGCCGTGATGGCGCTCGGCCTCGATCACGAAGAGTTCATTGCGCTCGTCATGGGCAAAGGCCCAGCCGACTTTCTGTCCGGCATCGTCCTCGGCGATCAGCATGACGCCATGGCGTTCGGCGCAGCGATGCTGGACTTCGCGCCAATGCTCCACTGCCCAGGCCGGATCGCGGCGGCGGTCGGGCTCGAAGGCGGCTTCGTAATCCTGCAGGCCGTGCAGGAAGGCGAGAATGGCGGGCTCGTCATCGGCCAAGCGGACTTCGCGGACGGACACTAGTGATCCAGCGCCTTTACGATCTCTTCCGTCATCTTCTTGGCGTCGGCGAACAGCATCATGGTGTTGTCGCGGAAGAAGAGTTCGTTCTCGACGCCGGCATAGCCGCTGCCCATGCCGCGCTTGATGAAGAGCACGGTCTTGGCTTTTTCCACGTCCAGGATCGGCATGCCGTAGATGGGCGATTTGGGATCGGTCTTGGCCGAAGGATTGGTGACGTCGTTGGCGCCGATCACATAGGCGACATCGGCCTGGGCGAACTGGGAGTTGATGTCCTCCAGCTCGAAGACCTCGTCATAGGGCACATTGGCTTCGGCCAGCAGCACGTTCATGTGGCCGGGCATGCGGCCCGCCACCGGATGGATGGCGTAGGAAACCTTGACGCCTTCCTTCTTCAGCTTGTCGGCCATTTCGCGCACCGCGTGCTGGGCCTGGGCCACCGCCATGCCATAGCCCGGCACGATGATGACGGATGCGGCGTTCTTCATGATGAAGGCGGCGTCTTCCGCCGAACCCTGCTTGACGGGGCGCGTTTCCTTGGCGCCGGTGGCGGGGCCGCTGTCGCCGCCGAAGCCGCCCGCGATCACCGAAATGAAGCTGCGGTTCATCGCCTTGCACATGATGTAGGAGAGGATCGCACCCGAAGAACCCACCAGCGCCCCGGTGATGATCAGGGCGGAATTCTCCAGCGTGAAGCCCATCGCGGCGGCGGCCCAGCCGGAATAGGAATTCAGCATCGACACCACCACCGGCATGTCGGCGCCGCCGATGGGAATGATCAGGGTGATGCCCAGAACAAAGCTCAGACCTGCGATGGCCCAGAAGGCCCAGGCGGGCTGGTGCAGGGCGAAGAAGACGATCAGCCCGGCGATCACCAGCAAAAGGAGCAGGTTCAGCAGATGGCGGGCGGGCAGGATGATGGGGGCGCCGCTCATGTTGCCGTTGAGCTTGGCGAAGGCGATGATCGAGCCGGCAAAGGTGATGGCGCCGATGGCGACGCCCAGGCTCATCTCGATCAGGCTCTGCATCCGGATGGCGCCTTCGCTGCCGATGCCGAAGGCATCGGGCGAATAGAAGGCGGCGCCCGCGACCAGCACCGCCGCCAGGCCGACCAGCGAATGGAAGAAGGCGACCAGCTGCGGCATCGAGGTCATGGAGATGCGCCTGGCCATCACCGCGCCGAACAGCCCGCCGATCACGAGGCCGCCTGCGATCATGCCCCAGGTGACCATGTCGGTGATGCCGGCCACCCACAGCGTCGTGGCAATGGCGATGGCCATGCCGATCATGCCGTTGCGGTTGCCAGCGCGGCTGGTGGCGGGCGACGACAGGCCCTTCAGCGCCAGGATGAAGAGCGCGCCGGAGAGCAGATAGAGAAGAGCGGCGATATCGGCCTTCATCTACTTGGCCTTCTTCTTGTACATCGCCAGCATGCGGGCAGTGACGAGGAAGCCGCCGAAGATGTTCACCGCCGCCAGGATCAGGGCGAAGAAGCCCAGCAGCTTGGAGATCCAGGCGCCATGGGCTTCGGTGTGCTCCAGCGCCTGGAATTCCCGCAACACCTGCGCGCTGGAGGGCAGCGGCGCATCCACCGCCGGCGCGGCGATATGGACGATGTGCGGGATGGTGGAAACGCTGACCGCGATCAGCGCGCCCACGATGATGACCGAGGAAATGGCATTGGTGACGCTCATCAGCGGCGTGTGCAGGGCGGGGGTAACGCCCCAGACCACGAAATAACCGACGAAGATGGCCAATACGAAAATCGAAAGCCGGAAGACAAAAGGATCGATGGCTTCCATCTTTTATCCTTTGAGGGAGGGGTGGACGATTTCGCCGTCCTTGGTGAGGCCGCTGCCGGAGACGATCTCGTCATTCCAGTCGATGGCCAGCGCCCCGGTCTTCTTGTCCACCAGCAGCGAGATGAAGTTGAAGAGGTTGCGCGAATAGAGCGAGGAGGCGTCGGCCGCCAGGGCGCCGGGCAGGTTGGTGTTGCCCATGATGGTGACGCCATGCGCCACTACGGTTTCATCCGGCTTGCTCAAGGGCGTGTTGCCGCCCGCGCCCGCCGCCAGATCGACAATGACCGATCCCGGCTTCATCGTCTTGATCATCTCCTCCGTCACCAGGATCGGCGCCTTGCGCCCCGGGATCAGCGCGGTGGTGATGACGATATCCTGCTTCTTGATGGTCTCGGCGGTCAGCGCGGCCTGCTTGGCCTGGTATTCGGGCGACATCGGCTTGGCATAGCCCGCCGCCGTCTGGGCGTTCTTGAACTCGTCATCCATCACCGCGACGAAGGTGCCGCCCAGCGATTCCACCTGCTCCTTGGTGGCGGGGCGCACATCGGTGGCGCTGACGATGGCGCCCAAGCGCTTGGCGGTGGCGATGGCCTGCAGCCCCGCCACGCCCACGCCCATCACCAGCACGCGGGCCGGCGCGATGGTGCCCGCCGCCGTCATCATCATCGGCATGGCGCGGCCATAGGTGGCGGCGGCGTCGATCACCGCCTTGTAGCCGGCGAGGTTGGCCTGGGAGGAAAGAACGTCCATCGACTGGGCGCGGCTGATGCGCGGCAGCAATTCCATGGCAAAGGCGGTGACGCCGCGCGCCGCCAGGGCGGCGGGGGCATCCTTGTCGGTGTGGGGGGCGAGCAGCGCCGCCAGCACGGCGCCCTGCTTCAACAGGGCGGTTTCCTCGGCGGACGGGCCGCGCACCTTGAGGACGATGTCGGCATTCGCCAGCGCCGACGCCGCATCGGGTGCCACGCTGGCGCCGGCGGCGGCATAGTCGGCATCGGAGAAATTGGCGCCGACCCCGGCGCCGCTTTCGATCGCGACCTCAAGGCCCAGCGACTTGAACTTCTTCACCGTTTCCGGCGTCGCGGCGACCCGCGTTTCGCCGTCGCGCTTTTCCTTGGGGACCGCCAGTTTCATGCCGCCCCCCGGACGCTTCTTAATGTGTGCGGAAAATGGCGAGGAAGATGACAATCCCCATGACGAAGATGAAGGTCCATTTGGAGCCGGTGAGGAAGCCTTCATAGGCCTTCTTGTGCTGGCTGATGTCCATGGAACCGGGCTGGTAGTCGCCCTGCGAAGAAGTCATGTGCGGAAGGCCTCTGTTCGGATTTGCCCGGACTATAGCAAAGGCCAACGGATCGGCAACCGGCTTGTTAAGACCTTGGAAAGGCAATTTTCCCGGAAAATCAAGCAATTGGCTGACCCAAAAACGCACAGGCTTAAACGCCGCGTTTACCGGACCAGGGGCAAACTGCGGCCTCTGATCACGAGGCTTGTATCATCATGGCGCAGACCATTCTGGTTGTGGACGACGATCCGGTGCAACGCCGGTTGCTGGAAGCGGCGATCACCCGCAACGGCATGACCGTGGTGACCGCCCCCGGCGGCCAGCCCGCGCTGGACCTGATCGCCGGCCCCAAGGGCGACCAGATTTCGCTGATGCTGCTGGACCTGGTGATGCCCGACATGACCGGCATCGAGGTTCTGGCCAAGCTGCGCCCCGGCCATCCCGAACTGCCGGTGATCGTGCTGACCGCCAAGGGCGGCATCGATTCCGCCGTCGAGGCCATGCGCGCCGGGGCCAATGACTTCCTGGTCAAGCCGGCCAGCCCGGAACGCATCACCGTCTCGATCCGCAACCAGCTCAAGATCGGCACCCTGTCGGGTGAAGTGAAGGTGCTGAAGAAGAAGAACGAGAACAAGCTGAGCTTCGACGACCTGGTCGCCACCTCGCAGGAAATGAAACAGGTTTTCCGCCTGGGCGCCCGCGCCGCGCAATCCGACATCCCCGTGCTGATCGAAGGCGAAAGCGGCGCCGGCAAGGAATTGATCGCCCGCGCCATCCAGGGCACCGGCGTCCGCGCCGGCCGCCCCTTCGTCACCGTCAATTGCGGCGCCATTCCGGAAAACCTGATCGAATCGATCCTGTTCGGCCATGAGAAGGGCTCGTTCACCGGCGCCTCCGACAAGCATCTGGGCAAGTTCCAGGAAGCCGATGGCGGCACCCTGTTCCTCGACGAAATCGGCGAACTGCGCCTCGACATGCAAGTCAAGCTGCTGCGGGCCCTGCAGGAAGGCGAAGTCGATCCGGTCGGCTCCAAGCGTCCGGTGAAGGTGGATGTGCGCATCATCGCCGCCACCAACCGCGACCTCGGCCAGATGGCCAAGGACAACAGCTTCCGCGAAGATCTTTATTACCGCCTCAACGTCTTCCCCGTGACGGTGCCGCCGCTGCGCGCCCGCCCGTGCGACATCGCGCCCCTGGCCCGTTTCTTCATCGACCGTTTCGCGGCGGAAGAAAACAAGCCGGTCGGCGGGCTGACACCGCAGGCGCTGCAGCTGATCGAACGCTTCTCCTGGCCGGGCAATGTTCGCCAGCTGGAGAACACCATCTTCCGCGCCGTGGTGCTATGCGACGGCGCCGCGCTGGATGTCTGCGATTTCCCGCAGATCGCCGCCGCCATGGGCATCGAAACCCTGGCCCGCCAGAACAGCTTCGCGCCCGCCGAAACCGGCGGCAGCGCCGCGCCGGCCCGCGCCAACGCCTATGTCTCGCCCTACAGCCTGTCGATGACCGACGGGGGCGGCCACATCCGCAAGTTCGAGGATATGGAATCGGAAATCATCAAGACCGCCATCGCCCGCTATGAAGGCCATATGTCGGAAGTCGCCCGCCGCCTGGGCATCGGTCGCTCGACGCTCTATCGCAAGCTGAAGGAATTCGGCCTGGAGCCCGAGATGGCGAACGAGCCCATGGCCAAGGTGGCCGAGGACACTGCCGAGCCGATGGACGGCATCGAACGCAAAAGCGCATAAATCGCAGTCGACCCTCTATCGACGGGAAAAAGGCGGTTCTCACGAGCCGCCTTTTTCTTTGCGCATCACATGCGTTCGAGAATGATCCCCAACTGTCATGGCCCGCGAATGCGGGTCTCCCAGGTGACGTCTGCGCCATGATCCCCAGCGGACCGCCGTCATTGTCGCTGAGGAACGCCATCACTTCCTCGATACCGCCTCCATGGTTCAAATCCCCACGCCCGCGCGCGGCTTGTTCTTGCGGACGTAATCGGTGTCCTGCGCGGGCACGCCGTCGCACTGGATTTCCAGCACGGTGACGGGGGCGTCCGGCGCCGCCTCGGGCAGGCCGGTGATGTGGGTGCGAAAGCCGTCCTGCGCCACCTGCAGCACCTGGCCGGTCTTCAGCACCTTGGCCGACAGCACCTTCTGCTTCAGGCCGCTGATGGCGACATCGCCGCCCTTGGGCCAGAAATGCACATGCATGTAGAGCGTATTTCCCTTGGCGGTGAAGTTGGCATAGACCGAGGTGTGCGGCTGGCAGACGTCGGCGCCATAGATGGCGACGCCATTGCGGTTCACCCATTCGCCCACCTCACGCAGGATGCGCTCGCTGTCCGGCGGAATGCCGCCATCGGGCTGCGGCCCGATATTGAGCAGGTAATTGCCGCCGTCGCGGGCGCAGGTGATCAGGTTGCGGATGACGGTGCGCGGGGTCTTCCAATTGTCGTCCGCCGCCTGGTAGCCCCAGGAATCATTCAACGTCATGCAGCTTTCCCAGGCGCGGCCGCCCGCTTCGGCCCGGATGGTCTGTTCCGGCGTCGAGAAATCGCCCGGCAGATTGTTGCGGTTGTTGACGATGATGCCGGGCTGCAGGGCGAAGACCATCTGGTTCATCTTTTCGGATTCCCAGCCCGCCGCATCCAGCGGCCAGGAAACGTCGTACCAGAGCACATCGATCTTGCCGTAATTGGTCATCAGCTCGCGGATCAGGCCATGGGTGTAATCGACGAAACGGCGGCGGGCGGCGGGATCGGTGGCGCAGCGCGCACCGTCAGGATGATGCCAGTCCATCAGCGAATAATAGAAGCCGAAGCGCAGCCCTTCCGCCCGCGCCGCTTCGGCATATTCACGGATGATGTCGCGCCTGGGCCCGAACTGCACCGCATTGTAGTTGGTGAGCCTGGTGTCCCAGTTGCAGAAGCCTTCATGGTGCTTGGAGGTCAGCACCATGTATTTCATCCCCGCCGCCTTGGCGAGCTGGGCCCATTTGCGCGGGCTGCCTGGCGCGGGTTTGAAGCCTTCGGTGAAGCGCTGATAGTCCGCCACCGGAATGGCTTCATTCTCCATTGCCCATTCATGGCGGCCATGGGCGGCGTAAAGCCCGAAATGGATGAACATGCCGAACTTGGCCTCGTGCCACCACGCCATGCGGCGCTGCTGGGCGGGATCGGGCGCCCCGCCGGACGGATCGCGGCCCGGTGGCGGCTGGGCGATGGCCCTGGTGGCGGCGGCGGCTGCCGTGGCGGCAGCAGCGGCGAGGAAAAGATTGCGGCGATGAAGGGGGAAGTCCGGCATGGCATCCTCCGTGCGCGCGGTCTGCTGCCGCGCCGGCACGGATTAAGCCACATTCCGGAACGCCTGTCAGGGCGGCGGCGCGGGGGATTTCGGGATGTGAAACGGCACGCGCCGTCTCAACGCATGTCCATCGCGGTCAAATACAGGTCCAGCATGGCTTCCTGTTCCTGGAAGTCGGCCTTGTCGAGTTTGCGCATGCGAATGACCTGGCGCATGATCTTGGTGTCGAAGCCGGTGCCCTTGGCCTCGGAATAGACTTCCTTGATGTCGGCGGACAGCGCGGCGCGCTCTTCCTCCAGCCGCTCTATGCGGTCGATGAAGGATTTCAGCTGTTCCTTGGCGAAGCCGGACTTGGACATGGGCGTACTCGATACTCTGGGGGATTTTCGAAAAGGGCCGGACATTAGACCGGGGGCGGCGCGCGGCGCAACGCGGAATAAATACCGAGCCGAGGCCGTGCGTTAGCGCAACCGCGCCATATCACCCAGCGCCGCGTCCAGCACAAAGCTCAGCTTGTGGGCAAAGCCTTCCGCCAATTCGTCCGTGCCGATCAGATCCTGGCGGATCTCGACCAGCACATGCGGCAGGCCGCGCCGCGTGCCGTGGCGATTGAGACAGTCATTCTCCAGCGCGCCGTGATAGGGCTCATTGTCGCCCCAGACGAAAGCATGTTGCGCCAGGCGCGACATCAGCGGCCCGGCCAGGCGGCGGTCCTTGTCCCACAACACGCCGACTTCCCAGGGGCGGGGGTGGCCCCTCCAGGCGGGCGTGAAGCTATGGATGGAAATGATCGCGGCATTCGGGCCAATCCGGTCCAGTTCCGCACGGATGGCATCGTGATAGGGCGCATGGAAATCGCGGATGCGCCGGGCCACTTCGTCGGGCCCCGCCTCCCGGTTGCCCGGAATGATGCTGCCGTCCGACAGCTTCATCACCAGGGTGGGATCGTCCTCCCCCCGGTTGAGGTCGATCAGCAGGCGCGACCAGCGCCCCAGCAAAGCCGCCGCGCCAAAACGGGCCGCCAGCGCCCGGGTCACGGTGGCGGCGCCGATATCGGAGGCGATGTGGGTCTGGAACAGGGCAGGATCGAGGCCCAGGCGGCCATACCCCTGCGGCAGCGCCGCCGAGGCATGGTCGCACAGCAGCAGCAGGCCACTGGCCTGGTCGCGTGCCGGTACATGCTCGAAAGCCGTCATCAAACCGGCTTATACTGGGATACGGCCCCAAGCCAAAGTGTCTCGGCGAGCCGAATGCAAACGATACAACATTGACGCGAACGCCAGTTCGCGTCACACCGGGCCCTGCGATGCGAACAGCCCTCCTGACAGCCTTCGCGATGCTGCTCCTGACGGCAAGCCCGTCGCTGGCGGCGTTCAAGGTCTGCAACAAGACGGCCCTGCCCGTGCGCACCGCCATTGGCCGTTTCGACGGCCAGCGCTGGAGTTCGGAAGGCTGGTGGACGGTGAAACCCAAGGACTGCGCCGAGCTGCTCACCGGCCCGCTGCAGGCGCGTTACTATTATCTCTATGCCAGCGACGGCGGCGCCGGCACCTGGGACGGCAAATTCCACTTCTGCGCCGCCCCGGCGAAAAGCTTCAAGGCCGAAGGCCGTGGCGACTGCGCCAAACGCGGCTTTGACAGCCGCGGCTTCTTCCAGATCGACACCGGCCGCAATCCCGACTGGACCCAGAACCTTTCCAACTGACAGCCCGCTTGAACAACTGACACACTTAGCAACTGACCCACTCAACATCTGAAGAGCCCCCATGAGACGCATGCGCAAGACCAAGATCCTGGCCACACTGGGACCGGCTTCCAACAATCCGGCCATGATGCAGGCCCTGTTCGACGCGGGCGTCGATGTCTTCCGCATCAATATGAGCCACACCACGCACGCCATGCTGCAGGAAATGCACGGCCATATCCGGCAATTGTCGGAGAAGGTGGGGCGCCATATCGGCATCCTGTGCGACCTGCAGGGCCCCAAGATCCGTCTGGGCACGATCCCGAACGGTTTGCGCCTGCTCAAGCAGGACGAGCGGGTGCGGCTGGTGCTGGGCGAAAGCGTCACCGACGACAGCCACATCCCCATCCCGCATCCGGAAATCTTCCAGGCGATCAAGCAGAAGCATGCCCTGCTGATCGATGACGGCAAGGTGCGCCTGCGCCTGCTGCGCCGGGGTGACGATTTCGCCGAAGCCTCGGTGGAAGTGCCGGGCGAGATCAAGAACCGCAAGGGCGTCAACATGCCCGACACGCTGCTGCCGATGTCGGCGATGACGCCCAAAGACCGCGCCGACCTGAATGCGGCGCTGGAGCTGGGCGTGGACTGGATTGCGCTGTCCTTCGTGCAGCGGGCCGAGGACGTGATCGAGCTGAAGGAGATCGTGCAGGGCCGCGCCGGTTGCATGGCCAAGATCGAAAAGCCCAAGGCGCTGGAAACCCTGGACGAGATTCTCAAGCATGTCGACGCCCTGATGGTGGCGCGCGGCGACCTTGGCGTCGAGATGCCGCTGGAAGCGGTGCCCGGGCTGCAGAAACGCATCCTGCGCGCCGCCCGCAAGGCCGGCAAGCCGGTGGTGGTGGCGACCCAGATGCTGGAATCGATGATCGCCTCGCCGGTGCCGACCCGCGCCGAAGTCTCCGACGTGGCGCAGGCGGTCTATGAAGGCGCCGACGCGGTGATGCTGTCGGCGGAATCGGCCTCGGGCGCCTATCCGGTGGAAGCGGTGTCGATGATGGACCGCATCGCCAACAGCGCGGAAACCGAAGACATCTACCGCCAGATCATCGAGAGCCAGCGCGGCACGCCCGACCGCACCGTGCCCGACGCCATCATGGCGGCGGTGCATGAAGTGACCGAGACCATCGATGCCCAGGCCATCCTGTGCTGGAGCACCACCGGCGTCACCGCCCTGCGCGCCGCCCGCGAGCGGCCCCGCGCGCCCATCATCTGCGCCACCCCGTCGCTGCAGACGGCGCGGCGGATGGCGCTGGTCTGGGGCACCCACGCCGTCGTCAGCCCCGACATCACCAGCGTCGACGAAATGGTGGACCAGGCCTGCGCCATCGCCATGCAGGAAGGCTTTGCCGACGAAGGCGACAATATCGTCATCACCGCCGGCATTCCCTTCGGCCGCTCGGGCGGCACCAACATGCTGCGGGTGGCGAAGGTGGAGATGAAGCGGGGCTGACGCGGGCGCCGCACTGCCGTCAGCTCGTCAGGTCGCAGGGCGGCAGGACGAAATTCGCGTCCACCTTGTGCGAGGTGTAGACGAAGCCGGTGCCTTCATAGCGGTACACCTGCTTGTCATTGGTGTGCGACAGCATCGTATAGACATCCTGGCGCGGCATCACCTTGTCGCCATCCACCGCGTCTATGCTGATGGTTTCGGTCGCGCCGTCCAGCTTCCAGACGCCGTCATTGGTCTTGTCGAAGGCCTTGCCCTGCCGGCAGGCGCGGAACGCGACATGGAAGCGGCCATCGGCATACGCCTGCGCCAGCCACATCTCGCTCTTGTCGTTGGGCTGGCCGGTGCCGAACCAGCGCCCCACCATCCAGGCACTGGGCGACGCCGCCAGCACAGGCGTCGCGGCCAGCAACAGGGCGAAAAGCGCGGGCGCCTTCATGGTCAGCTCGTCAAGTCGCAGGGCGGCATGGCGAAATCCCCCGCAACCTTGTGGGCATGATAGGCGAAGTTGGTCCTCAGATAGAAATAGTTCTGCGACTTGGCATCGACCGCAATCAGCCGGTACAGGTCGGTGCGCGGATCGGGCGTGCCGTTCACGGTGGCGATGTCGATGGAAAGCATGTCGCCCTTCACCGACCAGCGCCCGGTTTCTTTTATCTCGGATGCGATCTTGCCCTGGCGGCATTCGCGATGCTGGTTGTGAAAGCTGCCATCGGCATTGAAATAGTCGATATACATTTCGCTGCGGTCGTTGGGCTGGCCGGTGCCGAACCAGACCCCCGCCATGGGATAGGTCGCGGCCCGCGCCGGGACCGGCGCCATCAGACAAAGCGCGGAAAGCACGGCCAACAGCAGCAGGGCGGACAAGGTGTGTCTCACGGCATTTGCCTCAGCTGGTCAGGTCGCAATCGGGCATCTTGAACCCATTCTCGACGCGCCTGTCCTTGTAGGAAAAATTCATCGGCAGGTAGACCGAGGTCTGCTTCTGGGCATCGAGCGAAACAAGGCGATAGACATCGTCGCGCGCCACCCGCGTCTGGCCTTCGATTTCGACATGGATGGTGAGGATATCGCCCGCCAGCGACCAGCGCCCGCTTTGCGCCCCGTCGAATGCCTTGCCCTGGCGGCACAGGCGGTGCTCGGCGCGAAAGACGCCGCCGGGCAGGAAATGATCGATATACATCTCGCTCTTGTCGTCCGGCTGGCCGCTGCCGAACCAGTTGCCCACCAGCGTCGCGGGCGCGGCGGCACAGGGCGCGGCCGCCAGCAGCAGCGCGAAGAGGACCGGAGCCCCTTTCAGGGAAACGGGCGGCCGCATCGCTAGATTCCCTGGCCTTCGACTTCTTTTTCCAGCGCGCGGGCGGAGCGGACGGCGTCTTCCAGCTGCGGGTCCAGCGCCAGCGCCTTGCGATAAAGCGCCAGCGCGCCTTTCTTGTCGCCATAATCCTCCAGCATCCCGGCCAGTTCGACCATGGCGCCGAAATGGCGGGGATTGAGGCTGATCACTTTCTGCAGCGACAGCATGGCGGCGCTGTCATTGCCGGCGGCGGCATCCACCGTGGCGCGCGCATGCCAGCCTTCGGCATAGTCGGGCGCCACCCTGGTGACGGCGGCCAGAAGCGTGGTGGCGGTGGCGGTGTCGGCGCCGTTGAGGGCGGTGTTCGCCCGGCTCATCAGCAGGTCGATGCTGGGGCTGCCCGATTGCTTGAAGGCGGCCACGATCTTGTCTTCGATGGGTTTGGCGTCTTCCGGCGAATCCGCCTTGGCGAGATCGGCGAACCAGCGGTCGACCTGGCTTTTGGGCGGCGGCGCGCCCCCAGGATTGGAAGGCGGCGCGGCGGCGGAGGCGCCGGTCGCGGCCAGAAGCAGAACGGAAATCCATGCCAGGCGCATGGCGCGATCTTACGCCCGGTGCTGGGACAAAACCAAGGCCGCCGCCCCCTTCATAACGTCAGGAAGGGGGCCGCCTTCGGCCCAGTCCAGCAACTGGGCGATGTGCAGCACAGGCACGCCGCCGGACAACTGCTGGATGCAGCCGATATTGCCCGAAACGATGACGTCCGGGTTGCCGGCATTGATATGGCCCAGCTTGCGGTCCCGTAAGGTCTGGGAAAGCTCCGGCTGCAGGATGGCATAGCTGCCGGCCGAACCGCAGCAGATATGGCTTTCCCCGAACGGCGTCAGCAGAAAGCCCGCCGCCGCCAGCAGCGCCTCGCTCTTGCCGTTCAGCTTCAGGCTGTTCTGCAGCGAGCAGGGCGGATGATAGGCGACGCGCAAAACCTGCGGTGGCGTCACCGAAGCGGGCGGCACCAGTTCGACGAAATCGATCATGGCGGCGGCGAATTTTTCGGCCCGCGCCTGCCACACCGGATCACCCGGGAAGGTATGCTGCAATTCCTTGAGATAGCCGCCGCAGCCGGTGGCCGAGATGAAGATGCCGTCATAGCAGCCGGCTTCCCAGGCCGAGATCAGGGTCTTGGCAAATTCGCGGGATTCATCCTCGCGGCCCAGATGGTGGGAAAGCGCGCCGCAGCAGCCCGCCCCTTCCAGCGGCACCAGTTCGATGCCGCGCCGCGCCAGCACGCGGCTGGCCGCCGCGTCGATCTGCGGCATCACCGCCTTCTGGACACAGCCGGGCAGCATGGCGATGCGCTTGAGGGTCTTTTCCGGCTTCGCCAGGCGTTCAGGCCCACGCGGCGGCGACGCCTTTTTCAGCATCGCTTCCAGCCGCCCCATGGGCACGAAGAAAGCGGCGATGCGCCCCAAGGGCGCCAGCAACAGCGCCAGCTTGGTGCGGCCGGGATAGGGAAAAACCGTGGCGATGATCCAGCGCAGGACGCGGTCGCCCAGCGGCCGTTGGTAATGTTCATGGATATAGGCGCGCGACGTATCGACCAGGCGGGCGTAATCGACGCTGGACGGGCAAGTGGTGCGGCAGTTGAGGCACGACAGGCAGCGGTCGATGTGATGCACCGCCTCGTCCGACGGCGTGCCGCCCTCTTCCAGCATCTTCTGCATGAACTGGATGCGGCCGCGCGGGGAATCGCGTTCGTCGCCCAGCACGACATAGGTCGGGCAGGTGGCGGTGCAGAAGCCGCAATGGACGCATTTGCGCACCTGGGTGGCGGCGGGCGCCAGTTCCGGGTCGGCCCATTGCTCGGGCGTGAAATTGTTTCTCATGACATGCGCCCCGGATTGAGCAGACCGTCGGGATCGAAAGCGTGTTTGATGCGGGCGCGCAAACCCGCCAGCGCGGCGGGCGGCGGCGCATACAGGCCCAGCGCGGCGCGGCTTTCGTCCGACGCCTTCAGCAGCATGGCCTGGCCGTCATTGGCGGCGGCGAGGCCACGGATCAACCCGGCGCTGGATGCAGGCGCGGCCAGCCACAGCAGGCCACCGGCCTGGTCGCCCAGCCAGAGCGGCGCGGCGATTTCGGCGGCAATGCGCGGCGCCTCGGTGGCGGGGATCATCACGCGCCAGATATCCAGCGGCGTGGCAGCGAACATCGCGCCATCGCGGATCTTGCTGAAAAGGTCCTGACCTTCGGCGACGTCTTCGAGATGCACGCCCAGCAAGGCTTTCGCCATCACGGTCTTTTCCGCCAGCGGCATCGCTTCGCCTTCCAGGCGGATCAGCGCCACGCCACGGCCCATATTGGGCAGCAGCGTGTTGTTGGCGGGCAGGTAAGCCAGGCCCGATGGCTCCAGCGCGCTGCGGGCGATCTTGCGCAGATGGGCAAAGCCTTCCAGCGGCCCGGTATCCGTCACCGCCAGCACGGCGGCCTTGGAGGGACGCGGATAGACGCGGAATGTCAGTTCGGTGAGGACCGACAGGGTGCCGAAGGCGCCGCAGACCAGCTTGGGCAGATCGAAGCCGGTGACGTTCTTCACCACCTTGGCGCCGCCGCGGAAATTCTCGCCCAGCCCATTGATGCCGCGAAAGGCCAGCAGCGAGTCACGCGCGGGGCCGCGCAACAGGCGGCCGGGGCCATACGCATCGACCGAGAGCGCGCCGCCAATGGTGGCAGTGCCGACTTTATTATTGGAAGGGGGGCCATAGACCTGCGACCAGTCGGCGGGATCGAAACCCAAACGCTGACCGCGTTGCGCCAGCACGCGCTCCACTTCCGGCAACGGCGTGCCGGGCGCCAGCGTGCAGATCAGTTCTTCCGGCTCGTAATTGACGATGCCCTGGAGGGCGGAGAGATCGAGCTGCGGCAGATCGGGGATCGGCGCGCCGAGATGGCGGCGGGTGCCGCCGGCGACGATCTCGAACGGCTTTTTCTCCGCACGCGCCTGGCGCACCAATTCCACGGCCTGGGATTCATTCTGGACTTTTGTCATCAGTAGCGCGGCAGATGCGGGTGCGGCAGTGCCGCGCCATGAACGTGCAGATGGCCCTGCTCGATGCAGGGCGACAAAGTGGGGAAGACCTTGCCGGGATTGTAGCGGCCGCCCGGATCGAAGGCGCACTTGACCCGGCCCTGCTGCTCCATCTCTTCCGTCGTGAACATTTCCGGCATCAGGTCGCGCTTCTCGATGCCGACACCATGCTCGCCGGTCAGCACGCCGCCGACCTTGACGCACAGGCGCAGGATATCGGCGCCGAAGGCTTCGGCCTTCTCGAACTCGCCCGGCTTGGTCTGGTCGAACACGATCAGGGGATGCAGGTTGCCATCGCCGGCATGAAAGACGTTGCAGCAGGCCAGACCGTACTGCACCGACATCTCGGCCATGCGCTCCAGCACTTCGGGCAGCTTCTTGCGCGGAATGGTGCCGTCCATGCAGATCATGTCGGGCTGCAGGCGGCCCATGGCGGCGAAGCTGGCCTTGCGGCCCGACCACATGCGCACGCGCTGGGCTTCGTCGGTGGCTTCCACGCAAATGCCGCCGACGCGGGCAATGACGGCGGCCAGGCGCTGCACCGTGTCGGTGACATCGGCCTCGACACCGTCGGCATCGATGATGAGGACGGCGGCCGAATTGGGCGGATAGCCGGGGGCGTTATAGGCTTCGATCGCCTCGATGCACTGGCGGTCCATGAATTCCATCGCTGCGGGCAGGATGCCGTCGCCGATGATGGCGGCGACGCATTCGCCCGCCTTCTGCACCGTGTCGAACGAACCCAGCAGCGTGCGCGTCACCGGCGGCTTGCGCAGAATCTTGACGGTGACTTCCACCACCGTACCCAGCAGGCCCTCGGAGCCGGTGATCAGGCCCAACAGGTCGATGCCGCCCTGCGCCCCCGCCTTGCCGCCCAGCCGCACTTCCTCGCCGTCCGGCGTGATGAAGACCACGCCCAGCAGGTTGTTGGTGGTGAGGCCGTATTTCAGGCAGTGCAGGCCACCGGAATTCTCCGCCACATTGCCGCCGATGGAGCAGGCGATCTGGCTGGACGGATCGGGGGCGTAATAGAAGCCGTTGGCGTCGACCGCCTTGGTGATGTTGAGGTTGGTGACGCCGGGTTCGACCACGACGCAGCCATTTTCATAGTCGATCTCCAGGATCGACTTCATGCGGCCCAGCGCCAGCAGGATGCCGTCTTCGCGGGGTAGCGAGCCGCCGGAGAGCGAGGTGCCCGAACCACGCGGCACGATCGGCACACCCGCAGCATGGGCGTATTTCACCACATCGATGACTTGGGCACGGGTCTGGGGCAGCACCACCACCAGCGGGGTCTGGCTGTAGGCGGCCAGCGCGTCGCAGTCGAAGACCTGGCGGCCGGCGGCATCCTCCACCACGCCATCGGGGACGATGTTCTTCAGAGCGCCAACGATTTCATCGCGGCGGGCGAGAATGGCTTGGTCAGGAGGAGGCAGTTCCATGGGGCGAAGACTCGGAAGGGTCTTTATTACAGGAGATTAATGCTCCTGCCGCCACGGTATCAGCCCTGGCGCGCCTTGAAACGCGGGTTTTTCTTGTTGATGACGTAAACACGGCCCTTGCGGCGGATGATGCGGCAATCCTTGTCGCGCTTCTTGAGCGAGCGGAGGGAATTACGAACTTTCATGACACGCCTTTTGCCGGAATCTCCGCCAAAAAGGGCGACATGCCCTCCGGCGAAGAGGCGCGGAAACTATGCGGCGGCCTCCCCCAAGTCAACCGGGGAAATGGCCTCAAATTCTGGGGAAAAAGTCCAAAAAAGACAGCAAATTCAGTGGTAGGGTGGCGCATGGCGCGATTTGCCCCTCCCCGGCCCCTGCAAGACCCCCTGCGCAAGCTGGCCGCCCTGACCGGGTTGCTGCTGGCGGTGGCCTGTGCCGTTGCCCCCGCTCCGCCGGGCACGAAACCGGAAAATGGCCCGGTGCCAGCACCGCCGATCCCCTCTGCCACCGGGCCCTCGGCCACGATCCCCATCGCCCCGCCGCCCGCGCCGACCGCGTTCGAGCAGTTCATCGCCCTGATGCACACCCAGGCCCGGGCGAACGGAATCACCGAGGACACGTTCCGGGCCGCCACCGCCGGAATCGCGCCGATTCCGGCCATCGCCGGGATGAACGACAACCAGCCCGAATTCTCGCGCCCGGTCTGGGCCTATCTCGACAGCGCGGTCTCGGCGCGGCGGATCAAGGATGGCCAGGCCATGCTGGCGCAGAACCGCACCACCCTGGCGGCAATCGAGCAGCAGTCGGGCGTGCCGCGCGAGATCCTGGTGGCGATCTGGGGCATGGAAAGCGATTTCGGGCGGGACTCGGGAAGTTTCAACCTGTTCGCGGCGCTGGCGACGCTGGGCACCCTGGGCCCGCGCGCCGATTACGCCAAGCCGGAATTCCAGGCGGCGCTGAAGATAATGCAGGAGCAGCATTACGCCGCGTCCGAGATGAAAGCGTCGTGGGCGGGCGCCTTCGGCCAGACCCAGTTCACCCCCACCACCTTCCTGAAATACGCCACCGATGGCGACCATGACGGCCAGATCAATCTCTGGTCCTCGCCCGCCGACGCGCTGGCCAGCGCCGCCAACCTGCTGGCCTCACAAGGCTGGAAAGCCAATGAAGCCTGGGGCTTTGAAGTGAAGCTGCCAAAGGACTTTGCCTATGAGGACGCCGACATCGACGCGACCCGGTCCGTGAATGAGTGGCGGCGCCGCGGCGTGCGCACCATCAGCGGCGGGGCGCTGCCCCCTTATGCCGGGGCCGCCGCGATCTATCTGCCGGCGGGCTCACACGGGCCGGCCTTCCTGTTGCTGCCCAATTTCAGCGTCCTGCTGAAATACAACAATGCCGCCTCCTATGCGCTGGGCGTGGCGATCCTGGGCGACCGCATCATGGAACGCACGGGAGTGAAGGCCGACTGGCCGCGCAAGGAGCGACCCCTGTCGCGCGACGAGCGCCTGCGCTTCCAGCAGGCGCTGACGGCGGCGGGCTTCGATACCGGCACCCCCGATGGCGTCCTGGGCCGCAAAACGCGGGCGGCAACCCGCGCTTACCAGAAGAAATATGGTTTGGTTGCCGACGGTTATCCCACTGCCGACCTGCTGGCGGCGATGGAGACACGCTGACCGCGGACCGTCCCTGCTTGTGATATGGCCCATAAGCGCGTAGGGGTTACGCGCGACGGCGCTCCGTCAGGCAAAGCAAACTGCACCTCCTGACCCGTTTCTAGCGCGTCCGGCCCGGACAGCCGGCTCTCTTGTCGTTCTCAATCTTTCGCCGCCCCGGCATGTGCCTGGGCGTCTCTTACTGAAAAAGGGTTTTCCATGACCATTGGAACCGTGAAGTTCTTCAATACCGACAAAGGCTTTGGCTTTATTTCCCCGGAAGGCGGCTCGAAGGATGTGTTCGTCCATGCCACCGCCGTGGAAGCCGCCGGCCTGCGCAGCCTGAACGAAGGCCAGAAGGTTTCCTTCGATGAGCAGCCGGATGCCAAGGGCACCAAGGCCGTGAATCTCAAGGCCCTTTAAACGGCACGGATTGGAGGGGCGGCGCCGGACATTCGTCTGCGCCGCCCCTTTTTTCATTTCGGCACGTTTCAGGAGAGTGATTGATGCCCAGGCCCCCGAACTATTCCCAGGACCGCATGCAGCGCGAACGCGCCCAGGCCGCCAAGGCGGCGGAAAAGGCCGAGCGCCGCGCGCAGGAAACCGCGTTGCGCAAGGCGGAAAAAGAAAAGAAGGACGTGCCGGAAAGCTGAGCGCCCCCGCGTTCCTTCAACCGGCAATCAATTGTGACAGTCGCATTGTGACAGTCGGCTTTGAAAATTCCGGATGACGCTTGTGTGACGAGGTGCTAAGGACGCGACCCTTTTGTCCGTCGCATAAGGTTCGCATCCGATGAACAGCACCCGCAAATCCCCGCGCACCTTGCGCCCCGGCACGGTCGTCACCGTGCAGATGAAGGGCCTGTTCAAGATCGCGCATCATTTCGCGCTGGTGACGGACAAGACCGGCGATGACGGCCTGCCGGTGGTGGTGGCCAACGCCATCGAGACCGGCGGCCCCGCCGAAGTGCGCTGGAGCGATTTCGTGCAGGGGCGCGAATACCGCGCCTTCTATCCCAGCGCGCTGCCGCCGCAGACCGTGCTTTACAATGCGTATGCGATGTTCGGCACGCGCTACAATCTGCTGCGCTGGAACTGCGAGCATTTCGCCAATACGGCCCATGGCCGCCCCGGCCGCAGCGACCAGGTGCGCGGCGGCCTCGCCCTGGCGGCGCTGATGGGCGGCATGCTGCTGGCGGCGGCGCGCTAGCAAAGCCTGCTTGGATTTACGCATGCCGTTGCGCGGCAGGGCAGAACGAAAAAATGCCTTCCCGCCGTAGCGGGAAGGCATTTTCCTTTACGCCGTTACACCTCAACCAATGGAT
>Ga0316232_1000912_pt1 | contig 39979 bp, 30 predicted proteins | sample TBHtaG_FD_206006 | JGI IMG/M metagenome (GOLD analysis project Ga0316232, IMG submission 206006) | Freshwater microbial communities from Trout Bog Lake, Wisconsin, USA - TBH18025_13 | ecosystem: Environmental > Aquatic > Freshwater > Lake > Hypolimnion/Profundal zone | place: USA: Wisconsin... | reverse complement strand
TGGCTGACTCATCCCCAGTGGAACGAACCGTTGTGCGAGGGGGACATCGCCCTCGCCGACGCCCTCCAACGCCAACCCCCGCCGCTTTGGATCGACGCCCGGCCCGCGGGGGACTTCGCCCTGCGGCACGCCCCCGGCGCGTTCCCCCTCACCCCCGACCGTTGGGATGCCCAGCTCCCTGCCGTTCTTCAGCGGTGGGCGCCGGGGCAGCCCGCAATCGTCTACTGCAACTCCCCCGCCTGCCAGACCAGCCACGACATCGCCCGGCGCCTGGAGGAGTTCAAGCTCGGGCCGGTTTATGTGCTCAAAGGAGGCTGGAATGGGTGGATACGGAATTGATAATTGATAATTTTTGATTGATTATTGATGACCGAACACACCTTTAGGAACCACGGATTTCACGGATGAACACGGATAGGATTTGTGTCGAGCGAGCCAACATCCATCCGTGCCCATCCGTGTGATTCGTGGTTCCAATGCGACTAATCGGATTTTCGTTCGCTCGCCAAGAAAACTCTAGATCTCCTCCGTGCTCTCCATAACTTATCAATCGAAAATTATCAATTATCAATCAGTCCACTTCCTGGTTCGCGCCGTCCTCGCCGCGGTTTTCATCGCCGCCGGCGTCCTCAAAGCCATCGACCCCGCCGGCTTTGCCGCCGATATCGATAACTACCGAGTCCTCCCGCACGCGGCCTCCGTGGCTCTCTCCCTCTATCTGCCGTATCTGGAGATGCTTTGCGGAGCGGCGCTCCTCCTCCGGTGGCTCGAACGCGGCGCGCTCGCGCTGACGGGGGCGATGTTGGCGGCATTCATGCTCGCGCTTGCGTCCGCGTGGTGGCGCGGCCTGGACATCGCATGCGGCTGCTTTGGAACCGGGGGCGCGCACGGCGGCTACGCCTTCGCCCTCGCCCGCGACGCAGCTCTGCTCGCGGCGGTCGCGGTGTTGTGGAAGCGGGAAATTGCTAATTGATAATTTGCGGAAGGCAGGTCGCGATTGTCATTGAACCCTACCAGAAAGTGTTCAACATCAAGCAACATCTCCCTTATGAAAACGGCATCGCGGCCCAAAGCCAATAATATCGCCCGCAGGGCCAGCCGCACTCTGCTGGTGGTCCTGACGCTGCTGGTTGCCTCTCCGGCGATCGCCCTCGCCACCGCCTGGTGGGATAATTTCCCCGTGATCGTTGCCAGTTCAGATATCCCTACTATTCAGGTTCTTAATGGCGACTGCGGATTCACCTCCGGGTACTTTGCCGACCCGTCCTGGGGCATTTACGTCCAAAAGGTTATCGATTCGGGCACCTTGCCGACTTCGATGCACAATGCCGGGCTCAAGTACATCTCCTATTACGAAACCTTCGGCACCGCCACCAGCTTCATCCTCGAACTAGGCAACCAAACCGCCGAGGGCTATGATTCGGTTTACCGCTTCTACTGGAATTGGCATTTGCTCGACACCCATGGAGGGGCGTTCCGTTGGGCGGGGGCTCATAACTATTTCGATGCGGAGAGCTTCTGCGGACCCTACACCCGCCTGCACCCGATTTACGGCGCCGGCGGTCGCGCGATGACCTACCCGGACGGAACTCCTGCGACAGGCTATTTCAACAACGATTTCACCGACCCGCGCAACAGCCTTGTTTATGACGCCGCATGCAGCAAGGATATTCTTGGAAACACGGACTTTTCTTACGGCTACCGGGACGAAGTGGCCGGAAATCCGCAGCGGAGCGGCGGTCTGCTCACGGTGAATGTCAACGGCCAGACTCACCTGGTGGGCGAAGTAAGCATCGGAAAGGACACTGCGTGTCCGATGTGGATCGACCAGCAACGCTCTTCGGTCCTCTACAGTGTTGGACAAGGGAACATCGACGGCATCTGGACCGACAATTTCAGCCCGTGGGACAACTTCGGCTATCCCCCTGTCCAGATCGCCTTCGGAAACTGGTCTGTCGCCGGTTTCCGCGATTACCTTGCGGCAAATTTCGCGGCGTCGGATCTCGCATCCATGGGCGTCGGCGACGTTACCACCTTTGACGTCCGCACCTGCCTTCGCAACAAGCTCACCGCCCTTGGAGGCAGCAACACCAACTTGAGCGACAGCAAATGGAACGGTATTAGCTGGCTCGACGATCCCGTCTGGCGCGCTTACAAAATCTTTAAGCGCCAGGTCGGTTCGGCGGCCCTGGTTTCATATTATACCGCCAGCAAGGATTCCGCTTCACAGATGGGCGTTCCCGACTTTGGCGTTTTCGGGAACGACATTCCCCTCTTCAGCCTTGGCTATACGCGCGGCAACCTGGACATGGTCAGCGCCGAACTCAGCCCGGGATGGCACATGGGCACCAGCGCGCGCGGCTTCATGATGCCGCCCGTCGGCCGCTTTGCGCCGATGTATAAGCTCGCCCGTGAACACGCCAAGAGCCGGTTCGTCAATATCTGGATGTACCTTTCGGGAACTTTTGCCCCCTACAAAGAGGCGCCGGGTGCGGTTAACACGATCTATTACGAGATGCTGGCCAATCACGCAATGCCGATGCTTTTGATCGGCAATGCGCAAGGCACCCAGAGCGTTGCGATCAACGGAGGGTTCACCGGGTTCGTCAAGTCCGCGCGCGGCACGTTCGGCGCCCGCGATTTTCTAGCCGACGTGGGCATCTATTACTCGACCTCATCGATCCTGGAGTACATGACTCCCCTCGGCTTTTACGATATGAACAACCAGCCGCACACGGGCGCCTACAACGGCTGGGGAACAGCGCTGGGCAACCTTCATTATCAATACCGTCCGATTCCCGAATGGAAGCTGACACCCGATGTTCTCGCAGGATTGAAGGTTCTGATAATTCCAAACTCCGAAGTGTTCGATGCCGCTGACGCGACCAATGTGCTCGGCCCGTGGGTTCGCGCCGGCGGTTGCCTCATCGTCACGGGGAACAGCGGCAACCGGCAGGGCGAGGCCGGAAATTTCTCCATTTCAACCAGTGGACTCTCGCTAGCCAGTCTGACGGGCGTCAGCACTTATGATTCGTCCACCCCGGCCACCCAACTTACCACAGTTGGCGCCGGCAAGGTTTACTATATAAATGCCAACATCGGTCTGTCGTATTTCAACGCCAGCACGACCGCCGACCGCGATGCCCTGCTTGCGAACTTTTCCAACGCCATGAACAGCGTCCTCGGATCGACCCGGACGCTGGTTGCGCCGCTGTCGGCGATCCCGGAGACCCTCGGACTCAATCTGTACGAGGACTCCTCCGCCCAGCGCTTCTTCATCGATGCCAACAACTATGACGTCACGCTGGCAACCGACGCTGTGAACCCATCCGCTCCGGTTAGTTTCACCGTCAAGGCGCCAAGCTGGCTCCAACCCGCGCAGACGGCCGATCTTAGATGCCAGGTTCTGTCGCCGACTGCGTCGCAGCCGGTAACCTTGACCAAGTCCGGCAGCGACCGAATTCAGGTGGATCTCGGCCCGGTAACCAACTATTCGAGTATTGTAGTGACCGCCGATATCTCTTTCACAACAGTCGTGCTCAGCACGACCGCTTCAGGGGCGACAACAACCTCACCGATCGCGGTCACGGCGACTTTTACCCGGCCGGTGACCGGCTTTACCGCGAGCGACCTGCTGGTTTCCAACGCCTCCGTGACCGGCCTGACCGGTTCGGGGGCGAATTACAGTTTCATGTTGGTGCCGACGCAGAGCGGGACGGCCAATGTGAGCATCGCCGGTAGTGCCGTTCAGGACAATCTGGGCTACGGGAACGTGGCTTCCGGTTCACTCACCTATACAGTCGCCACACCGGTTTTCAACCCCGCTGGCGGAGCGCAGTCCGCCAGCAACGCTAACATCTCTTTGAGTTGCGCAACGCCTGGATCGACCATCTACTACACGACGGACGGCAGCGACCCGAGCCAATCGAGCTCCGCGGTCTCCTCCGGCACCGTTTCCGTGCCGGTGCCCTGCGTGTTCAAAGCCGCGGCATGGGCAACCGGCATGAACCCGAGCCCGATTGCTAGCGCGACGTTCACCGTCGCTCCGTTTGCCGCATGGGCGGGCTTTGGGGTTGTGCCGACGCCCACGCTGGTCCTGTCGTATGCCATCGGGGGCGCATCGGATATTCGCGGAAAAGCCGCGGCGGCAAAGCCGGCGAACGCCCCAACCGGGTTCTATTTACCCGCCATTGTTCGGACCAACGATCCGGGCCTGACGATATTCGGGGAGACTGCAACCGACCTTGTGAACGGTCCGTGGAGTACTGCAGGCCTGAGTGTAGCGGCGGATCCCGACCAAACAGGAGTGCCTTCCGGTTGCGAACGCCGCAGGTTCAGCCTGCCGCCAGGCTCTGGCGCCCGGCAGTTTCTACGGCTTAAGGCGATTTTGACCCAATAGCCAACCGCACGGTCACCGGTCCGAGCAGCCCGGAGGGCAAGAGGGGGGACGCCTTTGTGAAATGCTTGAAGGTCGCAAACGTCAGGCGACCGCTGGGCCTTGGAGCATTCTGAACAAACCACTCCGGGAGTCGCTTGAGCGTGATCCAGTCTCCCGTATTCCATTCGCAATCATCGGGAAGCTGTTCATCGCCAATCATCCGGTTGGGCCAAAGGTTGACGATGTCGATCTCGAGTTCGTTGGCCAATGCGCGGGCGATACCGGTGATCTCCACCCGCCACGGCGCACACCAAACTATTCCCAGGTTGTGTCCATTGAGCCTTACGACCGCAACGTTCTTGACGGTTCCCAGGTCAAGGTAGCTTCGCTTGTCTAGTACGGCGGCTGGCAGCTTGAATGTGGTGCGGTAAGTGGCTTTTCCCGAATAATACCGGATATCCGGTTCCGACCGTTGGCTCCAGTCGTCGAGCTTCGCAAACACGACCGGCTGTTTCGGCCCTCCACGTTTGGGATCGAACCGAACCTCCCAAGGGGTGTTAAGCTCGAGCCCGGGGAAAATGAACGGTGACACCGGCGCCGGAAGCGCTGCCGGTGCGCGTCCGAACACCACAAACAGACTTTGACGCGGCGCAAATTCAAGCGGCGTTTGAATTCGAGCGGATTGCTCCCGGGCATCGGGTAGGGCGCACCGCTGGCCGGATACGGGATCCCACACTTGAGGAAGGCCCGCGCCGGACCGAAACGAGGCGGTGACTCTCTGCACCTGGTCTTTCGTATTGGCGACGAAGTAGAGCTCGCCGTCCGGCAATTGGCGATGAATATAGTGAATTTCCGAGCTGCCGGCGTCAAAATCGGGCAAAATGGCTTTTTCAGCCAGAACCTGTGCGACCGTCTTGTCGGCGGCGATACTGCCGCTACTCCAAAGTTCGTCAGCCAGACGGCGAACCTCCTCGTCTGCCGCGGGCTGATCGGTCAAACTCGGCGAACGGTCCGGCTTCGGGCCGATAACCGTCGCCCCGGCCCGGACCAGTTCGCGAAGTTTGCGAAGAAGAACGGGGGTCATCGTCGTATCCTCGGGCAACACGAGCAGTCGATAACTCATTCCGTCGGGCAGCACCAGGCGACCGTCCTTGACGCTGAGGCGCTTGAGAATTACGTCCAAATCGCAAACGTCATAGTCGTAGCCGTGCGGCAAGGTCATCTTTCCCGAAGGCTGAAGCCCTTCATTAGGAGAGTTCTCACCAACAAAGTAGAGCGCGTCCGCAACGAACCGGCCTTGTCGCAGCAGGTGCGAGCAGCGGGCGATGTACCCGGTAAACGCGGGCATCTGCTCCCACCAGGTATTTGTGCGTTCAAAGTGCGTGCCGTAGATGGCGAGCGACATTCCGGGAACGCGGTCAGGCCACGGTTGGTGCGCGTAGACATGCAGAACAAAACGGTTCACGCCGCCGCAGAACATCGCATCTCCAAATGGCTTGAGAGCCCAAAAATCGGTGGACCAGTTGCCGCCATATTGCCCGGGCGCCGTGAACGCTTCGCAGCCGACAATCGGCTTGCCGTAAATATGGGCCGGCGACGCCCCGAGCTTGTGCCAATACGGTCCCGCCGGGGCGGGCCCGGTCCAACTCTCGCACATCGGCACGTCCGCGCAGCCGCCTGCAGTCACATCGTTGAATTGGGTCTGATGATAGGGTTCCAACGTGAATAGTTTTCCGTCCCGATGACAGAGTTCCTGAAGCCTCCGGAAATAGTTGTCTGTCATCAGGCTGCAGGCGACATTGCGGAAGTCCCACAGGAAACGTTCGGACTCCCCTACCCCGCCGACCACGCGCCCGGCGAGAACCGGCAGATAACGCGTCAAGTTATAGCCGCGCCGCTGCTGGAATTCGGAGGCGAACCGGGTCGTCCAGTTTTGCGCGCCCCGTTCATAACTGTCCGCGTGAACATAGCGAACGATCTTGTTAAGTTCCGGATCGCGAAACCGTGGCGCGAGCGCGTTGGCCCAATGAACCTCCACCGCCTTCGGATTGAACTTATCGCAGTCCAGTCCGCCGCCCTCGGCATTAGCGGGACCGGTCATCGATCCGGTGGGCGTGTACCCGAAGCGCATAATGGTCCAATCGCCCGGCGGCACGCTCCAGACCAACCTCCCGGAAGGGTCCAGCTTGCCGGTAAGATCGACAATTTCCTCACGATGAATCGCCCCATCGCCCGTTGTCGCCACGCTTGAGGCGGTGAAGCTCGGCCTGTCCAGACCGCAGGAGTCGAACATGGCTTTTCCGGTCCATTCGGCAAGGCGCAAACGTGCGCTGAGGTTCAACTCAGTGAGCCGAAGCTGTTCGCCGGCGGGAAATATCAATCGCCAATAGCGAGCGGGCGCGCCGGCAAAGGCCAGATCCACCGGCGCGCGATTGCGTGGGGTGAATTCCCGCACCTGTCGCCACTCGCGACCGTTTTCGGAAGTTTCGAGCGTTCCTTTCGATCCAGCGCCGGCGAACGCAAGATGCAGCGAACGGGCCGCGAAAGGCTGGGAATACTCCATGCGCACAAAGCGAGCCTGGGTAGTCTTGCCAAGAATCGCCACCGAGGCGGGCTTCGCCCCCGAATCATCCCAGTTTGCGCCGCCCGGAACGCCCGGCGTTTCGGGAACCAGGTTGGAAGCGTCGAACTTGGGATCGCTGGAGGTAATCGTCGCAACGGGGGCGGGGTTGCGTTCGGCCTCGGGCGTGGGAAAAGCCACCACGGCCACGTCGCGATACCACTGAAGTCGGGTCGGCGGCTGGGCCAAAATCTCATCGAACCCTGAGCCGCCCTTAACCGTGACTTCACTGAAGGTAATTCGCTGCATCGCAAGTTCCGGCGTAATCCACGGACCTCCACTGTGGGACCATCCGGCGGCGGAGTTGTTCAGGTTCACTTCAATGCCAAGCTCCCCGGCTTTGACAATGGCGTGCTTCATGAGCCCGCGCCATTCCGTGCTCAGCACCTTCACCGGTCCGGGCTCCAGGCCATGCCCCCCAATATTAAAAATCACCGCCCCGCCAATCCCCGCGCGCTTCATCGCCTCCAGATCCGCATCGATTCCTTCTTGCGTAATGTAGCCGTTCATCCAATACCAGTAGACATGCGGACGGGCCGAGGCCGGAGGAGACGCAAATTCCTGTTCCAAATCGCCCGCTGCAACGAATGATGAAGGTGAGAACATTACCGCTAATGCCAATAGGATAAGTTTTGCTTTCATACTTGCGCTTCGTCTATCATTCCCCGGTTTTTGGAACTGGAAGTTCGTCGCGGCGAGGCGCCGCGTATCTGTTTAGCGCCAAAGGCGCGGCCCAATACCAGCCTAGGGCAACGCCCCACTGCCATTAAGTTAAGGTTGGGAACGCCAATTTCGCGCTCTCGTTCCCAATCTCTGATTGGGAACGCACTTGTCTTCGAATCTCTGATTCGTGAACCGTCAACTACCCATCGCCGCACCCGGTCCAATGAAGGATTTCCTGGCACGGAGTCCTTTGCTGGTCGTAGCGCCGATCCTTCTTTCAACGCCGCTCGAATCGGAGATTCGCAGACAATGGCGTTCCCAATCTGGAGATTGGGAACGAGCGCGCTTTTTCTTAACTTAATGGCAGTAGGGCGTTGCCCTAGGCTACATTGTGGCTGGGCCGTTGGCCCGGAAATGCGCCAAGCGATCCCCGAGGCGATCCCAGGTTCTTGCCCAACAGTCAACGCCGCGCTTTGGCCGCCTGCAAGTCTCAGGATGACAGCTTACTGGGCGCCGTTCTTGCTCGGGAGACCGGTTGACCGAATTCGGTTGCGGCACTGCCGGGCCTTGGTCCATATGCGCTTTCAACTGGGGGATCCAGGATGAGCGCATCGGCGCAAATGGAAGAAGGCGGTCAGGGCTGGGGGGCGGCTGGGTGGGGCGGACGCATGCGGACGCTGCTTATTCTTGGGCGCGTCTCCAACCTGCCGACGGTGTGGTCGAATTGCCTGGCCGCGTGGATGCTGGCGGACAGAAGCGCAATCGGTCTTGCGGACCGCCTGACTTGTTCCCGCCTGTTTCTATCAACCGCCGGCTGTTCGCTGCTCTACCTCGCCGGGATGGTGCTCAACGATGCGTTCGACGTGCAATGGGATGCCGTTCATCGGCCCGGGCGGCCCATTCCCTCCGGGCGCATCCGCCGGGGCACAGTGGCGCTCGTTGGCGCCGGCCTGCTCGTTGGCGGGCTTCTCTTGCTGGCACCGTTGTCAGGTATTTGGGCGTTCGCGCTTGCCGGCACGGTTCTCCTCTATAATGCTATTCACAAACACACGTGGCTGGGTTTGCCGTTGATGGCGGGCTGCCGCGCTCTGATTTACCCGGCGGTGGCTGTCGCGGTGCCCATGCCTCATGGCTGGTTTCATGTCACCGTTGGCGCCCTTGTCATGGCTGCTTGGGTATTGTATATCAGCCTTCTGGCGAAAAACGAGTCGCGTTCCGGCCTGGTTGCGAGGGCGCCTTCGCGGCTGCTGCCTCTGCCGACGGTTCCAGACTTGCTCGCCGCCATCCCACTCGTAGACTTGATGTCGGTTGCTCGGCCACCGGGATTGGCGTACTGCCCGTTCCTGGCGTGCACCCTTCTGGCCTTGTTGTTGCGCCGAACCATCCCGCCTTCCTAAGAGGGCGTCTAAAAAGTAGGGAAGGGCCGCGCGAGAGCAAGAAATGGCCTATGGCAAGGCGCGAGCGACAAGCATATCCCTCGATCTGCGCGGAGCGAGTAACGCCGCCAGAGGCCATTTCTTGCTCTCGCCCGGAGGGTTGCAGTCCCTTTTGGTGCTGGCCAGCGTTGCGGCTCGGTTACAGAGCGCTGTGGCTATGCGTTGTCGCCGCGCCTTGGCCAACGCCAAAATTGACAGCAACGCGACCCTTCCCTACTTTTTAGACGCCCTCTAAATGGATCCTCTCTGCTGTTCGTTCACTATCGATTACCGGTTCCCCGTGCATTTCACGCGGGGCGTTTTTGCGCTGTCGAACCCGCTTTTTGCCGATTTGCTGCGCGCCCGCGGCTTTCGGCGGCTGCTTCTCGCCCTGGACGACGGACTGGTCGCCCGAAACGACGCGCTGCCGGAAGTGGCATGGAGGTACCTCGAAAGCGCGGGCCTGCCCTGGTCGGTGCATGTGCTGCCGGGCGGCGAATCGGCCAAGGAAGGCGACAGTGCGGTCAAGCGCCTCTACCGGCTTCTGGAGATCGAGGGGTTGTGCCGCCATTCATGCGTGGCCGCGGTCGGCGGCGGCGCTTTCCTCGACGTCGCAGGGTTTGCCGCGGCGACCTTCCATCGCGGGGTCGGCCACATCCGTTTTCCCAGCACGCTCCTGGCCCAGGCGGACGCCGGGGTCGGCGTCAAGAACGGAGTCAATTTCTCGGGCAAGAAGAACCTCATCGGCACGTTCGCACCGCCGCTTGCCGTCATCGACGACCTCGATTTCCTGCAAACGCTGGACCCCGCCGAATTGCGCGCCGGTCTCTCCGAAGCCGTCAAGGTGGCCATGATTCGAGACGCCGCGTTTTTCGACTGGATCGAATCCGCCGCGCCCGAATTGCGCCAGGGCAAGCCGGGCGCCATCGAAAAACTCGTGCGCCGATGCGCCGCCCTGCACGTGCATCACATCGCCACCGGGGGCGATCCTTTCGAACACGGGTCGCGCCGCCCGCTCGATTTTGGCCACTGGGCGGCCCACAAGCTCGAACAGATGTCCGGATTCCGTCTGCGTCACGGGGAAGCGGTCGCCGTCGGGATCGCCCTGGACTCCGTTTACGCGGTGAAAACCGGCGATCTCGAATCTGGCGCGCTAGAACGCATCCTGGCGCTGCTGCGAAATCTTGGCCTGCCTGTCTACACCCCCGAACTGCGCGACACCGAAACACTTTTGCGCGGCCTTGGCGAGTTTCGCGAGCACCTCGGGGGCGATCTCTGTGTGACCTTTCCGCGCGGAATCGGTTCGGCCCATGAGGTCAACAACGTGGACGACGCCCTTGTGCGAGCAGCTATCGGGGAACTCGAACGCCGGTAGGAGCTTGTGAAGGAAGCGGGGTGACCCCAAAAAGTGGCATGGGCGTCTCCGCCCGCTGCGTCGGTTCCCTTTTTTTTCCGGTTGAACTCCGGGCGGTTTCCCCGCATAATGCATGCCCCTTCCGTTTTGGGTCAGCGCCACTCACCCGACGGATGGAACAAAGGATGGGTGACAGAGCGGTCTATCGTGTACGCCTGGAAAGCGTATGAACCCAAAAGGTTCCGGGGGTTCGAATCCCCCCCCATCCGCCAGATTTCCGCGCACTTTGTTGCACAAAACTCACGAAAAAGCCGATTCTCCCTGCATTTTGAGCGCGGAATCTGCAACGGTTTTGAGCATGGAATGAGAAAATGTAAATCCAGCAGATTGATAGCGTTTGTTCTACTACTGACCAGCAGAGTGTATAAAGCGCATTCCGGCGATGTGTCGCTGTCCACAATTGGTGAGACACTCCTGGCCCAATAATCTCGGAAAGTTGGCCAGCTAATTTGAGACACCCTTGGATTCAAGCGGGTTTGCGGGCATGTATTCAAAAGTAGTGTCTCAGATTATGTGACCAGCCCGTCGGGAGTTCCCCTAACCCGCTGCCAGGAGTCGACGGGGTGCTTGCGGGTCGGAGGCCCATGGCAGGCTCATCCGCGCCCTGTTTGGATTCAGGGTCTCCGAGCGCAGGCGGTAGGCACTCCGTACGCAAGGCAAAGGAACACCGCCCTCGAAAGGAGCAGGTCATCCTGCTCCAATGGCCAGCGGGATGCGCAGTAGGCGACGATTTGCGCCCGTGAATACCCCTTCTCCTTGAAGAGCGCACTCTGGGGCCAGGCCAAGCGGACGAGGTGCCGCCCGACGGACAGCCGCGAGGCCACTCCGAACGGATAACGCTTCCCATACTCTCGACCAAGGATTGAGGCCGCCATCTTCCGTGAAACGAAATCACCTGGCGGGATTGCGGCGAAAGAGTCGGCGGCGCCCTCGCGCGCCGCTTGGATCATCTCCGGCCAGCACGTTTGTTCGACGAAATCTTTGAAGCCGGGGGATTGCACTGTCGCTTCGAACTCGTTTAGAAATCCCCGGAGCGCATTGCGGGCGAGAGCATCGTGTGGCGTTCCGATCAGGGGCACGGCATGGAACGGCATCTGCAACCGCGCCTGCCGGCGAAGCGTCACCAAAGTCCCGTGACGTGACAATGCATCCCGCCACTTTGGGGAATCGTCCACGGCGTAAAACGCAAGGTTGCCCAGGATGCCGATCCGATGAAGCCGGGGAGTTGGCGTCTTCCTTATCCTCGCCGCCTTGAATAGTTGCTGCCCGATTCGCTGTAACAAGAGAGGCCGGCGATCTGGTTCGCGGTGCCACAGAGCGGCGAGATCGCGTGACGAAACTGGGCGGGCCAGTTTCTCGGACAGAAACTCGACCTCGGCGAGGAGCCGGAGCTTCTGGGAATTACGAAAAACGCCGTGCGGCATAAGCTGCTTACTTCGATGTCCGTCGGACCGCCGCCTCCGCGGTCTCCATCGTGATCTTTTCGCGGGCTTCCAGCAGAGCGATGCTTAAATGGTAAATGCGCCGCAGATTGCCGGCGGTCACCGAAAAGAGGTATTTAGCCACCTTGCCGGCTTCGGCATCTCCCGATTCGTAAACTGTGGCAAACTCCGCAAGCGCGCCGCCCCACCTCAGAAAGATTCCCATCATGCCCGCCCGGTCGAGATTCTCGCTTTCAATGACGTGAATCGTCCGGCTGTCGAGGGCTGGCACATGGCGCAACCAATCACTGGGATGGTGGGCGCCCGTAAGAATGGCGGCTACCGATCGCCCCTTTTCCTTGAAATAGTCGAGCATTGAGACCAACCCGCCCAATGCGGCGGTGTCCCATAGGTCTGCCTCATCCAAGAGCAGCATCCGTACGTCGCGCTGATTGAATGCGCGGGTGGCCGCCTTGCAGAGAAGGTTCACGGATGCAGTCTGGCCGGTTGCGACAAAAACGCCGCCTGCCCCTATTTCCAGCAAGAGATCCTTAATCCCCCGTGACGCTCCCTCCTGCTGGCAGCAGCGCAAACGGATGACGTTGCCTGGCAATCCCAGACTTGGATAATCGCGTTCGAGTTTCCGGAGCGCCTCCGTCTTCCCCGTCCCATTCGGACCATGGATCACCCCGACCGCGCCGCTTAATGAGCAAAGTTTCAACAGGTCGATGGCCTGCACTACCAGAGGCACCTCCAGAATTTGGCCCGGATCGGCAGCTTGGACACCCCCCGGGATCGCCGGTTTCCTCTCCCGAGGGGGACTGGCGTTCTCCCCTTTCCGTGAACTGGATTCGGTCTTCTTGTTCATTTGGAGTCCTCTTTGAATTTTCTCACCTTGCGCTTCTTGTGTTGGGTGGATCGCTTAGGCGGCTTCGAACCGTCGGGTGCTTTGGCCCCATCCGTGGAGGGCGCTCCATCTGGAGCGTGCCGGGTGACATCGTGTCCGTCCTCTTCCCCATTCGCTGAGGGCGTTGCGCCCGTTTCGCGTTTTATTTTGGCGCGCTCCGCCTTGGTATCGATCGAATAGTCCGGGATCGGCGGCGATTCCCTGAGTCCTTCCAGCAGGAGATCGCGCATTTCCAAGAGTTCCAGCATACGTGCGCGCCGTGCATCGGCGATGGCGGCGGCAAGCTTTGGATCGCTCGGTTCCAGTCGGGCCACATACTTGCCGGCAAAGAAGGCGTCCACCGGGCCGTCAATCATGTGAGGAGGCCGGAGAATATCGATCTTTTCGCCCACGATCGATTTGAGTTCTGGAGCGCTGTAGAGTTGGTTGTTCGGCATCTTCACCCCTTCTCGTTGCACCTCCAGTGTCTCCGTTACTCTTGTCGCCTCGATAATCTCGGACGGCCCCCAGGCGAGACCAATCGTCTGGTCGAGCAACTTGTGGGATTTCTCCCAAGGCGACGTACGAAGCTCCGAATGGACGGCGAGATGATACTCCAGCATGAACTGGCGTGATAGACGCGGCAGCAAGGGAAAGGGGATAGCTCGTTTACTGGCGCTCCCTTTCGCCGCGAAGCGATGCGAAAAACCGGCAAGATGAGAGTAAAGCTGCATGTCGAAGGTCTCGAATAGGCGTTCCACTTTGCCGTCTGCCGAGGGGCATGCCCTTGGGATGAAATCCAACGTGATGTCCAGGGCGAGCGCCATCCTCTCCAAAGCGGAACCGGTAAACCGGGAATCGTTGTCCATTTGGAGCACTTTCGGGACTCCATAAAACGGGCGGTCCGGGTCGCCCTTGGGAAGAAATGTAGCCCGAAGGAACTCCAGGACGTCTTCGGAAGTTGGAACGATTCGAAAGTAACGGACCTCGGGGACGGTGCGGTTACACGCGTCGATCGCCAGAATCTTCCATGGCTTGAACAATTCCCCCGTCTCCATGCAGAGCGCCCAAATTGGCACCTCGGAGATGTCCATTTGCCAGCGGGCGTTCGGAACCTCCTCTGACAGGTGACCGACCAGCCCATGTTTTTGGAACCACGAGGTGGTTCCCTCCAGGATCATCGTGCGGAGGTCTGCCGGCAATCGGTCCAGCAGGCGCTTCAAAGTTTTCCGCCCGGCTGAAACAAACCCATACTTCTCACACATCTTCGCCGTCTCCTTTGCGACAGCGGTCATGGGAGCGCACGGATAGCGTGCGACATACCGCAGCACCCACCCCACCACGCGATCGTCAAGCTTCAGAAAATTTCCAGATTTCTTTGGGCGCTGATCCAGAAGATTGGAAGCACCCGCCCGGAGCTTCTTGCGACCATAGTAATAGGTCGAACGCGAGAATCCCTCTCTGGCTGCAGTCTTCTCGACCGGTTGATCCGAGTCCTCAATTCTTCGCAAGGCGCCCAGGCGCGCGTTCACCGCTTTGATTTCTTCGTCCGAGAGAAACTGCTCTTGCCCCATGGGTGAAGATACCTTGGGGCGGGAATCGTCGTCTGGGTAATACGCCACCCCCCCATCAGCAGCAGGGCTACCATACAGGTGCGCCGGTTTTGATCGTCGCACCGTTTCCCCCGTCGAAAGAGTCTCTGCAACAACAAGAAACAGGTTTACGGCAGGTGCAATTGTCGGTATGAGACTCTTATCAGGTCACCGAGTGCCAGAGTCCGTCCGTTCCCGAGAGGACTGCGTCCGGTGCTCGGCTTGAGTCGAGCCTGAAGCTATTTCAAAAAGTCATGTCCAAAAATATCACGTCCACTGCCATCGGGTTTCGGGTGACCCCATCTGCGACCCATTATGCCGTCGTGCAGAAGCAGTCAGATGGATTCTGCGTAATCGCGGCGGAGAAAATCACTCATCCGAAGGCATTACATCCACCAGACCAACTGAAGCATATCCGTCAGACGGTCTTTGACCTCATCCGGGAGCACCAAGCGGCATTTGGCGGGATCAAGTTGATTGAAGGGAACTCACAGACCCGCGATCCTTTCCGTCTGAATGTGGAGGGGGTTGTTCAGGAGTCGTTCGCCAGCAGCCCGTTGGACCACTACTTTTTCGGAACGATCCCTAAACTTACCGGTGTTTTCAGGTTCGAGGACAAAAAGAAAATGAAAGCAATTCTCGACGGTGCTACGCGCTTTGATCCCGTCGACCTGGCCAGTTTCGGCAAAGAAAGCCGAGAAGCGATCGTGTCCGCAGTAGCAGCATTCATTGAGCATGGAAATTAAAGGAAAAATCGATTTCCGGAAGGGCGCGCGACTGGGGGACCCCGGCTGGTTCTCTGAAGTCTTCTTTGGTTACGATCCGCAGCTTGCCACCACTCTTGCGTTCAAGTGCATCAAGAAAGAGTCCCTCGAAGATGTAGATGCCTTTTTTGCTGAATCTCAGCAAGTACAGAAGGCTCAGCATCTGCATGTCGTCGAGATTAAGTATGCTTGCCAGACGGACGACGAGATATGGATCGTGATGCCTCTCTATTCGCGGGGTTCACTTCAGGCCCTCATGAATCAACGGTTCCTCACCGGCCGGGAAGTTATTCGGTATGCGGTTCACTTTCTTAAAGGGATTCACCACATCCACGGGCAATCGCTGCTTCATTTGGACATAAAGCCATCCAACATTTTGATTTCCGACAACGATGAAGCTTTGATCGCTGACTTTGGATGCTCGCGGGTGATGGACGAAAACTTCTTTGCGGAGTCGAAAGCTGTTTACCCTCTGCATCAGGTGCCAGAGCGATTCCTTTCCAACAAGCTTGGAATCGAAGCTGATATTTTTCAAGCAGGGCTAACTCTTTACCGGCTTTGTAATGGGGACGCGCTTTTCTTTCAGCCTATCGACGGACACAAGACGAGAAAAGATGTAGATGAGCAGAAGGTGCGGGATAAGATCAACGCAAAGATAAAGAAGGGAAAGTACCCAGATCGCTCATTATTTCTCCCTCACGTGCCCGACCGGTTGCGTAGGGCAATTCGAAAAGCGTTACAGGTTAACCCTGACGACCGATTCCATAGTGCTGCGGAATTCATTAACGCCCTCGGCGAGGTAGATTCGAATTTAGACTGGCAATTTGTTGACGGTCCGGCCGAACAGAGATGGACGCTGGAGACACCGGCATCCACTATTGCGATTGTTCTCACAAAGGCTGACGGCGGCGTGACGATCACGACGACGAAGACGAACAAGGAGACCGGAAATACGCAGCGATCTACGAAGCACTGCGGCACCCGAGCAAACCTTGCAGAAGGTCACAAGTTCATCTCGGAAATTGCGTTGGAGATGGATTCAGCGTAGGCTCTCGCAACCATGAAACCGCGAGCCAACCCCCAGGACAGTCCTCCGCAGAGGCTCCTGACGAGAACGGATATTGTAAATCCGCACGCTCGTGTGCCGTACCGCGAACGGTTGGCCAGAGCCGGAGCAGTCGATCTTAGGCGCAACCAGAAAGCTGTCGTTCTGCCATCGGGCTACGTCGAAATCGTCGCAATCGATGCGACGAAGACGTTTTGACCGAACTCGCCGGTTCGGAGTCTCATTAAGACCGATTACTCACCGGAGGGCACCACACACGTTAAGCGGTGGAAGGCCGCCCTTGATATCTGTGGCCATACCAAGCGGACCAATCGGCGTTGGACGGCGACCCCAAACGGATACCGCTTGCCAAATCCCGTCGGAGGATGGCGGCTGCCGCCACTTCGGACGGGATCGCCCCGAAGGACCTGGCGGCATGTTGGCCGTGGACCAGTGTCAGATTCCGCGCGGGAGGGTGACGGCTCCCAACCCGCCGACCTGGTGCTTGCGTGCCCCACGTGCCTGCGTTCCGGGCCGCCCCGAAGATTTACTTGCCGCAGTAGTCGCGCGGTGCGTAAACGGTCACGCCATCGATCGTTGGTTTGTTGAGCACCGCCGACGCGAAAGCAAACTCGGCGGTTCCCAAGTATTTTCGGGCCGACGCCACCGCAAACCGTTCCGCGAAATCTCCCATTTCCTCCAACGTCGCCACGTCGGTAACATCGAGAGGAAGAATGCGGATGTCCAAGTCGGCCAACTGGCTCGCCTTGGTGGCCAAATAGCAACCTGCTGACACCAGTTTCTCACCGTCATCCCAAAAACGAATCTTGTTCGAGGCCAGGACCGCGGCCAGGTCTACGAGGAACCGATCTTGATGAAGCCGGTGAAGGAACACTTGGCGTTTCAGACTCGAATGGATGAGACCGAACGCTTCGCGCGAGAAAGATTCCACGGTCGTAAATTCGTGATTTCGAAGGAGCGCCAAAATCAGGATGGTGTGGTCAATCAACACTGGCATGCCTTTGGGAATGTTGACCAATGAGGCGCGCATCGACGACTTCACGAACGTCAGGGGCTCCGTAATCAGCAGCGGCTTGTTGAGAAACCAGTAAAGTGCATCCTTGATGTCCTCCACACTCCCCCTGTTCTCACCGAGAAAGCGTTCAATGGCGGCGCGCAGGATTTCCGAGATGGTGTAGGTGGGGCGTCCAGCCCCGTCTGCCTGCTTATCGCTCGTCTCCTCTGCCGGACTTTCCGGGTGCAACGAGGGGAAGTATTCCGGTTGTTGAGACAACCGCTTCACTTTGGCCCAACACTCGTTGCTTATGGACAACCCGCGCGGCGGACGCTCTACCCCGCGCTTACGTTTGCCCGCCGGGCGTTGTCCCATGAATTGAATGAACTTTTCAGGTTCCGCGGGCACTGCGGCAACCGCAGCCTCGAAGACCTGCTTCATGGCCATTCGATGGTTCTGAGCAATCCGGTCCAAAATATTCCACTGGTGTTCGTGAAGGCGGATTGTGAAGTCTTGGTGGTCGGCCACGGTCTGCATCCTAGTAAATTGCTTCTCTGGAAAAAGCCCAAATGTGGATTCTAGCGGTTCCTTACGTTAAGGCGATTTTAACAAATACTGGACAGGGATCTTCCGTGCATGAAGAAACCAGTAACCTCGATAGCCAAGGCCCTCAGCACCACTTACCTCGCCATCCGCTCCAAGGCCGACGCCATTGCCGCGGCTTGGGAGCTTTGCCGCAAGCACATCACCATGAACGAGTTCCTCGATCACCTCCGTTCGCAGAAGAAAGAGATTTCCCGTGCGACGGTCTACCGTCGCATCAAAGAGTCCCAAACAGCCCCGGAGGAACAACAACCCCGGACCAGGAAGCGCATACACGTCCTGGACGACGAAGGACGCATGATCATCGAGGGGCTGCGGCAGAACTTCAACGCGGCGACCGCCGAGGATCGGTACGTGCAGTTCAAGCAATACCGGAAGCTGAACCCGTCCCTCCCCAACCCTTCGCTGAGCACCTATAAGCGCTGGGAGGCGGATTCGGACATCCCTGTCCCGCATTACAAGAGCCTCCGCCGAGCCTTGCGAGAAAAGTTCGGTTTGACGGTTAAGTACGATGAGGTTCCCGTCATGGAGGTCCTTCATATGGACGACACAACCCTAAAGGGTGTTCGTTGGCAGGGAATGAAGCACGATGAGGATTGGGCGCACCTGGTCGCTATCATGGACTCTGGATCACGCGACATCCTTGATCGTGAGGTGCTCTTTCACCCTCCGACTCACGTCGATGTGCTGCGAATACTGAAACGGGTCCTCCACAAGAACGGCCTCTGCGCCATTGTCCGCTGCGACAATGGCAGCATCTTTGCCGAATCGAAAGCGTTTCAGGAGTCCCTGGTTCGGCTGGGGATCAAGCTCCTTCCGAGCAAGGTGGCGGTTCCCCAGCAGAATGGTAAGATCGAGCGATTGTTTTCGACCATCAAGCACGGATACCTCTCGCTGCTCGACCGGTGGACGCGCAAATGGCTCCATGCGCGCACGGGTCATCCCGCCTCCCTGAAGTGCGTTCGCGAGTTGGTCGACGCCTATATCAACTATTACCGCAACGGGCATGTCCACAGCGCGATTGGCGCGAAGCCGCATGAGTTCTTCAAAAAGAACTACGACCCCGCGAATCAGGCGATTAACCACGACCTGATTGACCGCATGGTCTTGGCTCGCGATGAGACCGCGACTCTTACCAATAGCGGAGTCAAGTTTAAGGGCCACCTCTACAACACACCAAAGCTGGCTGAGACCCGTGGCGGAAAAGGCGGCAGAGCCGTCCTGATCAAATATGCTCCGCCCGCGCGCGACGGCGAACTGCCCACCTCCGTCGAGGTGTTCACCAGCAAGAAGCATCCGGTCTTTATTTGCGAAGCTCACCTGAAAGACTCTCTGCCGATGGTCTGTGACGAACGGGATGAGTTCAACAGGGAGACCAACGAAATCCTGGATAGCAAAGAGGCTTACGTGATCAGAAGCCAGGAGATCGTTGCCGACTACGAGGCGGAAATTCAGGCCCGACTTCTGGCGAAACAGAAGCGCATTGCCGACGGGAAGTCCAGCCAGGCCGGCTCCCCCAAACGGGCGAAAACCGCTCCCCCGGCCAAGCCAGTCAAGTCCGCCAAACCGGCGCCGCGGCGCCGTGCAACCAAAGTTTCCCGCGCCTAATCCCATGAAATTTCATTTAGTGGATATTCCATGGGCCACGAGCCGGATTGCGCCCGCCATCGACCACGCGGTCAACGAAGGAGAATTCGTTACGCTTACCGGCACCACCGGCTGCGGAATCTCGTGGTTCTGCCAGGACTACGCCACACGGCACGCCGCAGAGTTCAGGACGTCCGTAGTCCCGATTTTTTCCCAGCCGCAGTCAATCATCCTCCTCAAGACCATCCGCGAGATTCTGTCTCCCGGATCTGTCCCTCGCAACTGGCGGATGCACAGCGCCGGCATGATGGCCCGTCATCTCGCGATGCACCTTGCCCTCAGTGGAACTCGTTGCATTTTCCTCGATCGGGCGCTCGATGGCGACATGGATGTCGTTATTCTCCTCCGCCGGGTGTATGAGGACGTGCTTAATCGCTCGGCCCAATGCACCTTTGTTCTCACCGGAACCAATGACGCATTTGAGCGCTGTCCCGAACTCGATTCCGCCAACGGACCAGTGGACCGGTGCCTCCGGATTCCGTTGCTGACTCCCGACGACTGTGTCGGCATCCTGGCAAAGTGGGTTCCCGCCGGCGGGCAACTCATGCGGTCGTACAACCGCCAGAGCAAAGATGCTGCTCAGTTTGCGGACCGGATTGCGGCTCATGGCGGCTTCACGATCCGCTCGCTAAGGCGGTTTGCCGCTTTCTGGCTGGATCGGGCACCGGACACTCTCTCCTACGATCTGGTCGACGATTTCATCGCTCAGTATTCTGACTCCAAGGACGAGAGAAATCTGGATGACGGCGCTGATCCGTAATTCCCCAGGTGTCGCCACGGTAAGCCGGACGTGGAGATGTCGTTAATCTCGCCCGCGCGGCGGCGGTTGAGCGGTCTTTTCAAGAGCGAGCGAGCGTTCTCCCTTGCGTTCTTTATCGCAAAGGTAAAAAATTCCGCGTCGTGGCAAGCCATCGCAAACGTCATTCTGACGATTCCGATCAAGGGAATCTCGGTCTCGATCTCCCCGGTCTGGAAGCGCTTCCGGTTTCAGCACCTCAATCGCCGCCCCCGGCAACCGGCGGCCGAGGTGCTGGCGAGGGCTTAACGATCGGCGAGGGTCCCACGCGTAATGATTCTGCGGGCATTGAAACCGAGATGGTGATCGTGGGGCCGCCGCTGCGGGAAGACAGTCCTTGGACCTCGGTGGCACCCGACGAACCACGACCTCTGACTATCGCCGAACTGCTGGAAGCTCTTGGGCCGCGGACTCAGCAAAAAGCAACGAGTCCGCCACCGCCCGCCTTGAGTCCTTTCGAGCGCGTGCTGCTCAGGAACTGTCGGCAAACCGTCCATTTCGCGGCGCAGCACGTCCTCGAAGCGGCGCTCGCACTGGCTGTTGTGCAACAAAAGCAGCTTTACCGGGAAGCCCACAAATCTTTTGCGGAGTATATCCGGGAAGAATGCGACTTTGCGAAGGCTCACGCTTACCGGTTGCTCCGCTACGCTCTCGTTTGCCAGGAACTCGCCGCCCCGACCGGGACCGAAGTCGGCATACCCGGCGAGGAGTCTCCCAGTGGGAGACTACTTCTTCCGAACGAGCGCCAAGCCAGGGATTTGGCGCTGCTCAAACTGCCGCGGGACAAAAAGCAGCAGGTGTGGCAGTGCGCCACCGAGAGTCGGCAGCCGGTCACACGGAAGACGTTCAATGACGCCATAGCCGCCGTCGTTGGCCCCGAATCCGCCGAGATGCTCAAATCCCTGACAAAGCCGCGGCTTCCCCGGACCCCCAGCTTCTTTGTGACGATCCCCGGCAATCTGACTGGCAAAATCGAGAAATCGGCCCGCGAGGAGTCCCTCACGCCGGAGGAGTTCGTGCTGAGAGCCGTTAGGGAAAAACTGACTCGCGACCCCACACTTCAACGCCCACGTGATCTCGAACACGCCAATGGCCATTGTCCCCAGAACGTTCTGCCTGCTTCACCAGCTACTTCGGTCCCAACTCCTTGATTCTCGTACGTATTTCATCGCAAATGCGCGACAATTTTGCGGAGAGCGGCTTAGAACCACCGCGTGAATAACGCAGGGTTGTCAGACCCAACATATCCGAAGGAAGTTTAATTCCATTTTCTTGGACGATAAGGGCGCGTTCTCGCCCCATTTGTCCCATCGCCAGTCCTAACTCGAAAATCACATTATCACGTGGCGCCCACTGTTCCTTCTTCCGACTTATCGTAACATCGTCCTTCCCGAGAACAAAAACGGCGAAATCGGCTTCGCCTATTCCAACCAACAACCGGTCGATAGTCGTATCGCCGGGCTTAAAAAAGTCATCCGCCCAAAGCGTAATTTTCCCAACCGAACCGCGTAAAGCCGATTGGATTTCTGTTGCTGCAGACAGCGACTCTGACGCACATCCTATAAAAACCTTGGTTTCGGCGTTGGGCTGGACGTGAAATCTGCTTCGCTGCCGCAAGCGATCAGCCAACTCTAAAGCGATTCGTCGCCAAATCAGGGGAAACGACTCACCTAGATGCGTGACGGCAGGCTCCGGGAGAATCGCGACAACCGTCTCCCCCAAAGCCCTCACCGTAGCGCTCCTCGGCTGAGACGGGTCGATCAGCGCCATCTCGCCTACGTGCTGTTTCGCGGTTCTGGTTGCGACCCGGCGGCCATTGACTTCGATTTCCACACCACCAGCGAGAATTAGAAAAATTTCAGTATCACTCGCCCCCTGAGTGATGAGGACATCACCGGCTATAAAGGAGCGAAGTTTAGCTATGTCAACGATCGCGTCAGCAAGAGCGTGGTCGCCTTGGACGATATCCTGACGTAACAACAGTTGTGCCAGGCAGCGTTTCCCGTCAGGTCCTTCAAAGCGGCTTATCATTTAATCAGAGTCTTGCAGGCTCAAGAGTGACAAAATTCGTTGCGACTGCCCGAGGCGCATTGATTCCTCTGTCACTTCGATCCGCTCCGGCGAATCAAGATGAAGAAACCAAGCCTCCGTGGGTACAACCTCGGAAACAGGCTCCTGCGAGGGTTCCTGCCTCAAGTAGAACGCCACACTGGTCGAGCCTAGCTGCTGTTTGGCCTCAAGCCAGACGCCAAAGCGTTCAGATCCCGAAATCCACCACTCCACAATGCCTTCGTTTGAAACGACAAGGACACATTCGTGGCGCGTTTCCAAGATCATCCGGATCGTGGCCGCCGTTAAAGACACGAAAAAAGTATCCGCGATTTCCTTTGCAGTGGACAACCTGGGGTCATTCGCCTCGATGATCGGGCGAATCATGGAAGTGGGCATTAGCAACTCCGAGGCGAACGTATTGGCTTCAGCTTCCATCGGATCGGCGCGATAGTCCCGAAGGTTATCAGGGGTGCAAACAAAAGCCTGCGTAGTCTTATGCAGTTCCCAGTGTCCTAATTCGTGCGCCAAGGCAAAGCGGGTTCGAGGCGATAAAAGCGAGTTCCCCCGCACGCGCATGATGCCTTGCTGCCCTACGCGAATCAGGCGGGCCTCACACCCCTTCAATCCACCATGTCTAATCGTAATCGGGCGATCAAGAATCACGGCTTCTACATCGATTTCCGATGGATGCTGAAAGCCATACTGATCAATCACTTTGAACGCGGCCCCCTGGGCTTTGATCGTATTACCGCCCGTTTTCCGCTTCATGGTCCCCCTGCTGCTTCGCCAGTTCATTCAGGTCCGACAACAGACTTGAAAGGTCCTCGTCAGTCGAAGCCTCCAGCTTACGATAAAAAACGCCCGCAAGTTCAGGTTGAATTCCGGCGAGTCGCCCAATGACCCGTTTGATTTCCTCCTTGATATCGGTTACCGCCTGGCCCCCGAGCGATTCGGTAATCTGTTCAACAAAGGTTGGCCGGCGAGCACGGTTTTCTTCCAGCCGCAGTCGATTCTGCGCCTGTGCGATTTTTTTCCTAATGGCAGCAGCCATTTTTGAGATGTCCACCCCAGCATCGCGCAATTCCCTTTCCGCGTTCCCGCAGGTGCTCTCCCCTTGATCACCTGAAAGAAATGCGTGGAGGTGTTTTACTGCCTCTGTGGCAGGGAATAACTCGTCTGAGGTCATTTGCGTGTCTCCAAAAAGGGATTCTGGTCGGCGAATTTCACCCGAAATGCGGTTAGGCGTCGCTCAAGCCTCTTCTTCATGTTGGTAACGTCGGACGGCTTGACGCACAAAAGCTCCGCAATCTCCTCCGGCTTAGAGTAGCCCTCCCGAGTGCATTCGAGCAGTTGAACCAGAGGGGGATCGTCGGCAAGTTCCTGAACAAGGAGACCCAATAGGCGCGAATTGGCGCTTTCTGCCTCCTTCTCCATAAGATGAGCGTCGGGAGATGCGTCGTGTGCGTCGTGATCAAAGGTGCCGACCGATACCCCATCAGGCGCGTCTTGCGACTCAACGCGTCTGGTCGCCCTGTTCTCAAGCCCGTTCACCAGGTGGTGAACTTTGCTCCTGATGATCCCGATGAGAACGGCCCGAAGGGGCACGCTTTCCTGGAATGTCCTCTTGCCGTCAACGAGGTCCTCCACGGACTCCATGACGATGTCCTCGGCAGCACGGGCGCCAGGCAAGGCACCTCCCCAGACGGCGGACCAACAGCGGTTTTTGAGCATCTTCATAGTGGTCGGCACCAATTCCTTCAACATCTCCTCCCACTCCGCGGAATCCAGGACGGCGAGCGCCTGTTTGCGTTGAGAGGAATCAGTCGTTGAATGTTGCCTCATACTTAGATGCCGCGGAACCCGCGAGAATTGCCATTTTTTAGAGAATTAGCGCTTTTTCTATGCGGCGGCAAAGTTTTTCATGGTCCCACGGCAAATTTCACCAGCATCCCGGCATACACAGATTGGGGGCACAGCATGGTGCCTGCCCCCAAGACAACAAATTGCATTTGATGAGAGTTACATTTGGAGACATCCCAGCCCTTACTACCAGGGCAAAAAATTACGGCTTCGCGGCGAAAGCCGCAGCCTCCCTTGATCAGGAGGAAATCCTGATTTCCGACACGACCGGATTTCATATTTACGGTGATTTAGACCTTAACCTGGGGCTTGCCGCCGCCGTGGATCAGAAGAAGGCCAACTTGTATCTCGAAGTGCTGGAGGATTATGCTCAAATCGCCTCGGATTTCGTCGAGGTAAACCCCGGCGCTTTCGTGTTCGAAGTTCAGGGCGAACGCATCCACCTTTTTCTCAACGCTCCGAATGTGGACGCAGGATCAGTCCAGAAACTCTTTGAACTCTGTTTCTATTTTACCCATGCGACCAATGAGATCATCAAACCCAAGGTTGGGGAGTACTGGGGTGGGTTCTGCATGGCTGCCGACCACGGGAGGGCGATTGTTCTTAGTACGGGGCGTGAAGGTGATGATTCTCTAATCTCGTTAGGGAGACCGGCGAACGCTCCCGCGAAGCACTTGGCTCAAACCCCTGGCGTATCATCTGGCCACCTTGCGATTCCGTTTTCGATGGCGCAGGCTGGAGGGAAGATCGACTTCCAGGGGGAACGGGCTGTCAATCGTGGATGGGTCCAGTTTGACTTGCTCAATTTCAAGACCCTTCAGTTCGAATCGACCCGAGTCGATCTGATGGTGGAGACCTTCGCCAAGTCAGCCGCAACAAGTAAAACCGCTGCCCGACGGGTCGTTGCATTGGCGGCAAAGCGCGCAGAGGTGATTAGCACTGAGGGGGCGACGGTCCAGAATCCAGCGGCCGTTCAGGCGTTCTTCATGAGGGCAGACCTTGACGGTTTTACCCGCCGGGTTGATGACGCTTTTGAGGCCGCAGGTCATCGAAAGGACGAACAGGGGCAGGAACCCTTGAAGCGGCTTGTTCTGGAATTCATCCAGATCATGAAAATCCCCGATGCCTTTGAGGCTCATTCTTCATCATTCGGATCGGTTATCCGCCTCCCGTGGGCGGGCGACTGTTACAACGCGGTTATCTTGCCTCGGGATGACGAGAATTTTGATCTCTCTCGCGCAAAGCTTCCAGCCCTCGCCCCCCTGTCGTGGTTTGATCCTGATGGACAAATCAATGCGAAGCGTGACCCTGTTTTGGCGGCGGTCGCCAAACAGAACGAATGGTCTATCGGAATCGCAGGTGGTGAAGAATCCCAAGGACGCCTCCTTTTGGCCAACATCACCACCGCCCACCGGCAGTTCCTCATTGCCGCCGGATGGGGGGTGCGGCGTTCTCTGGATGCCCAAAGTGGCGATGGACTCAAGGCGAACGAATCTGCCATCCACAAAGAAGATCATTCTCCGCTAGATGAACCGTTTAAGGACGCCTACAAAGGCTGGACAGGAAATGGCCCTACCACGTTTCGCAAAGCAACTGCAGTCGATCTGCGTCAGGCGAGGGACTGCAGTATGCGCGAAAAAACGAAACCGGCGCCGACCCCGGTCCGTAGTCCCGCCATTGTGATCCCATCGGCTAAACCATACTGTGAATACCGGAATACCCGCTGATCTTGAGGAGATGCTGTCTTTCGCGTGGGCTATGCGGCATGATCTTCAGTTCACATCGTCATGGAAGAGGCATTTCAGCACCCTCAATTTCTCAGCAAACGTGATGATTTCAAACGTGTGGGTTCCTTGCTGTTTTGGGATCCCGAGTCAATGGCGAAACATTCCCCCGACAATTTCATGTTCCGAACATTGGGTCCGTTGCGAGGAAGATTGGCACATTTCCAGTGATCAGGGAGAGTTGTGCTGGGTTCTCTCCAATCTCTGGCAGGATGCGATTGCTTCATGGGCCGAAACAAACCCGCTCGAAGTGGTGAGAGAATCAGCCGTCGCTTGGTGCATCGCAAGTTCGAAGGAATTGCTGAAAAAGCATTTGGAAGCACACCGGCACGCCTATTTCGGTCCGTGGCTCCCCGAATGGCCCCAATGGCCTCATGGCCCCGAAGCTGCCGCCCAGTACGAAAAAATGAAACACCGCGGAGAGTTTGATAGGATTCTTACGGCTTCGGTAATGCCACCGCCCCGTAAGCCAAAAGGGAAATAATCAGCGCTCCGACTTGAACAAGCACCGCCCAGGCGACAATGCGGCTGGACCGGAGTTTGGTTTGAGATATTCTCCCCAACGTCGCCAACTGTTCGGAAAACTCGTTCAGGATTACTTCTTCTTCCATCCCGGAAAGTCTCTCGATCAGAATTTCACGATGTTTTTCGTCCGTCAGGTTCCGAGGGAGCGGAAACAGGACGGTAAAACCTCCCGATTTCGGGGGCCTTGCAATCAGACTCCAGACGGCCCCCGCGATACAAACAGCAGTTGCGACGAGAGAAACGATCAGGGGCAAGACGATCAGATAGACGCGAATATGATGAGCCTGCGCTATTGCGGTAATCGTCAATGGGGATTTACTCGGAAGTTCAAAATTCCACTTTGCAAGGCTAATGGCAAAGCCTGAGATCACCGTTGTAAGCGCGACCAAGACGTTGCACTTGGCGTCAATGAACCGGATGACATCCTGTGCATTTCCAAAGGCTAATCTCGCATGTTCGAGAGTCTGAGTGAACAATGCGCAGTCCTCGCCTATGGGGGCCGTCCACTGGCGCGATTTCGCCGCACCTTTCTTGATCTTTCGGATTACAGGAGACCCCATACGCTTTCTCACTTCCACCCACCGGTAAACTGTTCCAGCGCTTCCTGTTGATTCAGGACTTCCACGGTCGAGTCCCAGTCGTCCTTCAGGGATTCCGTGGACTCCTTCAGGCTGAATGGGTTCTTCTTTCTGTCGGAAATGAGGGTGACCAGGGTGGTCTCATCCCACTGGCGGTCTTCCAACATGGCTTTGACCCAGTCATCGACAATGAAGTCGGGGACGGTGCCAAAGATCGCGGTGATTTCCTGAATCCGGGTGGACAGGACGCTGTAAAGGCGGTCTTCGGCTCCCCGGTCATAGCGCATGTTGTAAAAGGGAACCCGTTTACTGATGGTGCCGCGCTGCACCCGTCCCTTGCGCTGTTCTAAAATCGTCGGATTCCACGGCAGATCGAGGTTGATGAGACACCCGAGTTCTTGAAGGTTCAACCCAGTGCTGGCGGCATCCGTCCCTACGAGGAGCTTTAGACAGCCGGCTTGGGTCTTTTTATACAGGAGTTCCCGCGGCACCGGTTGCGCCTTGCCATCCTCGAAGAGCTTCGAGGCCGCCACGTTGGTATAGAGACCGATGGGGACGTCAATGTGTTTGGCAAGGAACGCGCACAGAGCGTAAGCCGAATCGTAAAATTGGGAGAAGATCAGGGTGCCGCGGTCCAGCCATGAGATACCCTCGAAGTCTGAGCGCAGGATGTCCAAGGTGCGGTCGAATTTTGGATCGCCCTCGCGTTCAAGCTGCCGAGCCAAGTGCGCCTCAAGGATTCGCAGGATTTCAAGTTCATCGGGATACAGCGGGTAAAGCGCGCCTTCCTCCTCTGGATCCTCGTCGCCGGAAATCTCGTCCTGCAAGAGCATCTTACGGGTGGTTTTCAGGCCGGCTTCCATTGAACTGCTGACACGGCGCTGGAGCAGGGTCTTGATGAAGCCGCTCAGTGGCATGCGCTTGTGCAGGCACCGGGCGAATTGCTCCGCCAAGTCCATCGCCTCCGACATGCTGTGGGAACAGAGAATCGGTGCGTCTTTGACGGCCACCATGCCAATGGGAACGAGCTTGCCCTCTTGCTCCAAGCGATCGCGCGATCGCTTCACCACGCGGGAGGTGAAAGGATTGATCTCCCGCAAATCAAGAAGGTCGATTTCCTGGGTGTCCATAGGGTCGATTCGGTCAAGGTCGGCGCGTGACGCCGACTCCACAGTGTCCGCGACCGCCAAGACGTTCCGGACGTGCCGGAAGACCGCGGTATCCGAATTGGTCTCACGCGGTAGAGGATCCCGCAGAAAATCCCATTTGGAATAAAGGTCGCGAACGACCTCTCGCCCAGAAATGATGTCGAAAATCCGGGGACCATTGGCGTCGCGCCAGCGGCTCATCTCCGAGCCCAAGACGTGGGGATTGTTAATCGACAGGATGTGGAGCATGTCCCACAACTCCATCGGGTGCAATTGGATCGGCGTTGCCGTCGCGAGGATCATGGTCTGGCACTGCGCCGCGAGTTTTTCGGCCCATTCGTAAAGGCTGTTCTTCTCCGGCGGACCAAAGACATTGGGTTCACGAAGGTTCTCCCGCCTGATCTTGTGCGCCTCGTCCCAGATCACACAACTGAACCGTTTCTTCAGGAGAGCCTCAACCAGACGCTTGTTTGCGGGGCTGCGCGTGGCGCTTGTGATTGCCGAGATGCCCACGATCCCCACTTTCCGCGGACAATTCAGGGGAGTGTCGGGAAGCGCGGGATGAACCTCGTTCCGCTCTGTAATCCAAGTGCCGTTGTCCCAGTAGGCACTCGGCACCTGAAGCTTTGCCATCAACTCAGTCTGCCATTGTTGAAGGAGCGGCTTCGGCGCCATGATCAGAATCGGTAGCTTCTCTTCCAGGGTGCCGATCAGTTTGGCGATCGCGCCGAGTTGAATGGTCTTGCCCAGTCCCACGCCATCGGCGAGCAAATACCGGGCGCCTCGTAGCGGATTACCGCGGTAGCGAATGTGTTCTAGGAAGGCGAGACTGATGAAGTATTTCTGGTGCTCCCAAAAGCCAAACAACTCGGTGATCGTGGGAGTCTCGGCCAGAACAGTCTCTGGTTTAGGTTCACCACGCCACTTTCCAACGTGCTCGATGACGGTCCGCTCGCCGAGCCGTCCGATTTGTTTCACGATGTATTCGGAAAGCGGATAGGCTCGTTCCCACAGCGCGTCGAATTCTTCCTGGACCCAAGCGACGCTCTCCTCCGAGGCGTCTTCCCAGACAAGCTCATATTGGGTCTTCCACGCGCTCCGGCTGTCGTTGGCGCTGCCAATGAAGGAGGTGGAATGGCCATCGGGATACCTGATGACGCCTCCCTTGCCATGGATGAAACCAAATTCACTGTCCGGGACAATTCGGATTTCGAAGGTTCGCTCGTTCCTCGTATCGCTGCTGATCAAATCAAACAGTGTCTGGAGGCGCTTCTGGGCAGGGCGCCCGTTGACGTCCACCAGATGGGGGAACTGGCATTTGTTCCAAACCAACCGCAGGAGAGATTCCTCCAATTCGTGCCGCCGGGCGCCGGTAGCCATTCGCACAGCCTGCACATCCCCTGCCGAGACATCCGTGTTGCAAATGATGCGAACGTGTTTTATCTCGCGCAGTTCCTCAGCGGCAAGATCGAGCAAACTGGAAAGAAAGTAGCCGGCAATCCGGTCGTATGAGACCGCGCCGGTGAGCCTCTCCTTCAAAAAGGAATCATAAAGTCGCTGTCGCCGGGAACTAAATCGTTGGACCAGCATCATCAAGCCCTCCAGTTCTCGACAGCCATGGCCAAGCTTTCAAGGATGGGTCGATAGCCGTGCCACGCCTGATTATTGCTTGTAACCCGCAGCAGGTAACCGAGGAGATGCAGGTGCCTTGAATGACGTTCCTGCCAGAAGTCGGTGCAGTCGATCAGGTGTTTGATCGCACGCTCCATCTCTGCCCCCTCCTTCAAGAACTTCATCGCGTAATACAGGTGCCGGGTCACGCTGTGGCTGAACTTGCCCCGATCACCGTGCGCCACATCACTAAAATATTCCATGTCGGGCCGGGGAAATTCGTCGGGAAGCTTGGTCCGGGCTTCATTGGTCCTGGCTGGCCCCATCAGTTCCTCATACCCGGCGAGGCAATAGGCGGACCCCAAGTCCTGAAACGCCCCAATCTTGTTGACGCCGTCATTCTCCATCTCAAGCCCCTTGAGCAGGAACTTTTCCTCCAGACTCAGAGACCTCCAGAAGTTATAGGCGCTCGTTCCGTCTGAAGCGGACTTCATCATTAGTTCCAAGGCGGATGGAACGAGGAAGTCCGTCGCAGTACGCTTGGCGGAATCCATCAGTTTGCGGAGGGCGGAATTGCCCCGCTGCTTGTTGGGAGTGCGGAGTTCTTCGTCGAGATCGACCCCCTCGATGCTCGCGTACCCCGTCACCACCTCAGCGGCGACCGCCTGTGCCGCCAGGAGATAATCGGTATCCGTATAACCGCAGCTAACAAGGCTGCCCGCGATTTGGCTGTCGCGCATGTGACGGATGACATCACGCACACGCTGATTGACCTGCGGCGTGATAAAATCCATAAATCCAACGCGGGAGCCTGTCCGCTTCCTTAAAACCATGTTGTAGGTCGATTGCACGTAATTGCCGACGCGGATGCCCGCACCGGCGGTTTCGGTTGCAATGCTCCAGACCTGCTTAACCTGTAGCCCCGCTGCCCACATGATCAACGCCAAGTCCTCCCAAACGTCTGTGTCCTTGTGGGTGAACATCAGCACCTGCATACCGTTGTCCGGCATCTTCTCGGCGAGACGCCGGTAGCACTCCGCCATGGCGACACGGAATGGGGCATCATCGCCGGTCACCGCTCTGTCGCGCATGGAGTCCGCATACCAGGAGGGAAAGCACGACTTTAAGTGAGGAGCATACCACGCGAGGAAAAACTCGGACAGTTCTTCGTACTTCACCGCATCGGCATAAGGCGGGTCCGTAATCCAAAGGTGGCACGGTTTTTGGACCTCTCGGGCGTCGCACAATGAGGAGTCCACTGTTCCCGTCCGCTGAATGAAAGCGTGTTCAGGGTTGCAGGGATTCTTCATCATCTTCCATCCGCGCCCGACGTAGTTCAGCAAAGTGTTGAGCGCCTGATTGTAAAAGACCTCTTTTGCGCTGTTACCAACAGAATCCCATCTGCAGAGCTTGGCATTGTAATTGCATAACTGCCCGAGCGCCAAAATCAACGCCGGGCGCACTTCCACCGCCACATCTGCGATCCGCCGAGAATACTCAGCCGCCATAAGCAACTGGCGGGCAGTGAAGAGATGGTGCCAGTAGGTCCACCCTCGCGTCCGGATCAATTCGTGTGTTTTTACCCCATCTTGGATCCTCCAGTCCGGCACCCAGGCATCTGCCTGCCATCCCGAAAGTTTGCTCTCTACCAACCGGATTAGTTTTGCCTCGACAGCAAGGTCGCAATCTTGCGGTTCGCGAAAGACCGTCTTCCCGTCATCGTTCTGCCATCGAATGCAATAGAGGCGCTCTTGGTAAAAATCGCCAGGACGGGGAGCCATATCTGACTTTGCCCACTGCCGCAACCCGCCGTGGTTGTTCAGTAGTGCTGACAGAGCAATGCGCGGAGTAATGTTCTTCGTCTTTCCCTGTCTATGAAGAATGTTCCACAGAACATCGGGGCAGACAACGTCCTGCTGCTGTTTGGTGCCGGAAGCGGCTCCGGCAAACCCGGCTCCGCCTTTGTGCAATTTGAAGTCGAACCGCCGTTCGGACGCAACCGGGATCAATTCAACCCATGTCCCGGACTTCAGGATTTGCCATGTGCCGACTAGGGGAATGCGCCACCCGTCCCACTCGGGCACTACGATCTCCAAACAATAGAAATGCAATGTGGCGCGCCATCCTTCGCGGCTGGTTTCGAATCCGGTCTTGACGAACCACTCGTCAACTTCGTTGTAGACCCGCGCTTGTTCGGCGACCACCCGGTCATGAAAATCTCGTTCGGACGCGATTATATTGAGCGCACCCCAAGTGAGCAGACTTGCAACGGGATTTAGGTCAGACGCATAAACATCGCACCCCAACTCGGCAGCTTCGAACGGAATCGACCCCATGCCACTGAAGGCATCCCCGACTCGGAGTGGGGAACCGAAGCGGCGGATTGAAAGTTGCCGGACCAGTTCCGCCAGTGAATTTGCAGTAGTGCCGAGATAGGCGTTGATTTCCTCCCACCCTGCCGCCGTGGGTCCATCGATCTGTTCGGCTCGGCAACAAAACTCGCGCTGCTTGTGAAATGGAAGCTCCAAGAAAACATGGGTTTCCAAGGCATCGCGGCGTTCAGGGTCGCTCCCGCGAATCCAACTGCTTTCCGTGGCGAACAGATCCTTCTCATCGGGGCGTGCGAAAGGATAGCAAACGTCGGCAGGAATCGCCTTGATTTTGCGTTTCAGCATCCCTGCCGAGTCGAACGTCATGCACTTGAGGAAAATTTCGAGGTCTCGCGGCCACTTGCCCGAATCGTCTGACGCCGGGAACACCGTTCCAAGGATGATTGCCCGCGTCAGAACTACAGGCTTGGACCCCCACCATTTGCCGAGCGAGTTGAGAACCTTGCCGATTCGGGTCTCCCGCTCCAAATAGCTTTCCAGCGACAGATGTCCGATCGGAAACTGAACTTCAATGAATGATTTCGGTGCCATGGAATTAAAAAAGGGATAGCTGGCCTACGCTGCCGCCGCCTTCGGCATCCTCCCTTTTCTTCGAGGGCTTTCTCCTCCGCGGAGCACTTTTTCCGGCGGCGGCGTCCGAAGGGGAGTGAGGGACTGGGGACGCGGGCTGTTCTTCACGTTGCGCCCCGGCATTTTCGGTTGGCTCGTTGGCAACTGTTTCCGCGAGAGGGGCTTGGGTGCCTGCTTCGCCGGACGCTGTTTCGAGGAGTAACGAACGGAAAGCTTCGGCGATGGGCTTTTTTTTTGAGATGCTGCCGCCTCTGCAAGCTCAAGAATGCGCGGGGCCGTCCGAGTGTCCGCCGGGTCGCTCAGCGCAAAAAACAACGCACGGCGCCACCCTTGGCCCTGACGTTGCGTGATGCCGGAAGCGCGAGCGTAGAGCCACCAGCGTTCCTCCCGTGCAAGCTGGCGCCAGCCTGCCATGAGGGAATCAACGCAATTTCCTTCGGCATCTTCAGCCAGCGCCCAGAGGAGGACAGCCAACTCGCGCCCAATCAACGGGCTGAGAGACATCTCCCCGGCGTGAAACAGGAGATTGCCCGAGTCTTTCTCGCGCTCTCCCATGCCAAATTCGAGTTCCCTCGCGGCTTGGGCGGAAATCTGGCGCCACAATCCAGCGGGAATTACAGCGAGTTCGTGACGCTGATAGCCGCGGTCGGCACGGGCGACCAAGGTCAAGGTGCAGAAAGCGCCAGCACCACTGCCAACGTGAAGGAGGAAGTGGTCGCCGACGGGATCGACTAAGCCAAAGCTTGGAGGGGACATGGGATCGGGAGCTATTGCCGGACAACGCCCGGTTCGAGTTTCACGGATTGGTTTATTTGCCATTTGATGAGGTCACTCCCTTTGGCGAAATGGACCTCTTGCAGCGAGACGGCCCACTCACCATCGGCGAGTTCTCCATCAAGATACTCTAACGCGGCGATTACGCGTTGAGGATCGAGTTGGGTCTTCAAATCCCAGGACATGGCAACCCAGGTGTCAGTCTCCGGCTTCGCAATGCGAATTCGGGAAACGACCAACCGCGCATCGGCTGGCAAATTGCTAAGAAACGTGTGGGAGTCCTTACGGGTGGTTAGCTTCAACGAACGCCCGTCGAGGATGGCCAGCCTGTCCGGGTCAATGCCGGGTTTGCCACCGTCGCCATCCCCGCCATCGTCTCCGTCTTTGGCGATGGATACGGAAAGTTCCCGGCTGATGGCCGCCTTGGATGCGTAAAGCTTCACTTTACAGCCCGCGGGAGCGACGATTCCGGGGGCCGCATAAGATTTTCCGTTGTTGGCGGGGTCGGACCCGTCGATGGTGAACTTGAGCGCCGCATCGGGTGGAACCACCTTGACCTTGAGAGTGCAAGTTCCCGGTTGAACGCCCGGCAAGATGTCGTAGTGAATTTCGATTGAATTCTCGATGCGCCAGGGCCGCCCTTCCTTATTCTTCCCCTTCGAGTCTTTGGCCCGGAACACCAGGCTCATGCCATCGGACTCGAAAGCGGAATCCGGGCTGATTTTGACCTCGGGCGCGCCATCGACCTCTACATAAAGCTCGTCGGCATGGGTGAGCTTGACATCCGTCGTCGTAATCCGTCCCGTCTTGCCATCGCGAACGTAATCGCCGCTGACCCCGGTGATTTCTTCAAAAGGCGGTTTCAAAAGTTGGCCGGCCTCTTGGCGCCACTGGCCCGCAGTGACCAGCACCTCCTTCATCCTATCCATGGTTCCTGGTTCAGTCCAAATCATGTGGCCACGGGACGCAGCGGCATCGAGAATCTGCTCCCAAGTGGCGCGACCAGTTGGTGGAAAGAGGAACGTCTCAACCCGGTTCCGCAGAGATTGAAACGCCTTCAGCTTATCCTGCCCCGCCTTGGGATCGAAGGTCTGGTATTTGGACATGGCCCGGAGAGTGGCTTCGATCACGAATTCCCCCTTGGCTGCGTCTTTATTCTGATACTTGATGACGTGGCCAGTGGCCTCGTCCTCATAGCTGTCAAGAAGGGGCGTTTCCGCCAGTCCTGTCTCGCCCGTCTCCTGGTCGATAAGCGGATAAACGAGCTTTGCGTAAACCGACCGGATCGCGAGGAACAACTCGCTTTCGAACTCGATGAGACGCGTATTGGCGAGGCTAAATTGGGCATCTTCTGGCGTCTTGTCTTTGAGCACCTTTCTGATGGCCCACAATCGCTCAGCATGCTTACGAATGCGGAATACTCCAGAGGGGTCCACCGAAACGAGGAACGCAACGCGGTTCTTAAATTTCTCCCCGTCGAAGAAGGGGCGAATGTCGGTTTCCGGTTGGCAGACGACCAAGGTGACCTTCTCGCGTTCCAGATGAACTTTCGCCAAGTCGGAGAGAATTTCGGCCTTTTGGAAGCATCGCCGCTGGCGCGGTTCGAACATTTCCCGCAGCTTGCTTCCGATTTCGTCATCGCGGTCGGAGGGCTCGCATATCTTCACGTAGGTGTTGATTTGCGCATTCAGGTTCTGAACCCGGTTGAAATAATACCGACCGTTCCGCGTCTGCTCAATGTACCAGCAGTCGCGTCCCAGTTCTTCCAGCATGGGACCAAGGTCGGACAAATTCAGTCCAGGCGCCGCCATGTATTCGGCCAATTCCTCCTTCAAGAGGCCGCGAGCATGCATTTCGGAGAGGGATGCCGCGTAAATCCACTTTGAGGCAACCGTGGCGAGTCCATTGGTCGTACGGTCGAGAGCTTCGGCGAATGACGTTCCAGAATTGGCGATGTCGGTTTGCAGAGCACTCTCCAGGGAGCGCTTGATCTCCCTGAAGCGGGCCGAAACATGGGCGTCGTTCAGGTCGGCGCTGGCGAGCGAGAGCAGGTGATGCTTCTTCAACTCCACCTCCCCACCGGCCCAGAGTCCGCGGATGATAGCCGCCATCAGGCGGATGACATCGCGCGTCTTTTGAAAACCGGGGTTGTCGTTGAACGCATCGACCAAGTGCTTCGTCGAGAAGTGGAACGGATACGAGACGGTAAGCTCCTCCTTGATGGTCGCCAGGGAGCGGTTGAGCAAGCCCCCCTGCTTTGCGATCTCAAGCTGCTGAACATAAGCCGAAACGACCTCCTTCTTTTCTTGTTCGGAGACGCCGATGTCTGAAAAGAGGCGTTTCCGCAAGATGGCATAGAGTTCATCCTTGCTGTTGTCCACGGGGGCGATCGTGACCGCTCCCTTGCTCATTTCGTTGTCGGCGCTCTGGATCGTGCCTCCCAGGGAGACGTTGGTCCGCATGATCTGAGCGAGACTCTCTTGCCCCTGATCCCAATCCTTCTGGAGATCGGAAACCACGAGGGCCACCCGCGAGCATTCTTTGAAATCGCGAACAGCGCCAAAAAGGTTCGTGAGTGCTATGGAAGTCAGGTTTGCGAACCGCGCGCCATCCTCCGGGCGTCCGATACTCGCGGCGTGAACCAGGTAGAATGCCAATTCGTCGAGAAGAATGATCACGCTGCGCCCTTTGAGGGCGTCTGCCCACTGTTGCTCGGAGGGTGCGCGGTCCTCCCGGAAGGCGGCACCGAGTTGGGCGCCAATTTCACACCACACGGTTTTGTCCGTGGCGCGTCCCGTGAACGCCACAACCGCGTCGAGCGAGACGATCTTCGGCTTCTTCTTGAAGGGAACCTCAGAAACCAGTCCGGGCATCCGGGCCAGAATGCCGGTGACGAGCATCGACTGCGTCTTGCCCCCGCCCATTGCCTCCGACAGCTTGAAAATGCCTCGGGACGGCCCGCCAGCGGTCCGATCAAAAACCTGCATGGCGAGTTCCTCCATGCCGGAGGTCAGAACGTTCGATTCAAGGAACTCTTTCGCCTCCGCCTCGGAAAAGGCGGATAGACGCGTCAAATTGACCACGAAGTCTTCGGAACCGGTCAAGACGCTTTGGCGGGGTGTGAGGGCAAACAGTGTTTTCATGAAATGGCGGGCTGGTGTTCAAAACGATCGATCAGAAACGATAGTATGGGCATATGGGCACCCGCAAAAGGCGGTTTTTCACAAAATCGAGCGATTTTATCCACCAACGCCCGCTGGCGAGCGGTGACGAACCGGTGGGGCGAGCGACCATCTCCCGTTGAAAAAGGGTCACCAGGCGGCGGCGTAGGCGGCGGTTCCGTTAAAAATGGCTTGTAGTGGAGTATACCCCGCCGCAATCTGGGGTATGGCTCTCTACAAGAAGGCAGAATATTTGGCCCAAAGCACGTCCGATGCTTTTGACGCGCTGCACAGCCCGGGAACACAAACTCCCCATTCTGGAATTTACCGGTGTGAGGGATGCGGACACGAAATCGTTTCCGAAGGAGGCAAGACGTTTCCTCCGCAAAACCATCATCAGCATACCGTCGCACAGGGCACAATCCGATGGCGCATGACCGTCTATCCTGTTTCCAAGTAATGCATGATCTTGTGGAATGAATGGGGTCTTGACCAAGTTGACACGGTCGGGCATCCAACCACAACACCGCTGAGCGCGTTCCGCAGAAGGACGGGGCTACCACGGAGCCACCCTGACGAACGGATTGACCGCCGATGGAAAGGAGCGGACCTATTGCGCGATCATTAGCCGTGAGTATCTTCTTCACCAGTGGCAAAGAAACAAAAACCAGCGCGTAATCACCATTACGTTCCGAAGTGCTTGCTCCGCCGGTTCGAGAATGCCGACGGGAAGTTATGGGTTTATGATTTGAAGAAAGGCGAAATACACCCGTGCCGTCCCAAAGCGGTCGGCTTTTCAAAGGATCTTTACCGTGTAACAGGAAAGCACGGACACCCCGATTACGACGGCTTGGAGAAGTGTATCGCTGCAAACATTGACGGGCCTGGGGACAATGCGATCAGCACGATTCTCCAAGGTGGGAGGCGAAACGAGGAGTGGATTGTGTTCCTGCGATTTGTGGCCGCGCAGATGGCAAGGACGCCCGGCTTTTTCGAGCGGATCAGCGATATGTCGCGACCGTTATTCGGAGAGTCGTTGAAACGCCTAGCGAAACATCATCCCCTGTTTCGTGAGCGCGTCCTCGCAAGAGGGGTGGCAAAAGGCCAATCGTCAGCAGAGATTGAGGCGGTGCTCGATTCAATTGCGAGAGGCGAGTGGAGCGCCAAGCCTTCAAATGAGGCCACTTTGAAAATGGCGCTGAAGCAGATTGAAACTTTCCAGAACGAGCTTCAGCGCATGAAATGGCAAATTCTGCAGCCCGAAGCGTCCGGTTCCGATTTTATTCTCGGCGACCAACCAGTCCTGGTGATCGTGCCCGCTGGCGAGCGCGTAACGTTGAAACATCCCAAAGTCAACGTCGTGCTCCCGCTGAATACTCGGAATATTGCGGTCGGCAGGTGGATTGACGGCATTCCTCTCATAGAGGTCAATCGAGAGACAATGCGCCGCGCCCAGCGGTATATGTTTTCCTCCATTCACTCGGATGAGATGTTGGCGGAAGCACGGACGCTCTTCGGAACCGGTCCGAAAGTTAGGACCATCCAAATTAAGGATGGCGAAAGACTCACGACGATAATCGAGTATCGCTAGCGCGCCAATAAGGAGGAACTCTCGATCCCTGTTCGATTTGGAGCCGATCTTTAAAAAGCCGGTAGCGAATGATCTGAGCAGGCGGGCAACATCCTCGCTCTGACGCCGTTCATCAGCCGATCGAGTTTGTTCACCAACGGCAGCGGCTCGCTGTGCCGCATTGTCAATTCTGCCGTCGACTTCCATTGGGAAACAACCATCAGGTGGCGCAGCCGCCGGGGAAAGCGGGTCCGTTCACTGGTAGCTTGATCACTCCGTTGGTAACGGGTCCTATCACCACCGTAATTTGACCCGAGGCCCACCGATTGCCCGCGCATGTTGGGAGACGCGGCCAGCGAGTGGGTGAAGTCTCCCCGACATCCACATCTCGGGGCGTGCGGTTCGCAACCCGCACAAAACCTAGGTGCGGCCAATAATCTGCGACAAAGAGCACCGAGCGCGAAAGTCGGTCATGAACCGGGAACCATGGAAAGATAAGGGGTTGGCGGGTAGTGTCTCAGGTATGTGACCAGGAATGTCTCAAATTAGGTGACCAGAAGTGTCTCAACAATTATGGGCAGCGACAGGCGATGCCTGAATGGCGAAGATCATGTGAGCCGAAGCCCTGACTGTCGCAGTCCACAATTGTTGAGACACTCCTGGCCCGACAATCTCGGAAAGTTGGTCAGCTAATTTGAGACACCCTTGGATTTATGCGGATTTGCGGGCATGTACTCAACGGTAGTGTCTCGGATTATGTGACCAGCCCGAAAACGCTGAGAGCGCTCCAGAGAAGGGACGCAGGGGCCACCGGAGAAAGAGGGTCCATTTACTGGTAAGCTTGATCACCCCCCCGTCGATAGGGGTCCGATCACCCGCGTGATTTGGCCCAAGGACCACCGATTGGCCTCGCCTATTGGGAGACGCGGCCAGCGAGTGAACAGCCAATGCGGGAATGGACTTGCGCGATTTAAGCCATGACTGGTTGATCGGCGTCCGAGTCAAGATGGCATTCTTTACAGCGGAGGATCGTCACGGGCGACTTCACGTGCCGGATAGATGCGGGCGCGCCGCAAAAGCGGTTCGGTGAGTAGTTGTTTCCCAGGTTGCTACGCCGCCACATGGGGAGGGGTTGCCGACAGGCTCGCGGCTCAATCGGCGACTTGTTTTCGTCGAAAAATTAGATCGTTAACCGATCAAAGAATCCGAGGGAAGTCGCCTGAGGGTCCACCCTTGGGAGGCGGCGTGGTGGAGCGAAGGGAATCCAGTCGCGGCGGATTGGGCGGCTTCTTTGCCATTTCCTGGGCGGCAGGTAAGGGTTCCTTTGGGACCTTATGCTCAATCCAATGCCATACCGACTTTGCCACCGGATGCTCGCGGAGCGGTTCCGCGGCGGTACGCAATCGGCGGATGACGCAGGGGTCTTCCAGCAAATCCGGCGCGTATTCCTTCGTTTCGTTCGCGAGCAACTTCCATGCTTTGATGCGTTCCTTGTCCAGCGATGGGGCCTCAAGCCACTGACAAAGCAGGAGCTTGGTCGCCTGCGCGAGCGTCGATGCGTGAAGGACGTCTTGCGGGCGATTCTTCGTGGGATCCGCTAGAAGCACCCTTTTCTCCCTCAGCAAGAGGGCAGGCGAAATGGCGAAAAAGTCGAGACCGGACGAGTCCACGCGTGCAGGGATGGCGGTGGACTTCGC
>Ga0316232_1000898_pt1 | contig 40334 bp, 16 predicted proteins | sample TBHtaG_FD_206006 | JGI IMG/M metagenome (GOLD analysis project Ga0316232, IMG submission 206006) | Freshwater microbial communities from Trout Bog Lake, Wisconsin, USA - TBH18025_13 | ecosystem: Environmental > Aquatic > Freshwater > Lake > Hypolimnion/Profundal zone | place: USA: Wisconsin... | reverse complement strand
CACCGCCGCCAAAAAGCCATTCGACGCCGTCGAGACGATCGAACATAAGATCTCCGGACTGGTGGCCACCGGTGCGTTCGTGCCGATCATGGTAGGCATTATTCACGAGGCCAACTCTACCGGTGGCCAGCCGACGCTGTCCTTGAGTTCGCTCGGCTTCGCCGCGGTCACCATGCCCAACTGGCTCTACGACACGCTGGTGACGCCCGTGGCCATGTTCGTGTTTTTCATCGTCTTCCTCGCTTCCAATTCCATCAACATCCTCGTGCTGTTGAGTCCGTTTACGACCGTGGACCTGGCGCTGAAGTCCTTCCGCACGACGGTTCTGGCCAGTGTGGCCGGCTCCGCCGCCCTCGGTTCCTGGAGTGGCCATCCGTGGATCGGTGCGTTGTGGTCGCTGGTCATCATCGTATTCTCCTATCTCATTGCGGGCTGGTCGTTCCGGCTGTCGCATTTTGGCTTGGTGTTCATCTGGCAATTTTTCACCGGCGGCAGGTACCGTTTCAAGCCGGACCCCAGGGAAAACCGGATGTTCCTCGGCCGCAAAAACCAGCGGGTGCCCACGCGCACCTTTGGCCAGCTCCAGCGCAACGAACAGGGCGAGCTCATATTCAAGTACCGTCCCTGGCTGGTCTTGCCGCAACGCACGCTCGTGCTGCCGGCCGGCAATTACGAAGCCGGGCGCGGCCTCTTCTACTCGGAAATCATGCGCGTCGAGGGTGATTCCGCCCGGACCGTTTTCCTCCTGCCGCCGCATTATCGCGGCCACGAGGAGGAAATCGCCCGGATTTACCAACTCGCGGGCACGCGCGAGGTTGGCCTGCGCGCCGCGTGGACGTGGTTCAAGGGCCTGTTCGGCGGGCAGCAAGTGGCGGCGGGTGAGACTTGAGTGCTGTGACCGGGGACCGGTCGCGGTCCGTAGCTGCCGAACCGCGCGCCGTCCCGGCGCGCAGCGGCAGGAATCACAAGCGACGCCCAACGAACCTCTGAAGCTCCGGCGTGAATCCAAAGCGCTGCGACCGGGGACCGGTCGCGGTCCGAACACTGCGGACCGCGCGACGTCCCGGCGCGCAGCACGTACGGAAACACACGACGTGCGGCGAACCTCTGGAGCTCTGGCGTGAATCCAAAGCGCTGCGACCGGGGACCGGTCGCGGTCCGTAGCTGCCGAACCGCGCGCCGTGATCCTACGGCTTGAGGCGCTCGCATCGTTTGAAACGATTTTGCGGGTGTTTTTTTCAATTCACGCCCGCGCACCGTCTGGGTATATAGTGGACGCAGATATTGAACCCATCTGATTATGGAACAAATCATTATTCCGAGCATTCTGCTCATTCTCGGGGTGCCAATCGCGGTGGGCATCTGGTTGATCGCGCGCGCCATCAGCGCCCGGAACCGCATCGAGGAACTGAGCCGCCGCGTGGATGAGCTGCACCTGGAGTTGGCAAAACTAAAACAATTACCGACCTCCGCAGCCAGGACCGCCGGGGAAGAAACTGCCAGCTTCACGCCAGCCACCCTGCCGCCGCGACGCGAGGAAGAAGCCACCATCCTGCCGCCGGTAATGTCTGCGGAGGAAGACCCGGCCGTTTCGATTTTTCCGGCCGAGATTCCACCGGTGTCACCAGCGCAGCCGGCAATGCTGCCGCCAATCCCCAAGCCGGTCGTTCCCGAGTTATTAACCAGCCCAATGGTGAGTCAGGCAGCCGCCAAACCGGAGCCGCCGGCGCCGGAACCACCTGCCATTTTGCCGCCACCCATTGTTCCGCCGCCGTTTATTTCGAAGTCCATGGCACAGGCCGGGCCAGCGGTGTCGCCCCCATTCCAACAAGCCGGGCCGGAGACCGGCGCTCCAGTGGCACAGGCCGGGCCGGCAGTGCAGGAGAAATCCTCGTTCGAAATGCGAATCGGCACTTTCTGGCTGGTCCGCGTTGGCATCGTCATTGTGCTCACCGGGCTGGCACTGGCTGCAAATCTCGCCTATCACAACATTGTTCCCAAGCTCGGCCCGGCCGGGAAAATTTCCCTGCTCTATCTCGCCAGCGGATTGTTGCTTGGGGCGGGCGCTTGGTGGCAACGGCGCAACGTCAAGGAGTCGCTCAAAAACTATGCCCAAGTGCTGTTTGCCGGCGGACTCGCAGCGGTCTATTTCACCACCTATGCCGCCCATCACTTCCCCCCGCTGGAGGTCATCCGCAGTGCGCTGGTTGATGGCATCCTTCTGTTTGGCTGGGCCAGCGTCATCGCCTGGATTGCCGACCGCCGCAAATCCCAGGTGATGGCCTTATTCGCCGTCGGCTTGGCGTTTTTCACCTCGGTGATCACCCGCGTAGGCGAATTTACGCTTTACTCCAACCTCATTCTCACCGTTGCCGCCGGGTTTTTTCTGGTGCGCAATCGCTGGGCCGGTCTTTCCTTCGCGAGCTTGATCACGAGCTACGCCGGCTATGCATTTTGGCGGTTTTTACATGACGATGGTGGCTGGCACTGGGCGACGCCGGACGAGCACCTCTCGCTCGGGGCCGGTTTCCTGGCCTGCTACTGGGTGGTGTTCACGGCGGCCACCTTCTTGTCCAAAAGCGAAAAGCTTTCCGGCCCCAGCCGCGCCGTCTTTCTCACGCTGAATAATGGGGCTTACTTCGCGCTCTTTTTGCTGACCATGCTCCAAGTTCACACGGGCGGTTTCTGGAAGTTTTCGCTGCTCTACGGCTCCGTGCTGCTGGCACTGGCGGCGCTGGCGCGGCAATTCCTGCCGTCGGAACCGCTCACCAAGAATTCCTATCTCACGCAGGGCCTCGTGCTGGTCACACTCGGCTTCATTTGCAAGTTTGCCGGCCTGCATCTGGCCCTGGTGCTGGGCGCGGAAAGCATTGTGCTCTACGCGCTGGCCACGCAGCGGCAAAGCCTGGTGCTGAAGTTCTTCGCCTACGCCGCCGCGCTGCTGGCGACCGGCTGGTGTGCCGCCAGCCTGCGGGAATTCGAAACGCAGGGCCTCTGGACCAGTGCGGGACTCGGAGCCATGCTGGCGTTCAATGCCGTTTGGGCGCACAGGCATGAATCCAAGGTGTTCCCCGAACCCGCCCGTCTGGAAAGCTCAACGTTTACCCTGCTCGCTTTTGCCAGCTGGACGGCGGCCGCATGGTTCAACACGCCCGAGCCACATGTGCTGGTGGCGCTGGTGCTCGGGGTGGAAAGCCTGGTGTTTTACCAGTTGGTTGGCGGACCTGGTATCGCCGTGCCAAAAATCGCGGCTTATGCCAGTGCGGCATTTGCCGTCGCCTGGTGCCTGGCAACTTTCCAGCGCTTTGATCCCACGGGGCTTGGGATTGGAATTGCCGTGGGCGCGATCATGATCTGCAACACCTTGCGGGCCAGCCGCGAATCCAAGGACAGCCTGCAACCGTTGCGAGGTGAACCGACCGCGTTCACCCTGCTCGCCTTCGCCGCCTGGCTCGGCGCGACCTGGTACAACTGCACCGACGCGCATCTGCCCCTCGCCTTGGCCGCCGAAGCCATCGCACTCACGTTTTCGATTTACCTGCTGCGCATCCGGGAAATCACCCTGCTCGGTCAATTCTTCCTGGTCTTCGCCCAACTCACCTGGTTGTTCCATTACTTGGAGGTGACGCCGCCGTGGTGGCATCCGCTGCTGATCATCGCCGTCACCATCGGCTTGAGCCACTGGTGGCAGCATCAGAAAACCATAGCGATTAGCAGAAACATCTTTGTTTGTTACTCGACAGTCTTTGCGCTGGCGGCGGTGGCGGTGGTCCTGGTCTGGTTGCATCCGCTGCTTTCCCCACCGTCGTGGTTGGCCATCACCAGCCTGCTGGCACTGGCCGTGACCGCGTACGGCCTGCTCACCCGGGCTTGGGCCGTGGCGATTTGCGGACAAATTCTCCTCGGCGTCAGCGCGTGGGAATTTCTGACCCAACTTATCCACGAACAGCCGGACTGGTATTTCCCGCTCGCGCCGCTGGCGGTGCTGGCGGCGCTGTCCTTCGCCACCACGGCTTGGTTTGCACGCGAACCGCAGGTCAATCCCCAAGTGCGCGAACCATTGCTGCAAGTGGCGCTGATCTATCGCTGGCTGGCGCTGGCGATGTCGCTGTTGTGGATTTGGGATTATGTGCCCGAACGCCAGCGGGTCTGGACGTACATGCTGGCAGCGGCGGCAGTGTTTGCCCTGGGACTCTGGCGGAACGCACACGAAGCGCTCGTGGCCGCAGCCGTTTATGCGGCCACCTCGCTCACGCTACTGTGGCTGCGCGAGAACCTGGCCATGGACATATATGGGCCGAATTTGCTGTCGCTGCTTGCGCTGTTCATCATGCAACAAATGCTGCGCCGCCGGGCCGGCCAATTGCCGCTCGACCAAAGCATCCATGGCGCGCTGGTCATTCTGGCCGGCCTGAGCCTGTGGCGTTTTCTCTCCTGCTGGACCGCGCAGTTCAACAGCGGTATATCCGTGACCATGACTTGGGCGGGATTTGCGGTGGCCATGTTCACTGCCGGCATCCTATTACACGAACGCTTTTTGCGCTGGTTCGGCCTGGGCGTGCTGGCGGCATCCGTCGGACGCGTCGTGCTGGTGGATGTCTGGAACGAGACGACCATCTACCGCGTGGTGACGTTCATGGCGCTGGGCGTGGCGCTCCTGGTGGTGGGGTTCATCTACAACAAGTACCAGGAGAAGATCCGGGAGTGGCTGTGATCTTCCCTACTCCCGGAAATTCACAAACTGCACCGCCACGGGCAGCTCCTTGGCGCGCACGGCAGCGATGACCGTCTGCAATTCATCGCGGCTCTTGCTGTTCACGCGCACTTCGTCGCCCTGAATCTGGGTGGTCACCTTGAACTTGCCGTCGCGGATGAAGCCGGTGATCTGCTTGGCCACCGCGCTCTCGATGCCCTGCTTGATCTTGATCACCTGCCGCGCGTGGCCCAGTGGCGAAACGTCCGGCTCGCATTGCTCCACGCTCTTGAGGCTGATGCCGCGCTTGGCGAGCTTGCCAATGACCATTTCGTTGAGCGTGCGCACCTTGAACGCGTCCTCGGCGGAAAGTTTGATCTCGGCCCCTTCCAGGACGATCTCGGCCTTGCTGCCCTTGAAGTCGAAGCGGTTGGCGAGTTCCTTTTTGGCCTGGTTGACGGCGTTTTCGATTTCCATCGAGTTCACCTGCGAAACAATGTCGAATGAAGGCATAATTGATTTATGATTTACGATTTGCAATTTACGATTTCCGATTTTGGCCCCCGGCGCAATGCTTAAATTGCCCCATCGTTCGCCTGGCGCGGAAACTGGGGTGGGGACGGCGCGTTACCGCGTTTTCAGCTTTCGCCAGCTAATCGCGAGACGCGCCATCCCCGGCCTGGTTCTCGAATCCGCCCAATGCCCGACCCGGTTCATTCATCCAGCCCGCCAATGAGACGGCGGCCAGAGTTCGCTCCGGCAGTCCGGGATCGCCAGGTCGTTGGGGCGGACGCGTTCAGGAGCGCGGGCGGCTCGCCCGCGAGTCGGCTTTGCCTTCCCGCGGGACAACGTCAGGTAAAATGCCTGGGCTTAGGCTGTCATCTCTCTGTCCCTGTCTCTGGTAAAACTCCACAACTCCCCAAGCCACAAACAGGGAAACAACCAGGCCCAACAACCAAAGACCGAACCAAAGGCCTGGCGACTGCCATACAATAGCCCAAAACTCTGCGGTAAAAAAATCTGCGGTAAAAACTCTTGTGCCGTAAAAAACGAGCAACCCAGAAAACATGGTTAATACCGTAACGGCCAATGCCGTCGGGAAAATCAGCGCACGTGAAATCCGCCGCCGGCGTCTCGCCTGGTGGCGGCAAAGCAAAACAGTAAAAAAAGTGCCCAGAACCATAAAGGCGCTGCAAAAAATCAGAACGCACACCGTATCCTCGGCAACTCCTTTCTTGGGAGGCAAGAGAGCAGCGACTGCCATAATCAAAAGGAAGCAGCCAACAATCAGATTCAGTGGCCAGGATTTTTTCATCGACTCGTGAGGGGGATTGGTTAGGCCGTTGGTTCATTTTCCGAGCGTGGTTCGTGATGTTCCACCTTAATGGTCAGATTTCGTTTGATGCCGGCTACCGCAGGCAGGACATGATTCAAAACCTGCTCTGCCGTCATTCGGAACTTACGCCCACGTGCGCTGACTTTTAGCCAACCCGTCTTGTCCCGATAATATCGCTCCATAAAATTTTGAGTGCCAATCAAGATGACATAGCTGTCGTTGGTGAGTTTCATAACCGGGTCGGCCTATTTGTCATTGAAAAGTTGATTCCGTGAGCGTGGGCGCATAGCAGCAGGACTTCGCGAAGTTCGAGTGTGGTCAACCCTCCGGAAAACGGGCCGAAGCTTTTCAAGTGGACGGCGCCTTCGCTCCGGCCTCGCAGCAACCGAAGCAACTCGGTGAAGCCTTCCGGAGACTGCTGGGCGTTCTGAATGATGACCCGCCGCTGTTCGAGGCGGTGCGGAGCGGTGCAGCCGTTAGCCAGCCAGCGGGCGATATTCTCCAGCGGGATGCGGAGCAACGCCTCGCGCGCGGCGGGCTCGGCCCGCTCCAGCTGGTCCGCCACCAAATCATGTAAAGCATTCATCCGGGCAATTTACTTGGCATTTTCGCGCTGCCCCAGTTCAGTGCGGATCATGCATAAATATTTCGATGGAGCGATGCTACGCCGGCTTTCCACCTCCCCGCAACTGAAATATTGTCCCTTCATGCTCGTGGGCAAAACAATCCCATATCAATACTTTCCCACCTCATGTTCGCGCTTGCCAAGTGGCGGCGCGTCCTACATTTTCGCGGCATGGAATCACACGAATTGCTCCGCGAAATCTTTGACAAGAAGACGCCGAAGGAAGTTTCCGCCGACCTCGAACTTTCCACCTCCATGGTGTACAAGTGGGCCCAGCCGAGCAATGGGGTGGGCAGCGGGATTGAAAATCCGCTCGACCGGGTCGAGGCGCTCTTTGCCAGCACAGGCGATCACCGGCTCATCCAATGGCTCTGCCAGCGCGCCGGCGGCTTCTTCATCCTTAATCCCAAGAACACGCCGCATCCGCATTTTCTGATTCCGGCGACCAACCAAATTGTCCAGGATTTTGCGGACCTCTTGCAAGTGGTCGCCACGGCGGCGGCCGACAATCAAATCACCGCTGCCGAATCCGAGCAAATCCGGGCCCGCTGGGAGGAATTAAAATCCGTGACCGAAGGATTCGTGGAGTGCTGCGAGGAGGGGAATTTTAGAGCGATGAAGCAAGACGCGGCCAAACGCGAGGCCGGGAAGTAGAAATCCCCAACCAGCCAAGACCGTTCAGATTAACCACAGATGGACACAGATAAGCAAAGACCACAGACCACGAAACCACAAGTCCCATTGTCCCTTTTCCCCCATCTGCGTCCATCTGCGTCCATCTGCGGTTGGAACTTCTGCGCCTTGGCGTGGTTGCGTTAAAAAGCTGCGGCAAATTTCACATCCACCGGCGAGCCGATTTTCAGCTCCCGGCCGGCGGGAGCGAGTTTTCCGGTTTGGGGATCACGCGAGAATTCCACGACGTTATCCGAATTTTGATTACCCGTGAACAGCCAGCGGCCAGACGGGTCCAGTCCCAGCCCGCGCGGCACCTTGCCGCCGCACGGGAGATTCTGCAGCAATGTCAACCGGCCGGTGGTCGCATCCGCCGAAAAGACGCTCACGCTGTCATGGCCGCGAATGGTGGCGTAAACCTGGCTGCCAACGGCGAGAATTTCCGCCGCCGTATAACCTGGCTGCGCACTCACACCGGACGGCAGAGCGGAAACGGTTTCGACCGGTGTCAATTCGCCGGCGGCGGCATTCCAGGCAAAAGTCGTCGCGGAACAGCCCATTTCGTTGATGACATGGACGAACCTGCCGTCCGGGCTGAAGGCCAGATGCCGCGGCCCCGAACCCGGCGGCACGGCGGACGAGGAATGCGCGGCCAGCGTTCCAGTGGCGCCATCAAGGCGGTAAATCATCACGTGGTCCGTGCCCAAGTCGCAGGCGAGCGCAAACCGCTGCGAGGGGTCAGGGTAAATACCGTGCGCGTGCGGCGCGGTCTGCCGGTTCGGGTTCACGCTCGAGCCTTGGTGCTGAATTCGACTGCCGTCCGCACCCAGACTGCCGTCGCGGTTCAGTTGCAATGACTTCACGCTCCCGCTGCCATAATTCGCGACCAGCAACAACTTGCCCAACCCATCGATGTTCACATGGCAAGGTCCACCGCCATCGGAAGATCTTTGGTTGAGCAGGGTCAGGCGCCCCGTTGTGTGGTCCAGGGCAAAAGCGCTGATCGCCCCGGCTTTTTCGCCGTGGAAACTCGGGATGCTATTGGCCGCATATAGAAATTTTTCGCCGGGGGAAATGGCCAGATAACAGGGGCTGGGCGTTTCCGCGGCCAGTTCCGGCGCGGAAAGGTGGCCCGTGGCCGCGTCCAACCGGGAAACATAAATGCCCCGGCTCAATGCATTCGTATAGGTGCCGACAAAAACAAAAAAATCCCCGGCGGGCGACGTCAAGGCGATAGCCATGACCGTGAAGGCAAGAAAAGGCTTCAGGTTGACAGGGGTTTTCATTATGGTGTAACGAGATAACTCGTGTCGGGCACCGACCGTGAACCCTTGGGAACATCCAACATCCAACATCCAAGGCCCAACATCCAGTGAAGGTTCCAACTGAAGGCCATTGGATGTTCGAGGTTGGGTCTTTTCCCCGAATCAGAGGTTCCGTTTAGTAAAATCGTCACACGACAAATTCCAGTTCCTGGCGGTGGGGAAGGAGGCCGCGCTCGAAGGCCTGGCCCAGAAAGCGGCGGATGGATTCCCTGCCCCGCTCGCCATAGTCGAGGGTCCAGTGATTGACATACATGCCGACAAATTTGTCGGCCAGGTCGCGCCCCATGTCGCGGGCGTATTGGAGCGCGTGCTGGACGGCCTCGGCGCGATGGTCAAGGCTGTACTGGATGCTGGCAGTCAAGATGTCGGAAATTTGGCGGCGCAGCTCGGGCGGGAATCGCTTGTGGATCACATTGCCGCCGAGCGGCAACGGCAATCCGCCATTTTGTGTGCCCCACCAGATGCCCAGGTCTTCGCACAACACCAAACCTTCGTTCCGGTACGTCAACTGCCCCTCATGGATGATGAGGCCAACGTCCGCCCGACCGCGGTTCACGGCGGAAAAGATCTGATCGAAGGGAACGACCACATAATCGAACTCGCGGGCGGACTTGCCCAGCCAGAGCTGGAGCGCGAGGAAGGCGCTGGTCATGGTCCCCGGAACGGCGATTTTCTGTCGCGCAATTTCTTCGCGGGAGAACTGCTTTTTGGCCACCAGCATGGGACCGTAGCCGTCGCCCATGCTGGCGCCGCTGGGCAGCAGCGCGTATTGATCGGAGACGGCGGCATAGGCGTGGATGCTGACGGCGGAAATATCCAATTCACCGCGCGTGGCGCGCTCGTTCAGCGTCTGGATATCCTGCAAGATGTGCTGGAATTTAAAGCCGTGCGTCGGAATGAGCTCCTTGGCCAGCGCGTAAAACATGAAGGCGTCATCGGGATCCGGCGAATGGCCCAGCGTCAAATTCATTGTTTGCATCCGCGGAAAATAAACAACCGCGTGAGAAATGACAAATGACGAATGCCGAATGCTGAAAAAATTCCGCCCAAAGACACAAGCCGCACGCGCCTCAAAAACCCAACCGCAGTTGATTACCACCTCCTCAATCATGCGTAATCATTCTGCAGGCAAATCCATCAAGCGCGTGCGTCGTGTCGGGCCCGGTCTTCAGTTCCAACTGCCCTCGAGAGCTGGTCCCCACCAACTATCGGCAGCCGTAGTCCCTACCTAAACTCACAACAAAACTCGCAACCGCAGTCATGGATAGCAGCCAAGATGCCAAACGGTGTGCGGCAGTTTTATTGGGAGTTTGATGATGCTTCCACAGCGAGACCCGATCTTTGCTGCGCCTTTTTAGCCAGCGAGAACAAAATGAAACAAGCTATTTGTAGTGTCAGGCATCTTTGCCTGCCGCAGAGCCGGGCTTCCCAGCCCGGCGGAAAGAACGCCGCGCAAGCGGGAGCGTTCCCATTAATTAGACGGCCCAACACAACTCACGCCTGGTCCGGGCCGCAGAGATGCCGCACTCCACGTCAGGCAAGGATGCCTGACGCCACATCGCTCACTTGCTCAACTGGTAGAACTGGGGTGACGGTGCGCCAGCTGAGATGGGCAACACCACCTGCCACTGGCTGCCAACGATCTGCGGCGCCACCAACGCAGTGGTCCAATTGCCGGTGGCAAGATTAGTGGTGGTCAAGACCGAGTAGCCGGCCGAAGCCACCGGCCAGGAAATGGTCAGATTGCCCCCCAAGACAGAGGTGCTAACGGCCGGACTGGCGGCGCTCAACAACTGGGTGGGGCCGAGCACCTGGGCGGCGGCAATCTCGCTGGAGCTTAATGCGCCGTTGTAGATGCGGAATTCATCCAAGCTCACATTAAAATAGGAATCGCCGCTGTACAGCGACCGGCCGAGGTAGCTGTAAACATCGTTCACGGAAGTGAACGGAATCGTGACGGCAGAGTTGATCGCCGCCAGAACGCCGTTGGTGTACAGCGCAAGGTATCCCCCCGGCGGATCAAAGACCGCCGCAACGTGCAAATTGGCCAAGCCGCTCCAACTCCCGGATGGATTGGGCGCGGTATTTTGCTCACCGGTGTAATTGGAAGGGGTAATGGCAATGCGCCCGCTCACGGGCTGACAGAAGATGTATTGCTCGCCGCTGCTGCCGCTAATGTTTCCGAAGCCGAAGAAAAAGCAGGCACTGGGCAGCGTGCCAAAACTCGCCCAGGCATCAATGCTCACCGCCGTGTAATTGCTTAAAATTCCGGCCGGCAGTTGGACATATTGCGAGTTGGCCGCCGCCAATGCCAATTGCCCGCCGCCAAACGTGCCGCCCCGCGGCAACGTGCCGGTCCATGCGGGGCCGCCGATCGAGTCGGCGATGTTGGTGCCGGACGTTTCACCAAAACTGTAGCGATGCACCAGCACGGCCGGAAGGGTGATAACCTGAACTGCCTGCGAAACGGACAGTCCCAGACTCGCGTACGTGGCGGTAATGCTCGTCGAACCCGAGCCCACCCCGGTGACGTTGCCGTTGAGGTCCACGGTCGCGACGTTGGTATTGGCGGAAAACCAGGCCAGCGCATGATTGGAGTTGGTGGTGAGGTTGAACCAATTGCCGCCCAACTGGCCCCAAACAATGGAAGCCACCGTGGTGCCATTGGTGATGGGCGAGGCAACTTGCAGCCGCAGGTTCGTGTAGGTATTGAGACCGCTGGCATTAAGGCGCAGAATAGAAAGCGAATTGGCCGGGAGCGTGACCGTGAAATTGGTGGCCGAATTGGGGATGGAATTGGTGACGGGGAAAACATAGGTCGGTGACGCCAGCGAATTGGCATCCGCCGAACTGCCGGAGGTCAACTGGATGAGCGCCGCGTTGGGCGCAATGGCATTAACGCCGTTGATATTGAAAGTGGTGGCCAGTGGCACACTGTAAGGATTGACCGCCTTGACGATGACCTGGCCGGAGGCATGGGCGTAAGTGGATGAAACCAAGAGTCCACTGGGCAAGGTCACGTTCTCCACCAGATTCGTGGCAACCTGGGCGGTATTGGTGCCGAGGTAACACTGGGCATTCGCCCCGTTCAGCACGATGCGAATGTAATACCAGGTATTCGTGGCAATGGTCTGCGACACCTGCGTGTAGGTGGTTTTGTTGCCGCCCACCATTTGCTCGATGGCGTCCAGCGTGTCGCCCCACCCGCCGATGTTCCACCAAGTCCAGTCATTATTGTCGAGCACATTGAACATCACGAGAAAGCCCTCCGCGCCGGCGGTCTTGCGGGCCTGCAAGGAGATGGTGTAATTCGCCCAGTTCGTGTTGGCGCCATTGAGATAGGTGGAATAGCAATCGGCAATCTGGGCGGACTGCTGATAGAGCCCGTTGGTGGTGCTCCACGTGCCGTTGAAAACACTCCAGCCGTTGGTGCCTTGATTGGCGAAATCGCTTTGGTAGAGCGTCACCCCGTTGCTGGTCACCACGATATTGGTGTATTGCACCGCCGTGTTCCACGAACCGACCCCAATCGCCCCGTGCAAACTGGAATTGGCGCCATTAGTGGAGATGACAACGGTGGCCGGCAAAACGGCGTCGCCCCGATTCTGGCCAAACATTTCCTGAACATAATACGAGGGCGTGCCGAACACTTCCCGGGCGCTGTCATAGTTAATCAGGTTCGGACTCCATTGGAATTTATTGACATTGCAAAATAATGGCGCGTAGGAGGCCAATTGAACAATGTCCGAGTTGCGTTCCAGACCGGTCATGAATGCCGCCTCGCCCAGCGCACCGGCCAGGCTCCCATAGGTACCGGTGCCGGAGGTGACGGCATATTCCCCGACAAAAACTTTTGCCCCGCTGCGGCTGCGATTGTCATACAAGGTGGCATACGAAATGAAGGTGGCGGGGCTTGCATAATAATGCTCGTCCTGAATTTCCACCGGCCGGCTCGTGGGGGGCCCGCCGGACCAGTTTCCGCCCGCGGCAATCACATGCAGCGCGGGATAAGTTGACTTGATGGCGTCGTAAAAGAGCGCGTACCGCGCGTCCAAGTAGCTGCCGCCGTTTTCATTGCCAATCTCCAAATACTTCAAATTGAAGGGCGCGGGATGGCCGTTGGCCGCCCGCTGCGCGCCCCAGGTCGTATTGGTGGGGTCATTGGCATAGGAAACCAGGTCAATCGCATCCTGAACCCACGGCCCCATTTGGCTGATCGGCACGGTGTTGTTGGTGCTGCCATTGTAGCCAAGCGCCAAACCGGCATTGATATCATAGAGCGGTTCCATGCCCATGTCCTCGCAGAATTGCAAGTATTCATGCAGGCCAAAACCATCGGTGGACCAGTAGGCCCAAGAATCGTTCTGATGGCCGGGCCGCTGGGCAAGGTCGCCCACGGATTTCTTCCAGCGGACGGAATTGGTCAGGTTATTGGCTTCGATAAAATTTCCGCCGGGAAAGCGCATAAACGACGGATGCAGCGCCGAAAGCATATTCCCCAAGTCCGCCCGCAGGCCGTTGGTTCGGTAGTCAAAAGTCGCCTGCGGGAACAGGGAAACTTCATCCAGCCACACCGTCCCGGGGTTAGTGAGGCTGAGGACGATCCGCGCATTCGGATCCGCGCTGGTGGACACCAACGCCGCGCTGAATTTCTGCCAGTTGGTGGTCAACCCGCCAAACGACGCCTGCGCATACACCGTGGTACCGGCGGCATTCTGCAACTGCGCCAGCACCGGCCCGACAAGGCCGTTGGAACCGAGCGCATAAAAGTTCAAGTTATAAGTCGCGCCGGCTTGCAGCGACATGCCCCAAAAACCGGCGTTGGCCGCGCCAATGCTGCCGGTGCCGGAAGTCATGGAGAGGTTCAGCGAACAGGGTTTGTTCGTGTTGAGCGGCTGCGAAAAATCCACCGCCATCGTCCCGGTCGCCAAGCCATTGGTCACCAGGGCCCAATAATCCGGATTGGCCGAGTTCTTGAATGAACGATTGCGCACCATTTCCGCGTAAATGCCACCTTCGCCCCCAAAATTGATTTCCTCAAAAAAGATGCCAAACAAGTTGGAACTCACCACCGCGCCAGGCTGGTTGGCTTGAATGGTGACATTCGCAATGGCTTGCGCCCGCGCTCCCGAGGCGGAAAAAAGCGCCGCCGCAAAAATAAGGCCCAGTGTACGGTTAAATTTCGTATGGTTCATAATCTATCACGGATAAATCAGGCGATAAAATTCCGCCAGCTGCGTGGAGTACATCGGCAAGTTGACTTGGTTGGTGGCCGGGGAACCGGCCACGGTAGTCCAATCATTCGTATTCGAACTCAGGCCCAAGGCCAGATTATTAGTCTGAACCAACAACCGCCAGCCGATGTGATCAGCCGGCCAGGACACGATTAAATTGGTGCCGCTCACACTCCAAACGAGATTGGTGGGCGTCGTCGAGACGCCGCTGACAACCGCCAGCGTGCCGTTCACCGCCAGGGTGTTCGTCCAATATAAATTATTTGCCAAGGGCGGCAAACTTATGGCGGCGAAAGTGCCGGCGCGGGTCGTCGCGGAAAATATGGGAAAAGTGTCACCAGCCAGCAAGGCGCCGCCCAGGTTGGTCACGATCAGCGTTCCGCCACAATTCAGGGTCCCGGAGACTTTCACCACGCCGTTGGTGAGGGGCAAGTGCTGGACCTGGACCAATACGGTGCAACCGGAAGCCAGTGTCAAGTTGCTTTTGACGGTCAAGGCGCCCAACGGAGCGCCCGGCGCAAGCATCCCGCCAGAATTGACCGCGACCGCGCCGCTGACGGCACCAATGCCTCCCAAGGCGCCGCCGTTCAGCACCGTCACCGCGCCCGAGCCGGTGGCCGAGCCGTTGGAGTTGTTCACCACCAGCATGCCATTGCTGACTACGGTGCTGCCGAAATACGAGTTTGCACCGGAAAGGGTCAGGGTGCCGGTGCCGGCTTTGGTCAGCGAACCAGTGCCACTAAGAGTTCCGGCAAAGACGGTGTTGCTGGCATTGCCCACGGTGAAAACCCCGGTTGCGTTGGTAACGTCGGCCAGAATCACACTGCTCCCGCTGGGGCCGGTCAGCGACCCGATGGTTTGCGAAACCCCGGCGACATCCAACGTGGCCCCGGCAGCCACGGATACAGCCGTCGAGGTCGGCAATACCGACGGCCCGGCAGGGTTGGTGGTGTAAAGCGCTTGAATCTGCGTCTGACTCAAGGCGAAAGTGTAAACGGAGACCCCATCAATCAAGCCGCCCAAACCCAAGTCTTCATCGCCGGTGTCGGCCGAGCCCCCAATCCATAATTGAGTGCCCACACCCGTGTTCGCCGCCCAACTGGAGACGATAGTGTCCACATTGCCATCCACATACATTGCTTTGGTGCTCCCATTGCAGGTCATCACCAGGAAATGCCAGTTGCCGTCATTGACGGTCGTGCTGCCTTCCTCCCAGCCTTGGGCATAACTGACGCCGCCGGCCTTGGCGCCGTAGCCGCTGTCGGAACCTTCATTCAAATAAAAGGTCATGTTCCCGCTAGCCCAACCGCCGGAGCCTTGATACGCATATACTCCACCCGCCGTGGCTGTCTTCACCCACATGGCGATGGTCCAACTCGCCGCCCCAGTCATAGCCACGACTGGATTGGTGATGAGCACATAAGCGGCGTTGGCCGCGCCCGAGGGAATGCTCAAGGCGTTGCCGCCATTGATGCCGCCGGAAACAACGGCGGCTGTGCCGGTGAGCGTTCCATTCAGCGCCGCGCCCCCGGTGCCTTGGTTGACCACCGTGCTGCCGCTGACGTTGTCGAAGGACAGATATAACAGCGGGGTTGGAACGGGCGCGGCGGAGGAAAGCAATTTAAGGGTGCCAGCACTGATCGTTGTGCCGCCGGGGTAAGTGTCCACCCCGGCGAGCGTGAGTGCGCCGGCGCCGGCTTTCGTAAAGCCCCCGCTGGTGTTGGCGGTGGGCGCCTGCCCGGTGATGGTCGCCGGCGTGGTTGCCCCACCCCCGCTCAACGCAAAGGTCGGCGTCTGGGTGTAATTCACGCCCGGACAAGTAATCAACACATTGGTCATTTGACCACTGGTGGGGTTGCCGGTGGAAATATCAACCTGGGCGATGGCCGTCGCACCGACACCTGTGGTGTCGCCCACGCCGCGAACCACCGTGACCATGGGAGGGGCGATGTAACCGACGCCGGGCGTGAAGGAAGCAATGCCGTTGACCCCCTTGCCCGCCGGTGCAAGCAATGACTGGCTCACACCGACGGCATAGCCACTGTCGTTAATCGTCGCGCCATTGCTGTAGATGCAGGCACTGCCCACGCCCGTTAAAAATGAATTGTTGGCCGCGCTGGCCCGCAAGCTGCCGCCGTTGAAATTAACCCGTGCCGCGGTCCCGCCAAGGGAAAACCCCTGGACAATGCCGCCGTTCAGATTCAGGATGGCCGTATTGGTCAAATTGCCGGACTCATTCAGGTTGATGCCGACGGCGGCAGTATTGGACACAATGCCGCCAAGAACATTCACAACCGCCGTCTGGCCGGTCCCCCAGCAATTGGCAATGCCCCCGCCGGCGTAATTCAGGGTGCCGCTGAAAACATTCAGAACGCCGGTTTCATTGGTCACACCGCGAGCCATGACCAACCAACTGGTGTCATTGATGGTGCCGCCATTAAGCTCCAGGATTCCATTCCCGCCCGTGCCGCTGAAGCCGCTGCCCGTGTTGTTTTCGCCACCTACGGCGATGCCTGCGGCCGCCAGCGTGCCGCCGCCGGCGTCGTAATACCCAAACCCGCCCGCGATATTTCCGACGTCTAAGTTATCGCCGCCCCCGCCTTGGACGGTCACGGTCCCGCCGGTTTGAACCACCGCGCCCGCGGCACCTACGGCATTGCCGACCAACAGATTGGATTGCGTCAGCGTGCCGCTGCAGAGCAGCACGGCATTGGCGGCGGCGTTCCCGACGGTCGTGACCGCGTGATTCGGCACCGTCCCCGAGACATTGAGCATCCCCCCGGCCACGGTGGTTGGGCCGTTGTAGGTGTTGTTAGCCGAAAGGCTGGCGGTGCCATTGCCGCTCTTGGCCAGGCCCCCGGCGCCGGAAACCACGCCCGACACAACGGTGTTTGAGTTTCCCCCCACCGTTAACAAGTTACCATTGTTGGTGATATTCCTGGCGAAGGCCAGATTGCCCGCCACCGCACTGAAGGTTTGGGCCACGCCCAGCGAAATCGGCACGTTGATTGTCTGGCTGGCTGGAGAGCTATTGGTCACGCCCGAGCCGGTCAGGGTGAGAAATCTGAGCGCCGTACCGAGAGTGAAGCTGCCCGCGGTGCCATTGAAGGTGACGCCGGTGACACTGTAATTGGTTTCCAGGAACGGCGTCATGCGCGCAACGCCGTCAAACACGACTCCGTCCCCAATAAATCCCGGCGCCGCCAGGGTGCTCCAATTGGGATTGCTGCCCCAATTATTGTCGCTGACCGAGCCGCCGCTCCAAACCCGGCTGGCGGCAGCGACGGTCACCGGGAGATTGGTCACGCTGGAGATGTTTCCGCTGTCGGTCACCGTGACCAGCATGGTCTTGAGCCCAAACGTCGTGTCCGGAGTCGCGGCGATGGAGTTGGTGTAATTCCCCGCGCCGTCGGCAGCGAGCAGCAACGCGGCCGGCCCGCCCAGATTGGTGGTGTTGGCAGTGACACTGGCAATCGAATACAGTCCCTGGTTAACCGCCGCGCTGATGAAAATGGTTTGATTGCGCCCCACGCTGGCGGGGGTCGCGGCCCCGCCGGCAAAGGAAGGCGGCACCGCCACGGCATGCAGCACAATTTTGTTCCCATTGGTTACCATCACCGCGAACGCGCCGTAATTGCCAGGCTGAACATCCCAAACAGGAGCAGCGTTCACCGAGCCGGAAAGGGTTCCCGCAACGGTGACCAGCGTGTAGTCGTTTCCGGGATCGAGATTGGAGCCGAAACTGGGGGCTTTAAGATGAAACACCGTGTTGGTCAAATTCAAATTGCCGAGCACCACCAGCTTGTCATTCGTCCCCATCGCGGCCACGCCCAAGTCGAGGCAAACCGCCGCTCCGGACACCAGCGTGAGATTCTGATTGAAGGTGTTCGTTCCGTATCCACCATCCGCGCCCGCGTAGATTTTCGCGCCCGCGACGGTCGTCACGGAACCGTTAATCAACCCGCTGCCGGCAAGGGCTTGGGCGGAACCCACGGTGAAGCTCGTCGCCAAACCGGAAACGTCAAACGTCGCGCCATTGCCAATGAAGATATTTGAACTCGCCAGCGAAGCGTTGTTGGTGAGCGCCAGCCGCCCCGCATTGACCGTGGCGGCGCCCGTGCAGGTGTTGACGCCACTCAGCAAGACGGTGCCCGTGCCATTGGACAGGGTCAGGTAGCTTGCTCCGCCGCTCGTGGCATCGGTGATAGTGCCGTTGACCGTCAAGATTTTACCCGCCGCCACATTGATGAAGGCAGCCGGACTGCCAAACTTGACGTTGACCGCGCTGATCGTGGAATTGTCGGTCACCAAAAGCTGGTCGCCGGCTTGGTCAAACCGCCAGGAACCGAAGGCCGTGCTGGCGCCTAGATTCGCCAGCGCGCCACCGTTGAGGATCACGTTGGAAACGCCCACATCCCAGCCGGCGTCGCAAGTCAGGGTGCCGCCGGCGTTCACGGTAATGGGACGCCCCTGCGTGCCATCCCAGCCAAATAGACCATTCGCACCGGACTGCAAGGTGCCGCCGCTGTTGATCGTGATGGCGCTGACGTAACTGAAAGCGCGGTTGTTCGCAGCGTCGCCCGGATTGGCATAGAGCGTTCCATGATTGATGGTCACCGACCCGCTCATGGTGTTGGTTCCCGAAAGCGTCAGCGTCCCGGTACCGTTTTCGGTGAATGAGCCGGTGCCGGAAATGGGGCTGGAGATGCTCTGCGCCGCGGAACTGCTATAATCGAAGATGCCAGAATTAAGAAAATAGGGACTTCCATAATTGCCACCCGCGAGGACTCCGGAGCCAGCCACCGACAACGTGCCGGCATCAATTTGAATCGGCCCATAAAACGTGTTGTTTGGACTGGTCAACGCCAGTGTGCCCGAATTCTGCTTCCACAGAATCCCCCCAACCACTCCGCTGGGAAACGCCGGGCTGGTCACGGGGCTGCCCAGCGTCAGCGTCGTGCCGCCGGCCACATTAATGAGACCGTCGTTCATCCCAATTTGAATCCCCCGATTGGCATTGCTGATGGTCAGGTTCGCGGTCGTATAGAGCCATCCGCGATTCAGCGACAGTTGATCCGCCGTGAAGACGGCCGGATTGGCTCCCAACTGCGCTTCGGAACCAAGGCTCAAATTGCCAATGATGCCGTTGCCAATCCGAATCTTGCCGGTAAAATTGGTGTTGCTGCCCGTGATGGTCGCGGTATTGCCATACAGGGTGAGGGAACCGTTGCCGTTGAGATTGGCCGCCAGATTGACCGAACCACCGGCCCCGCGCACAACACAGTCGTTCGTGACGTAGAGATTTCCCGCCAAGGTGCAGGTCCCGGATGCCATGCTGCAGATCTCCTCGCCATCGATCATGAATTTGTTCACCGTGATCGTCGAGCTGCCGGAGGCGCCGCAGAAGAAAATGCCGCGGCTAGCGTGCAAGGCAACGCCTGCGAAAGCGTAGGACGATGTGTCGCTGGGTGTGGTCAGGTTGAAGTCGGACATTTCATACGTTTTGCCCGCGCTCGGCGCCAGGCCGTCGCTCCAGTTGCCGGCGGTGTTGAACGACCGCGTGCTGCCATTCCATAAATCGCTGGAAACCAGCGTTGCCGAGGCCGGCACATAATTTGGCCCAACTTGGTAATTGGCAAGAATCTGCCACTGATTCATCGCCACGCTGCTGATCCGCACCTCCGCGTAATCATTATTGGCGTTGGCGTCGCCGCTCCACAGCGACCGCCCCAGCCAGTTGTTCACGTCGGGAATGGCTGAGAGATGAAAATTCACATCCACGTAGGTGACGGTATAGCCATCTCGATACCACTGCCAACGACCGCCGGCGCTGCCGTAACTGCCCGCGCCATCCGTAAACGTAATCGCATAGTGATGCTGCACGCCGGCCGTGGTCGCCAAGGCGGAATCAAAAGTGAAGTTGGTGCCCGTAAGCTTGGCTTCCAATCGCTGCGAATTGAGGCTCGTGCCTTCCGCGGCGCTCAACATGATGTCGCTGTACGAACTGGTGGCGCCCGGCGCGGCGGTTCCGGGCAACCCGCTCCATTCCCCGGAAATCCCGTCCACATCGCCACCTTCAGTGGTCCGCCCAAAATCCAGGACGCGCGCCCAGCTTGGCGCGGACAGCGGCGTGGCCCAGACCTCGATCGTGAGGTTCACCTGCGAGGAAATAATCCCGTTCGGCAGGTCCAGGTAGGCGGACATCGCGTTCATATTGGTGTTGCCTGTCGTGCCGCCCGGAATCCGCAGCGCGCTGCCCGTATAGGTCGCGCCGTTGCCACGGACCACCGCCGGCGCGCCGGAAATCAAATCGTAATTTGTCGTGCCGGCCGGTGCCGCTCCCGCAGCGTTGGTGAAGCTCCAATGGAATACCGAGTTATTCAACACCGGCCCATAAACCACTCGCAGCCGGCGGTCGGTGACTCCTTGGGCATTGGCCGAGAGACAGTAAGTGTTATCGTCGCCGTTGATGGCACTGCCGCCCAGACAGGAATTTTGACCATCGCCGATCATATGCACACCATTCCACCACATATTGGGATTGCTGAAATAATACGGCGGCGCGGACCCGCCGCCGCAGTAGTTGTGCATCATGATCGTTTTGGGATTGAGCTTGCCGTCTTGATGGTTGCAACCGTAGGCATGGCCGCCAATTTCATGGGCCACCACCGCCGACCACACGGAGCCGGGATTAACCACCCCATACGTCCCGGGCTGCTGCGTGACGCCCGCGATGCTGCTCGAGTCGCTGTTCTGAACCACGTACAACACCAAGTCTGCGCCCACGGAACCGCCGTAGGAAACCACGTCCGACACATTCCCATTATTTCCCGACAACCAACCCACCATCCCTCCGGTGGTCGTCCAATTGACCGGGTCGAAATAAGATTCGTAATACCCCGCCACATGCCAGTGCGCCCCGGCCCCGGACTGATCGTAAAGCGCGTTCACCGCCACCGCCAGATTGGCAAAGCTCACCTGCGTGTTGGCCTCACCGCCCAAGCTGGTCGCGTAACTTGGCGCATAGCTAAACAGGATGTCCTGCTCCACCGCAGCCCGGCCAAGACCCTGGACCACAACCATCAGCAGCCAAACCATGACCCGCTTTAATCCATGTCGGTTCGCTTTTGTGTTCATAAAATAAGCAACGTCATTTGTTGGCCGCCGCAGTCTGGATGAAGTCGTCGCCGGATGGTTCCGCAGGCCCCGCGCCATAGGTGCGCGGATCAATCGCCTTGACGATGACCTGCGCGTCCTCCCGTGGTTCGCCCACCACATACAGATTCTCCTTCGGCGCAATGACCGAGAAGGCTTCGCGTCCATCTTGAAAAGCAAATGAAACCGTCGAGTCCAATTTCCCAACCAGATGCCCGCTGAACATGCCTTGCCGGCTGGAGCCGTTGCCTTCGCGCTGGACGATTTGCCATTGCAGTTCCTGTCCATCAAGTCCCGGCAGTGTCAACCGCTCCACAGGATGGCCGGTCAACTTGGCCGCCTCGAAAACCGCCGCCGCCGTTTGCTGCAAATAGACGAGTTGCCGCCGGAAAATGCGCGGATTTTCGTCCACCATCCGCTGATATTCCAACTCGTTGTGCGCCAATTGCCGGATGACATTGGTATCCTTGCCGTTCTCCGCAGTCCACTCACAAGCGCCATTGGTCAGCGCTGCCGGGAAAGGATGTTCCTGGAACCATGAAAACGCCGAAGCCGGCAGACGCTTTGCCGCTAGCCAGGGAGTGGTGCTGGCGGGAGCGGAAGGAGCAACGACAGCCGGGGCAGGTTTGGTGCCCGCCGCGAGCAAAAGGGGAGCGTTGGTTGAGCTGCGAGAGCGTGATTCCTGCCCCCCCTTACGCCACGCCGCGAACCAAAAACTTGCGCCTGCAACCACCAAGCCCAGCACAAACCAGCGGAAGATGACAAAATTTGAAACGGTACGTTCCGGGTTCATAGGCGGCAATTCACGGATAAACCAGCCGGAAGAACGCACCCGTTTGTGCTGGATTAACGGGCAGCCACATCTGGTTCGTGGCTGACGAATTGGCAACGGTCATCCACGCGTTGGAATTCACCAGACTATTCGTGTTCATCAACAGCCGCCAACCGGTGTGATCGGACGGCCAGTTGAATTGCAGGTTGTTGCTCTCCATCGCAAAGCCGACGGGCGCCAAGGTGCTGGAGGCCGGGCGCGCGACCACTTCGGTTGAAGCGGCGGATTCCACGCCCAGAATGTTCAAAGCCGTCACCACGTAATAATAAGCCGTGCCGTTCTGTAAGCCGACGTTGCGATACGTGGTGTTCGTGGTCAGGTTCACTATGTTCGTATAAGGTCCGCCAGCCGTGCCGCCACAATAAACATTGTAACAAGTGCCGTTGCCGGACCAGGTCAACGTAGCGGTCCGGCTGGCATAGCTGATGGCGACGCTGGGCGGCACGGCGGCCGCGATCGTGACGGCTTGATACGGTTTGACAAACCGCCACCGCGTGGCCGTACTCGGCGCGGGATCATTGATCATCCCGAAGGCAATGGCCGGCGCGGTGCCCGTGCCCTCGATGCTTTGTGACGCCGCCAGATTGTCCAAATAGTAATAGCCGCTGCTGTCCGGACCGTTGAACCACCAGTCCACCGCCGAGTTCGTCGTGCCGTAGGGAGCCAAGTCCAGCGTGCCGCCATCATTGCGCAGACGGCGTCCGTCGTTCAGGAAAATAATGTAATAATGGCCGCTTTCCGGCGCGGGCAGCAGCGCCCATTCCGTCGTGGCATTCCGGACATAAATGTCGGACGCCTGCGGAGTGCTGGCACCCGGGCTGTCAGTCAGCCGGAAACTGGTGCCCAGATTGTGAATGATATAGGGAATTCCCGCATGGATGGTCTCGTCGCCATCCCAGGTGGCATACAATTCACCGTAAGGGGCAAGGGTGGAGCCATCGGCCAGAAACAGATTGCCGCGATAGCCGGCGGTGACGCTCGTGTAGGGCGGATTGGGATTTGTGCCGCTGAACGGAAAAATGGCGTACCGCCTGAGCCAGCCAACATTCTCTGCCTGCCATAGAAATTCGGCCAGGAAATTGTAGTCGTCATCCTCGGTCCAGCCCTGATTGTTGCTCCAGTCCACCGGCGAAAATTCCGTGAGCCAAACGGGACGGCCATACGCGTTGTAGACGGATTGACAATCCGCGATCAGGGACGCGGCGCTTGGCGGCACATATTCATGCACGGCGGCGTAGTCCACGCGATAGTTGTTGGCGGCGATCATCGTGTAGAAATTATTTTCCCAGGCATCCCGGGTATTCTGGGTGCCTGGACCGACCAGCGGCACGTTTAAAGCCATAAACCCCGGCCAAGTGGCAATGGCCGCATTCGTGCTGATATTCGCCTGGCTGGGGTTGTCCGGCTCATTGTAGCAAAGCAGATATGCGGGTTGGGGACTGGACAACCAGGCCGAATCATAACCTTGAGCCGACCCCAAGGTTTGCCAATAGGTGGCATCATAGACCATGGGCACATAGTCAAAAGCGGCGGGTTCGCCGCTGACGTAATCGTCGTAATTATATGCCCAACTCGTGGTCAACTCCGTTGAATAAGGCGGACTCTGATAAGGATTGGCGGCGGTCCCCTTCTTGGGATAATGCGTCTGGTAGGAAAAGCCCCAAAGCTGCGCGGCATTCGTCCAAGCCGCCGCAAGAGCGACATTCGCCGGGTTGCCGTTGTCCGTTTGAAGCGCCAAGTCGCTGGCCGCGCTGAGGACACGATAAAGGCCGTTACCCTCCGGCACAAAATACCATTGCTGCGACGCAGCGGCGGAATAGTTCACCGTGGTCACACCAGTGCCGACATTGGTGCCGCCGTTGGCCGTGCCAAGGCACAACCAGCTTGAATGCTGGCGGAGGCGGAAGGTGCTGTTCTGATAATTATATAGCAGCTCGAATTGCTGGTCCGTAGCGCCGTTGGTGTAGGTTTCCTGGCTGGCGCCGCTGGCGTTGACGGTGAGCGACCGGCCGTTCAGTGCGTTGGTGATCGTCCAGAAACCGTCGTTGAACGTATCAAACACGAACAAGTTGGTCGGGAAACAGATGGTCAACAGGCTGCTGTTCGTAAAGCCGCCGAAACTCGCGCTGATGCCAACGGTACCGGGGGCTATGGCCGTGATCACCCCGCCCGCGCTGACGGTGGCGAGGTTTGTGTTGGCCGAGACGACCACCGGCTGGCCATAGCCGAATAGATTGACGTTCTGCACGTTTCCAAACTTGCCGGTCACCGCCGGCAATTGCACACTGTTCACCGTCATGTTGGTGACGCCCACGGCCACCGAGATCAACGCGCCGGAGGCGGGGACCAAGCGGGTCGGCCCGGCGGCGGCGTCAATGGCAATACGGCCATTTGTGAGCGCTTCGTTGTAAACCCGAAATTCATTGATGGCGCCTTTCAAATAGGGATCGGTGGTATATAACGACCGGCCGAGGTAACTTAGCTTGTTGCTCACCGAAGCGAGCGAGGTGGTGACATTCCCATTGCCCGCCACAAGCACGCCGTTGAGATACAAGCCGATGAAATTAGCGGGCGGATTAAAGACCGCTGCGAGCATGACGTTCGTCTGGTTGTCGAGCGTGGTGCCGATCACCGCTCCCTGTTCGGCCATATAGCCAGGATCGGCCCCGGAAATGATGGCGCGGGTGCCGCTGCCATGCGGCGTGCAGAAAATGTAATCCTCCCCCGAACCGCTGGTATCGGTATTGCCGAAGCTGAAAATGTAAGAGTTGTTGGTGATCGTCCCGAAGGTCACCCAAGCCTCCAAGGTCACGGCCGTGAGGTTGCTAATCAAGCCAGGCGGCAGCAGAATATAACCGGACATTCCGTCCAACGCCACGCCATTGGTGGTGAAGGTCGCGCCGCCCACCGCCGTGCCGTTGGCGGTGCCGTAGTCGTCATTTGCGTTGGCGTTGCTGGCAAAACTATAGCGGTGGTTGGGTATCTGGCCGTCGGCGTGGAACACCGGTCCCGCCAGCAGGCAGGCGCACAGTATGAATTTCGTCAATTGGTACACAGTGATTCGAAATTTAAAGGGGCAAGGTCATTCCACCGAAACTGACCATCAAATTTGCGGTCTATTGGGCGGTGATTTTTTCCAAAAAAACGGGCGGGGACGCCGGTTCGGCCAACGTCCCCGCCCGCGCACATCGTTCTCAAGCCGGTCAATTATTCGTGTTGCTAAGCAGATAGAACCGCTGATTCAGCGAGGGTGCCACCGCATTGGGCAGATTGGTGGTGAAACTGCCGCTGCCGCTCAACACATTGGTCCAGATGGGCGTCCAAGTATTGAAGGGTGCCGCCAGATTCGTGCTGGTCAACAGGTAGATCGTGCCCGAGCCCGAGTTGGTGGCTGAGAACGTCAGGCTGGTGCCTGAAATCACCGTGCTGCCGGCAAATGCAATACTACCCGAGAAGGCGGTGGATCCCGACACCACGCTCAAAACGCCGTTGGCCGGGTTGAAACTGTAGGCCAGTCCAGGACCGGGCGAACCGACGATGTTGGCAAAGTTGCCCGCGTAGGAATTGGCGATAAACAGCGTGAACTGGTTGCCCAGCGCCAACGTGCCCGCCAGATTGTTGACCACCAGCGTGCCGCCATAATTCGCGGTTCCATTCACGATAAGCTGGTCGCTCGTCATACTTGTCGCGTTCAGCGCGACCGAAACCACACCGGCTGACAGCAACGTCAGGTTGTTGTTGAGGCTCAAATGGCCAATGGAACTGGGAGAGGCTCCCGGAGCAATCGTGCCGTTGTTGGTCACACTGCCGTTCACGATACCCGTGCCGGATAGCGTTTGACCGGCAACCAGCGTAAAGTTGTTGGCCGTCACGTCAAATGTCGCGCCATTCCACACGTTGATGTTGGCCGAATTGGCGATGGAACCGCCCGCACCCAAAGCCAGTGTGCCGTTGGTGATAGTCGTGTTGCCGGTATAAGTACTGGCGCCAGTAAGCGTCAAGGTACCGGAACCGACGGAAGTCAAACCGCCGCTGGTGTTCGCCACCAAAGCCGGGGTATTGGCGGTGGCACCACTGCCGCCGCCGCCGGCGAGGACGACCGTGAGCGTATCGGTATTCAGATAGCCATTGCCCGCACAGGTCACCAAGAGGTTCGTGACCGCGCCAGTGACGAGATTAATCTGGGCCACGGCCGTGGCACCATTCCCGGCGCCGCCGCTGATCGTAACGATCGGCGGCGCAATGTAACCCGTGCCACCGCTTGCCAAACCGATCGCATGCACGCCATAGCCGCCCGGGGCGAGCAAGGGTTGGGCAATCGTCAACGCCGCGCCGTTATTGTTGATCGTGGCCCCGCCGCCATAGATATAGGCGCCCGCCAAACCACTCATAAACACTGCCTGGTTCTCGCTCCCCGCGAGTGTGCCACCATTGAAGTTAACCTGACCTGCCCCACCTTCGATATAACCGGCCTGGAAGCTCCCGCCATTGCAGTTCAAGATACCCACATCGCCAGAGCCGCCGTTGAAATTGAGCGGCAGATTGGTGCTGGCGCTGGTGTTGGCCACGCTGCCACCCAGCATATTGATGATCGCGGTCTGGCCCGTGCCCCAGTTGCAGACCAAGCCGCCGCCGGCAAAGGTGAGCGCACCGCTGTACACATCCAGAACGCCGGTTTCGTTGGTCGCCCCGCGAGCGATTACAAACCATCCAGTGTCGGTAACAGTCCCACCGTTGATATCCAGGATACCGTTGCCGCCGGTGACAGTGCCGGGGACAGTACCAGTGAAGTTGGCGGCGTTGTTGTCTTCGCCTCCCACGGCGATGCCACCTGACGCCAAGGTTCCCCCGATGGCATCATAATAGCCAAAGCCACCCGCGATATTGCCGATGGCGACGTTATCCAGAGTTGTCGCTGTGGCGGCGGAGACAGTGCCATTGGTTTGATAAACCGCGCCAACCGCCCCGCTGGCGTTGCCAATGATCATGGCCTTTTGCGAAAGAGAGCCGGCGTTGATCAGGACAGCATTGCCAGCCTGACAGCCCACAATCGTAAAGTTGGTGTCCCCCACGCTTCCCGATACCGGGATATTGAGGGTGCCGCCACCCACGGTGGTCACGCCCGTATAGGTATCGGCCGCCGCCAGCGTCAAGGTGCCGCTGCCGTTCATGGTCAACCCGCCGGAATCGGAAAGAACGCCGGTGATGGTGGTGTTCTTGGTGCCCGTCACGGTCAGGAGATTGCCGCCATTATCCACCGTGCCCGCAAGCGTCAGGTTGCCCGCGGCGGGAGTGATCGTACCCGCGGCGCCAAACACCAGCGGCACGTTCAAGGTTTGTGGGTTGGCGGAGTTGTTGACCACGCTGCTGCCGTTCGTCAAGGTCAGGGTGCTACTGTTGGCCGTGCTGATATCGAAGCTGCCGGCGTTGTTGCTGAAGGTCACACTGCTCACGATATAGTTCTGATCCAGATTCGGAGTTGGATCCGTGGTGCCGGCGAAAACCACGCCATCACCGATGTAGCCCGGCGCGGCGCTGTTAACCCAATTGGGATTGGTGTCCCAGTTGCCGTCTGCGCCGGCGCCGGTCCACACATCATTGCCCAAGACCGCGGTCAGGTTGGTGCCCGCCGTGGCTTGGAGGCTCACCGTATCCGTGGCGGTGGCAAGCAAGGAATACACTCCGGGGCCATCGCCGGCGGGAACCGCCACCGAATTGGTGTACACATGACTGGACCCCACTTGGCCCAGCGGCAAAGTGGATGAGCCGCCCAAGGAACTGGCATCCAAGGTGACGGTGCTGATCGGATTGCTGCCCGGCGTCACCGTGACGCTGATGAAGGAAGCCTGGTTGCGGGTCACCGTGGACGGATTGGCGGTAATGGTGGCCAACGGCGCGGTGGCAACCGCGTAGTGCAGCACGATCTGGCGGCTGCCATTATTCTGGATCGTATAGTTCTGATAATTGAGCGGCTTGACATCCCAAACCGGGGTGGAAATAAATCCACCGCTGATACCGGAACCGGAAGAGTCATCAATCAGCACATAATCCTGGGTGTCCAAATTAACCGAGGTGCTGGGCGCACTGACGTGAATTACATTGTTGTTGGCCGTCAGGGAACCGTACACCACCACCTGATCATTGACGCCAGAGGCGGAAGTGGTGAGGCTGAATCTGGCGGTGGCGCCGGACGCAAAAGTCAGGCTATTAAAGAAGTTGAGCGGGCCGAACACCGAATTGCTGCCGGCCGACAAACTGCCATATACCGTCACGACGCCGTTCAGCGTGCCGAGGCCGCCCAAATTACCGCCCGCCGCCACCGTCACCGGGCTATAAAGCGAGCCACTGGCACCCAGCAACACCGTTCCGTTGCTGATCGTGGTGTTTCCACTATAAGTACTGGAGCCAGTTAGGAGCATCGTTCCCGTGCCGATTTTGGTCAATGATCCAGCGGCGGAATTGTCGGATATTTGGCCATCAAATTCCATGTTGCTGGCGTTGCCCACGGTCAGTTTGCCCGGCACCACCGAGCTATCATCCAGCACGAGATTGCCAGCTCCGGTCAGCGTCGCAATCTGTTGGGAAAGACCACCCACATCGAGCGTGGCGCCGGAAGCCACATTCACGGTCGTGGTGGTCGGCAACACTTCGGTGGCGTTAACATTATACAGCGACTGGATATCGGCCTGGCTCAACGCGCGACCATACACATAAACTTCATCAATAAGGCCGTTCAAACCAACATCATTATCGAGGGTGTCAGGGGAACCGCCGATCCACAATTGGCTGCCCGAGCCCGTGCCCGCACTCCAACTCGATTGGATGGCATCCACATTGCCGTCCACGTACATCGCCTTGGTGGTGCCATTGCAGGTCATGACCACAAAGTGCCAACTGCCGTCGTTCACTTTGGTGCTTCCTTCCTCCCAACCATGAGCATAGCTGACGCCACCGGCATTGGTTGCCGTCCCGGTGCCGGATCCGCCGTTCAAATAGAACGTGATGTTGCCATTGGCCCAGCCGCCCGAGCCTTGATAGGCATAGGTTCCGCCTGCCGTGCTCGTTTTCAGCCACATTCCAATCGTCCAGCTTGCGTTGTTGGTCAGGGACACCACCGCATTGGAGATCACCACATAACCGGCGCTGGCCGTGCCGGAAGGAATACTCAAGCAATTGCCAAAACGACCACCCGACACGATACTTGCGCCGCCCATAATGGTGCCATTATCCGTTGTGCCGCCGGTGCCCTGGTTGACCACCGTCGTGCCGCTGACATCATCAAATGACAAGTGCAGAAGCGGGGCGCCGGAAAGCTGGAGCGTGCCGCTGCTGATCGTTGTGTTGCCGGTATAAGTGCTCATCCCGCCCAGCGTCAAGGTGCCGCTGCCGGTCTTGCTGAAACTGCCGCTGGCATTGGCTGTGGGGGCCTGACCGGTGATGGTAGCCGGCGTGGTCGCGCCGCCACCCGTCAGCACAAACGTCGGCGTGGCGGTATAGTTCACACCCGGACAAGTAATCAGAACATTCGTGACTTGGCCGCTGGTCGGGTTGCCGGTGGAAATATCAACCTGCGCGATGGCCGTGGCGCCCACCCCGTTCGTGTCGCCCACGCCCGGCACCACCGTGACGATCGGAGGCGCAATATAGCCCGCGCCGGGAGTAAAGGAGGCGATGCCGCTGACGCCATTTCCGGTGGGCGCCAGAAGTCCCTGCCCAACGCTGACGGCAACGCCATTGTCGTTGATGGTTGCGCCCCCGCTGTACACATTGATGCTGCCCAACCCAGTCACAAACGAGGTGTTGACCGTGCTCGCCTGCAACGTGCCCCCATTGAAGTTGACCTGTCCCGCCGTGCCGCCAACAGAATTGGCTTGGAGGTTGCCGCCGTTCAGATTCAAGATGCCGGTATTGGTCACATTGCCGGACCAGTTTAAGTTGACCCCCACCGTCGTGGTGTTGGCAACGCTACCGCCCAGCAGGTTGACGATGCCAGTCTGACCGCTGCCCCAGCAGTTGGCGATGCCGCCGCCGGCATAAGAGAGCGAACCGCCAAAGACATTGAGTATGCCCGTTTCGTTGGTCGCACCGCGGGCCAAAACCACCCAACCGGTATCGCTGACGGTGGCGCCGCTGATGTCCATAATGCCATTGCCGCCGGTGCCAGTGAAACCTGTGCCAGTGTTGTTTTCGCCACCAACGGCGATGCCGCCCGCCGTCAATGTTCCGGCGATGGCGTCATAGTAGCCAAAGCCGCCGGCGATGTTGCCGACCGCAAAGAGGTCGCCGCCCGTGCCCGCCGTGGTGGTGCTGGTGCTCGCCACCGTTCCCGCAATGCTCAACGTTCCCGCGCTCACGGTGGTCGGGCCTGTGTAGCTGTTATTGCCCGCGAGAATCACTCCGCCATTGCCCGTCTTGGTCAACCCGCCGCCGCTGTCGGCAAGCGTCAGATTCAGCGTCTGGACGTTGGCCGAGTTGTTGGCAATCACGCCGCTGTTGGTCAAGGTCAGCGTGTCGCTCCCCGCCGAGCCGAGGATGAAGCTGCCGGCATTATTACTGAAGGTAATACTTGGCATGGTGTAATTTTGATCCATATCCGGATTCAGATCCGTGGTGCCCGCAAACACCACGCTGTCGCCCACATATCCCGGCGCATAGGTGCTCACCCAGTTCGGATTCGTATCCCAATTGCCATTCACGCCAAGACCATTCCAGACTTCCGTTGCGGGCACCACCGCCAGGGCTACGCCCGTCGAACCGCTCAAAGGTGTGCTGTCCGTGACCGTCGCGTTCAAGGTATAGCTCCCGACGCTCGCGGAGGCCGGGATCGTAATCGTGTTCGTATAGACATTGGCCACGCTGGAAAGCACCAGCGGCACGGAAGAGGGCAAACCAAACTGACTGGCGTCCAAAGTGACTCCGGTGTTGGGATTGATTGAGCCGGTGCCCGGGCTGACCGTGACACTGATCAGGGTGCTTTGATTGCGCACCACCGTGGCCGGATTGGCGGTGCCGGCAGCAGTCGGCGGGGTGGAAGCCGTGTAGTGAAGCTGGATGTTGTTGCCATTCTGCACGACGGTGTAATTTCTCCAATTAACCGGCTTGACGCCCCAGATGGGGGTGGCCGAAACCGTCCCAGAAATACCGCCGGCAGCCGTGATCAACACGTAATCGCCAGTGGTGGCGAGATTGACGGATGAACTCGGGGCGCTGACTGACACCGCGCCGTTGTCCGTCAGACTGCCGCTCACATTGATCAGACCATTGGGACCGCTATTGTAAGCGGTGCCGAGATTAAAGTAAGTCACCGCGCCGGAAACCAGCGTCAAATTGTTGTTGAACGTGTTCGTGCCATACCCACCGCCCGGACCCGCATAGATACCCGAACCGGAAACCGTGCCCACCGAACCGTTGATCGTACCGCTGCCAAGCAGGTTTTGGCTGGCGCCCAAGGTAAAACCACTGGTGAACTGCGACACATCGAACGTGGCGTTGTTACTGACAATGATATTGCCACTGGCCAGCGAACTAACGCTGCTCAGGGACAAGGTGCCCGCCCCAATCACGGTATTACCCGTATAGGTGCTTGAGGAATACAAGGTCACCGTCCCGGCACCCAGCTTGGTGAGGCCGCCGCTCACGTTGGCGGCCGTGGTCACGGTGCCAACCGTCGCGGCAGTGGTGAAGCCGCCGCCGGCCAGGGTGACGGTCGGCGCGGATGAATAGCCGTTGCCGGGACTGGTCACGGCAATGCCCGTGACGCTGCCGCCAGAAATCGTCGCGCAAGCGGTGGCATTGCTGCCACCCCCGCCGGTAATGAACACTTGTGGCGGCACAATATAGCCAGCGCCGCCAGCCGCCACGGCAATGGCGCTGACGCCGTTGCCAACCGGGGTCAACAAAGGCTGGCCAATCGTAATGGCCTGTCCGTTATCATTAATCGTGGCGCCGCCGCCATAAACATAAACACCCGCCAAGTTCGTAATGAATGAAGTGTTGCCAGCGGTGCCGGCTTCCAGCGTGCCGCCGTTGAAATTGATGTTCACATAAGGATTGGCGCTAGCCACGCCATTCTCAAAGCCCAGCGTTTGCAACAGACCGCCGTTGAGGTTCAGGGTCGTTATGTTTCCGGCATTGCCAGCGGCATTGTAGGCCGAGCCTTGGTTCAGCTTCACTCGCAGGCTCGGGGTAAGGAACTGGGCCGTGCCACTAATGGTCGTAACATTGGTCTGACTACCGGCGGCCCAACTGATGGACAGACCGTTAATGTTGCCATCGGCCGGGGTTCCGCCGCCGATGATTTGGACTGTGCCGCCGGAAAGGTTCACCACACTGGATTCGCCCACCGCGCCACGGTTGGGCAGGAAATAAGTACTGGTGTTGTTGGGCAGATTGACTGTGCCGCCGCTCATGTCAAAGCGTCCGAAAGTCCCCGCGCCGCCGCCGCTGCCGCCGGGATCAATTTCGCCACCGGCATTGATGGTGCCGCCGGCTAGATTGTAATAACCATAAGCACCGGCGGTGCTGCCCATTTGGAAGCCGCCAAGATTCACGTTGGTTTCACTGACGGTGGTGCCGGCATATTGATACAGTGCCGCACTTTGTCCGCTCACGCTGCCAATAATCAAATTATCCGCGTTGTTGGAACTGACATTGATCGTGCCGTTGTTGGTGAGCACCAGGGTGCCATTGGCCACCGTGGTGGAGCCAGCGTAGCCGTTGATGCCGCCCAAAATCTGCGTTCCACCGCCTATTTTAACGAGTGAAAGCAGGGTGTTATTGGTAATGAAGCCGCCGCTATTATTGATGTTACCGCTAAAATAGCTGGCGCCGGTGTTGCTGATCGTAAGCGTGGGTGCCAAACCAGCCTCGGCGCTGTCCACGATGCCAGCGCCACTTAAACCGGCGTTGGTCTGGCTGTAACCATTCAAATTCAAACTCGCGCCCGAGGCCACGATGACCGGGCTTACCGCCGGCAACACGGGAGCCACGGTTGGCAGCACCGTGCCCGCCGCCGCGTTGGTCAACGTCATCAGCCCCTTGATTTCCCCCTGGCTCAGCGCGCGGTTGTAAATGTAAACTTCATCAATGAGGCCGTTCATCCCCGCAACCCCGTCGCCGGTCTCACCGCAAGCACCGAGCCACAGCTGGGTGCCTGTGCCCGAAGCCGTCCATTGATTTTGAGTCAGACTGTCCACGTTGCCATCCACCCAAGACGCCTTGACGCCCTTGGTGCAGGTCATCACCACAAAGTGCCAGTTGCCATCGTCAACGGCAGTGCTTCCCTCCTCAAAACCCTGCGCATAACTGACACCGCCTAAATAATGCCCCGCCGTGTCGGTGGACCCGTTGTTCAAATGAAAGATCACGTTGCCGGATGCCCAGCCACCAGCACCTTCATACAACAGGGTGGAGCCCGCCGTGGTCGTCTTGATCCACATCGCCACGGTCCAGGTGGCATTGCTCGCGAAGGACACGATGCTGCTGTTGGTGAGGCGCACGGAACCGGCGTTGACAGTCGAAGGGATGTACAAGGCGTGGCCGCGGGCGCCATTGGTGGAGGTGATGGTGGCCGTGCCGTTAAGGATGCCGTTAAAGGCCGAACCGCCCGTGCCTTCATTCACCACGGTGTAGTTGTTCACGACGTTGTCGAACGAGAAATAGACGAGGGGCGCGCTGGGCAGGATCACCGTGCCGTTGCTGATGGCCGTGGTTCCGGTGTAACTGTGGGCGCCGCCCAAAGCGAGCGTGTTGCCACCGAGTTTGGTGAGACCGCCAGAACCGGTGAAGCCGCCGCTGCCGGCCACCAAGTACTGCTCGGCGGAATTGCTGATCGTGACCGAGGCCGGTGCGAGCGCGTAGCCCCACAAGCTGACGTTTGTGTTGGCGGAGCTATCGTTGATGGTGACCGTGTCCCCCGCGTTGAAAACATCCGCGGATGTGCCGTTATTCCAGTTGGACACCACGCCGTTGGCAAAGGCGTTGTTCGCCCCATCGCCCACCCAAGTCAGCGTCTGGGCGGAACGGGGGGAGAACAGCATTTGATTGGCCGCCCGGGCAATGTTGCTGATGCGCACTTCGCCAATGGCTCCCGAAAAGGTCTGGGCGGCCGCGCCCCGGTTGGCGTTGCCGATGACCAGCGGGCCGGTGTAGGCGCCCACCGAACTGCCAATCGTAACCGGAGCCGATCCAATCAGGTTGTCCTGTCCCACCGTGGGGTCAACCTTCGTCCAGTACAACCGCACCGTGGCGCCATCATAAGTCACCGCCACATGATACCAGGTGTTGGCCACAAAGGCGTGCGGCCCGGCCACCGGAATGTTGGCCACCACTTCGCCGCCGGAAGTAATCTCGTTGAAATCCAATTGCCCGGCGGCGTTGATGCGGAACTGAAACCCACGACTCGAGGCGCCGGAATCGGTGCAGATAATTTCCTGATTAGTCGCGATGTTCGCGGGCGCAATCATGGCCTCCAGAGTGAAGGGCGTTTGGCCCCCGTTGCCAATATTTAGCGCACTCATCAGAATCGCGTCTGTGCTGTTGCCAGAACCGGAATCGCCCTGGTAGGAACCATTGCGGTTGCCATCGAAACCCAGCATATACCCGGCCACCGGAAACGCAGCCGCGCTGCCAAAGCCCGGATAGGCCGTGGCGCCCAGCACGGTGGTCACCGGCGGCGGCGCGGTCGTGGCCGAGGCCTCGTTGACACTGATAAAATTAGTCCCGCCCAAAGTGCCGGTGACGGCGGCGTTGGTGCCGCCCGCCGCGTCGTTCAGGTGGGCGAGAATCACGGTGTTGGCATCAGCCGTGTAAGGACCGACGATAGTGGCCTGTGCCAACAGCGGCGCGAAGCTCATGGCCAGCAAGAGCATGAGCCGGCAGAGGTTGGTGTGGATGGCGGATTCGAGGCAACAGCGTTTAGTTTTCATTGGGATGATGGCTTGGGCTTGGGTTTGATTCAATTCATATGCACCAGTGAATGGAGGACGCAAATGTCCTTTCCTTCACGTTTTGAACGGTCAAATTCAAAACCATGACGGCACGATTGGCACTCGCTTTCTTTCCAGTCACAGGATTTAATAAAGACTCTAAAGTAATACCTTGGATTTGTCATCCCCCTCAATTGAGGGGGATGCGGGGTGCGTGACGCGTGATGCGTGAACTGGGCCAACGGCCCACTCTATACCAGCATGGGGCAACGCCGATGTCACGGCCACAATTGCACAAGCGCCAACGCCGCGATTCATCCGGAGGCGACCATCCGCATTGGATAACGGGAGCGCGTTGATGCAACGGGCCTACAGCCCTTATGTTCCGATCTTTAAACCATTACCTGAGGCGTTGCCCCAGGCTGATATGAAGACGCGCCATTGGCGCTGCCCAATCCCCCCGTCATTCGTCGTTCTCCTGGGTTTCCTTGAAGCGCGCCACCGCTTCGCCGCGGGAGTGGACATGCAGTTTCTCGTAAATGTGCCGCAGATGGTCGCGCACCGTTTCGTAGCTCACCCCCAGCTTGCCGGCGATTTCCTTGTTCACGAAGCCTTTGGATAACAAAGTCAGGATCTCCTCCTCGCGGGGAGTGAGCCGGACGGCCGGGCTGGTTTTCGCCGGTTGCCGGCGAAACGAGGCGATCACGCGCCGGGCGATCTCGCTGCTCATGGGCACGCCGCCTTTCATGACCTCCAGCACAGCCGATCGCAGTTCCTCGGGACTCGATCGCTTCAGCAGATAGCCGTCCGCGCCGGCTTCGAGGGCGCGAAAAATCGTGTCGCTGTCCGCCGATGCCGTCAGGATCAAAATCTGCGTGTGCGGTAGCAGGGGCTTCAGCCGGGCGGTGCAGACAATGCCGCTCATGCGCGGAAGCCGCACGTCCATCAATACCACGTCCACCTGCTCCTCCGGCAGCCGGCGCAGCGCCTCCTCGCCGGAGGCAAATGAGCAAACGCATTTAAAATTGGGCAGACTGTCAATCAAGCGGGTCCAACTGTCGCGCACGTCCGCCAAATCCTCGACGAGGGCGATGCGGACCGGTTTGACCGCCGGCGCTGGTGAGTTGTCTGGATTCATGGATTGCTGCCCGCAAGTTTATCACGCGGGGCCAGCGGCAGCAAAAAGGTAATGCAACAGCCTTGGCCGGGCGCGGTGCGCAAGGTCAGGCTGCCGCCGACGTCCGCCAGCCGTTGCCGCATATTGGCCAGGCCGTTGCGGCTGGCTCCGGCGCCAATGGTCGAAAAACCCCGGCCATTGTCCTCCACCACCACTTGGAGGGAATTATCCGCGACCTGCACCTTGAGGTTGACCTCCGCCGCGCCGGAATGGCGGGCGGCGTTGCGGATGGCCTCCTTCACCGCCAGCAACAAATTGCGGCGCTGCGGCAGTTCCAAGGGCAGGGCGGGCAATTCCGCCGCCACCTCCTGCCGGCAGCGGATGGCGGTCGAGGCCAGGAATTCCTGCGCGTGTTCCGAGATGAACGCGGCAAAATCTTTCACGGTGTCGCGGCGCGGATTCACCACCCAGATGACCTCGTCCATGGACCGCAACAGCAGGCGGGCCTTGGCGCAAAGCTGATTCAACCGGTCGCGCGCCTCGCCTTCGGGCGCGGTTTCCCGCAAAGCGAGTTCGCCCAGCAACGTCAGTTGCGTCAGCCCGGAACCCAGATCGTCGTGCATGTCGCGAGCGATGCGCGCTCGCTCGCGCTCGAGCAGACGCTGGGCGCGCGCCTGCCAGGCCAGCCGGAAACCCTGGCGCAGCCACAACACCGCGACGGTAAGGCACGCCAGCAACAGCACGGCCAGCACCCAACCTTGCTGCCAAAAGTGGCTGGCCGCCGGCTGCAAGGGCGGCACCTGAATGATCTTGTTGGGATACTGCCACCACGCTTTGCCGGCGTAACCTACCACCCGCGCCGCCGGCCAGGCTGCATCGGCCTGCTTTCGCGCAAGCCAGCCGCGATCATTGCCGCTGGCGATGCGCCACGACGCATCGGAGTATACCCCCAGCTTCCTCCCGTTCACCAGTTGGATTCGCAAACCGAGAATCATGCCGGCGTCAAAGGTGTCATTGAAGGCCTCCACGGCCAGCACATGGCGTCCGGGAGAGAGCAGCAGGGTGATATCATATTCCGCCAGATTGTTGGGATCGCCGCCACGGCCGATTTCCCGTCCGTCCAGATAGACCGTATAGCTGTTGTCGGCAGTCAACTGGAGCAGGGCGCGAGCGACGGGCAGGTTCTGCGGCAGGTCGAAGGCGCGCCACAAATGACAGGCCTGCCGATCGGTCACGTTGGTGGTCCAAATCCAGTCGCCCAAGCCCAGTTCGGAGGCGGCCGGCGTGGCGCCAATTTCCAACAGTCCGGCTTGCAGGAACGGATTTAATTTCTCGCCTGGCAATTCCAGCACCGCGCCTTGTTCGCAGCCGGGCGGCAGAAACATCCCTGCGGAAATATCCTCCCAATGCTCCAGATCCGACGTTCTCGCCGCGCCGCAACGCTTGGAGGAAAGCACGGAATAGAGCGCCACGGTCTGGCTGCCGAGCCGGAACAACATGGGGCCTTGCGCGTTATCCTCCTCGATGGCGCCGCCGGGCCGCCCAAACGGCCCAGCCACATCATCCGCCACCGCCATCCGCAACCGACCCATCGTCTCGTCCCGGAAACAGAGGTGGTAATGGTTCTGCTCCGCCAGCAGCGTCGCGTCCAGGACGCAGAAACCCGGATCATACCACAGTTTGGTCTCGGAAAAGTTCTGGAAATCCTTGGTCGTCGTGCGGTAAATCCGGTGATTCCTGGGCGGATATACTTCGCCGGACTTGTTCGAGATGGTGCTGGCCCAAAAAATCGAAAACTCGCCGTTGCGCGCATCCTGGAAGATTTCCGGCGCCCAGCAGTTCCAAGCCGCTGGTTGCTTGGCCATGACGGGAATCGCGGTTTGCTCCGACCAGTGAATCAGATCCTTGGAGGAGGCGTAACCGATGTAATTGCCGGTCCACGCCGCCGTCCAGACCATGTGAAACGTGCCATCGGCCGCCTGGATCAGGCAGGGATCGCGCATCAATTTGGCGCCGACCTCCGGCTTCAAAAGGCTGCCGCCATGATTCAGCACATCCCAGCGGTAGCCGTTCAGGCTGTACGCCAGTTGCAGCCCCGCTTCCCCTTCGCCGACAAAATAGGCCAGCAGATAAAACTTGTCCGGCAAGGCCTTGTCCGGCGCTGTTTCCTCCAGCAAATCGTCCCCCACATAAATGCGATAATCCTTGATGCGGCCGCCCACCCTGCCCCCGCCCGGCCGCGGCAAATAGCGAAAACCGCCAATGGCCCGGGACTTGCCCAAATCCACCACCAGATGGTGCGGGTGATTGGGGGCGCCGCCACTCCATTGCGTATGCCAGAAACTCGCCGGGTTGCCGTCAATGGCATTTTCGGCCGCGCCGTCTTCCCGCTCGCGTTCCTCGCTGTCGGCATAGGCGATTTTCCAGCCTTCCCGGCTCAACCAGTTGCCGCCCGGATCCAGCAAATCCAGTTCCGCCACCGCCGCATCGGCACGGCCATCCTGGGCGGACAGGGACTCCAGGCAAAAATAACGGCCGGTGGCAGGCCGCACAAACATCACCTCCTGGGCTTCCGCGCCGCCCATAAACTGACTCGTTAACACCGCGTTGGCCGGCTCCAACTCCAAGCGGACCGAGGGACGATTCCTGATTTCAGAGGCCGGGGGGACCGGAATTCCCGCGAGCAATTCCACCCAATAAACCGGGGAAAAAACCACCCCGATCATGGCGGCGGCCAGCAAAAATATCCGCACAATTCTCGACATTAATTTGGACGGAAACCACTTCTGGAAGCGGAAGGGTTGCACGACAGACTATTGAACAGATTGCCGCCCTTGGCAATGCAATAAGCCACCGAAACGGGCTTAGTCCTCCACGCTCAAATGTCCCATCACCCAGGCGAAATCCTGCAGCGCGCCGGCGACCACCGGCGCGGCCACAACGGCTGGCGTATAAGGCAGGGTCGGTGCGAGGGTGGTGGAATTCTGCCAGCGATGCAACGAAGCATGGCCGTCGGCAAAGGAGAACGCCGCCGAACGGTTGTGGTAGGAAGCCGGTAATTCCTTCCATGCACTAACGGGAACCCCGTTCATCTGCCAGCCCATGCCCGCCAAGTCGGGCAGAAAACAGCCATCGTCAATACTGGCCGGATGTTCATCGAGAAACATGAAGATCTCGGTTGGCTGCGGCATTTGCTCCAGCTTGAAAAATTGCCGGTAACCGGGATTGTTGGGGTTGCCGCTGCCTGCGGAGTTGGTGCCCGGGTTCCCAACCATGGCGTTCACGGCATAACTGCGCACGCGCTGACTCCAACCCGCGGCGCTCTGCGCGGCGCTCAAAGTCTGGTCGGACGGGCAATGATAAATGCTGGTCACCCCCGCCACATAAGGCCCCAGACTCGCACCAGTGATCGTGGCTTGGTTGGTGTTGTCCGAATTCAGATCCCAAGACATGACATTATTGACCCAATTGACATTGGTCCGCGGCGACCACTCGGACATGACGAGATTGTAAGGCAGCAGGCCTTCGTGATCATCCGCATACAGCCGCCATGCCAGGGTCAATTGCCGGGTATTGTTCAGACAATAAACTCCCCGCGATCGCTCGCGCGCCCCCGCCAGTGCCGGCAGCAAAATCGCCGCCAAAACGGCCACAATGGCGATGACCGCCAGCAGTTCGATCAACGTGAAAGCCGCCCCCACCTTCAGTCGGAAGACTGATGGCTTTGGTGTGCGGAACGCAATGATCATGGCTGTATCTTAAAAGCCCACGGCCAAATGATTTTCCCTATACTTAATACCCGGACCCGCCCTTGTCAAATATTTCCGCCAGTCGCTGGACAATGTTTAGGGGCCTGCAGACACCAGATCACCATGCTTGGTTCGTGCAGGCAATTTTGCGATCCAGCAGGGCTCCGCGATGACCGGCAGCATATCGCCTCATAGCCACACACCCAAATGCATGGCCAGGCACAAACGCCAATTCCTAGCAAGCAAAAGCCCGGTTTTTCTTTAAAAACCGGGCTGGGAAGTGGTGGCAGGACCCGGAATTGAACCGGGGACACAAGGATTTTCAGTCCTCTGCTCTACCAACTGAGCTATCCTGCCAAACACATTGGTAACATTGGCGATTTTCGCTTTTTGAGATTGTGTTATTTTCTCATTGCATCCCGCCGTTGCATCCCGTATGATGATTTTGTCATGAATACACCATCCGATACTACAACGGCGGGCGCACAAAGCCCGGTCACCGATGAAACATCACGTTCAACCAAACAGTCCGTTTGGTGGAAACGAGCGGAACACCTAGTCCAGCATACGCCAACGGGGACATTCTATTGCAGGTTGAAGATCAAAGGCAAGACGATTCGCGCAAGTCTGGACACGGATGTTTTCACCACGGCAAAGTTGCGGCTCCCGG
>Ga0316232_1000895_pt1 | contig 40437 bp, 46 predicted proteins | sample TBHtaG_FD_206006 | JGI IMG/M metagenome (GOLD analysis project Ga0316232, IMG submission 206006) | Freshwater microbial communities from Trout Bog Lake, Wisconsin, USA - TBH18025_13 | ecosystem: Environmental > Aquatic > Freshwater > Lake > Hypolimnion/Profundal zone | place: USA: Wisconsin... | reverse complement strand
GAGGAAAGCATCAAATTACTGACCTTTGGGCCTCATGAGAATTTCTATCGTGATTTGAAGCGCCAGGGTGAATGAAGGCATGGAGAATATAAAAAAGAAAAGATTAGCCGTTGCCCCCATGATGGATAGGTAAGACGCCGACCAGCAGAGCCTTTTAAATAAAGGCTTCAATGTTATTCCTTTTAAACTTGTGTCAAATTTGGGGCAAGTCAAAAAATAAAAACTTACAAGACAAAATTTTGCTTATTCAAAAGCATATCACCAATTTTGTAAAAAATATTCCAAAAATATTTTAAGTAGTAAGAATAATTACTGAACACTAGATTTAGTGATGGTATTAATAAAACTACTTAAATAAGTAGTTTTGACCAACTCTTAACTACTTATTTAAGTAGTTCTCAAAATTACCCTCTACTTTTTATGACCATATGATGCGCTCATATGTTTCAAATTGATTAATTACTAACGTTTACTACGTAAAACAAATATGAGCGCATTAGAGAGAATTGAAAGACATTTTAACCATCGGGGAGTACTCATGAAAGATGAGGTTGCCGAGTACCTTGGTTATAAGCCTGCGACGCTACAAAAAATGATCGAGCACCATGACAAGGAGCTTAGAAGGCTTTTTTATAAAGCAGGAAAAAATTGGGTTTGCGATATAGAGGATTTGGCTGAGTTCATAGATGCCGATAAGCACAAATACATAGGGGAGGGGATTTTGACATCCACTGGTGCCCCTAGGTATAAACGCACGCCACGTTACTAATATAAAGGAGAAAAAAATGAATACACAATCATCAGAACCATTGAATCAAGACGGTAAGGGCGCCTTTGACCTTAGTCAAAAAAAAGAGTCGGTTATTGATGTGCCGTTAACTCAAGAACCGCAAAATTCGGAGAATGCTGCTTTAGTAAGTCTAAAAGTTTCACCAAACCAGAAAAGAATTGTGAAGCCAAAAATTCAAGAGCCCGAAATTACATTTAAACCAATGTCGATTGATGATTTAAAGAGTAGGGTTCAAAGCGATTTAGAGGCTGAAGTCCAGAAAAAGCGTGCTGCCATTATGGAAGATGCTGAAAAGAAGGTGGGATTGATTGAAGATGCCAATAAGGATGCGCTGCATAAGGTAGACCAAATAATTGGTGTGATTTATGAAACACAGGTCCTGTGTGCTTCCATCCGTGAAATATACAAAGTGCTGAATAAACTATCCAAGACAGTGCGAGGCGTAAATAGAATTCCTAAAAAGAAAGTGGCTGCCCCGATAAATAGTAAATCTAGGGTTAAAAAATGAGTATCTCCAGTCAATATATCTCAGAAAGCCAGTATTACAAATACATCAGAATTCTTCGCGAACTTGGAAGATTTAAGTATTTATTAAGAGATGAGTTTCATCGGCTTTGCGCGCCTGAGGTTAAGGCAATTTCTAACTTTTATCCTCTATTACATAAAATGGAAAGCTATAAATATATAGAGGCTTATAGAGTACTTGATGGAAGGTTGGAAAGGATTTTTGATTCTAGGGAGCGCAATAGGCTTAATGTCATTTATCGCCTTTCTCATTTTGGGTGGGAGTTTTTGAGTCACTGGGAGCAGTTAAGTATTGATGTGATATTGCCCGATGGAAGTTATTTAGAGTTGGAAATAGATGAGCCTATGGAGCTCAAATTTAATAGCCACATAAATCACAATATTATTTGCACGCAAACACTTTCGTGGGTAGTTCAGGCGCTCAGGAGGAAGGGTTACTCTCAATTTACATATTCCACTGACTATTTATTACGCAGGGTTATTGGAAAAAGCGGAGAAAAGATACCTGATTTCCTGCTTAAATTTGAGAGCTCTAATGGAGTGCCAATTACATATTGGTGTGAATGTGAGCACTCTCGAAAAAAGACGAAAAATATAAAAGATATGATGCTTCGATTATCTTTGCTGTCCGGTAAAAATTTAAAAAAGTTGGTGTTTTATCCAACTAATGCAAAAGGAACTGATGGATTTGTAGTTAGTCATCGGAAAAATATTGAGGCAGCTGCTAGAAATTACTCAATGCGAACAATGAAATTATTTCTTTATGAATTTGAGTTAGTTGATACTGGTAGTTCAAAAGTGCCATTGCTTGGTGGTGCAAATTTACGTAGTGCTGGTCATTTTGATGCTATCCCAACCTTATTTTCTCTCTTGGGGAGTGAGATTTCGACCCATATCTTAGGTTGGAATAGTGATATTGAGTTAGATGGAAATCAGGAGCCACTTTCCCTCTTTCAATCATTTAAATATTTCATTTCAAAAAGAGGGGGAATATATATAGTTGCTCCAGTAGTATTGGTTCCAAGGGACTATTATGGAGACATAAGGGGGGTAGATGAGATTGATAGGTCTAAAGAGGTAAGGGTGAATTCGAGGCCACTAGCCATTCAAAGGGCGGCGGAGTTTATTCAAGAACGTTATGGACGCGTTGAGTTTTTGAGGGTTTTACAAATCTATATGCCGACAACTTTTAAAGCATTTAAAAATCTTGAAAATGCCAAAATAAATCATCAAGAGCGTCAAAAAGAAAAACCCTAATAGCCAAAGCGGGCCGCATCTAATAAATGCTAGTTTTTTATGCCAATAGAAATTGACTTAATCTATAAACTTAATAAACTCAATTTCTTGCAATTTCATAATCTTGATTAATTAAGATTATTTGGGCCCTCTAAGTTCAAAATTATCTGATTCTGTTGAATCCTTAATTTTTATGCTTCGGACGTATGTCCTGCGCGTCATTCTCTTCAAAATACAGTGTATTTATCGATTGTTCCTTGCGCGCGACCCCCCGATTGCTCGTGGGGAAATTACCTTAATGCCTAGCCTTGAGCGACTGAGGATACCCCCCCTCCGTGCCGCTCTTCGACTTCATGCTTTTGGCATGACCGGATTAACGTAATTTCCCCACGAGCGACATTTTCTTGGACAGAAAATGGACTCTCAAGGGGGTCGCGCGTCGAGTAGTCGCTGCTCAATAATTTAGGGGCCCCATGGCTTTGCATGAGCCATTTGCCCTAAATTATTTTGCCTTTCCTCTCGAAATTGCAATCGCCATAGTAAGGATATTTAGTGGCTCACAAAAATCTCTCTTGTCTTTCGCAGGGGCGAAATTACTCCATTCGCTGAACGCTGCTGGACCCAATCATGGGAAGGGCGGGGTTGTTCCCCGACTGTCTTAGGGCAACAATGTTGTTTCATTGGGGAGAAAATTTATGGATAAAGAGTCATATACCCGGACCGAGCTTTATGACTTATTGTGGTCAGAGCCCACAACTAAGGTGGCAATACGTCTTGGGATTTCTGATGTTGGCTTGGCTAAGTGGTGTAAGCAAATGAATATTCCCAAACCCCCTTTGGGATATTGGGCAAAAATTCAGAACGGTAAACCCGTCCCTGACAAGCCGCCTTTAGAGCCATGGTGGAATGAATATAACCCCGAGATAAGAGTAAGGTCTACACAGAAAGCCATCATGGAGGCTAGGCTAAATAAGCAGCCCGAGATAATCCCAATCCTAAAGTTGTACAAGGGTAATGAATTCCATCCCATGATTGAGAAAACATTCAAGGGATTTGAGTTGGATAAGCCAGGCAAGTTTGGTAGAGGTTCATCCAAAAATGGGTTTGACGTTCAAGTTGGGCCTGATAGTGAGCTTCGTATAAGACGAATCCTACAGACCCTCATAGATGCTTTAGCAGCAGAAGGCTATGAGCTGGTAAATCATATGTCCCGTCGCAATCCAGAATGGTCCGCATTTAAAAAAGGGGAGGAATTACTAACAATCAGTTTTTATGAGACCAGCACTAAGCCGTCAAAACCATTAGAGAGACGTGAAAGCTGGACGCATAACGGCAAGACACATTACTACATGTTAAGAATTGAGTACATTCCCTCAGGCAAGCTTGAGCTCAAAATACGTCATGAAGATTTATATGAGCTAAGGACTTTGAAGGACTCCGACAGGGCAACCCTAGAAAGTCAGCTGGGTAAGGTAATCGGAATATTTGGCGATTTATCTTTCGATGGAAGTATTGCTAGAAAAGAACGCCTAGCTAGGGAGGAAAAAGAAAGGCTTGAGCGCCAGCGTCTTGCTGATATCAAATGGGTCAAAGAAGTAAAGGCCTGGAAATGGGGGGGCTAAGAGATGCTTCAGAGAGGTGGCATGAACTTTCAAAAATCAGAGAATTTGTAGAAGCAATGAAAGCCAGCCCACTGGTTCAGCGAAAAAACAAAGGCCTTGAAAATTGGGTAAGTTGGGCGCAAGAGCAAATTAATGCCCGAGACCCAATTTATAAAGTAGCCAGTGGAATGGATTTACCGGGGCAGGGGGAGCCTATCAGGGTAGACGAGGAGCAGTGGGAGGATTAAATCTACTTATTTTTATCGGCTTTAGCTTTTTCAAATGCTAGCTCAAGCGGCGTTTTAATGGATTCACGGTTTGAATTGAGATTGGGATTCCTGACTGCATTTGTACTTAAGCCCCTGGAATTTTTAGTGCTTGGCATCTCTCTTGCCTTGGGTGGGTCGCTAAATGCAATGAGCTCCAATTCAAATGGAACGATATTCCGGTTTGCTCTGCCGGCTTCCCGTAGACATCTAATGAGAACCCCGAGCTTAGGGTGGAATAAAAACCAATCGGGTAGCTGTGCAATTTGCGTTTCTAGGTAGCCGATTCTTGATAAATATTTCTTATTGGATGAAATTAAACCTAGGGGTGGTGCCTCAGGTAGATCTCCAAAGAGTTTTTGGCTGATGATTTCTCTACCTACGAAGATGGTTTTAGAGTGCTCATATAGCTTTTCTAGATAAGCCTTATTTGATGGCTGTTTTCTAGCTATCGAGCTTCGACTAGTAGATTTTGTATTTTTATACATGGGGGCCGGTAGGCAAACTAACGAGATGGCTAAATGTAGACAGATAGAAAATTAGTTATTAAAATTCAGTCTACATCAAGAGATGGCTTTGTCGCCACAGCAACCTGCGAACGCTAGTAAGGTGCTAAAAAGATGAGACCCCTGGCGGGTAATCAAAAGCGACAAACCCACCATTGGTGGGTTTTTTATTTTGAGTTTTGACCCACAAGCTCATTATTTGACCCTCCCGATCTTGATAATTTGTTTATTGAGGTAATTCTTAATTGGGGGTTTTATGCGCGATTACACGTATCTTGGTGGTGCCCGTTTTTCGATTAATAACTTGTTTCGCAGTCTACGGTTTGATATTGACCGCCTGGATATGAGCTGGGTTGATGGGGAAAAGCCTCAATTCTCCAGAGGTCTGAGAGTAGTTGATAACGATGAATCTAGCACTGTCACAGTCGATGGCGAGGATGCCGACAATCTCATCTATAGCCTAACCTACATATTTAGCAAGGAAGATGGACATGAGGCATTTCGGGCGGCTACAGATGAGTATTTAAAAGTTGCTCTAGAGACTAAGGATTTTTTGGTGACTAGCCAGAAAAAAGATCCCGAGGGAAAGCCTAAGGTTGAGGAGTCAGTCTTGCATTAGCAGTAAAGGGTGGATTTAAACCAAATTGCCAAACCCAGACATTCGTCAAATTGGCTAAAGAGGAGAAGGTAATGAACATCACCAATCTAAAAATTGGCTTACATCAATTTAATGATTCGCCACTAAAGAAAAAGATCACCGCATTGCGCAATCAACTTTTGCCGCTTGCTTTTTATCAGGATGAAAACAATTACCTTGCACAGGCAATCGAGCATGACGGGCAGTATTTTTATCGGATCAATGGGGTAACGGTGCAAGCTCTTCAATATGAATATGAGCGAGCCATTGCCAACCCCCGCTTGTATTACTTTTCATCTGCTTTAAAGCTACATTTTCGGGTGAAAAAAGCCAAAGAGTTGGGTTTGGGCCTTCATTGGCCAGAGCAAGCTGCAGCGCCGATCAACATTTTTGACTTGGGGAAATAAATGAGCGAACTGAATAATCGAAGTATTTCTCCAAACCTCATCAAGGCATATCGCGAGGCTATTTACCTAGTCCACCTTGGAGATCGCGAAATTGCATTACAGGTGAATAAGGCATCCTTACCATTGGCGAAATTAATGGAGGATTGGGAGGTAACAACCGCAGCCTTTTTGACGGCATTTAATCCGTCTAGCCAGGTCCTTGACTCCGCAGAAAACGAAGTAAGGCAAAAGCAAATGTGGGCTGATGCACAGCCAATGTGCCCAAAGATTTTTCCGGGAATAGGTAGGGATAAAAATGATCAGTGGCCCCATGAACTGAGCATGTTGGCTCTTGGCATCCATTTAGAGGATGCGCAGACGCTAGCAGATCGGTATGAGCAAAATGCCTTTCTTTGGATCTCTAATGAGCAGGGTTTTGTCAGCCTCAAGTTGCGTCATCCCATTGCGCAGCCTAGTGAGCAAGAGCTTTATGAGTGGACTCAAAGCCTCTCACAGGCTCATATGCTTTCTGTCCTAAGGACTACTAACCTAGATCTGAAGTGGCTCATGACTGTCTCTGAGGCTGAAAGAGAGCATTGGCTGTTCCCTCAATATTGGGATTTAAATCAACCTTGGCCGCTAGCCACTCCAGATGGGACGGCCATTAGTGCTGGCACTGAGATGGATCGCATGTTTAAGTTAACCGCCTCTGGCCTGGGGAAACTTTACTCATGAGTAAAGACTTTGACCGAAGCGGCTTAATTTCACAAATTAAGTCTGAGTTCAAGCTAGATTGGCATGGTATTCATGGCGCAAATCATTGGGCTCGGGTCCTCAATCACGGCAAGAATATTGGCCAACTTCGTAAAGCGGATTTGTTGGTAGTAGAGCTATTTGGCTTTTTGCATGATAGCTGCAGGTGGGATGACTTCCGAGACCCAAAACATGGTGAGCGAGCTGCAGAATTTGCTCATGGCATACATGGGGATTTCTATCAGCTATCTCCCAAGCAGCTCGATATGCTCTGTCATGCTCTCAAGCATCACTCTGACGGCCAGGTGTCTGATGATGCAACTATACAAACCTGCTGGGACGCTGATCGTTTGGATTTGGGGAGAGTGGGCATCCATCCTTCGCCCAAATTTTTATCACCAGAGGCTTCGATCTTCATTGATTTAGCCTATGACTGGAGCAGGGGTAAGGATGAGTGATCGCGATGGCTTTGGCTTCCTAGGAAGCATCATTTCTTTGTTGCTATTGATAGTTTTATGGCCATACATCATTGCGGCTATCGGAATCTATATTGCTTTTCTTGTCTTGCTTGAGATTCTTGCATGGGTAGCATCAAATTGGATCATGCTCAGCGCTTGGTTGATGTTTTTCTTGGGTCTATATTTAGTTGTCAAATATAAATTGCTAAACCGTGTATTTTCTCGGATAGCTTTCAAAAGAGAAAAAGCTTCCTTTCATACTATTGATTGGTCTGCCGCACCTCAAAGTGCTCCCGAAGATTTAACAAAAGCCCCATCCATCTTTACACCCTCTACAAACCTGTATTGCTACTGGTGTACCAAAAAATTAGGGCTGCAATCCTGGGAGCGATCTGGTAAGTATTACTGCCAGTCTTGTTATGAAGCTATTTGCAAAAAGAAATTGGATATTGAATGATGAACATTCTAGATATGGCCCAAACCACTACGACCATGGTTACCTTTACTTTTTCCCCAACAGAAAAACACTATATTTTCTTTGGAAATGATTATGTAGAGGTCCAACAAGAGCTAAGGTTTGAGCATTCATCGGTCAATATTGATCTAGCTAGCATGCAAAGTATCAAAGAGAGCCAGTTCTTAGTCAGATTCGTACGAGACTACGAAGTTCTGGATAAGGATTCGCCTATTTTGACCGAAAGGGTGGATACGATGTTCGAAAACCCCTCTAAAAATAAAGTCATGAGTGATGTTAATACTCGCAATTTTGAACTGAAGCTATTTCTTCAGGAGCAGCAGTTTAATAAGATTTATGACCTTTACCTTGCAAAAATTACCCCAGGAATTTTTACTTGCGTTGTTAATTTAGACTTATATAGAGATAGCTTTAAGTACCTTGGCAAGACCCCCGATGGGGTTGAGAGTTATCTATTAAATGACATTCGCGACAAAGATAACTTTGGTGCTAAGTTCAAGATTGCCAGCTTTCTGTTTGGGGCTTATTAATGGATCAATTTAATCTACAGCGCTTTCTTGAAGCGCAAGAGGACCCTCTGTATGGATGGGTGATTGAAGAACTTACTGCCGGTAAGAAAAAAGGCCACTGGATGTGGTTTATCTTTCCCCAAGCATATGGACTTGGCGAAAGCCATCATTCTCAGTTTTATGGGATTAAGTCTTTGGAAGAAGCTGCTCAATATTGGGCCCATCCAATACTCGGGGAGCGCCTGCGACAGTGTTTGAGCTTGGTGGTGGGTTCGGGAAGAACCGCCCTAGAGGTTCTCGGGAAAGAGGTTGATGTGATGAAGTTGCAGTCCTGTCTGACCCTCTTTTTAAGGATTTCCCCTGAAAGCGAGCTCTTGCAAGATGCTCTCAATCGTCTGTTTACAGACCAGTTAGATAGCAAAACTCTAGCTATTATCGAAAAATCAACAAAAAAGTAACATTTACCTAGTCAAAAACGACAGGCTCATTCAATGAGCTTCTGAGTCATTAATCTGAAATCACTAAATACAAGGAGATTTTCATGATTAAACTTTGCGGCGTAGTGCTGATGTTGTTGGGTTCATTCGCTTACTCAGAAACTGCTGACTTGTGGTTTGCCCAGGCGGGGCTTATGGGAGTTTTCTTCTTTTTTAGCGAGGCTTTATTCGACTTTGCAATAGCTGTAAATAATCGGACATCCTTAGATATGGCTAATGTCGACCAAGAGCCACTACTTGTAAGGTGAGTCTAATGGGCGATTTAAATTTTGATTGCTCCAATTATTCTGAGTTGGAGAGATGCCTTTATAAAAAGCCAGTTGCCCTTTATTTTGGACCGCCTTGCACAGAACGTCAGCAGGAACTCATAGAAAAGAGGGCAATTCAATGGAACTGTTCCGTTGAATATGCATTAAATGAAGATTTTCAGTTTACCGTTAAGCGCTATACAGAGATGAATGATGATGGCGGTAGAAATTATTTTGATTTAAGTTTTTTTATTCACTCAGGAATAAGTGAAGTCTATGCGCCCAAGGTTAGGGTGGATAGTTATACCCATAATGGATTTAAATATCCCAGAGTAATTTTTGAGGATGGTTTTATTTTGGATAGGACAAAAGCGAAGCGGTTTTACCTTAGGGATAACGTCATTGATTCCTTAGGGCTGTCCTTGGAGGAGCACTTGGAATATGAATATATTGAGTTTAAAAGGGGATTGAAATGAGTAAGTCGAAGATTGGAATTGTCTTATTGCTAATTAATTCAAGCGCGTTCTCCCAAGTTACCCAAACTCTGCCAAACGGCTCCGGCGGATATAACACCTATGGGCCTAATGGGCAGGTTACTCAAACCTTGCCTAACGGTTCTGGCGGATATAACTCTTATGGTCCTAATGGAGGGGTTACTCAAACCATACCTAATGGCTCCGGGGGATACAACACTTATGGGCCAAATGGTGGAATGACTCAAACCTTGCCTAACGGGTCTGGCGGTTATAACTCTTATGGTCCTAAAGGTGGCGTTACTCAAACCTTGCCTAATGGCTCAGGGGGATATAACACCTACCCTCCAAATGGAGGGTTAATTCAGACCCTTCCGAACGGTTCAGGCGGTTACAACACCTATGGGCGGTGAGCGCTTCATTATTGGCAAAACGGGCAAGAATGTCATGGGGCCTTAGCTCAAATCCTGATGCTCTAACCACTCATACTGGCAAGCTGAGCATTTTCTTGAGCTGGGATATTTTGGCGGCGGGGCATCACCTAGTGATGGTTGTTTTACTATTTTTTGTTTGAAGAATTCCCCGCGCTTTTTTCCACACTTGGGGCAATACCGATTAATAACTTGGGGTGACTTTGCTTGGTCATCATGAAGATGAGCCTCAAAGCTCATGGCTGTAATCCATTCGGGTGATTCCATGGTTTTACATGGCACTTTAATATTCTCTATTTGGAGCATGCTTCCGCTCACTGATAGTTTTATCGTCTGCCCGGCTGGCGGCGCAGCCAAAAATGACAGTACAACCCCTGAGTTAACAGCAATGTATCCGCTCCAGCGAGCTTTTTCGACCAAACATTTAGTTTGAACACCACGAACGCAAAAAATTGCCTCGCCATTGAAGAGGGCAATATATAACTCCTCTGCCAGGGTGGCCTTGGTGGTTTTTCGAGGTTTAAGTCTTTTTAATACCGCAAGAAATTCCTGGGTATCAATGACCATTTCAGCAATCATTGCCGTTTGCTTGGTGAATAGCCAATGCGGTTACCGTTGTTATCAAAAACGTTCGTTACCCCCTGGGGAGACTGGACCTCATAACCAATTCTATTGCCCTGATTGTCATAGACGCCGTTATTAGCATTGTAATTAAGAGGGCTATTGTTGTAATTGAGTGGACTGTTGTTGTAGTTCAAGGAGCTATTGTTATAGTTGAGCTCACTATTTTTATAGTTCAGCGGACTGTCGTTATAGTTCAGCGATTGTGCATTGGCACTTCGTGTCCATAAAACAATTTGAGTTATTAAAAATACGGTAATTAGAAATTTCATGGCTCTCTCCCGGTTAATCTGTATCTAGAGTAAGGGTGAACAAGCTCAAAAATTGAGCCTCTATGAGCCTAAAATGAAGATATATAAAATAACAATCAAAAAGGATCTCGTGGCTAATTTATTTATTAAGGCTGTAGCATTTGCAGCCCAAAAGCACTCTACTCAGCGCAGAAAAGATGCGCAGGCCTCTCCCTATATCAATCATCCGATTGCGTTAGCCAATGTTTTGGCCAATGAGGGCGATATTGCTAATCAAGACGTTTTGATTGGCGCTTTACTGCATGACACTATCGAGGATACCGAGACGACCCCAGAAGAGCTCAAGGCCATCTTTGGTGAAAAGATAGCCTCTATTGTGATGGAGGTGACCGATGATAAAAATCTTACCAAGGCGCAGCGTAAGGCGCTTCAAATTGAACATGCGGCGCATGCTTCAATGGAGGCAAAGCTAGTTAAGTTGGCAGATAAGATCTGTAATCTGAGGGATATGCTAAGCGCTCCACCACAAGATTGGAGCTTGCAAAGAAAGCGTGACTACTTTACCTGGGCAGGGGAGGTTGTATCCGGGCTAAGGGGTACTAATAGCAAGCTTGAAAAGATTTTTGATGGGTTGATGGAAAAAGGCGTCACATTATCTGACTAAAAACGCCTGGGAATATCTAGGGTAATTCTTTTAATTCCATACAGTTCCCGTTCCTGTGTATGGATTTTCTTATGGAGCCCCGCTTCATTTGTAAATTCATTGAAGTATTGAACACCATGGGAAATTATGGGGCCAAAGGAAATAATTTGGATTTTCTTTAGGCTTGGAAAATCATGAGCGGCATGGCAAACAGCTTCAGCAACAGCATTTCTATATTGGTGGTCATCTATAAACCGTAAAGAGCCTGTTAGCCCCGCAATACCAATATTTTTATAGCCCATGGCAGTTAATGCCGAAATGGATTCGTAAATGATGTTGTAGAAAAAATCTTTATTAGGGCGAGTTCCGTCGCTCTCAAAAGGTTTGTAGCATTCACAGTTAGGGCTTGAGACTAGCGCTACGGCTTTTAATTGAGAGAATGTATTTTGAGTTGGAATAATTTCAATCGTTGGCAACATTTCTTTCATTAAAGAATCTGCATATTGACGAAATGTATCCTCATCAATATCCATTTCCTTGCACATATGTTTCGTATACAGCCCTAAATCATTAAAACCATAATTAGTCTCAATGATTAAAGCTTCAATATCGCGTAGATTATTTTGTGGACTTGATTCCTTTTTATACAGAATCTCAAGAGGGTCTCTATTGGGTAGGTTAAGAACTAAATCTTTCATTTGGCCAGATTAATCACTATCTTTATTTAAATGAAGTTTCTCAAATAAAAATATATTCATTCGATTTCATTGATTTTGGTGTTTGCCCTTAGCAAGGAGGGCGAAATTAAAGGATTCATTCATTTCTCTTAGGAAGGCCCAGAGTTAGTTCCCATTTTTGATTTTTTAATTCCTCCGTTTCTGCATGGGTCATAAATCGAAAGGCCACACAAATTCCTTGCTTTGAGTAATTCTCAAAATCTTCTGTAGTTTCACAAAATTTAACCTCTTTTTTGCAGTCAAGACAAAATTTAGTGTTTACATTTTCAGTGTCAATTAGCTCATCCCAAGTTTTTGAGCAATAAAAATCTAGCGGGCAGTTTTCAAGTGCAAAAAGATCTGGCATTTCCTATTCCTATCAACTTAAGAGTGATTAACCCATAAAGTCAGAGCGTTGAATTGACACTGGATTTAGCGCTATCTTTTTATTGATGAGAGTGCCGATTACATTGGTTGCGCGATAAGCATCCCCTTGATTCCAGCTTGCTCCTATGTAATCTTCAATAGGATCTGGAATTAATACTTCGCAATTGTTAGGCAAGCCTTTAGGAATCAAATACGCTGCAACTGGAATTTGCTGATAGTGTGTATAAAAATTAGTCCAAGGGATTACTTCTTTCCAATCCGGCCCAACTTCATTGGCAGATGGGCTGCGATAGTCACCAAACCATTGAATCTCGCCGGTAACCATATTTTGATAGACACACAATTTTTGACTAATTTCTTTAGTGTTGTATCTAACTAGCCTTACATCAGGCCAAAACCCCATTCTTAATCCCCTCTCAATATCCTCGATGCTTCTAGCAGTGGCGATAATTGGAATGTCTACCTTGGGGGCATTATTTCCGTACCAGCTCTCAGGTGCTAGGCGGGGAGCCGATGGATTGCTTTCATCTTTTAAGAAAATAACGTTCGCACTATTGTTGCTAGCATAGACACAAGTTTTGGGATTTTTATCTAGTATTGCTAGTACGCTCTCCGGGCTTGAGGTGTCTAAATTAATGATTCGCTCATCACATTGATTGCAGCCCCTAGATCTATCTTCAGCTTGATCTGCTAAAAGTTGGTTCCAGCTCACGGCCTTGGGGCAGAAGACCTTTTTGATATATTGACCATCAGGCCCATACAAAGAAGATGATTTTTCATCGTACACAAAAGGCTTGCTCATAGTTATCCTTTGTATTGTTCTGCGGCTATTTTGAGTTCATTCGCAACACTTGTTTTGAGGCTTGCGGGACTTATTACCTCAACAGCTGAGCCATGCTTGAGTATGTCCATGATGAGCTCTGGATCCTGGTTATAGTCGAACTCAAGGATGTAATAGCCGTCTTTATCAAATGAGCCAACCTGTTGGCCGTGCCATTGTTCTGCAGATACCCAGCGCGCTCTCTCTGGTGTGAATCGCAGCTTTGCACGCTTTGTGGCTTTGCCTGAAAAGATTCCATAACTTTCTGCAAAGTTCTCTTGCAGGGCTTTATCAGAAATGTCATCCGCTTTTTTATTGGTTAACGCAGCTGAGCGTATGTTTTCAACTGAGAAGCTCCTTAGCTCTTTGCGAAGGTGGCAGTAAGCATCTAAGTACCAGTTATCCCTATAGTGAATAAGACGCTGAGGTGAGATTTCACGTTCAGTAGTCTCATTGGTTCCTCTGGAGTAGTAGCTAATCTGTAGGCGTTCACGTTTGAGTAGGGCGCTACCAATCTCAGGAAAGTGATTTACTGGGGTTTTTCGGGCGGCCATGCCAAAGACTTTGAGACGCTTACGAAGCTCCTTGGCTGGGGTTTCGGTTTGACCCAAAATGCCGTCAATGAGGTTGGTAAGTGGCTCAATATGCGGGCCAATTAATCCACCTTGGTCTAGCGAAGATAGGAGGTGCTGCATAAGCACTAGTGCGGTTGCCTCCTCTTGGCTAAACCAAAGCCCAGGAAGTTCTATTTTTTGGCCTTGCTGAGCATTTTCAAATCTATAGCCACCCTCAAAACGGTCATAGATGATCGAGGCGTTCATGCGGTCACGAAGGTACTCTAGGTCGCGTTTAAAAGTTGCAGGGGATATCTCCAATTCCTCTAGAAATACCTCCTTAGGAACGCATTTACGCGTTTGAATCATGTATTTGATGCGGTGTAGTCGTTCCATCGTGCTCATGAAGAACCCTCATTTATGTAATTTTTATCACTTTAAATCCTGTGAGGCTCATTTTATGAGCCTGCTAGCAATAAGAATATAAAAATTACAACGAAAGTATAAAAACCATGATTTCAGGTGCCGTATTGATGACTTTGGTATTGCCGCTCCAGATAGCAACCCATTCAGGTCATCCTAGGCCTATGAATCCATTTTTTATAGCGGGCTCTATTATTGATTGCGCCAAAATTCTGGGTTTTCCTAAATTTAAGCTCAGGGATTCAAATGGAAATCCTTATCTAGCAGAGAAGATCCTTTTACAGGAACCTTTGGCTATGGTTCACGATAGCGCAGGAATTACTTTTCCTAGCGAAATTAATAGGCGAAAGGCATACATCCAATCGTATGTACGTCGCTAAATGAATACTCAGCTCTGGATAGATCAAATATGAAAGCTATCATTCAATCTGCTATAGCCGTATCTGCAGCTTTTGTTGCCTTATTTGGATTGGCGTATGTAAGCGCTACTAGCGCTAATAGCGGAGCTCTAGAGCCACTCTCAGCAATTGAGAGTTACATTGTGAATGAGACTATTTATCCCGATGGGAAGGTGGTTGAAATTGATGAGCTGACTAAATCCGTTAAGTCGCAACTGATCGTTGATTCAGCCTCAACTGCTGACTTGCCATTTAACTCCAGTACTGCCACTCTTGAAGTTCTGGAGGCATATACGATTACGCCCCAAGGGAAAAAACTACCTGTTCAAGCATCCGCTATTAGGACGGTAGAGGACGATAACAGTCAAGGTGCGGCATTCTTTTCAGATCAGAAACACAAGATCATTGTCTTTCCGAATGTGACGCCAGGATCTAAGACATATTACAAAACAAGGCTCACCACATTTAAACCCCTCTTGCCAGGTTTCTTTACAACCAAGTTTAATTTTGCTCCTTCTGTTGAAAATCACGGCTTTGAATACACCTTAACTTACCCAGAAAATCTTACTTTGTACACCGATACAAAAGATGTAAGCGTTGGTGATGTAGAAACTCCTGGCGACGGTACCAAGCGCATGCACTTTACATATCAAAACCTCAAGTTCAGGGCTAAAGAGCAATTGGAAGTAGGGCTTGACGACTATGCGCCGCATATTTATATATCTTCTATGTCTAGCCAAGCAGAGTTTGCGAAAGCCTATGAATCCAGAATCAAGGATAAAGTCGTAGTAACTCCTCAAGTACAAAAGCTAGCCGACGAGATCACTAAAGCTATCAAAGTAACTAAAGATGACAAAGTGAACTCAGACAAGATGGAGAAAGAGCTTAAGCAGCAGCAGGCAAGAGCTATCTATAACTGGGTCTCACGCAATATCCGATATATAGCAATCTATTTAGATGATGGCAGTATTACGCCACATAATGCCAATAGCATTATTGATAATCGCTATGGTGATTGTAAGGACCACAATGCTTTGCTCATCGCCCTCTTAGCTGCTAAGGGTATCAAAGCAACTAGCGCACTGATAAATGCAGGTAATACCTTTTCTGTACCAAGATACCCAGTGATTGGCCCGTTTAACCACGTCATAACCTATATCCCTGCATTTGATCAATATCTCGATTCGACTGCTGAAATGGCGTCTTATGGGCTGCTACCAGAAGACGAAGTCCATAAGCCGACTTTGATAACTGGCTTGGGCAAGATTGGGCGCACACCAAAGCCCAATATGGATCTAAACCGTACCGTTACCGGAATAGTTATGAACATACAAAAAGATGGCCGTATTACGGGTGAAGCGCACTCAATGTACTTTGGCAGTGCAGAGATTGCTGCTAGATACAAGTATGAAGGATTGGATACGACATTATCTGAAAAAATATCCAGAAATGAATTGGCAAAGTTCAAGCAAATCGGCGAGGGAAAGATAACAAGTACTTCGGTATATAACCTTGATGAGCCACTGACGACCGACTCTAAATTCACACTCGATGCTGAGAGCAACTTCCCGGGCCCTGGTGCAATGAGAATTCCGGTAGGCTTAGCCCCAGGAGAGCTTGCAGCCATTACCGCAGATCGGCCCCCGGAAAAATTTACACGTCCATATCGGTGCGCCACAAAAATGGTTAATGAGGGCTACATCATTACTTTCCCGAGCAATGTAAAGGTGACCCGTATTCCAGAATTTGTGCGCTATAAAAAGGGCTATATTCAATATGATGCGAGTTATACGTTAGAAGGTAATACCGTGACAGCGAAACGTAGACTTATGGTCGAAAGGCCTTCAGCTGTATGTCAGCCTGAAGAGTTGCAAAAGTGGAAAGATTTCTATCAAGTTCTCGTTAAGGATATGAGGGGGCAGATTTTTTATGAATAATTTATCTCCTGCAGCTTCTTACGTGATTAGTTTTCTAGCTGTGCAGATTACAGCTTCAAATCATCAAAACTTTTAATAGGGGTTGTATGCCTGTAACTGTTGACATGGTCAAAAGACTATTTCAAAAGAAGTATCCAAAATTAATTTCCAAACAGGTTTATCAAAAACCTCAGTTCAGACCAACTAGGTGGGCGGTTTTGCACGGTCCATGTTACGGGGAGAAAAAATTCAAAGGAACGCTTCTCATAGACCTTTCCAAAATGCTTGATTGGTCCGTAAATCATGCCAAGCACACATGGACAAATCAAACGCTAGAGCAGCAGGCAAAGGAGCATTTTCCTGAATGGTTAAGAAGAATTGATCTAGAAACTCAAGCCATAACCATTTTGGATAGGGGGCAATACGGCTTTCTGAAGGATTATTATGCCGATTTTGTAAATAATGAATGGCATCAAATTTACTGCCCTGAATGTAAGATTTTATATAAAGAGCTTGATAAAAGAACTTTTGACAAAGAAATTATGGGCCCCGAAATATCCTGGACAATTGATTGGAAGTGCGTGATTGGCCATGCTCTTTACAAACATAATCATTCAATTAGAATATTTTAGTATCTAACGATAGGATCAAATTTTGGGATACTCGGCAAAAAGCACTAAACAACTACTTGAGAAAAAGGTCCAGGAAGACCGCTATTTTGCCGAGGCTGAAAAAAAACGATTAATTGAAGAAAAAGAGCGTTTAGCCATTCTCAAGAAGATTCAACAACAACTAAATAGGAAGCTTAATAGCTTGGCTGGCAAGGTAATTGAATTTGCTCTGAGTAACCAAGAGCTTCAATTGGCTCTTGAAAAAAAAGTAACCGCTGATTTATCACTGCGAGGTGAATTGCAGCGAAGAGGTTTTGAGTTTGACAGGAGGGAGAGTGCCCAGGAGCCTGCGGAGAAGGAGTACCGTCCTTTGGCTAGAAAATTGCTTAAAGCCTTGAGGAAAATTGAATCATTAACTCCTGAAACTGCCAATCAAATAGAGCAGATTGTGCGCAAGACTGATAATGGCTACATAGCCTTATCTTTAGCTCAATGGCGTGAGATTACTGCCATTATTGATGGAAGATTTTCTAAAAATTTTGATGAAAATAATCTGAATTTTGAAAATTATCAGGCTTTATGTAAAAAATTTGACGAAATTCAAGATATATCGATATTTGATGTGGAATATGATTTAGAGCTAGATTGTTCTGAGTACTCGAAAGAAATCTCGCCATCTGAAGCTATCAAGAAGATGGTGTACGACCTTGGTTACTATCATATTGATAAGAGCGTCAAACTCGGAGACTTATTCTTGAGATGGGAAAACCCCGGTAGCTTAAGCCCTCAATATGATGATGAATTTTTTACGGCAGAAAAGGTAAACTGGATTTGCTCAAAAAAGGCCATAAAATTTAATCAGGAAGTTTTCGATAATATTCAGGAATGCGCTTCTAATAAAAAAATATCAATGCGACTTTATTTGAAAAGTTCTGGAGGAGATGAGTGCGAAGTCAGTTTTAGCAATAAGTCATACATACACTACCCATTTAGCCTCAATTCACTTTTAGACCTATTAAAAAAACTGGGCTATCAAGTGAAAGATCAAAGCCTAAAAGATAATGATGGCGAAATACGGGGGTCTGTATCCATAGCATGGTCCTAGTCCAATTAATCCCGATAAATGGAGTGTAAGAATGTCACCTAAAGAACTGCTCAAACAAGCTGGTTGCAAAATGAAGGTTATCTGCGGACGCAGTTGGGATGAATTCGAGAAAACAGAATCAGATGGGGTTAGATTTTGTGGCGGTTGTAAAAAGGAAGTCTTTTATACACAATCCCGAGAGGCACTTTTAGTAGCAGCAAAAAAAGGCCTCTGTGTTTATATAGCCCCTGGTTTTGACATTTTCGAACCCGAATCAGCTGAGGCAAGGGAAGCAAGAATAAGAGCTATAGAAGACAAAGCTCTAGCCAGCATGGGTAGGGTCACTGGCGCCGTTGCTTTGAGGCGGAAAAAATAATCCTTTAACTTAATTCTTCAGAATTTCCTTCTTTGTATATGAGCTCTCAGAAGATCATTTTTTTTCGTACATCTTTTTAATAAAATTCTTTGCTTCTTCATCGGTCACTGGATTCCACTCATCACGGTAGCTGCTGTAGAGAAAATCAGGGCCATCAAGTCGTTGGATAACTTTGGCGTATATTGAAAATTTTTGACCTACGGGGTAGGCTGTCCTCATCGACTTGGAGCATTCGACTCTCATTGCAGTTTCCAGCCCCTGACCTGCAATTGGACGTACGCGTATTGGCGAGCCAGACTTTTCATTTCCAGCAACAAATGTTTCAACGATTACAAACATTTCAATTCTCCTAACGAAGATGCCCACCAGTTGAAACCCACCATTCTTCTGTCGGGTTAAATGTATTTGTCAAAGGAGATTTATCATCTACATCATGACCCTTTTCAGTGAGGACAAAAACATTGTATTGTTCAAAACTAAATGAGGAGGCTTCATACCAGCGAAGGAATGCATCAAAGCAGGAAGCATTTTGAAACATATTATGAATCCGATAACCACTATTGAATTTCCGCTCAATTTTTGCCCTTAACTGCCTAGCTAGTTTCATTGACGACTCTGATTTTGAGTACTGCTTTAGAACCCGATTTCCATTTTCTCGTAATGTTGCATTTGAGGCGCAGCATGACCAAAAAGCAATTTCCATCAGAACATGTGATGGGCAGTTAAATACATACCTAGGTAGCTCAGTTTGAGTTGGCGTTATACCTTTGACGCCACCGCCCCAAAAATTTGGACCCCTGGCAATAGTTGAATATCTTGCCCATGCTTCTGGCTCTATTTTATTTGTAGATTTTGAGGATCTCGCGGCTAGCTCAATTTCTTCGTAAGTCATTGAGCCTCGCGCCTCATTTGCCTTTTTACTCTCTACTACTAAATTTCCCCAGGCATATCCTCCGTCATTGCATAATCTTTCAATTGACCAATCATGCTCGACTAAGTTTCCATGTGTTAAAGGCTCAAGAGTCACAGGGCATATTGGCCTATCAAGCAATTTCATTAGCTTTGGAGTTACGTCTTCTGAGACAGCTCTTTTTCTTAAATAGGCATGGTATCTAAGTTGAAGCCACTTTCTAATAAATCTATCTACCTCTTTTGTCCTAGCTATTCGAGAGGTATTCGATTTAAATCCGCGATATATAGCTGCATCAGCATTATCTGGAAGTGGCTGGTTATAAAAGGCCCAATCCCTACCAAGGTTAAAACCAATCTTATCCCTTTCTTCAAGTTGCAGAATGGCATCTCTAGGCAACATCCATCCCTCCGTCTTAGGGATCCCATTCATTTCCAGCTCAAACATTGGATTCACTAGGTTGCCTTATTGAACTTTATCTTTGCCGGGAGATTGTTTAATATTTTTTTGGAATATTTTTAGTAAAAAAATGGGCTGACACCTACAAGATAAATATATAAACCCTAAGACGCCCATTTATTTATATAGTAAAGGCTAAGGGCTCGCAGTCTGTCACTCAAGACTTATCAGCAGAAATTATTGCCGCATGAATTTGCTCCGGAGTCATTTCATTTTCTAACATTTTTTTCACATGATGTGCTCTATCTAGACCGGCTCTTTCTGCAAGTATGCAAAGCTTGAGAGCCTCAATTGGGTTAATCTCGCAACCTTTTCCCTGAATAAGGCAAATTGCTAAATCTGCCTGAGCATGGCAAAAACCACTATCTGAGGATTTCTTTAGCCATTCATATGCTTTTTCATAGTTTTGTAAATCTGTTTCTGAATCGCGATAAAGGAGGGCTAGGTTGTATTGTGAAATTGCATCCCCAGAGACTGCTGCTTTCTCCATCAACTCCGCAGCTTTTCTTTCGTCCTTCTCAACCCCAAGCCCCTGCAAGTAAAGGCTCCCTTGACTGGCAGCAGCTCTAACGTGACCTTCTGTGGAAGCCAATGAGAACCAATGATTTGCCGCTTTGTAGTTAGGTTCCCCATCTGGCCCGTTCATGTAGACAATCCCCAGGTTATAGGCAGCTGAAACATGCCCTTTTTTGGCAGCCCTTTCAAAGTAATGTCCTGCAGTACCTAGGTTTTTTTCAACACCTTCTCCATAAAGATACATGCAGCCAGCGTTATATTCCCCGAGAGTATCACCCTCCTTGGCTGCCAGTTGATACAAATCTGCCGCTTGTTTTAAATCTTTATCAACACCTTCACCAGCTTCATATTTCATTCCAAGCTCTCTTTGAGCGCCCGGATGACCTTTAGATGATGCATCCTGAAAGCAATAGAGAGCTTTATCTAAATCTCGCTCGATTCCCGTGCCATACTGGTAGGAGTACCCAAGATTAAATATTGCTTGAGCATCACCTTTATTTGCGGCATCAGCCCATAGGCTAAGGGCTAGACCTTCATTCTTTTCGCAACCATTGCCGTAAAAATAGAGCATGCCGAGGCTGGTCAAGGCCCTAGGCAATCCTTTGCTCGCAGCCTGCGACAAAAGAACAAAAGCCATTTCATAATTTTCTGGAAAGAATTCACCGGAGATGCAATGCATTCCCAGAGTAAATTGAGCATTTTCATCCCCCTTTTGAGAGGCCTCCAAGAGGCTTATTAATTTATCCCTTGTAGCTTCACTTTCAACCTCAAGGTTTTTGGATGAAATCTTTGCTAATTCTTCAAAATTAGAGTGAACCCTATTTATTTTTCTTTTATGAAGAACGGACAGCCTTACAGCCATATTTAACTCTTCATCATTTAACAGCGGCAATACTCGAGAGCCTGCAACTTTTGCCTCTTCATTATTTAAATCTGTGGCAACGATGTACCAGGAAAAGGCTGCTACTAAATCTTTATCTGTGCCTTGGCCATGCTCGTACATCTTTCCTATATTGGTCATTGAGAGTGCGCTTCCTTGCTCGGCTGCTTTTAGGTACCAAAAGTGAGCATCAATAAGATCTTTTTCACATCCTTTGCCCTCGGCAAGTGCCGCGGCTAAATTATGTTGGGCTAAAGGATTTCCCGATTTAGCTGCAGGCAGGTACCACTTGTAGGCCTCTTCATGATTTACATGAGTTCCACGCCCGTATGTGTAAGCTACTCCAAGGTTGTATGCTGAATCTAGATTGCCACCTTGAGCAGCTTTCAGATTAAGTTCAAATGATTTCTCCTGATTATCTGGAACTCCAAGGCCTTCACTGTATAGGTAAGCAAGTCGTTGCGAGGCATGAGCATTTCCCATGGTCGAGGCAATTTCAAAATAGTGTGCAGCTAGCTCGTAGTTTTGAGGTAGTTCATTTCTCCCCTTGGCGTAGAGTTCAGCAATGCGAATTATTGCTTCAACTTGATTATGCTCGGCAGCCTTTAAAAGCCATTTAAACCCTTCTTGGAAATTGTTTCCTTTATATGTTGGATCAATAAGGATATTGCCAAGTGCAGTTTGAGAGTGGGGTAACCCCTTATTTGCAGCATGCTCAAACCATTTTTTTGCAGACTCCAAGTTTTCCTCAACCCCGTGCCCATTCGCATACATTGTTCCTAATAAATGCTCAAAATACTCATGGCCAGCCTCAGCCTGAGGTTTTGTTATCGCATAAGCTTCTGCATAGTCACCAACTTCGAGATATTCAAGCACCTGTTTATAGAGCTCAGCGGGATTTTGGTCGGGTTTCATATTTATTCTGGAGAGGTCTCAAATTATGTGGCTTGAAAAGCTCAGGAGACGAGCCTGGTGAAATTTAAATTATGTTCTGGCGGTTAATAGTCATATTAAATTATTATTGAATATATGGAAATTATTGACAATATCAACCACCTTTTGGGCGATGATTTAAAGCAAACAATTCGAAATCATTCGAAATTAAGAATTGCTGCATCCTGTTTTTCTATATATGCGTATGAAGCACTAAAAGCAGAGTTGGAAAATATTGATTCTTTAAGTTTTATATTCACTTCGCCTACTTTCGTTGCGGCTGAAGCAACTGATAAGGTAAAAAAAGAAAAAAGAGAATTTCATATACCCAAGTTAAATCGAGAAAAAAATCTTTACGGTAGTGAATTTGAGATTCAACTTAAAAATAAGTTAACTCAACGAGCCATTGCAAGAGAATGCGCAGATTGGTTGCGACGAAAGGCCCAATTTAAATCTAATAAGACAAAAGCCCCGATGCAGCAGTTTGCTGGTGTTCAGTCTGAAGATGGAGCATCTATTTATATGCCGATCCATGGCTTTACTGCGGTCGACCTTGGTTATCAAAGGGGAGATGCAGTCTCAAATCTAATAAACAAATTTAGTGAACAAGAAAATACACAAGTCTTCCTGAGTCTTTTTAATCAAATCTGGAATGATGATGAAAAGCTTGAGGATGTTACCGCTAGTATCTGTGACCATATTGAGTCTGTTTATCAAGAAAATTCACCTGAGCGAGTCTATTTTTTAATGCTGTACAACATCTTCAATGAATTTTTGGAAGATTTAAACGAAGATGTTCTACCAAATGATTTGACGGGGTACCAGGATACGTTGATATGGAACAAGCTATTTAATTTCCAGAAAGATGCGGCAACAGGCATAATTAATAAGCTTGAGACATACAGCGGGTGTATCTTGGCTGATAGTGTAGGCCTAGGCAAAACCTTTACAGCACTGGCTGTAGTTAAGTATTACGAATTACGCAATAAGTCTGTCCTTGTCCTATGTCCAAAGAAACTCGCAGACAATTGGCTTAACTATAACCGTAACCTTAAAACAAATATCTTTTCAAGAGACCGTTTTAATTACGATGTTTTATGTCATACGGATCTGCTCAGAACCTCAGGTGAATCATATGGAACCCCGTTAAATAGAATTAATTGGGGCAATTATGATTTAGTGGTTATTGATGAGTCGCATAACTTTAGAAATAACGATGCCTATAAAGATAAGGAAACTCGTTATCAAAAATTAATGAATTCAGTTGTTAAGGAGGGGGTGAAGACTAAAGTCCTTATGCTTTCTGCAACACCTGTTAATAATCGTTTTGCCGATCTTAAGAACCAGCTTGCATTGGCCTACGAGGGTGATTCTGAGAACTTAAACAAGAAGCTAAGAACTGAAAAAGATGTAGAGGCAATTTTCACTAGGGCGCAGGCGGTATTTAACGAATGGTCAAAACTACCATCGGACAAAAGAACTGCGGCTGCTATCTTGGAGAAGTTGGATTTTGACTTTTTCGAGCTTTTAGATAGCGTCACTATAGCGCGCTCTAGAAAACATATCGAAACCTTTTATGACACCAAAGACATTGGTAAGTTCCCTGAGAGAAGAAAACCAATTTCTTTCCATAGCCCATTGACAGCAAGGAAGGATGTTAAGAATTTTAATCAAATTTACTCAAGTCTAACTATGCTTAAGCTAGCTGTATACGCGCCAGTAAGCTATATATTGCCAAGTCGCATGAGTAAGTATGAGGATATATATGACACAGAGGTGGCGGGAGGAAAGGGTAGGCTAAGGCAAGCAGACCGCGAAAAAAGCCTTCAGGCGCTCATGACTACCAACCTATTGAAGAGGTTGGAGAGTTCGGTGCACTCCTTTAGGCTAACTCTAGAAAGTTTAAAGGCTAATAATTTAATTACGCTTAATAAAATTGCCGAATATGAAAAAACTGGTAAAAAAATTAAGGTAGCTGATGTTTCAACGCAGTATGAAGATGCTGAGCCAGAAGATGATGAGCTGCCAGGTGACGAATCATTTAAAACTGGTGGCAAAGTTCAAATCGACTTAGATGATATGGATTTGCCCGGCTGGAAGTCTCACCTTGAGGCTGATTTATTTTTGATTAATGAGCTTGTTGCTGACATGTCTAAGGTGACTCCAGAACATGACTCTAAGCTGCAGCATTTAAAGGGGTTGATTCGAGATAAGCTGCAGAATCCCATTAATCCTGGGAACAAGAAGGTTCTCATCTTTACGGCATTCGCAGATACGGCTAACTATTTATATGAAAATCTAGCCACCGATATATTGCAAACCAATCACGTGCATTCAGCAAAGGTGACTGGTAGCGATAGTCCTAAATCAACACTTAAGACAAGTTATGATTTTCAGTCTATCTTGACCCTGTTTTCTCCAAAGTCAAAAGAAAAAGACATTGTTTTGCCAGCTGAGCCAAATGAAATAGATGTTCTTATAGGAACAGACTGTATTTCAGAGGGGCAAAACTTGCAAGATTGCGACTATGTAGTTAATTACGATATTCATTGGAATCCCGTCCGAATTATTCAACGATTTGGTCGAGTGGACCGTATTGGCTCTCCTAATGAAAGCATTCAGCTCGTTAATTATTGGCCAGATATCTCATTAGATGAATACATTAACCTGAAAGATAGGGTTGAAAGTCGAATGATGATTGCAGACGTTACGGCTACCGGAGATGACAATGTCTTAAGTGCGCAGGCTAATGATGTTTCTTACAGAAAAGAGCAATTACGTAAGTTGCAAGATGAAGTAATTGAAATGGAAGATTTAAAGACCGGTGTTTCTATTACCGATTTGGGCCTTAATGACTTCCGAATGGACTTACTCAATTACGTAAAGGAAAATGGATCATTAGAGTCAGCCCCAACTGGAATGCATGCTGTCGTTCCCGCCGATCCTGAGCATGGATTGATGCCCGGAGCCATCTTTACCTTAAGGAATAGAAACCAAGGCGTAAATATCAGTCAGCATAATCGTTTGCATCCCTATTACTTGGTCTACATAGGTTCTGATGGGGAGGTAATTGCCACGCATACAGAGGTAAAGCGCCTTCTAGATACAGTTCGCTCAACCTGTAAGGGTCGGGGCCTGCCGATTCCTGAGGCATTTAGAAAGTTTAATCTTGAGACTGAAGACGGTAAGGCGATGGGTTTTTATTCTGATTTGCTAGGTAAATCAATACGCTCAATGATTGAGGTCAAGGAAGACAAGGATTTGGATAGTCTATTTACCAGCAAAAGAACATCGGCCCTGGTTGACAAAATTTCAGGGTTAGATGATTTTGAATTAGTTACATTCCTTGTAATACAGGGGTAAGGGATGGGCTTTAAGCTTTTCAATTATCCACAACAGGCTATCTTTAGGAAGGTTTTACCCAAAAGCAAGATTTATGAGTTTGCTAAGCCAAGCAATGCTGTAAAAGGGCTTTTTGTTAGGCAGGTTGAGCAGATAGTCTGGGAATATAAGCTTTCTCCTGAGATTATAAATATTCCGGCTGGTGAGGGGGTTGAGGAAATTCAAGTACTTAAAATACAGTCAAAAGTTCCAGGGATTGACTACCATGTATATCAAACAATTGACGAAGCAATCCCATCTCAAATATTTTATGAAGTGGCGTATGGTGGCAAATTAAAGCTTGTCGCCGCCTATAAAAGACTTAGTGAAGTTGATTCTAGTAAGTGGGTTACAGGACCCTATTTTGAATCCGGGTGGGTTTCCTATGCTGATCAAAGGAGTGAACTTCCATTCTCCCTAAATATGGGCCAATTGTATTCTCAAATGTTGCGGATACTTATTGGAGACAAAAGAAGGGATGGTGAGACCCTCAAAAGTCAAGTTGAGAGACTTGAAATTATTAGATTAAAAAATAATGAGATTGAAAAATTGAAGATTAAACTGAGGAAAGAGAAGCAATTTAATAGAAAAGTAGAGGTTAACGCTCAAATTAAGCAGCTTGAGAGCCAGCTGCATCTACTGCTAATCTAAAAATTTAAATTTAATTAAGCCTATGAAAAAACTTGATTTAACATCGAAAAATATTGTTAAAGATAATATCTCTAAGATTGGAGAAATATTTCCAGGTTGCATAGTAGAGTCCGAATCACAAGATGGCGCTATTAATCAAAAGATTGACTTTGATATCCTACGGCAAGAATTGAGTGACTCAATAGTGAGTGGAATGCAGGAGCGCTATCAACTAAACTGGCCCGGAAAAAAAGAAGCTTTATTAGCGGCAAATGCCCCAGTAAGTAAATCGCTGAGACCCAATCGAAAAGATAGTATTAATTTCGATTCGACTAAAAATATATTTATTGAGGGCGATAACCTTGATGCTCTAAAGTTATTGCAAGAATCTTATTTAGGCAGGGTAAAAATGATATACATCGACCCGCCCTATAACACTGGCAGTGATTTAATTTATGCCGATTCTTTTGCCTCTAGTCTTGATGAATTTTTAAAGATTTCAAATCAAATTGATGATTCGGGAAAAAAGCTTTCAGTAAACGTAGAGACTAATGGAAGGTTTCATTCAGACTGGCTATCTATGATGTACTCAAGATTAAGGTTGGCCAGGAATCTGTTATCTGACGATGGAGCAATTTTTATATCCATAGGAAATGATGAGGTAACAAACTTAAGAAAGTTATGTGACGAAATTTTTGGTGAAGACAATTTTATTGAGTGCATTACCTGGAATAAGAGAATCCCTAAAAATGATAAGGGTGTAGGAAGTATTCATGAATATATTTTGGTTTACGTAAAAGATAATTCTTATCCGCACGAATTTAGAATGAGGAAAGAGGGATTGGAGGAGATAGAGGATTTATTGACAAGACTCAAAAAAACTAAAGTACCTATTTCTGAGTCCGAGCGTGAAATTAAAATGCTATATAAAAAGCAAGGGTATGACCGAGGAATTACTCTTTATAACTCTTTGGACTCTGAATACAACCTTTGGGGAAAAATTAACATGAGTTGGCCGAACTCAAATTCATTTGGCCCTAAATATGAGGTATTGCATCCCTTGTCTGGGAAGGTAGTACCCATTCCAGATAGAGGTTGGCGCTGGAAAAGAGAAACATTTGATGAGGCGGCACTGTTTAAAAATGGCACCTATACGGCTATAAATAAATTATCAGATGGCTCATGTATTTGCGGAAAAATCTGGTTTTCTGCTAACGAATCCGTTCAGCCAAGTTCAATTACGTACTTAAATGATGTTAATTATTTTCTATTACGCTCAATTTTATCTTTTAAAAGTGATGGGGGCATTGAGGTTGAGTCGCTATTCGATGGTAAAAACTACTTTTCTTATCCAAAACCAACTACATTGATAAAGGCATTAATTGCATCGGTGAATTTGCAGGATGACGATATTGTTCTGGATTTTTTTGCTGGAAGTGGTACGACAGCGGATGCGGTCCTTGCCTTGAATTCTGAGGATTTAGTAAGACGTCGATTTATCATGGTACAACTGCCAGAAGAATGTGATGTAGCTTCGGAGCCCTATATCGCTGGGTATAAAAATCTTGCCGAATTAAGTAGGGAGCGTATTCGAAGGGCATCTCTAAAAATTATTAAAGAAGGTGCTAATTTGGATGGAAAAATCGACCTGGGTTTTAGGGCCTTTAAGATTGATTCATCAAACTTGGCCCCCGTATTTTTGAACCCAGAGGAAATATTTCCTGACCTTTTAAGCTCCCATGTGAATATTATTCACGAGAATCGTTCTGAAGAAGATTTGTTATTTCAAGTCCTCCTTAGCTGGGGAGTTGAGCCATCCATACCAATAGAAAAGAAACTAATAAATGGGAAAGAGATTTTTATAGTTGATTCAAATGCCTTGGTAGCATGCTTTGATAATGCGGGCGGCGTTGATGAGAGTCTGGTATGGGAAATAGCTGCTTTACAGCCATTAAGAGCTGTTTTTAGAGATGGTGGATTTAAAAATGATGCAATGAAAATTAATGTAGAGCAGATTTTTAACTCAAAGTCCCCGCATACAGATGTAAAGGCAATTTAGCATGGAAAGATTAAAAGTAAACTCAAAAGATATTTCTTTGGAGAACTTGGAAAAAATAACTCAAATATTTCCTAGCGTTCTTGTTGAGTCAGACGGGAAAAATGGGGAGATTATAAAATCTATTGATTTTGAGCAACTCAAGATTGAGCTCTCCGGTTTATTGGCTGATGATTCTTTAGAGCGTTATCAGGTGACATGGCCTGGTAAAAGGGCTTCTATAAATGTAGCAAATTCCGCATCTGATAAAGCCTTAAGGCCCTATCCGACTGAAAGTGTTAACTTCGAAACCACTAAAAATATATTTATTGAGGGTGATAATCTTGAGGCCTTAAAACTCCTAAGGGAGTCTTATTTGGGTAAGGTAAAGATGATATATATAGACCCACCCTATAACACCGGTAGTGATTTGATTTATGAAGATGATTTCACCATTGGGAGTGAGGCTTATTTAAAGACTTCAAAGCAGATAGACTCCCTGGGGCACCGTTTAGTTGCCAATGTTCAAACTAGTGGAAGGTTCCACTCAAATTGGATGAGTATGATTTACCCAAGGCTAAAAATTGCTTATAGCCTACTTCGTGATGATGGGGTAATTTTTATTTCAATTGATGATAATGAATTGGCTAATTTGTTAAAAATTTCAAATGAAATATTTGGTGAAAAAAACTTTTTAGGTACATTTGTCTGGAGACGACGAGCTTCTTCTGCAATGGCGGATAGACTTGTATCAACGGACCATGAATATGTTGTTGCTTTTCATAAGGGGAGCTTTACTTCTTTGGGTCTTCCGAAAAGTTTTAGCAATTACACCAATCCGGATAATGACCCGAGAGGCCCTTGGGTTGCCGGTGACCTTACTGTTGGAATGGGAAAGGATTTGAGGCCTAATCAATTCTATGATCTCATAGACCCCTCAACCGGCATTGCATATAAGGCGAATCCCAATAGGGTTTGGGCTTATATCCCTGACAGCATGTCTAAACTAATCTCCGAAAAAAGAGTATTGTTCCCCACTGACCCTTCGCGAAGGCCAATGCTTAAGCGCTTTCAAGGTGAGCTTAAAAGTGATGTCAATCCAATCTCAACATGGCTTGCAGAGGTTGGATTAAATACAGAGGCAACCAAGGATCTTCAAAATCTATTTGGGCAGAGTCCCTTCAGTTACTCTAAGCCAGTATCGCTGTTAAAGCATTTAATCAAAACATCCACCCAATCAGATGACTTAATACTTGATTTTTTTGCTGGGGCTGGCACTACGGCAAGTGCTGTTTTTCAAGTTAATCTTGAGGATGGGTGTCACAGAAAATCTATTTCTGTTCAGATTCCCGAAGTATGTGATTTTGGTGAATTTAGAACAATTTCAGATGTGTGTTTGGAAAGAATCAGGCGCTCTGGAGCGGCAGTATCCGAAGCGGCAGTATCTGAAAATAAGCCATCTCCTGATGTGGGCTTTAGAGTTTTTAAGGTTGATTCTTCCAACAGAGTTAATGCATTTAATCAGCCCGACGTTATTACACAGGACCTTCTCTCCTCCCAGATTGAAAATATATTACCCCAGAGAACCGGTGCTGACTTGTTAATAGAAACCCTTCTTAGTTGGGGTGTTGAGTTATCACTTCCCATTGAGAGTAAATCGATTTTTGGCATAGAAATCTTTATAGTTGATTCAAATGCTCTAGTTGCATGTTTTGATAATACAGGTGGCGTTGATGAGGGAATTGTTAAAAAGATTGCCGAGTTTCAGCCATTGAGGGTGATTTTTAGAGATTCTGGATTTAAAAATGATGCAATGAAAATTAATGCCGAACAAATTTTCAAATCCATTTCTCCGCATACGGAAGTAAAGACAATTTAAGGGAAATTTGTGAAGCTTAAATTTAAAAACCAGCCCTATCAAACTGTAGCTGTCGCAGCTGTAGTTGATTGTTTTAAAGGTCAGCCGTTTCATAAAAATGGCTCTAGATACCGCGTTGACCCCGGTCCCAATAAGGGCGGCCAGTTAAACCTCGATGATTCTGGATTTAGAAACGCCGATATAGAGTTGCCGCGAGCTGAGCTCCTATCAAATATTCAGTCTGTGCAAAAAAATGCTTTATTACCAATCTCCCCAACCTTAATTTCGAATAAGGTTTCACCATTAAATCTAGATATCGAGATGGAAACAGGGACTGGTAAAACTTATTGCTACATTAAGACTATGTTTGAGCTTAATGCCAGGTATGGTTGGAGTAAATTCATTATTATTGTTCCGAGTATTGCGATTCGGGAGGGTGTCTATAAATCCCTGTGTATTACTGCCGACCATTTCTCGGAAACTTACGCCAAAAAAGCAAGATTTTTTATATATAACTCTAAGCAATTACATCAGATAGAGGCTTTCTCTTCTGACTCTGGTATCAATGTAATGGTGATTAATGCTCAAGCGTTTGCAGCGAAGGGCGCTGATAATAGACGTATTTATGATGAGTTGGACGATTTTCAATCGAGAAGGCCAATTGATGTTATCAAGGCTAATAAGCCAATTCTAATAATTGACGAACCACAAAAAATGGAGGGCGCACAGACTCTTAAGTCCCTTGAAGAATTTAATGCATTAGCTGTTTTGCGTTATTCCGCTACACATAAAACCACCCATAATAAGATTCATCGTTTGGATGCGCTTGATGCCTATAACCAAAAGTTGGTGAAAAAAATTGCAGTAAGAGGAATATCTGTTAAGAACCTTCCGGGAACTAACTCCTATCTTTATTTAGAGTCTATTCAAATCTCATCTAGGAAACCACCTGTTGCAAAAATGGAGCTTGAAGTTAAGGGTGCATTAGGAGTAATTAAAAGGGAGATGAGACTTATTGGTAAAGGGGATAACTTATTTGACTTGTCTAAAGGCCTAGACCAATATGAGGGATTTGTAGTCTCCGATATCAATGCAATCACGAATATGGTTTCCTTTATCAACGGCGTAGAGGTTTTAGCTGGAGATGCATTTGGCGATGTTAGTGATGATATTTTGCGGCGAATTCAAATTCGAGAAGCTATTAAAGCTCATTTTGATAAAGAGAAGGCCTTATTTAAGCAGGGTGTTAAGGTGCTCTCTCTATTCTTCATTGATGAGGTTGTTAAATATCGAGATTATTCACAAGAGGACGAAAAGGGTGAATATGCCAGGATTTTTGAAGAAGAGTACAACTCCTATCTGAATGAAATGGGTTTGATTGAGGACACGCCATATAACCTTTATTTGCAGGGAATTTCAACAAATAAAACACATAGTGGCTATTTTTCAATTGATAAAAAATCAAAAAAATTGATAGACCCAGCCATTAAGGGTGGTGAAGCTGATGATGTTGATGCGTATGACTTAATTCTTAAAGATAAGGAGCGACTACTTTCTTTTGATGAGCCAGTTCGTTTCATTTTTTCCCACTCAGCCCTTAGAGAGGGTTGGGACAACCCAAATGTATTTGTAATTTGCGCTCTAAAGCATAGTGACAATACTATATCTAGGCGTCAAGAAGTCGGTCGAGGCCTGCGTCTTTCTGTTAATCAAGATGGCGACCGAATGGATGACCCTGCTACAGTTCACCAGACCAATGTATTAACTGTTGTTGCAAGTGAAGGCTACAAAGACTTTGTAGCCGGCCTACAAAGCGATATAGTGAAGTCGCTTTCTGATAGACCAAGGATGGCAAATGTTGAGTTTTTTGAAGGTAAGATTTTCAAAACCCCATCTGGAGACTTTCCTGTAACTGCTGATTTGGCAAAACAAATATACAAGTACCTTCTCAAAAATGATTATGTGAATGAGAAAGACGATAGTATTTCAGATAAATACCACCAAGCTAAAAATGACGGTTCCTTGGCTCAGGTTCCTGAAGCTTTAGCCCCATATGCAGATCAGGTTATTGGGTTAATTGATTCAGTCTTTAGCCAGTCTCAACTGCCAGAAATCGAGGACGATAGAGGGGCCAAGATAAATCAGTTAAATGAGAACTTTGATAAAAAGGAGTTCAAAGAACTATGGGGCCGTATTAATCAAAAAGCTGTTTACGCGGTAGATTTTGATAGCAAAGAATTAGTTGAGAAGTGTATCAAGACTCTAGATTCTGAGTTAAAGGTTGCGCCTCTTCAGTACATGGTGCAAACAGGCGTACAGCAAGATAAGACAACCTCAGATGAGCTGAAGTCAGGAGGGGGTTTTAAATTAACTAATACCGATATCGAGACGCACCGAGAATCTGTTTATTCTTCTGTGAAATATGATTTAGTGGGAAAAATAGCTGAGTCTGTATTGCTAACTAGGGCCACTGTTGTAGCCATTCTCCAGGGGATAAATGCTGCAAGATTTGGTCAATTTAAGACAAATCCTGAAAACTTCATTTCTGAGGCTATTAGGCTCATTAATGAGCAAAAGGCAACCACAATTGTTGAGCATTTAACTTATAACCCTTTAGAGGAGGCCTATGGAATTGATATCTTTACTGAAACTCAGTTCAAGCAAGATTTCTCAAAAGCAGGGGAGCAGCTTAAGCGCCATATTTATGATTACGTCATTACAGACTCCAAAGTTGAGCGCGAATTTGTTAAGGAATTAGATACTTCTTCAGATGTAGTGGTGTATGCAAAGCTGCCAAGAGGGTTCTTCATACCTACGCCTGTAGGAAATTACAACCCGGATTGGGCAATAAGTTTTAAAGAGGGTTCGGTCAAGCACATTTACTTTGTTGCAGAGACAAAAGGCTCCATGTCGAGCATGGAACTCCGGGAAATTGAGAAGTCCAAAATCGAGTGCGCCAAGAAATTCTTTGAGGGACTTAATAAGAAGATTGATAAAGATAAAGTCAAATATGACGTCGTAAACAGCTTTAGTAAGTTAATGGAAGTAGTTAGCTAAAGATGAAAATTAACAAGAAAATATATCCATTGATGTCTGTTTCCGCCCAAAAAGGTATTCGTGCGCGTATAGATACAAATCCTGACTATCAAAGACCATCGGTTTGGTCTGTGGCTCAAAGACAGCTACTAATTGATACTATCTTGCGGGGATATGACATACCTAAGATGTATTGGAGGCAGACTGACTCAAATCCAGATAGATATGAGGTAGTGGATGGGCAGCAGCGATTGAGGACAATATGGGGATATTTTGACGGGGAGTTTGGTCTTCCTGCTGATGCGGATCCTATTAATGGAGAAGCTATAGCCGGTTTAAGGGTAGATCAGCTACCTGATGATCTGCTTATTCAACTGCAGACATACAACATAGATGTGGTTGTTATGGAGGATTCGGATGAGGATGAAGTTCGTGAGATGTTTTTGCGCCTTCAAAATGGAACTAGCCTAAAGGCCCAGGAAAAGCGTAATGCCATGCCAGGGGCTATGCGTAATTACATCAAAGAACTGGCAGGTCATAAATTTTTTACTGATAGCGTTGATTTCGAGAATTCACGGTTTACGCATGATTTAGTTGCGGCGCAAATTGCTTGTCTAGAGTTGGCAGGAGAGCCAACCAATATAAAAAATGCAGATTTAAATCGAATGTACAAGCAGGCCCAGGATTTCTCTGAATCATCCAAAGAGGCTAAAGCAATTAAGAGAACATTAAATTATCTTGCTGATATATTTCCGCACAGAACGCCTGAATTGCAGCGATACAACGTGATTTCACTATATTGCGTTGTTGCTGAGCTTCAGCGCCAATATTCTTTCAGCGATATTGTTGGGAAGTTGCATGACTGGTTTATAGAGTTTGAGACTACGCGCAGAGAACAAGAGTCTATAGACGATGAGTCGGGTGAATCTGAGTGGATAAGCTATAAGGAAAAGATTAGCCATAGTACTGATGCTCAAGAGTCTATTCGTTTTCGGATGGAATTTATGATGAAGCATCTTTTAGCCCACTTCCCCGATTTGCAGCAAAAAGATAATCAGCGTGACTTTACTCACATTCAAAAGCTAACTATTTATAGACGTGACCAGGGAAAATGTCAGGTCAAAATTAAGTGCAATGGAGAGAAAGTAACTTGGGATAGTTGGCATTGTGACCATAAAAAAGCCTGGAGTAAGGGTGGACAAACTACTGTTGAGAATGGACAGGTTGCGTGCCCCGAGTGCAATCTCTCAAAGGGAGCTGATTAGCTACTATGGGTAACGATAAGGAAATTTGCCACGCTACCTAAATAAAATTTAAAAGCCTACATATGTCTCATAAAAAACTCGACAGCTATAAATTTGATTCAATAAAACCCTACGTTATATACCTGGAATCTACCGTTCCATATGACCCCGGAATCTTTTATACCTTTGAAGCAGAGCAAGAATTACTTGAGGTTATTAAATCTGAATTATTAACCTTTGGCGGAACAGATGAGGATGGTATGGATCAGTGTCAAGCAGAGCTAGAAGCGGCTCTTCCAGCCTCAATTGCTGATTTTGATGAAAGCGTTTTAGATAGGATAAATGCACTTATTCCCCTGTGGAATGTCGGATTTGTTGGGACATTTCAAGATCTATTGAGCTCCAATAATGAGGCTCCAAAATGGTTTAGAAAAGAGTTCCGAGGGTATGCGGGAATTGAGGGTGAAGATAGCCCGCTAAGTCCTAATGAAATTGATGATTTCAAAACTTTCATGCTGCCTGAGTTGGAAAGATAAATATCATGTTTTGCGCACAAATCGACACTTGTGTCGTTTTGTTTATGGTGAGCCATGTGTAACTCTATTAAGGTGAAAAATTCTTCAATGAAAAAATCTTTTGTTGTAGTCGCGACTCTTGTAATGGTTACTAGCGCTTACGCTCAGAACAGCGCTAACTTTTACAATCAAAACGGTCAAAGCCAAGGCAGGACAGTGCAGCAGGGCAATACGACAAATTTTTACAATCAAAACGGTCAAAGTACCGGACGCGCAGTTCAGCAAGGTGACTCAACAAACTATTACAACCAAAATGGCCAGAGTCAAGGTCGGGCAGTTCAACAGGGAAACTCTACCAACTACTATAACCAGAATGGCCAAAGCCAGGGGAGAGCCGTTCAGCAAGGTAATACGACCAATTACTACAACCAGAATGGCCAAAGCACGGGTAGGGCTGTACAAAATGGCAATACCATCAATTATTACGACCAAAACGGACAAAGCGTAGGTCGGAAAACAATTCAATAGCATCATATGCCACGCTACTTAACGAAATCTCGATTTAAGCTAGCTGTTGAGTGCCCAACAAAGCTTTATTACTCTGGCAAAGATAAGATTTATCGAAATATTAAGAATGAGGATTCTTTTCTTCAGGCTTTAGCCGATGGCGGTTTCCAAGTTGGTAAGTTGGCACAGCTACTTTGGCCTAGTGGCCATGAGATTACTTCAAAAAATCATGAAGAGGCTGAGCAGGAAACCCAAAAACGTCTTTCTCTGCCAGGTGAAGTTGTTTTGTTTGAGCCTGCCATTAGATACAACAATCTTTTCATTCGAATAGATGTTCTGATAAAACGTGAAACATCCATGGAGCTGATAGAAGTGAAGGCTAAGTCCTACAACTCTATTGACCCTCAGATAGTCGGGGCTAGAGGTGGCATCCTTGCTGGTATGTTGCCTTATTTACAGGATGTAGCATTTCAGAAATACGTCCTATCTAAGGCTTACCCAGATAAGGCCATCACAAGTTATCTGTTGATGCCTGATAAGGCTGTCGATGCCACTATTGATGGTTTAAACCAGCTCTTTAAAGTTAAAAGAGAAGGGCGCAGCACGGAAGTGGAGGTTAATCCTCGTGCTTATGAGATTGCCAAGGAAGCTGGCACATTATTAGCGAAAGTGAATGTAGATGAATATGTTGATTTGATACTTTCTAAACCCATTTCATTTCCTGGCGGCTCTGGACTATTGCCGGCGCTATCAGAGTATTGGGCCCATGAGTATGAGATGGACCAGAGGATTGCCCCGGTCCTTAGTAGTGCTTGTAAGTCTTGTGAGTTTCGAGCATTCGATGGGGATGGATTTAAAAGCGGCTTTCATGAATGCTTGCGTGAAGTTACTAAGCTAACGGATAAGCAGATAAATGAGGGCACCATTTTTGATGTGACAGGCCTGCGTAAAAAAGATGAGTATTTAGCTCAAGGGCTATATACGCCAAGGCACTTGCAGCACCATATCAATGTGAAGAATGATAAGGGTGGGTTGAGTTTATCCCAAAGACAATTCTTGCAATGCGCTGGCATACCCCTTGAGGATGATAAAGGTGGGTTTTATCTGGATGCAGACTTAATTCGCAATCAGATGCGCGGCTGGGTCTATCCGCTGCATATGATTGATTTTGAAACATCCACAATTGCTTTGCCTTTCTTTAAAGGGATGCGTCCGTATGAGACCATTGCCTTTCAGTTCTCGCACCATGTCATGCATGAAGACGGTTCAGTCGAGCATGTAGGTGAATTTATACAGGCGACCCCAGGGCATTTTCCAAATTTTGAGTTTGTCAGGGCGTTAAAAAAAGAACTTGAGAATGACGAGGGAACTATCTTTCGGTGGGCTACCCATGAGAATACCGTCTTAAATGCTATCTCAATCCAGATGGATAAGGATGGGGTGGAATTGGCCGACAAAGCAGAACTACAAGCGTTCATTCGCAGCATTACTAAAGGTGGCAAAAGAGAGATGGTTGATTTAAATGTCCTTGCTACTCGCGCCTACTATCATCCGATGACTTTTGGCAGGACATCAATCAAAAAGGTATTGCCTGCGGTATTGGCTACTTCTGAGTATCTAAGGGCAAAATATTCCAAGCCAATTTACGGCGCTACCGAGCAGAAGGAAGGGCAAATTCCGAGCTTAAATTTTAAAGACCATATTTGGTGGCGTGAGAAAGATGGCAAGGTGATTGATCCTTATGATTCGCTTAAGAATCTAGGAGTTGAAATGCTGGGTGAGGAGGGCGCTAATGCATTAGTGGCTGAGGATATGGAGATTGCAGAAGGCGGTGCTGCTGCTATGGCATATGCAAGGCTTCAATTTGAAGATTTAGACGATGCTAATAGAGTTCGCATTGAAAGTGCGCTATTGAGATACTGTGAATTAGATACTTTAGCAATGGTGATAATTGTTGAGGCCTGGCGAGAGTGGAGTCTGTAATACTGTCTGACAGTATTTTGATTTGCACTGCTTTAATTAAATAAAAATACATCTCACTTATGAATAGCTATAACGGCTTTACCCCGTCCCAAAGAGTTAAAGCTCAAAATTGGCTTAATAAGCAGTGGGCAAGTGGTGCTTTGGCCAGGCCATCGAAATGCTGTGCTTGCGGTCAAACTGAGGGCATCATCGATGCGCATGCTGAAGATTACTCAGAGCCTTTTGAGGCCGGGAAGACGGATAAATTTCATCTTTGTCGGAAATGCCATATGCAGGTACATCGTCGTTTTGCTAATCCACAGAGTTGGATTCGTTACAAGGCATCGGTAAAGCAGTTATTGAAGGAGGTTGATAGCATCGAACAAGACGTTCTAGATAAAATAGGTTAATTCTTGCGCAGATAAATTACCTATATGGCCAAATTAACAATTGAACAACTATTGAAAAGTGGGGCAGTCTTAGCCGCTTCAGAGTTAAAAGGCCAAAAAGAGGCGGAAGCTTTGGCAAAGAAAGTATTTGAAGATGCTGCTGTTGAGCAAGCTCGGAACCAACGGTTTCAAGCGCCTAAAACTACTGGCAGCGTGACAACACCATACAAACGCGAATCCTACGAGGATTAACCTTGCTTGTGGGCTCAACCCCTGAGCTTTTCCCTTGCAATACTCCCAGCATGAATATCGAAGTTAAAAAACCCTTTAAGGGCAGGCAGCGAGATAAAGCTGGAAATTTTCAAGGTTTTGTTGGAATTCCTCGAGGCGAATACTTTGCGAAAGTGCACAACAAGGGGTTTATTGAAATTGTGAAATCTGCGTCTATTTCGGTGTTTATTAGCTTTGAAGAATTTGAGTGGAGGAAGGCGCGTCGAGCGATTTTGCACCTTTAGTAGTGTGTTGAGTGGTATAATAAATGCAATAAAACCCATTAAAATCAAGTACTTATAACACTTTTACGTTCTTAATTCTATGGCCGTAATCCCTAGTAGATTTGGTGAGTGCAACTATCCACAATCCTTCTTTTTGGGAGCTATCATGGGTAGGCCAGTTGGCGGCAAAAAGCTTATTGAGCGTTTTTTTCATGAGAATTTAGATCTTCGAACCTTGGATGATGATGCCTTGAATCGATTTCAGGAAGAGATGCGAAGAGGGGATGAGGTTATATATAAGGTCAATCCAAAGTGGAGGGCTGAGTATAAAAATGCGAGTGAGATGGGGATTCCTCTAGATTCAAAGCGTACTGGAAAAGCTTTATCTGCTATTGAGTCTACACAAGAAATTTCTCGTTACGTTATGAGCTTAATTGATAAAGGGCAAGGCGGAATAAATTTAAAAAGGGGCAATTTCACGTATACCTACGAAGGTAATTGCTTGAAGGGAGTGGGGTAATGGTTGCTATTTAGCAGGCATTTGGTTTGCTGCCAATGCCCGAAGGTAACTTATTCGATGGCTCTCTAGCTTGGCTTGTTATTGCCCTGATCTTCTTTACATTTGCCAGAGCCAGTAATAAGGCGTGTAAAGAAAAAGATGATGAGTAGGTTTGATGTGTTTTTCAGTCTTTCTCTGCTCGGTTTAGTTTTTAGGCTTTTCTTCATGCAGGCTCTCTGGCCTGACATTGATGTATCTTTGCATCGAGCTTAAATTGCGATGTCCACTATTTACTCTGACCTTTGCAATTGACCAACCGTACTCGATCATTCTCGAGCAGAACTCATGTCTTAAATCGTGAAAGTGCAAATCTTTAATACCCAGCCTTTTAACTGCCCTTGGAAAGACGCTGGAGATAGTGGCGCCAGAATATGGGAATACCAATTCGTTGTGAACCCCTTTTTGGGAAAGTAAGATCTCATGCGTGTCGTAACCCGCTTGCCAAATAAGGGCAATCTCATCATCCTTGCCAACTTTTTGTTCGGGGTCTTTTCGATCTCTCACCCAAATTGTTTTTGCATCTGGTCGATAGTCTTCCCAGCGCAAGTTGCAAATTTCACCAAGGCGCAGTCCAGAGCCAATTGCAAAGCGCATTATTGTTCCCAGTGGAATATCTCTTTTGGCCTGGGTAACTTCAAAGTAATTGATGAGCGCGTCTATCTCCGATTGAAGGGGGCGACGATTTCTCTCTCTTCCCTTGCCAACCAACTTATTGGTCTTTAAGTCTTCTCGGGCTTCTTTTGTTAGGTTGGAGTTGACTGCATAACCGTGTGATTTTGCCCATTTCAAAATAACCCCAAGATAGGAGTACTCGCCATTTAAGGTTGAGACTCCAGCCCCCGGAAGAATTTTGACCCTTCCGGACTTCAGCATCTGCTTTTTTTCTTTACGTCTCTCTTGGCCGTGCTTTACTAAATCTCGGGTTGTAAGGCTATCAATCCGCTTTTTTCCTAGCGCGCTATTGGAGATTAACTGGAGAGCCCCCAACTTGGATCGGGCAATTTGCTTACCCATATCCTCTATATATAGAGTAATTAGTTCTGACAGGGGGATATCCCCATTCTTATTAGTCTTAACTGTCCCCTGTAAAATTTGGGCCAAGGTAATTGTTTTGAATACTTTGGCATCTTTAAGGGTTTTAAAGGATCCCGTTACATTGACCTGTTCTTTGGTAACAGGGCATAGCTGACGTATCCTTACCTTGTAAGTTGTACCTTTTAAACCAACGTAGGGTGTGATGAATTCTTCTCTTTTTTCCATGATTTATCGTAGCAATTTGGGGCAGATTTGGGGCAGATTGATTGCGTTTTAGGGCAAATTACTACGATTTATTGCGATTATCATATTTGAAAACCCATATAGATAAAGGTTTACAGGGCGATTTATGAAAAAGAGATTAGCAGTAGCTCCGATGATGGAGTGGACAGATCGTCACTGCCGCTCTTTTCATCGCACGCTCACTAAAGACGCTGTGCTGTACACGGAGATGGTCACTACGGGGGCTCTCATTCATGGAGATGTGCCGCGCCATTTGGATT
>Ga0316232_1000891_pt1 | contig 40587 bp, 33 predicted proteins | sample TBHtaG_FD_206006 | JGI IMG/M metagenome (GOLD analysis project Ga0316232, IMG submission 206006) | Freshwater microbial communities from Trout Bog Lake, Wisconsin, USA - TBH18025_13 | ecosystem: Environmental > Aquatic > Freshwater > Lake > Hypolimnion/Profundal zone | place: USA: Wisconsin... | reverse complement strand
AAGACCTTCCACACTTTCTCTGGCCATCGTTTCCGCTCCTTTGGTTTGTCCGCAAAACTCACCATACGGGAACGGTGGCCACCTGTCTGCCTAACCGGCTGCTACACCACTACCTGGGACTCTACCGAGGAATTTCAAGGTGATCCATAAAATCTAAGGCAGGAAGGCGAACTGCAGGTCGCTGAAGGTCAGGTTGGGCGTCCCCCACATGTCCCATCCCTGCCAGCCGGCCGCCCCGGTGGTGGTGAACTGGGCGTAGCCGTCGGCGAACACCGTTGAATTGGCGTAGCCCTTGTCCTGGCCCTTGCGCATGGGGAAGGCGGAGTAGCTGGTATCGGCCGGGCTGCTGAGGACGAGGTGGTAGTTGACGCCGCTGTTCAGGACCTGGGCGAGCGGGAAGGTCACGGTGATCCAGGTCGGGATGCCCTGGAGGATGGCCGAGGCGGGCACCTGGGCCTGGGTGACCAGGGCGCCGCCGCTCTCCTCCACCCGCACCGTCAGCGGGCTGGCGCCGGCCGTGCGGGACAGGCGGATGTTGACCTTGCTGAAGGTCCGGCTGGCGCCGGAGACCTTCAGGACCTCCCGCACGCCGGCCTGGCCGGAAATGGCCTTGGGGTTGGTCGACCAGACTTCCATGTAGCCGTTGCCCTGGCTGCCGGCGGCGTAATCCAGGGCGAGGGTCGGGGTGAAGCCCTGGCGCAGCTTCCAGGCGCCGGCCCCGGACTTCACCAGCACCGCGAAATCCGCATCGGCCACCACCGGTTGCATGGGCGCGGTCTGGGCGTCGGTGTAGAGGGCGTCCAGGCTGATGTAGTTGCCCACCGGGTCCGGATCGATGTTGGTGAACACCAGGTGGTAGATGGTGCCGGCGGTGAGGGCCGCGGGGTAGGGGAAGTTCATTTCGGGGTAGTAGTCGAGCCGGGGGATGATGCCTTCGACCACGGTGCTGGCCAGCGCCGGCCCGGTGGGCAGGTGTGCGTTGGAGTTGTCATCGGCCTTCAGATCCACCCGGATGGTGCCGCCCTGGCCGGCCGCATAACCCAATTTCACCGCGGACCAGATGAAGAACGGCCGAACGGCCCGGAGCGGCGAGTTGTAGCGGGCCTGGAACCGGTAGCTGACGACGTTGCCGGAGAGCCCCCCGACCACCGTGTTGGCCAGGCTGTCGGCGCTGTACCCCGAACCGTAGTAGGTCGGGGTGGCCGCCAGGACCGGGACCACCGGCACATCCTGGACATAGGTGGTGGTGACCCCGGCCAGGGTGACCGCGCAGGTCAGGGTGACCGGCGAGACGGTGCCGGCGTTGAAATAGACCGCGGCGTTCTGGACGACGCCCGGGATGGTGCCGCGGCTGATGCTCCAGAGGTAGGTGGCGCCGGCCTTGGCCGGCACATCGGCCAGCACCTGGGCCATGCCCGCCGAGACCAGGGCCGGCGCGGTGATGGCGCAGGTGTCGACGATCGGAGCGGCGACCGTGGCCCTGGTGAGGCCGGAGGTCCCGACCGTGGCCGCGCACCGGGCCGGCCCTCCCGAGCACCCCAACGCCAGCAGTCCGCTCCCGAGCACGACCTTCGCAAGCTTCGACATCGACATACCTCCCCCAGGGCCCGGCCGCGAGTTGCGCGGCAAGGGCCAAGTCCAGAGCCAGCCCGTGGCTCCAACGGTCGCCGGATCCCTGCGGATCGGGCCAAACCCTGGGAGCAAGGCCGGTGCCAGACCGGTCGGTATGGATTAGATCAATCGTTGCTTAACTTAAGAAAAACGGAAAACCCCCCGTTTCTGGATCCTGGATACGGATTCCAGAAACGGGAGGCGCCCCGGGCCGGGAGGTTGGGGTCAGAGGATCGCCTGGAGCGCGTCGGCGGTGCTGCCTCGGCGCTGCTTCTCGATCTCCTTGGGGTCCACCTCGACGAAAATCTCGTCAGGGGTGATCTTGAAGAGCGGCTGCCCCTTGTGCACGATGGTGCCATCGGGGCCCGTGATCAGGAGCTTGTCGATGGTCCCGCTGAAGGGCGCCCGGACCGTATTGAACATCTTCATGACTTCGATGACGTAGAGCGGCTGCCCCTTTTCGAAGTGCATGCCCTCGGTCACGAAGCGCGGACGGCCGGGCGCCTCCTGCCCGTAGTACATGCCGCCGCTGACCGCCACGATCTCGTCGGCCTTGGTGGCCGGCGGCGGAACCAGGATCTTCTTCATGCGGACCTGCAGATCCGGATCGGAGAGCTCGGCCGGTAGGGTGACCTCGAGATCCGCCTCGACCCGGAAGTCGAAAAAGCGCGCCCGGTCCGCCACCACGAAGAGCAGGCCGAGCAGCTCGTTGCCGGCCTCGAAGCCCGCGTGGGCCGCGCGGATCCCGGCCCAGGCGTCGGCGTCGAAGCCGCCCTGCGGCTCGTCCTGGTGAAGCAGGGCGTCCAGCCGGGTGAATTCGGTGGCGTCCATCCCCAGGGCCTTGCGCAGCTGGGCGTAGAAGCGGAGCGCCCGGGAAAGGAGCTCATGGTCGTGCTCCCAGATCACCTCCACCGCCGGGGCCTTGGGATCGAAGGTCATGTTGAGGTAGGTATAGGTCTCTTCCAGAAGGGCGAGCGGGTTGCGCAGCCAGGTGAGCCTTCCGCCTTCGAACCGGGCGTAGTGCCGGTGGAGGCTGAGCCACCCGGACAGCAGGTGCGGGTCCTCCAGCAAGCGGTCAATCGGTCGGAGCAACAGGGTGCCCTTGCGGTCGAGGACTTCGGAGACGGCATGGGCGAACCCGGGATCTTCCGGCGCATGGGCCGCCGCCAGCTTGGCGTAGTGCTTCCTCATGCCGAGGAAGGCCACCGAGGAATCGATCTGCGAGGCCTCCTCCTTGAGCCGGCCCATCAGCGTCAGGTAGGGCACCACGAAGCGGGTGGTCGGTTTGGCCATGACGTTCTGGCCGAGGAACCAGTTGACCAGGCCATAGTGGAACTCGAGGTTGGTGGCGACCTGCTGGCCCCGGATGCTGTTCCGGCGCAGCACCTTGGCGAGATGGAGGTAGCTGGCCAGGCGGTCATCGCCCTTGGTCAGCAGCAGCGCGATGTTGGAATCATAGGCGCCGGCCACCCGGTAGCGCATGAAGGTCCCGGTGTCGGGATTGACCAGGCTGATGCCCTGATCGTCCCGGATCTCGCCTTCGATGGGCTTGGACCAGTAGCGGATGAGGCCACCGGCGTGGGGCGAGAGCGAGGCGTCGGTGGCGTTGAGCCGGGCCTCGGCGGCCGCCCCGAAGCGCGGGACGCGCTCCGGCTTGGGCAGCCGGCCCTTGTGGCGGGCCAGCAGCGCCATGACCTCGACCAGGGACTCGGCTACGAAGAAATCGTTCGGGTCCTCGGGGTTGGTGAACTTGAGGCTGTAGCAGAGCTCCGATACGCGGTGCTCCACCTGGATGCGGGTGTTGACCTCCATGAAGTAGTAGCGGTCGCGGTCGACGATGCACTCGAAGGTGGAGGCCGAGTCGAGGCCGACGGCCACGCCGAAGCGCGCCGCGTCCTCCTCCATCCGCTTCAGGATGTCGAGATCCGTAGCCAGGGCCGCGGCTTCAAGGGCCTTGCCCGCGGCCCGGGCCGCCTCGATGGCCGCGGCCAGCCCCTCCTGCGTCACCGAGATCTCGAGCAGCTTCTGCTCGTGCATCTGCAGCGAGCAATCGCGGCCGCCCAGGGTGACGCACCATTCCCCGTTCCCGACCAGCTGGATCTCGTTGTGGCGGGTCTGTTCGATGTTGAGCTCGATGAGGACATTCTTGTTGTCGCCCACGCCGGTGGCCTTGACCTCGGACAGCACCTCCATGGTCATGGCCGGGGCCTCCGCCGCCGCCTTCCGGATGGCCTCGTCGTTGGGGCTGGACAGGGTCAGCAGCGAGGCGCCGAGGATGCGCTGGCCCTTGCCGCCACCGCCGCCGATGGCCTTGAGGCGCACCCGGCTGCGCGGGTGCTCCTTGAACATGGCCCGGACCTCGGTCTCGACCTGCGCGCACAGTTCCTTGATGGTGAAGAGGTCCTGCCCGGCCGCATAGCCGACGGCGAGGCAGGCATCGGCCAGCTCCTCGAGCGGGAGCCGCTCGTCGGCGAGGACCTCCGGGTCCAGGACCAGGTTGCGGGCCTCGATCAGCGCCAGCAGCTGCTTGCGGCTGGGGTACTTTTTCACCAGGGTCCGGGCGGTGACGTTGTTGATGCCCGGGGTGACGCTGACGTTGACCTCCAGCGCGGTGCGCTTGGCTTCGTCCTTCTTGCCGGCGCGCGCCTGGGTCCCCGCGTTCGGGCCGAGGAACTTGAGCCCGGCCTTCTCGAGGGTGGCCACGAACTCCTCGTCTTCGGCCATGAAGCCGTAGCCGGCGAAGACCGCGTCGTAGCCGTTGTCCTGGGCGATCCGGACGATCTGGTGCATCCGCTCGACGCGCTCCTCCTTGGAGGCGCCGCTGTAGTCCGGAACCCGGTGGATCCGACTGTTGTCGGTGAGCTGGCGCAGTTCGGGCGCCAGCGCGTTGTTGTAGACGATCGAGTCCTTCTCGGAGAGCAGGATCCCGTAGTGGGCGATCCCCATCTCCTCGAAGACATCCATGGCCTCCTTGCGGATGGGGCCGCGGCAGACGATCAACGGCTTCAGGTCCGTGCAGGCGAAGGATCGCACCCACGCGGAACTCGCGTTGGCGAGCCTGCGGTCGCGGTGGATGAGCGGATTGTGGCGATAAAAGTCGTTCTGGGCCATGTTGCGTGGTCTCCTGGACCTAGTGGAACTCGCGCTGCGGCCCGGTCATGGGCGAAGGCTGGTAGTGCCGCATCAGGAAGTTCATGTTCTCGGCCAGGGCCTGGCGGAGATCCGTGGGCATGACGATCGAGGAGATCGAGCCGAGGGCCAGGCCTTCCTTGGGATTCATCAGCTCCTTCTCGTAGCGCGTGTTGAGCAGGGCCTCCTGGGTCTTGGCCCAGGCGGTGGCCTCCTTCTCGGCTTCCCGCTTGGCCTGTTCACCATCCATCCCGGCGGAAGTGCGTTCAGCCATCCCCTTCTTGACCATGTCGATCACCGAACTGCGGATCTTCTTGAGCGCCTCCTTGTAGACGAACTCCTTGCCGGCGGGCCCCATCACCGCCAGGCGGGTGGTCGGGAGGGCCAGCACCAGGTCCGCGCCGGTGGGATAGTTGTTGTACGACGCGTAGGCGCCGCCGAAGGCGTTGCGCAGGATGAGCAGTATCCGCGGGGTCCGCACGTCGACGATGGCGTCCAGCATGGACCTTCCGGCCTGCACGATGCCGCGGGCCTCCTGCTCCCGGCCGGGGAGGAAGCCGGTGGTGTCCTCCATGAAGATGATGGGGATGTTGTAGATGTTGCAGAAGCGCACGAACCTGGCGATCTTCAAGGCGGTGTCGCAGTCGATCTGGCCCGAGTCGTACGCCGAGTTGTTGGCCACGAAGCCGACCACATGGCCACCGAGGCGGCCGAAGGCGGTGACCGCCGCCTTGGCGCGCTCCGGCTGGATCTCGAAGTAGTCGCCGTAGTCGCAGACCTGCTGGATGACGATCGATACGTCGAAGGGGGTGTTGAAGCCGGTCGGCGAGTTGAAGGCCCGCTTGAAGAGGGTGTTGATCTCCCAGGTCTTGCGGTCGATGGGATCGCTGGTCGGCTGAAACGGCGCGCCGACCCGGTTGTTGTCCGGGATGTAGCTGAGCACCCGGACGGCTTGGCGGAGCGCCGCGAGCTCGTCGGCCACGGTCAGGTCCGCCACGCCCGAGGCGCCGTGCACCTTGGGCCCGCCGAGGTCCTCGGGACTGATGTCCTCGCCGAGCACCGACTTCACCACGCCCGGCCCGGTCAGGCCGAAGAAGGTCTCCGCCGGCTGGATCACGAAGCTCCCCTGGCGCGGCAGGTACGAGCCGCCGCCGGCATTGAAGCCGAACATGCACATGATGGAGGGGACCACGCCGCTGATGTTGCGCAGCGCGGTGAACGCCTCGGCGTAGCCGTCCAGGCCGCCGACGCCGGCCGGCACGTAGGCCCCGGCCGAGTCGTTCATGCCGAGGAGGGGGATGCCCTTCTCGCCCGCCATGCGGAACAGCCGGGCCAGCTTGTTGCCGTTGGTGGCATCGATGGAACCGGCCCGCACCGTGAAATCGTGGCCATAGACCGCCACGTCGCGGCCGCCGATCTCCAGGATGGCCGTGACCAGGGAGGCGCCGTCCAGGTTCTTGCCCCAGTTCTGGTAGAGCACGTTGGGCGACTTGTCCGAGAGGATCCTGAGCCGTTCCCAGACCGTCATGCGCTTCTTGTGGTGCTGCTTCTCGATCTGGTCGATGGCGACCGAGCGGAAGGGACGCTGGATGAGGTCGTGCCCCTCCTTCATGACCTCTTCATAGGGGCCGTGGGCCCGCGAGATCTCACCCGGGATGTTGAACTCCACCTTTTCGGGGGGATCGAGCGGATTGGTCAGCGTTGGTCGGATGGCCTTGGTCGTCATTGGCGCTTTCCTCGAATTCACACTTGCAGCATTCGACTCGGACGTAGGGAGGTCAGGGATGGCTCAGCTATTTCATTGGATTAGGAATGTGATCCTAACTTGGGCCTCCTGGGACGGCCAGAACTTTCGCACCTCCGCACGCCCGGGGGTAATCAAGCTGTCTTAATCGATATATTTTTCTACGACCCTTGGCCAGCCTGGGTCCCCCGGGTTCAGGCCGGCCGCAGGCTCCGCCGCAGCGCCGCCACCACCTGATCCACGTCGGCCTCGCCCAGGCGGTTGTGGAACGGCAGGGCCAGGGTGCGGCGGGCCAGGTTCTCGGTCACCGGCAGGGTCCCGGAGAGGTCGCCCAGGCGCTCTCGGATGTACGGCTGGGTGTGGATGGGGGCGAAGTAGCCGCGGGCCGGCACGCCCTCGGCGGCCAGGGCCTCGATGGTCCGGTCCCGGTCGCAGTCCTCGTCCAGGGTCACCACGTAGACGAAGCGGCTGACCCGGACGTGCGGCAGGGCGACGGGGGGACGCACACCCGGGATCCGGGCGATCCGCTCGGTGTACCGCCCCGCCACCTGCTCCCGCAGGGCCAGGATCGGCTCCAGCCGGGCCATCTGGGACCGGCCCAGCGCGGCCGACAGCTCGTCCATGCGGTAGTTGTGGCCGAGCCGCTTGTGGTGGAGCCAGGGGCCGGACTCCTCCCGGCCCTGGTTGGCGAGGCTCCGGCACAGGCTGGCCAGCTTGGCGTCGTCGGTGACCACCATGCCCCCTTCCCCGGTGGTGATCTGCTTGTTCGGGTAGAAGGCGAAGGCGCCGGCCGCGCCGAGCGCCCCCAGCCGCCGGCCCCGGTAGGCCGCGCCCAGGGCCTCGCAGCAGTCGTCCACCAGCCTCAGCCCATGGCGCGCGGCGACCTGCTCCAGGCCGTCCCAGTCGGCGGGATGGCCGAACACGTCCACGGCCATGATCGCCCGGGTGTGCCCGGTGATGCGTCGCTCGAGGTCGGCCACGTCGAGGTTGCCGGTGACCGGCTCGGCCTCCACGAACACCGGCTCGGCGCCCTCGTAGAGGATGGCGTTGACCGAGGCGGCGAAGGTGAAGGACGGCACCAGCACCTGGTCGCCCGGACCCAGGCCCAGAGCCTTGACGATCAGGTGCAGGGCGGCGGTCCCGGAACTCACCGCCACGGCATGGTCGACCCCCACATAGTCGGCCACCGCCGCCTCGAAGCCCGGGGCCTCGGGCCCCAGGGCGAGCCGTCCCGAGCGCAGGACGGCCAGGACCGAGCGGATGTCGCTTTCGTCCAGGTCGGCGCTGGACATGGTGATTCGGGGCAGGGTGAGCATGGGGACCTCAGTGGATGGTACGGATGGCGACGAAGGCCTCGGCCGCCGCCACCCCGATGGTGGCGCCGCGCAGGGTGGCCAGGGCCCGGAGGGCCTGCAGGGAACGCTCGTGGGGCGGCGGCCGGAGCTGGGAGCGGAACAGGGCGAAGGCGTCCAGCTTGTCCTCCAGGGAGCTGCTGATGTCGACGTAGTGGTTGGGGGTGAAGGAAGGGGTCAGGAAGGGGGCGTTCCAGTTGGTTTCGGAGAGGGTCTCGTAGGCGTAGAGGGCCCGGGGGCCATGGTTCCCCGGGCGGGCCGCCACCAGGGCGGATGCGAACACGAGTTGGTGGTCCCGGTGGAGGTCGCCCGGAAACGGCAGGTACAGCTCCTCCGGAGCGACTTCGCGCAGGCAGTCCAGGAGCCGCGCGTTCAGGTCCCGGTGCCGGAGAGTGTCCAGCTCCGCCGCCGGCAGGTCCAGGAACCGGGAGCCGGCCACGCCCAGGCGGGCATGGGCGCGCCGGGCCTCGGCCTGGCAGGCGGCCTCCTCTTCGGGCGAGAACAGGGGCGGGTAGCCCCGGGTGGCCACCGCCACGTGGATCTCGTGGCCCTCCCGCGCCCAGCGGGCGATGGCGCCGCCCAGGCCCAGGACCTCGTCGTCGGCATGGGGCGCGAACACCAGCTTCCTCAAGGCTGCTTCCTTTCCTTCAGGGCCGCCACGCAGCGGTCGGGCACGCCGCTCCACTGGGACCCGTCGGGGGCGTAGACCGTGTCGGCCCGGAGCACCACCCCGGCGGTCAGCAGGAGGATCTGCAGATCCAGCCAGCCGGACCGGTGATCCACGTACCAGACGTCCAGGGCGATCCGCTCCCGCCAGGAATGCCGGGCGGCCCCATGGACCTGCTGCCAGCCGGTCATGCCGGGGCGGACCTCCAGCCGGCGCCGGTCCAGGCTCGAGTACCAGGGCAGGAACTCCGGCAGCAGGGGCCGGGGGCCGACCAGGCTCATCTCCCCGCGGACCACGTTGAGCAGCTGCGGCAGCTCGTCCAGCCGGTACTTGCGCAGGAACCGGCCCACCGGGGTGATCCGCGGATCGTCCCGGCAGGTCATGAGCCCGGGCACCCCCTCGACCATGGTCCGCAGCTTGAAGATCGTGAAGACCCTCCCATCCAGGCCCAGCCGGGCCTGGCGGAACAGCGCCGGCCCCGGGGAACCCTGGCGGATGGCGGCGGCGGCCAGGCCGAGCGCCGGAGCCGCCAGGCCCAGCAGCAGCCCCCCGAGGATCCGGTCGAGAATGCGTCGGGTCACCTCATAGCCGCGGCTCACAGGATCTCCCCCAGTTCCTCCAGGCGGCGGATGCGCCGGTGCGGAACCTGGCCGGGGGGCACCGGAAGGGCCGCGAAGGGTCCGGTGGCGACACCGATGGTCAGCATGCCCAGGGCCATGGGCCCCTCGAAGTCGGCCGCGGGGTTGTCGCCCACGTAGGCGCACTGGCCGGGCCGCAGGCCCAGCCGGCGGCAGGCCAGGAGGAACGGGAACGCACTGGGCTTGCGCAGGATCCGGGGGAAATCCCCGGTGTACACCCGCTCGTCGAACCCATCGCGCAGGCCCAGGGCCTCGACCTTGTAGCGCTGGGTCTCGCTGACCCCGTCGGTGACCAGGAACAGCCTCAGCCCCCGGGCCCGCAGGGCGGCCAGGGCGGCGCGGGCGCCCGGGTAGGGGTGCAGCGGCGGCCGGTGCCGGTGGAAGCGCTCGACCAGCTCGGCCACCAGGCGAGGGTCCTCCACCCCGAGCCCACGCAGGGCCTCGTCGAACAGGTGCGGATGGCTCGTGGTCAGCCGGGCCAGGGCGCCGCGCAGAGCCCGCTCGACCCGGTCATGGCCGATGCCCAGGCGGCCGCCCAGCTCCCGGGCGATGCCGCAGAAGAAGGTGCCGGCGAAGGCGTCCTGGTCCCAGAGGGTGTAGTCCAGGTCGAAGCCAACGGCGAGGATGGTCGCGGTCATGGCCGCGCCTCGGGCGGGCGGAACAGTTCCTCCCAGTAGCGGAACATGACCACCGGCGCGGCCGGCTTGAGCCAGGGCTCCACCGGCCGGCCCCGGGCCATGCCCAGGATGCCCTGGAAATAGGGGACGCCGGCGGCCTGGCTGAGGATGGCCGTGCCCGCCAGGCGGGCATTGATCTCGGTGAACCGGGGCGCCTCGGCGATGAAGCACTGGATGTTCACCGGACCCACCAGGCCCAGGGCCCGGGTCAGCCGCCGGACCGGCGCCAGCAGCTCCTCGCGCCACTCGGTGGCGCCCCGCGAGGAGATCCCGGAGTCCACGGCCAGCCGCCGCCGGGGCGAGCAGATCCGCACTTCGCCCTCCGGCTCCGCCAGCACATCGATGGTGTACTCGTCGCCCGGGCAATGCTCCTGGACCACCGCATCCGCCACGTAGGATGCGAAGAAGGCGGCCTCCCGGTGGTTGCGGACCACGTGCACGCCCGTGCCGCCCCGCCCGGACCGGGGCTTGACCACCAGCGGGAAGCCCTCCAGGGCCCCCTCCCGGTAGTCGGCCGCGGTCACCGTGGCCGGGGTGGGCAGCCCGAGTTCCCGGAACAACTGGTAGGTCTTCAGCTTGTCCGTGCAGATCTGGAGCGCCTCCGGCCGCGAGACCAGCAGCCGGGTGCCGAGCGCCTCGAACCGGGCGCGGTTGCGGGCGCACAGGACCAATTCCTCGTCCAGGGCGGGAAGGAGCAGATCGACGCCCTCGGCCCGGCAGATCTCCAGCATCCGGGTGAGGTAGCCCGGCGCCCCGACCCGGGGGACGCAGTGGGCGGCATCGGCGAAATGGAAGCCGACGGCCGCCGGGTCGCAGTCGACCGCCACCACCCGGCAGCCGAGGGCCTGGAAGGCCCGGTACTGGCTCACCGAGGGCGGCGAGCCGGCGGCGGTTCGAAGCAGGGTCAGGGGGCGGGAGCTGGGTTCCATGGAATCCTCAGGGACGGCGGTAGGCGGGAAAGAAATCGGGATCCGGGCTGGGCCGGCCCTGGGCGAGCGCGGCCAGATCGGCATAGATGGCCGGCTGGAGGACCATCCGGAAGGTGCTGAACCGGGCCCGGAGCGGGGAGAAGCCCTGCTTGAAGAAGGCCAGCGAGTCCTCGGCGCAGCCCACGCCACCGCCCAGGTGCAGCCAGCGCACCCCCCAGGCCTTGGCCAGGTCGCGCATGCGGATCAGCATGAGCTTGCTGGGGCCGGCCCGGCGGAAGGCCTCGGCGGTGCCGGCCAGGTGGAACTGCATGAGGCCGCCAACCCGGGTGAACAGGCCGCCGGCCGCCGCCCGTCCCAGCGGATCCAGCACCATGCACAGGTGCAGCCGCGTCCCCAGGCATTCCCGCAGGGCCCGGAAATAATCCAGGTCGAACCGGTAGCCCGAGCCGGCCGCATGGGCGACCATGGTCGCCGCGTAGATCCCGGCGAAGTCCTCCAGCCGGTCCCAGGCGTCCAGGACCACCTGGTAGCCCTGGCCCTGGAGCTTGCGGGCATCGGCCCGGTGGTTGGCCCGGGTCTGCCGGTCCAGTTCCTCCCGGGGCAGGTCCAGATCCAGGAAGACCGTCTCGCCATGGTCGACCAGGCGCCCCCGGCGGCGGAAGGGTTCGGCCGGGAGCGGCAGCAGGGGGTGCAGCCGGAAGAAGGCGCTGACGATCCCCTGCCCGGCCCCGGCCTCGGCGAAGGCGCCGAGGAAGCCCTCGACCTGCTCCGGGACAGGCGCCCCCCGGAGCAGGGGCGCCGGGTAGCCGTACGGAGCCGAGGCGTCCTGGCCGCCGCCTCCCGGGATGGGGCGCAGCACCAGGGGGGCGAGCATGGAGGCCCCGCCGTCCTGGACCAGGAACGCGGCGGCCCGGCCCCCCTCCAGCCGGGCACAGAGGTCCACATACCCTGGCAGATGATAGAAATCATGGGGAACGGCGGCCAGGAACCCCGACCAGGCCGGGGCGCGGGTGTCCAGGAACTCAGCGCGCACGGCCCCTCCCGGCCCGGGAAGCCAACCCGGAGGACAGCCCGGCGGCCTGGGCATTCATCAAAGCCGCCTCGAACCCGAGGGCCAGCTTGCGGATATCGAAATGCTCGGCCACGAAGGCGCGGGCCCGGTGGCCCATGTCCCGGCGCCCGCCGGCCCCGGCCGCCAGCAGCTGTTCCACGCCCTCGGCCATGGCCTCCGGGCAGCCCGGCTCGACCGTGATCCCCCCGCCGGAAAGCAGGATGGGATTGGTCGAGCAGCGCACGCCGATCAGGGTCGGCCGGCCCATGGCCATGAAGTCGTAGAGCTTGTTGAAGCTTATGCCGTGCTCCCAAAGGGCGCTGTCGGCGGAGCTGACCCAGAATGCGTCGGCCCGGGCCAGCAGGCTGTAGATCTCCCGTTTCGGGACGGCCGGGAGGAATTCCAGGCTGGTCAGCCCCAGGGCCCGGGCCCGGGCCTGCAGCCGGGGTTTTTCCGGGCCCGTGCCGACCAGGACCAGGGCCAGGCGCTTGGGCAGCTGGTCGGCCTTGGCCTCCAGGATGGCCGCCGCGTCCAGAAGCACGTCCAGGGCGTTGGTGATTCCGTGGGACCCCGCGTACATGAGGGTGAAGGAATCCCGTTCCGGCGCCTCCCGCGGCGGCGGGACCATGGCCAGGTCGATGCCGTTGGGCACCCAGGTGATGGCGTCGGGATCGCCCCCGCGGGCGGCCACCCGCGGCCCGATCCGGGGCAGGAGGGTGATGATCTGGTCCGCCTGGCGGTATAGCTCCCGTTCGATCCGGGCCAGCACCCAGATGATGGGGTGCCAGCGGGGCACCCCCATCACCTCGACCAGGGACAGGGGCCAGATGTCCCGGATCTCCAGGGTGAACGGCGCTCCCAGCCGGCGCGCGAGGCGCAGCGCGGCCCGGGCTCCGAAGGGGTGGGGGCTGCTGCCCACCACCACGTCGGGAATGTTGTCCAGCCAGGCCGGCAGCACGTCCCGCACGGCCCGGGCGAAGGCCAGCATGTTCCAGAGCCGTCCGGCCCCGTTGCCCCGGTACGGGGGCGTGGCCAGGCGGACGAAGGCGATGCCGTCGCGCACCTCGCGCAGGGCCGCCTGGCCCCTGGGCACGGCGTCGGTGCGGGTCAGGTGATCGAAGCCGGAGGCGGCGATGACCACCCGGTGGCCCCGGGCGGTGAGGGCCCGGGCCAGGGAGAAATGGCGGGTGCCGCCAGCCTGGTCCGGGGCCAGGGCGTAGGGATTGACCAGGAGGATGTTCATGCTTCGCCTTTGGGTGGGGGGAGGAACGGCAGGGCGCCGGCCCGGACCAGATGCCAGCGGAGGTTGGGGGCCTCGGCCTCCCACCGGTAGCGTTCCCGGCAGGCGGCCCGGCCCCGCTGGCCGTGGCCCAGCAGGGCCACGGGGTCCGCGGCCATCTCGAGGAGGGCCTCGGCCACCGGCGCCGGTTCCGGAAGGACCACCCGGCCCGCGCCGGCCTCGGCCACGATCCGCCGCCACAGGGGGAAGTCCGAGGCCAGCACCGGGATGCCCAGGGCCATGTATTCGAACAATTTGGTCGGGAGGGCCTCCAGGTAGTTGGGCTGGGGCAGGAGGGTGGCCAGGCCGATCCCGGCGCCGGCGGCGAAGGCCGCCAGGGGCTCCGCGTCCAGGCGCGGCAGGTGCCGGCACCAGCCTTCCGCGACGGCGGCGGCGATGGCCACGCCGGTCCCGGGCTCCAGGACCCAGCCCACCAGTTCCAGACGCAGGGCCGGCCGGTGCCGCCGGGCCAGGGCCATGGCCGCGAGGATCATGGGAATGCCGCGGCCCCGGGAAAGACCGCCCATGTACAGCACGCGGTCGGGATCCGGCCGGCGGGGGTCCTGGAAGAACACCGCCCGGGGGTAGTTGTGCACCACCCGGGTGGCCTCGGGGGGCCAATCCCGGGCGATCGCCTCGGTGGCGGGGGCGAAGCCGCTGAACAGGCGCCGGGCCATTCCGAGGGCCCAGCCGGCCAGCACCGCCAGGGGCCCCCGGCTCCAGGGCGGCAGGTAGCCCTTGGACCGGAACTGCAGCGCCAGGTCCTCGTGGATGTCGAAGAGCAGGAACGCACCAGGCGCGAGGAGGCTGAGCAGGGCCATGGCGGGAAGCAATTCCGGATCGTGGAAGTGGACCACCCGGAACGGCCCGTGGCGCAGCACCTGCCGCCAAACCCCCAGCGCCTGGCGGAACCGGGCCGCCCGGCCCGGGCAGGGCCTCAGCGGGTGCAGGCGCAGGCCCTCCGGCAGGGGCCCCGGGTGCTCGGGCAGGACGGCGAACAGATGCACCTCCAGCCCCCAGTCCAGGCACGCGGCCAGCTCCCGGCCATAGACCCGGGGATCCCCCCAGGGATGGGCGGTGGTGACCACCGCCATGCGCGGCCCGCTCATGCGCCCTCCCCGGCCGGGCCGAGGCGCGGCCGCCAGCGGGCCAGGGCGGCGCCCACGAGGCTGAACATCGGCCGGTTGTCGTTCAGGTCGCCGCTGACCATGGCGTTCACCACGCAGAACACCAGCCCGGCGAAGAGCATCCGCCCGGGCAGGTGCCGGGTCTGGGCCCAGGCCGCGCCCAGGGCGGCCGCCAGCACCAGGACGGTGCCCGCCCCGCACACCCAGCCGGATTCCAGGGTCACCTCGGCCAGCAGGTTGTGGGGATACTGCCGGGCCACGCCCCGGTCCAGGTCCACCGTGGTGGCGAAGCCGCCCCAGCCGAGCCCCCAGGGATGCTCGCCCAGGCGCGCCCAGCAGGCCCGGACCGCCTCGGCCCGGTAGCGTTCCGAAGCCCCGAAACGGCCGTGCAGGAAGGCCTCCGTCCGGTTCCGGGAGCCCGCCGGGGCCAGGGCCAGCGCACCCGCCAGGCAGGCGACCGCCACCCCGGACCCGGCCGCCAGCCGGAACCGGGACCGCGCGCCGCCGGGCCGGCCCAGGAGCAGCCCCAGCGCCAGCGCCAGGACGGCCCCCAGCATGGGTCCCCGGGCCCCCGAGAAGAGCGCCGCCACGCCGGCGGCGGCGGTGACCGCCAGGGTCGCCAGCTCGCCCGGGCCGGGCTCGGAAAGCTGCACCATGCCGAGCGTGAACAGCAGCCCCGCGGCCCGGCCCAGGGCGATGGTGCCCCCGGCCGCGGTCTCCAGGCGCGGGCCGGCCTTCCCGCCCAGCAGGCCGCCCAGGGTGATGGCCAGGCAGAACAGGGCCATGCCGTTGAGGAGCCGGCGCAGATCGTGCCGGTCCTGGACCAGGACGAACGGGGCGAGGCTGGCAAGCAGGCTGAACGTGAAGATGGTGCAGACCTTCTGGAAGGCGTAGGGGGTGTCCGGGGCCTGTCCGGCGCCGGGCAGGAAGGTCAGGAACCAGAGGCCGGCGAGGGCCAGTCCGGCCACCGCGCCGGCGCGGGCGCCCCGGATCCAGCGCGCAATCAGGACGGCGGCCAGGAGGAACCCGGAGACCAGGGTCAGATCGGCCGGGAACCGGGCGAGGAAGGGCCCGGCCTTGAGTTCGCCGGCGAACAGGAAGCCGGCCAGGATGAGGAAGCGGGGCGGCGCGCCCTGCCGCCGGGCCCAGGCGCCCAGGTCCAGGCTCGGCCTCATGGGGCCTCCCGGCGCCGGTCCTGGCGGCGGATGGCATACCAGGTGATCCAGCCATAGACCCCGTAGGCGAGCGTGCCGGTGGCCCCGAACAGCCACACCGCCCGTTCGGCGTTCCAGGCCAGCAGGTAGGCCACCGCGATGCCGGCGCCGAACAGCAGGGTCCGGATCCCCTCCCGGAGGAAGGCCAGATCCTGCCGCTCGACCACCACCAGGGCGCTGGACACGCAGGCGCCGGTGAACTGGGCCAGGGCCATGGGGGCGATGGCCACCAGGAAGCCGCCGGCCCGCGCCCAGGCCGCCCCGAAGATCCGCGGGAACAGCCACCAGCCCGCCACCGAGGACAGGGCCATCAACGGCAGGCCGAGCAGGAACATCCGTTTCACCGTCCCCAGGAACAGGGGCATGAGGCTGGCCTCGCGCCCGAGCTGGGCGGATTCGCCGAAGAACACCTGGGCGACCGATTCCCCGATGATCGCGCTGGGCACCGCGAAGACGCGCTGGGCCAGGGCGAAGCAGCCGGCCGCGGCGGGCCCGTAGTAGACCGCCAGCAGCAGGCCCGGCATGCGCAGGTTGAAGGCGTTCAGGGCGGCCGTCGGCCCGGAATAGAGCGGAAAGCTCCGGTAGCGGTCGGCCGCCTGGACCAGATCGCGGAACCGCACCTGCCGCAGGCTGGCCCAGTCCCGGCGCCAGTCCAGCATGGCCAGGGTGCGGGAGCCGTTGCTGCGGCCCACCGCATCGCCCACCAGGAGGCCGGCCGGCCCCCTGCAGACGGCCCCTGCGGCCAGCTGGACCCCCAGCTGGGTCAGGCTCTGGGTCACCCGGGTGCGGGCGATGCGGTCGTAGCGCTCCTTGCGGATCGCCCAGCAGTTGAAGACCTGGTAGACCCCGGCCCCCAGGGTGCTCACGGGCACCAGCCACAGGAAGGGGCCCAGGCCGGGCTCGCCCATCCAGCCCAGGATCCTGCCCCGCAGGGCATGCACGGTCAGGACGCTGAGCAGGGTGGTGGCCGCCACCAGCAGCAGGCAGAGCCCGAGCAGGGCGGCGGCGGCGTCCTCCCGCTCCGGCAGGGGCAGGGCCAGTTCGAACCGCAGCGAGGCCAGGGTCACCAGGATGGACACGAGGGAGACGTAGACGACCAGAACCCCGAAATCGGCCGGCCGGTACAGCCGGGTCAGCAGGGGCGAGGCCAGGATCAGCAGGCCCTGGGCCACGGCGGTGCCGCCGGCGACCTGCAGGACCTTGGTGCGGAACCCGACCTTCCCGGCGGCCGGCGCCATTCAGGCCGCCCCGTTCGCGGCGGCCAGGGCCTCGGCCACCTGGACCTGGATATCCGGATCCATGTCGGGCCAGAGGGGCAGGCTCAGCACCTCGTCGCAGGCCCGTTCCGCCTCGGGGCAGCGGGTGCCCTGGTGGCTGCGGGCATAGACCTGGAGCCGGTGGCAGGGCACCGGGTAATAGACCATGGAATCGATCCCGGCCTCGGCCAGGCGGGCCCGGGTCCGGTCCCGCCCCGCCGCCAGGCGGACGGTGTACTGGTTGAAGACATGGCCCTCCGCCAGGGCCGGCAGGACGAGGCCGGGCCGGCCGGCCAGGAGGCCCCGGTAGCGGGCGGCGGCCACCGAACGCCCGGCGTTCCAGGCCTCCACGTGGGGCAGCTTGACCCGCAACAGGGCCGCCTGCAGCTCGTCCAGGCGGGAATTGTAGCCGACCGCCTCGTTGTGGTACTTCTGGCGGCTGCCGTGGACCCGGAGCATGCGCGCGGTCCGGGCCAGATCCTCGTCGTCGGTGGCCATGAGGCCGCCGTCGCCGAAGCCGGAGAGGTTCTTGGTCGGGAAGAAGCTGAAGCAGCCGGCATGGCCCAGGCCACCCACGGGCCGCCCGAGATGGCGGGCGCCGAAGCCCTGGGCGCAATCCTCCACGACCCGCAGGCCGTGCCGGCCGGCGGCGGCCATGATCCCGGCCATGTCGCAGGAACGGCCGAACAGATGGACCGGCAGGATGGCCCGGGTCCGGGCGGTGACCGCCGCCTCGATCCCGGCGGGATCCAGGTTCAGCGAGTCCGGGTCGATGTCCACGAACACCGGCCGGGCCCCGACGCTGCTCACCGCCTCGGGGGTGGCGAAGAAGGTGAAGGGGGTGGTGATCACCTCATCCCCCGGGCCGATGCCCAGGGCGCGCAGGGCCAGGACCAGCGCGTCGGTGCCGGAGTTGCAGGCCACGGCGTGGCGCACTCCCAGGTACTGGGCGACCTCCTCTTCGAAGGCGTGCACCTCCGGGCCCATGATGTAGGCGGCGGACCGGAGCACCCGCTTGACGGCCCCCAGCAGCTCGGGCCAGAGGGTCTCGACCTGGACGGTGAGATCGAGGGAAGGGATCCGGGCGCGGGTGCTCACAGGGCCTCCTTGCGCACGGTGCCGTCGGCCAGGCGCCGGTAGGCCTGCCCCGAACCGGTGCGGGCCAGGCCGGTGCCGTCGAATTCGAGCCGTTCGCCGCCTTCGCTCATGTGGCCGATGACCCGGGCCGGCACCCCCGCGACGATGGCATAGGGCGGCACGTCCCGGGTCACCACGGCGCCCGCGGCCACGAAGGCGCCCTCATGGAGGGTGACCCCGCAGACGACGGTGGCGTTGGCGCCGATGCTGGCGCCGCGCCCGACCCGGGTCTCCAGGTAGTCGGCGGACGTGTTGCGGGGCTGCAGGCAGCGCGGGGTCCGCACATTGGTGAAGACCATGCTGGGCCCGCAGAAGACATAGTCCTCCAGCACCACGCCCTCGTAGAGGGAGACGTTGTTCTGGATCTTGCAGTGGTGGCCGATTCGGACCCGGTCGGCGACCATGACGTTCTGGCCGATCACGCAGTGGTCGCCGATCCGGGCGCCCGGATAGACGTGGGCGAAATGCCAGATGCGGGTGCCGGCGCCGATTTCGGCGCCTTCGTCGACCACCGCCAGGGGGTGGACGGCCGGGGCCGGGGTTGCGAGGGATGTGGTCATGAGATTCTCCTGTCGAAAAGAAAGGGGGGCCTCCGGAGCTGGGCGTCGGCCCGCTCCAGGACCCGGATCACGTCAAGGCCGCTGCGGCCGTCGCTCAGCGGGGTGCCGCCGGTGGCCAGGCAGTGGAGGAAGTGCTGGACCTCCAGTCGGAGCGGTTCGCCCCGGCCCTGGAAGACCGGCTCGGAGCCCTCATCCACCGGCGCCAGGCGGTCGCCGAGGCGCTTGCGGTGGAGGGTGAGGGTCTGGTCCTGCTCGTCGTAGACCACCATGCCCCGGTCGCCCAGGACCCGGAGGGTCCGGTCCCGGCCGGGCCAGTACCAGGCGACGTGGATGTGGGCGCTGCGGCCCTCGGCGAAGGCCATTTCCAGGTGCACGTCGTCGTGGATGCCGGGCTGCAGGAAGGCGGCGCCGGAGGCGGCGATCCGCTCCGGCGCCTCGCCCATCAGGTAGAGCAGCACCGCCAGGTCATGCGGCGCCAGGCTCCAGAGGACATTCTCGGTGCTGCGGACCCGCCCATGGTTGGCGCGGGCCTGGTCGATCCGGAGGATCCGGCCGACGGCGCCGCCGTCGAGCAGGCGCTTGAGCTCCCGCACTGCCGGCTGGTAGAGGAGCAGGTGCCCAACCATCAGCACCTGGCTGCGGGCGCCGGCCTCCTCGACCAGCATCTGGGCATCCCGGGCCTCCAGGGTCATCGGCTTCTCGACCAGCACCCCCAGGCCGCCGCGCAGGGCCTGGACGGCCAGCTCCGCATGCGTGGGGGCCGGGGTGGCGACCACCAGCCCATCGGCATGTTCCATGGCCTCCGCCAGCGACGGCCAGACCGGGACAAAGGGATACTGCTCCCGCAGCAGGCCGCGGGTCCGCGGCTCGGCTTCGGCCACCCCGGCCAGGGCGCCCAGTTCGTGCAGGGTCCGCACATGGTTCCGGCCCCAGGCGCCGGCGCCGGCCACGACCACCCTCGGGCTCACAGGCGCACCACCCGTTCCGGACGGCAGGCCTGGCCGCGGGTCGCGTTGCGGGTATCCAGCACCAGCCTCGCGTGCTCCACCACGAAGGCGTAGTCCACAGCCGAATGGTCGGTGAGGATCAGCACCAGGTCGGCCGCGTCCAGGACCTCGGCCGTCAGGGGCTGGCTGCGCAGGTCCTGGTCGCCCTCCCGGTAGCGCGGCACGTGCGGGTCGTGGTACTCCACGCGGGCGCCCCGCTGCACCAGCAGCTGGAAGATCTCGGCGCTGGGACTCTCCCGGGCGTCCTCGACGTCCTTCTTGTAGGCCATGCCCAGCACCAGCACCCGGGCCGCGCGCAGCCCCAGCCCGTGATCGCTCAGCAGGCGCATGGCCTTGGCCAGCACGAATTCGGGCATCCGCCGGTTGATCTCCCCGGCCAGGGCGATGAACCGGGTGTTGAAGTTGAACTCCCGTGCCTTCCATTCCAGATAGTGGGGATCCAGGGGGATGCAGTGCCCCCCGACCCCGGGTCCGGGCAGGAAGGGCATGATCCCGAAGGGCTTGGTGGCGGCCGCGGCGAGCACCTCCCAGACGTCCAGGTCCATCCGGTCGCAGAGCATGGCCAATTCGTTGACCAGGGCGATGTTCACGGCCCGGAAGGTGTTCTCGAACACCTTCACCATTTCGGCGGCCCGGGCCGAGCTCACCGGCACCACCTCGACGATGGTCTGCCGGTAGAAGCATAGGGCCACCTCCAGGCTGGACCCGCCCGCCGCGCCGACCACCTTGCTGGTGTTCCGGGTGGTGTAGCGCTTGTTGCCGGGGTCGACCCGCTCGGGGCTGAAGGCCAGGTGGAAATCCACCCCCTCCCGCAGCCCGGTGGCCTCCAGGAGCGGCTTCATCACCTCCTCGGTGGTGCCGGGATAGGTGGTGCTCTCCAGGCAGATGAACTGCCCGGGACGCAGGCGCCGGGCCACCTCGCGGGTGGCCGCCTCCACGAACTGGAGGTCGGGCGTCAGGTTGCGGGTGAGGGGGGTGGGCACGCAGATCACCACGGCGTCCATCTCCGCCAGCCGGCTCCATTCGCAGGTGGCCTCCAGGCGCTTGTGCTCCAGGACCAGGTCGCGCAGGTCGGAGTCCTGCACGTCGCCGATGTAATTGACCCCCAGGTTGACCTCCGCCACCCGGGTCGGGTTGCGATCGAAGCCGACCACCTGGAAGCCGACCCTGGCCTTCTCGACGGCCAGGGGCAGGCCGACGTAGCCCAGGCCGACCACGCCCACCCGGGCGGAGCGGTTCTCGAATTTCCGGATGAGGTCGGCGGCGTGCGCCGGCGTTGACGTGCGTGTGGACATCAGGGCTCCTTGGTGATGAAAAGGCGGTGGACGGTGCCGCGGTTCCGGTAGGCCCAGCTGGCGGCCCCGGTGACCACCGCGGCGCCGAAGGCGATGAGGGCCCGGTGCGGCCGGCATTTCTCCCGGGGCCGCTCGCCCGGGTCCAGGACCAGCAGGATCTGGGTGTCGTTGCGGGCCTCCAGGAGGGCCTGCTCGTGGTTGAGGGTCAGGTTGGCGAGGATCTGCCGCCAGAGGTCCAGGTCCTGGCCGAACTGGCGGCCCCGGAAGCGCAGGTTGGGTTCGGGGCTGGCCTCCCAGTTCCGGTTGGCATCCTGGAAGGCCTCGAAGGCGGCGCCCCGTTCGCGGTACTGGGCGCGCACCTCCTCCAGGCGCTCCCAGGCGCAACGGGCCTTGTTCTCCCCGGCGACCTGGCTCAATTCGACCAGGGCCTGGCGCAGTTCCTCCACCGCCCGCCGGACCACCTGCCTGGACAATTCCGGCGAGCGGGTCTCGGCGCCGATGGTGAGCAGGCCCGATTTGGGGTTCCGGTCCACGCTGAGCAGGCGCCGGAACGCGCCCATGGCGCGGTCCTGGTTGGCCGCGCCCAGGTAGTCCAGCAGGGTCCCCCGGACCGGCCGCTCCGGACCGAACCGCCAGGAACGGCAAGGATAGGCGTACTCCGCGAACAGCAGGCGCGAGGCCATCCGGGCGCTGCCCAGGATATCGGCGTAGATGACGGTCGGTCCATCCTCCCGGCTGCCGGGCAGCTCCGGCGGCGCCGAAGGGGCCCAAACTCCGGTTCGCCCGGGCGGCGGCTCATGGCTTCCGGCGTCCGAGAGGATCCGGGCCTCGGACCGGAACGAATCGGGCAGGAACAGGCTGCCGCCGGCGGCGGCCAGGCCCGCCGCCAGGCCCAGGACCACGGGCCTGGGGATGCGGGGGAGGTTCAGGTGGGGGCGGCGCATGGCTAGGTCCGCACCTTTTCAGGATCGTCCGGAGCGGCCTGGGTGACCTGGGGCGGCCCTTCCAGGAACCGCCCCAGCCCCGCCGGGGACGGCGTGTAGGCCGGCACCAGCTTCCGGAACCAGGCCAGGATCCGCCGCTGGCGCTGCCCCTCGGGCAGGTCCAGGGCCCCGAGCAGCGCCTCCAGGCCCTGCGCCAGCATGCGCGGGTCGACCCGGTCCTGCACCGCCTCGAACACCTTGGCGTGGATGTAGGTCCGCCGCGCCTCCACCTCGGAGAACAGTTCCTCGAACAGCTTCTCCCCCGGGCGGGTGCCGGTGAACTGGATGTCGATGTCCACCCCGGCCCTCAGGCCGCACAGCCGGGCCATGTCGCAGGCCAGGTCCTGGATCCGGACCGGCGCGCCCATGTCCAGGGCGAACACCTTGGCGGTCTCGCCCAGCACCCCGGCCTGGAGCACCAGCTGCACGGCCTCCGGGATGGTCATGAAATACCGGACCATGTCCGGATGGGTGACGGTGATCGGCCCGCCCCGGGCGATCTGGTCCCGGAACAGCGGGATGACGCTGCCCCGGCTGCCCAGCACATTGCCGAAGCGGACGCTGACGTAGCGGGAGCCCTGGGGCGCCCGGACGGCGGCCTGGGTGACCAGGTGCTCGCCGATGCGCTTGCTGACCCCCAGGGCGTTCACCGGGTTCACGGCCTTGTCGGTCGAGACGTTGACGAAGGTCACCGCGCCCACCGCCAGGGCGGCCTCCAGGACATTGCGGGTGCCGATGATGTTGTTCACGACCGCCTCCTCGGGGTGGGCCTCGAGGTAGGGGACGTGCTTGTGGGCGGCGGCGTGGAAGACCGCCCGGGGGGCCCAGGCCCCGAACACCTGGGCCAGCCGGGCGGCGTCGCGGATGTCGCACAGGGCGACCTCGGTGCGCAGGCCCGGGAAGCGCCGGACCAGATCCCGCTCGATTTCCCAGAGGCTGTTCTCGCCCCGGCCCAGGAGCACCAGCCGCTCGGGGCCGGCCGCGGCCACCCGGCGGGCCAGCTCGCTGCCGATCGACCCGCCGGCCCCGGTGATGAGCGCCACCGACCCCGCGAGCGCCTTGCGCACCGCCCCCGCGTCGAGGATGACCGGTTCCCGCCGAAGCAGGTCCTCGATCGCCACGTCCCGCCACTCCGGCCGCCACGGCCGGTCCCCCACCAGCTCCTGGATGCCCGGCACGGTCTTGACCTTGACCCCCAGAGCCTGGGCCTCCCGGCTCAATTCCCGCAGGCGGATCCCGGATACCCCGGCCAGGCCGAGGATCACCAGGGTGACCCGGCGGGCGGCGACCACTTCGCCCAGCCGCGCGGTCGAGCCCAGCACCGGCACGCCCTGGATGCGCACCCCGTGCTTCTCGGGCGCGTCATCCAGGAAGCCCACCACCCGCAGGCGCAACTGGGGGTGCTCCTGGAGTTCCTGGCAGAGCCGCAGCCCGGCCCGGCCCGCGCCCACGATCAGGGTGCGCTCGCCCCGCCCGGCCATGGCCAGGCCCCGGAAGCCGCTGGCCGCCCCCAACCCCAGCCGGGCCAGGAACCAGAAGACCCCGCACAGCAGGCTGGCATCGATGAACACATCCTTGCCGGCGCCGCCCAGCAGGCCATCGCCCCAGACCACGCAGACGATCATGGAGACCGCCATCAGGGCCAGGTCGCCATACAGGATGGTCTTGGCCTCGGACAGATCCAGCAGCCGGTAGTGCTGGGCCGTGAGCTGGAACGCCAGGTTCACCGCCATGGCCAGGGAAAAGAACAGGACGATGCTGGCGGATGGGGGCACCCGGCGGACTTCCAGGCCTTCCGCCAGGTACCAGGCCAGGCAGGCCAGCACCCCATCCAGGCACAGCTTGCCGGCCCGCCGCACCCAGGGCTGTTTATCCAGGCGGCCGAACTGCAGCCCCCGGTATCCGGAAGCCACCGTGGATTTTTCGCAATTTTCAAGACCAGACATCTTGGTTTCCAGCCTTTCAGGAAGGAGGCGGCTCAATGCCGGATGGCGTTGTAGATCAGGGCCAGCGGCGTCATGGCCAGGAGCGTGTCCTGCCAGGGCACGTCCTTGCGGATCCGCTGGGGCACCAGGAGCGCGTCCCCAGGTTCGAAGCCGGCCCCGGCGACGCCGGAATCGATGATCCGCCCGCTGGCCTTGAGCAGCCGCACCTGCCGGGTATCGGCGTTCCGGGTGTAGCCGCCGGCCAGCTTGAGCACATCCCGGACCCGATCTCCGGGCCGCACGTGGAAACTGGCGAAGGGGCTGGCGACCTCGCCGACCACGTAGACCGCGTCGCCGCGCCGGGGGATGTGCACCCGGTCGCCATCCTGGAGCGCCACATCGCGCCGGGCGTCGCCCCCGATCAGGGCCGGGAAGTCCACCACCAGCCGCTGGGTGGCCCCGGCCAGCAGGCCATGGAGGAGGGGGCTCTCCTCCAGGACCCCGGATTCCTTGGCGCGCCGGGTCTCGTTCAGACGCTGGAGGATGGCGTTGACCACCGGGACGCCGGACGTGGATTCGGGCACCCCTTCCCCGGGCGCCGCCTGGCTCCGCAGCAGGATTCCGCCGGACGGCATCGCTTCGGGCGTGAGGCCCCCCGCCCGGTCCAGCAGCTGCTTCAGGGTGGCGTTGTGGCCCGGCAGGACGTAGGGGCCCGGCCGGCGGACCTGCCCGGTGATCTGGACGGTGGGCTGGAGCTGGAAACCGGGATCCTCATAGACGGTGATCCGGTCGTTGGGCTCGAGCACCGGGTCGGCCGGCCCCGCGGCCGGGGCCGCCGTCTCGCGGGTCCGAAGGAGGGCGAGATCCAGGCGCTCGGGCTCGCCGCCCGCCCCGTCCCGGAACCGGGCCAGCTCCGCCTCGTGGCGGGACGCCCTCAGCTCCGGAAGGCCGGCCCGGAACAGGAGATCGGACGCGCGCATGCCCTGGTGCCAGGGATAGCTCCCGGGCCGGGCCAGGGGGCCCAGGATGGTCACCTGGGCCGGCGGGCGCAAGGATTCCACGTCGGTCAGCTCGACCCGGTCCCGGGGCTGAAGGAGCAGATTCTGGTCGGCATCCCCGCGCAGGGCCGCCGCCACGTCGAAGACCCGGAGCCGGGTGGCGCCATCCGCCCCGGTGCGCAGGAGCTCCCCACGCGCCAGGTAGGCGCGGGGCAGGACCTGGTCCCCGGGCGCCTTCAGGGACAGCAGGTCCCGGACCCGCATCCCCGCCCGGTAGGCGAACCGCCCGGGAACCTGGACCGCCCCCGCCGCCTCCACATATTCCTCGGCGCCCACCCGCCGGGGCAGGGCCCGCAGCAGGTCGCCGTCGAACAGCGGGGCCGCGGCCAGGGCCTCGGCCCGGTTGGGCAGGTCGGTGACGGAGGTGAGGCCGCCGGGGCTGGTGCGCTGCACGGTCAGCAGGACCGGGCTCGCGATCGGCCGCAGGCCTCCGGCGAACCGCACGGCGTCGGCCGCGCGCTCCCCGTCCTTCAGCTCCATCGTCACGCCCGCCGGTTCCGGCGTGCGCCGGAAGGCCCCCTGCGCCACGATTCTCCGCCCGGCCAACGGCACGAACAGGCAATCGCCATCCTGGAAGCCCGGCCCCTCCAGCCCCGTGCCCTCGAACCTCAGGGCGTAGAGGTCCAGGCTGCGGATCCGCCGGCCCGCGCGCAGGTGCTCGATGCGCCGCCAGCTGCCCTCGGGGCCCGGGCCCCCGGCCAGGCCGAGCAGGGTCACGGCGGAACTGGCGCCGGGCACGAGGTAGGACCCCGCCCGGACCACCTCGCCGATGATGAACACCTGGACGTCGTGGAGGCCCACCACCTCCAGGTTGAACTGCTCGACCCCGGCGTGGCCGCGCGCCAGCCGGGCGCGGAGCGCGGCCCGGGCGGCGGCCAGGCTGAGCCCGCGCACCTCGACGATCCCCAGTTCGGGGACGGTGACCTTGCCGCCCCGGTCCACGGTCAGCACGCGGGAAAGGGCCAGGCTGCCGAACGTGGTCAGGGCCAGCTGGTCGCCGGAGGACAATACGTAGTCGCTGCCCATCCGCACTTCCGTCGCCTTGGTGGGCGCCAGGGTCGCCTCGAACAGATCCGAGGCCAGGATCCGGGGCTGGGCGGCCGGCGCGCCGGCGGACTTCGGCGCAATGGGTGGCTCCACCTTCGCCGGGCCGGGAGGCGGAAACGGGTGGGGGTCCGTTGCGCCGAAGGCCGTCGCGAATCCCAGGAGAAGGACAGGGATGACGTTGGGTCGATTCAAAAAGGGGATTTTGATCATTATTTTTTAATTAAATGAAAAATAATAAATGAAATGATATAAATATATCTATCCCTCCAAGCATTGGCTTGGTGGCAATTAATTCAACGGAATTAATCTATCCAGAAAATGCGACTGCGTCAACAAATTCTGGATTTAATTAGTTGATGGAAGTTCATTTAAAAAAATTAAAAATACATATATATCAACTCATATAATCTAACGAAAAATAGTGTTAAATTAAATTATAAATTAATTTCTTTCCTGGCCCGATGGTTGTTTCTTCCTCCGGGTCTCCGCTTACCTCCACACCTTCCTTTCCGCCCTTCCAGCAGGGACCTTCCGTGCCTTCACAAGATCTGGAACGCATCCTGAGAAACGGCCGATCGAAAGGAAATGCAGCCTTCCAGAACCTGGAAAAGGGCCCAAACGCATGGCTCTGATTCCAGGATAGGGGTAATCCGATGCAAGGTATTATGAGTCACCAAATTCACATGTTGCCAATTGCTTGAATATTTCACCAAAAATAGAATTCAAATTATTAAAAATTTTGCTTTGAATTTATACTTTTAATTTAAATTAACTTAAATTTTTTATCATGGTCTTTTCGAATTTTCTCCTCCCCGCCCTCCTTGGTTTCCTCTTCGATCTTCCGGCCGCCTCCCTCCGCCGGGCCTGGATTGAAAGCCTGGTCTGGTCCAGAATCGAGTAGCCGCAACCCGACCGGGCAGCGGCCGCGAGCCATTCCACCCCCGCCCGGTTTCCAGGCAGTGCCCATAGCTCAGCTGGATAGAGCAACGGCCTTCTAAGCCGTAGGTCGCGCGTTCGAGTCGCGCTGGGCGCACCATTCCAGAATCGCCCGGGACCCTCGTGTCCCGGGGATTCTCCTGGTTTGGGAAGCATTCAGCGCCGATGCTCTTCCTCGTGGCCACGTTCCTCATGGCCCCGCCCCTCGTGGCGGCCCTCGTTCCGGTGCCCCTCGTGGCGGCCCTCGTTCCGGTGCTCCTCGTGACGGCCCTCGCCCCTGCGCTCCTCATGGTGCCAGTTGCGGTACCGGCCGGCCGGGAACCGGACCAGGCCGGGGGGCACCCGGCGGCCCTCGATGAAGTCGAACCGGGCCCTGGGGGAGCGGGCGCGGTACCAGCCATCGGGGCGCCGGCACCAGTACCATCCGCCCGAGAAGAAGACCTTTTCGCCGAACCCTTCCACGACCTGGATGCCGGGCGACACCGTCACCAGCGGCGGGGCCACGGGCAGGCCGAGGTCGATGTGGAGGCTCACCTGGGCCCGGGCGGCGGTGGCGCCGAGGGCCAGGACGAATACCACTGGAATGAGCTGTCTCCTCATGGGGCGCTCCTTGGCGGAAGGTGTTCTGGCAGATTGGAACCGTCCGGCACCCCAAAGGTTTACCCGGATGCCGCCGGCCGCCGGTTGAAGCCCGGCCGGGCCAGGGTGCGTTCGCGATCCAGGATTTGGAACATGCCGGTCCTCCTCCATTTATCAAATCTATGCGAATGAGTCTTTCTTTCAACGAAATCGTGAATTAAAGTAATTTTGGCAATTGTTCCAGGTCAGCCCATGACCATGCTGGATCGACAACCCGAAGCGCGACCCCACCCGGAGGAGGCCGCCCGCCCCGTGCCGGTGCGCCGAACCATCGGGGATGAACAAATTGAATCCATGGACGCACTTGCGGTGGAGGAGCCGCTGGAGATCCAGCTGGCGTTCCGGGGGCCCCAGGGCCTCGAAATTCGCAATTTATCGATCACCATGCGCACGCCGGGCGAGGACCCGGAACTGGCGGTGGGATTCCTCTTCACGGAGGGGATCATCCGCAGCCGGCACGACCTGGCCGGGCTGGAGGCCCTGCCCTCCGGCCCCCACGGCACCTGCCGGAGCAATCGGATCCGGGTGGCGCTCCAGGAGCGCATCGCCGTCGACACCCCGAGCCTTGAACGCAATTTCTACACAACATCAAGTTGCGGCGTCTGCGGCAAGGCCTCCATCCAGGCCCTGCGGACCCGCAGCGCCTTCCCGTCACCGTCCCCGGGTTCCGGGCCCCGGGTCCCGGCGGCCCTCCTGCAGGCGCTGCCGGACCGGGTCCGGGCGGCCCAGGCGGTCTTCCAGGCCACCGGAGGCCTGCACGCCTCCGCCCTGTTCGCCGCCTCCGGGGAGCTCCTGCTGCTGCGGGAGGATGTGGGCCGCCACAACGCCCTGGACAAGGTCATCGGCCGGGCGGTCCTGGAGGGCCGGATCCCCCTGGACGACCACCTCCTGTTCCTGAGCGGCCGGACCAGCTTCGAGCTGGTCCAGAAGGCGTCCATGGCCGGGCTGCGCTTCCTGGCCGCGGTCGGCGCCCCCTCCAGCCTCGCCCTGGATCTGGCCCGGGAGGCCGGCATCACCCTGGTGGGCTGGCTCCGGGACGGACGGTTCAATGTCTACCACGGTGCCTGGCGCATCACCTGACCCTCGCGGAGCCCCCATGCCCAGACCCGCCGCCCTGCCTCCGCCCGAACCGACGCCGCCCCGGGTTTCGGCCCCGCCTTCGGCCGCCGGCGGGCTCCCGGCCATCCTCGCGGCGACCCGGCATGCCCTGGCCGAAATGGGGCCGCTCCGGGCCGCCCGGGAGCTGGCGAAGGTGAACCAGCCCGGCGGCTACGACTGCCCCGGCTGCGCCTGGCCGGACCCCGACGACCGCCGGGAGCTGGTGGGCTTCTGCGAGAACGGGGCCAAGGCGGTGGCCGAGGAGGCCACCCTGAAGCGGGTCACGCCGGAGTTCTTCGCCCGCCATTCCCTCGCCGAACTGGCCGGATGGTCCGATCACGACCTCGGCGCGGCGGGCCGGCTCACCCACCCGATGCTCCTGCGGGAGGGGGCCGGGCACTACGAGCCGGTGGGCTGGGACGAGGCCTTCTCCCTGCTGGCGGAGGAACTGCGGGCCCTGCCTTCGCCCGACCAGGCGGTGTTCTACACGTCGGGGCGGACCAGCAACGAGGCGGCCTTCGCCTACCAGCTGTTCGTGCGTATGTTCGGCACCAACAACCTGCCGGACTGCTCGAACATGTGCCATGAATCCAGTGGCCTGGCCCTGAAGGAGACCCTGGGGGTGGGCAAGGGCTCCGTGACCCTCGCCGATTTCGACCACGCCGACTGCATCCTGATCATCGGCCAGAATCCCGGCACCAACCATCCCAGGATGCTCGCCACCCTCCAGGCCTCCGCCCAGCGCGGGGCCCGGATCATCAGCCTCAACCCCCTGCTCGAGACGGGCGTCAAAGCCTTCACCCATCCCCAGAAATTCTGGACCTGGATGGGCAACGGCACCCCCATCGCCAGCCTCCACCTGCCGGTGAAGGTCAACGGCGACATCGCCGCCCTCAAGGGGCTCATGAAGGACCTGCTGGAAGCCGAGGACAAGGCCCCGGGCACGGTCTTCGACCACGGCTTCATCGCCGCCCACACCCGCGGATCCGCCGCCTTCCTGGAGGACCTGCGGGCCACCCCCTGGGAGGAGATCACGGCCCGCTCCGGCCTGTCCCGGGAGCGGCTCGGGGCCGCCGCGGCGGTCCTGCGGGAATCCCGGGCCACCATCGCCTGCTGGGCCATGGGGCTCACCCAGCAGACCGCCGCCATCGGCTGCATCCAGGAGGTGGTCAACCTCCTGCTGCTCCGGGGCCAGCTGGGACGCAGGGGCGCCGGGGTCTGCCCGGTCCGCGGCCACAGCAACGTCCAGGGCGACCGCACCATGGGGATCTTCGAACGGCCCGCCGCCGGGTTCCTGGACGCCCTGGCCCGGAACTTCGGGTTCGAGCCGCCCCGCCGCCCGGGCTTCGACGTGGTGGAGGCGATCCGGGCCATGCACGAAGGCCGGGCCGGGGTGTTCTTCGCCCTGGGCGGCAATTTCCTGTCCGCCACGCCGGACACCCTCTTCACCGCCGAGGCCCTGGGCCGCACCCGGCTGACGGCCCACGTCTCCACCAAGCTCAACCGGTCGCACCTGGTCACGGGAAGGCGGGCCCTCATCCTGCCCTGCCTGGGCCGCACCGAGATCGACCGCCAGGAAGGCGGGGAGCAGTTCGTCAGCGTCGAGAACTCCATGGGCTGCGTCTCCGCCTCCCGGGGCAACCTGGCCCCCGGCTCCGACCAGCTGCGCAGCGAGGTGGCCATCGTGGCCGGCCTGGCCCGGGCCGTCCTGGACGGCACCCCCCTTGAGGGCGCGGTGGACTGGCGCGCCTGGACCGCCGACTACGGCCGGATCCGGGAGCAGGTGGCGCGGGTGGTGCCCGGCTTCGAGGATTTCGACGCGCGGCTCCGGGCCGGCGGCTTCCACCTCCCCCATGCCGTCCGCGACCAGCTGCGCTTCGACACCCCCAGCGGCAAGGCCGAATTCACGGTCCACCCGATCCCCCGGGTGGACCTGCCCGAAGGGGCCCTCCTGCTCATGACCCTGCGCAGCCACGACCAGTTCAACACCACCATCTACGGCCTGGACGACCGCTACCGGGGCGTCACCAAGGGCCGGCGGGTGGTGTTCGTGAACGAACGGGACCTGGACCGCCGGGGCCTGCTGCCCGGCCAGCGGGTGGACCTCACCAGCCACTTCGAAGACGAGACCCGCCGGGCCGAGGGCTTCCTGACCGTGCCCTACGACATTCCCGAAGGCTGCGCGGCCGCCTACTTCCCGGAAACCAACGTCCTGGTGCCCATCGGCAGCGTGGCCGCAAGGAGCAACACCCCTGCATTCAAGAGCATCGTGGTGACGCTGGCGGCGGGGTGAAAGAGATCCTTGACGGAACAGGGATGCGCCGCCGCCCCGGGCCGAATACCATGGGTCCAACCCTTCCCCGGTAAGAACCCGCCACGCCCATGACGCCCCTCCTCAGGCTGTTCGCCACTTTGATCCTCGCCCAGGCCATCCTGGCCGCCCAGGGTCCCGGGCGCCTGCCCCTGCGCCATTACGGGAACGAGAACGGCCTCTCCAGCGAGGTGGTCACCTCCATGGCCCAGACCGCCGACGGCCGGGTCTGGGCCGGCACCGAGGCGGGGCCGGTCTACTTCGACGGCCAGGGCTTCGTCCCCTTCGCCGGGACCCTGCCGTCCGGGATGACCACCGACCTGTTCGCCGACGCCGACGGCTCCCTCTGGGTCGCCACCTACGGCGGGGTCGCGCGGATCCAGGGCGGCCGGGCCCGGGTCCTCGGCGAGGCGGAAGGGCTGGCGCCCGGGATGTACCCGAGGGTCGGCCGGGACGCCTTCCACCACCTCTGGGTGCTCGGGACCGGCGCCATCTTCATCGAGAACGGCCCCATGAACTTCGTCAAGGCCCAGGCGTTCCCGGTACCGGGCCGGCCCATCCAGATGTTCGTGGACCCCGCCTGCCGGGAGGTCCTGGCCATCACCTCCAAGGCCATCCTGCAATGGCGCGGGGACCGCTGGGAGGTCCTGCCGGGCCCGCCGATCGGGCCCAGGGAGGAATTCCTCAACCTGGCCAAGGACGGCTCGGAGGCCATCTGGGTGCGGTCCGGCCAGGCCCTCTGGCAGCGCCCGAAGGGCGGCGGCTGGCGGCGGGAGCGGGCCAACATGGGCGGCGGCTACAATTTCAGCTCGCGCCTGGAACGGGACGCCCAGGGCTGGGTCTGGTTCGACGACGCCGACGGCCTCTGGCGCATGAACGGCGACCAGCGGGCCCGCTTCAGCCGGCCGGATGAGGAGGCCCGCGGTGGGCTGGTGGACCGGGAGGGCGGCATCTGGATCCGCACCGACCGGGGCATCAACCGCACGCTGGGACAGGGCCGCTGGCAGCTCTATGACCGCCGGGACGGCCTGGCCACCGATCTGGCCTGGCAGCCGATCCGGGACCACCTCGGCCAGCTCTGGGTGGGCACGGAAAAGGGCCTCTGCGTCTCCACCCGGCAGGGGTTCCGGGAGGTCCTGCCCGGGCGCATCCTGAGCCTGGCCGTGGCCCCGGACGGCCATGTCTGGGCCGCCGGGAGCCCCGGCGGGACCGTCTTCGAGATCGACCCGCGGACCCTGGCCGTGCAGGCCCGCACCGTGGACGTGCTGCCCAGGGCCCGGATCACCGCCGGACTGGCCGTGGACGCCGACGGCACCCCGTGGGTCGCGGACCAGTATGCCGGCGTGGCGCGGGGGACCCGGAAAGGCCAGGACTGGGCCTGGTCCGCCGTCACCCTGGGCGGCCGGCCCATCAGCGCGGTCCAGGGCCTCATCGCCGTCCCGGGGGGCGGCCTGATCGCCATCCACGACGGCACCGCCTCCCTGATGCGGAACGGGATCTGGAACCCGATCCCCGACCTCCTGCCGGAACTGCCCGCCTGCGTCGCGTTCGGCCCCGATGGCCTGGTGGCGTTCGGCTACCGGCACAAGCCCATGCTGACCCTGCACCGGCTGGAGGGGGACCGGATCCTGCGCACCGGCGTCGTCCCGCTCCAGGGGGCGGGCAACGGCCTCTACACCATCTTCTCCATCGGCATCGACGCGGCGGGCCAGATCTGGGTGGGTTCCAGCGCCGGCCTGGGCCGGATGGCCGGAACCGGGGCGGCGGACTTCCGGATGCTGGGCACCGAGGACCGCCTGGTGAGCCCCGAATGCAACGAGTGGGCGATGCTGGTCGAACCCGGCCGGATCTGGCTGGGCACCACCTCGGGCCTGGCCGCGTTCGACTCCGCCCTGCCCCTGGCGCGGCCGGAGCTGGCCATGCCCCTGGTCCTCTCGGCCCGGGCCGGCGCCCTGGAGCTGGATCCGACCAGCCCGGCCCTGGAGCTGCCCAGGCGCAACAATGAACTTGAGATCACGTTCCTGGTCCCCTCCTACCAGGTGCCCGACCGGATCCGCTACCAGGCCTGGATGGAGGGCGTGGACCCCGGCTGGGTCCAGCTGGAGAGCCCCTCCCTGCGCTACCCGGGCCTCCGGGCCGGAAAGCACGTGCTGCGGCTCCGGGGCGTCCTGCCCGGCGGCAGCGAGGGCCCGGTGCGGACCCTCCCGTTCACCGTCACCCCCGCCTGGTGGGAGACTCCCTGGGCCCAGGGGCTGGGGCTGCTGGCCCTGGCCGGATCCCTCTGGTCCCTGTTCTGGCTCCGCCATCTCGCCCTGCAGGCCCGGAACCGCCAGCTGCAGGAGGAGGTGGCCCGGCAGACCAGCGCCCTGCAGGAGGCCTCGCGGGCCAAGAGCGCCTTCCTCGCCAACATGAGCCACGAGCTGCGGACGCCGCTCAACGCGATCCTCCTGTACTCCGAGCTGCTCCAGGAGGACGCCAAGGAACGGGGGCTGGCCTCCAGCATCGAGGACGCGGCCCGGATCAGCCAGGCCGGCAGCTCCCTGCTGAACCTCATCGACGACATCCTCGACATCTCCAAGATCGAGGCCGGCCACATGCAGCTGGATCTGGAGGAGGTCCCGATGGGCCCCTTCCTCGACCAGTTGGACACGGCCCTCCGGCCGGTGGTGGAGCGCAAGGGCAACCGGTTCCTGGTGGAGCGCCGGGACGCCCCGGCCGGCCTGCGGACCGATTCGACCCGGCTCCAGCAGATCCTGGCCAACCTCCTGGGCAACGCCGCCAAGTTCACCGAGGACGGCACGGTGACCCTGCGGGTCGCGGCCGTGCCGGACGGCACCGTGTTCGAGGTGGAGGACACCGGCATCGGCATGACCGGGGAGGAGCAGCAGAAGGTCTTCAGCGAGTTCGTCCAGGCCGATTCCAGCACCACCCGCAAGTACGGCGGCACCGGCCTGGGCCTGGCCCTGGTCCAGCGGCTCACCCTCATGCTGGGGGGGAGCGTCCACATGGCGTCGGAGCCGGGGGTCGGGACCCGGGTCACCATACGCATCCCCTCCCCTGTGTGATAATGGGAAACCCAAGGTCGGGTTTAAAGGCGTGATTCATGATCCTTCGCAAGGAATACGGCTTCGAGGCCGCCCATTTCATCTACAACCACCCCGGCAAGTGCCGGAACCTCCACGGCCACAGCTACAAGCTGTTCGTCTCCCTGGAAGGGACGGTGAACCCGGAGACCGGGATGATCATCGATTTCGACGATCTGTCCAAGGTGGTCAACGAGAAGATCACCCAGCGCCTGGACCACCGCTTCCTGAACGACCTGATCCCGCTCTCCACCGCCGAGAACATCTCCGTCTGGATCTGGGACCAGCTCAAGCCGGCCCTGCCCGAACTCTGCCAGATCGAGGTGTTCGAGACGCTGGACAACAGCGTCATCTACCGGGGCGCCTGATGGCCGGGGCCTGGCGCGCGCTTCCCATCCTGGCCTGTGCCATCGCCTGCTCCCCGATCAAGGACTACACGGAAGCCGCCCGGGCCCTCACCTTCCAGCTGCAGCGGGTGGAGCCGCGCCTGCACATGGCCCTGCCGCTGGAACGCTCCCAGGTCGGCTTCCGGGTCACCCTGGGGGTGACCAACCCCTCCCCGGTGCCCTTCCACGTGCTCGGCTTCACCGGCCAGCTGCGGCTGGAGGCCGGCGGCGCCCAGCGCCCCATCGGCCGGATCGAACTGGCCCAGCCCCTGGAGCTTCCCGCCGGCGGCCAGGGCCGGCTGGAGGCGGATCTGGCCTTCACCTACCAGGACCTCAAGGACAACTGGCCGGCCCTGGTGGCGGCCATGTGCGGCGCCCCGGGGCGCTGGCACCTGGAAGGCACCCTGCGCGCCACCGCCTACGGGTTCCCGGTGCAGCTGCCGGTGCGGACCAGCCGGGGCCAGGGGGATGCGCCATGATCCGGGCGGTGGTCTTCGACCTCTGGAACACCCTGGTGCACAGCCCCGGCGGCGACCCCTTCCAGCACCTCCAGCGGCTGCTGTCCCCGGACCAGGCCGGACTGTTCCCGGAGCTCAAGCGGGAGGCCATGGACCGGCCCTATCCGGACGCCCGGACCTTCCTCGCGGGCTGGATGGACCGGCTGTCCCTCAGCGGCCGCCAGGTCCTGGACATGGCCGAGGTGTTCCAGGCCGCGGCCGAGGACGCCGCCTGCTTCCCGGAGGCGATCGCCGCCCTGGAGGGCACCCGCCGGCTGGCCCGGATCGCCCTGCTGTCCAACACCCAGAGCTTCGACATGGGCTTCCTGTCCCGGCTCGGCCTGGAGCGGGTCCTTCCGGTCCGCTGCCTGAGCGCCGATACCGGCCTCCTCAAGCCCGATCCCCTCGCGTTCGAGCACGTGCAGAAGCACCTGGGCCTGTTCCCCGGCGAGATCGCCATGGTCGGCGACAGCTGGCGGGACGATATCTCCGGCGCCCTGGGCGCGGGCTGGACCGCCATCTGGGTGAACCGTTCCGGCAAGCCCAGGCCGCCCTGCGACCCGGACGACCCGCTGGTCGAGGTCCCCGACCTGGCCCCGGTGCCCGCGGTCATCCGCGAGCTCCAGGCCGGCGCCCGCTGCAGCACCTGCCTGGGCTGAGATCCTTTCATTTTCCCGGCTTTCCCGCTAGAACTTACTTGGAGATTGCGATGACCGCCACCGTCGATACCATCCTGGCCGAAACCCGGAAGCGCATGAAGACTTCCATCGAGACCCTGAAGAAGGAGATGGCCACCGTCCGCACCGGCCGCGCCAACGCGGGCATCCTGGACACCCTCCACGTGGAGTACTACGGGGCCATGATGCCCCTGAACCAGATCGCCGGCGTGAGCGTGCCGGAGGCCTCCATGCTGGTCATCACCCCCTTCGACAAGAGCGCCATCAAGGCCATCGAGCACGCCATCCTGAAATCCGAGCTGGGCCTGAACCCCGGCAACGACGGCACGGTGATCCGCCTGCCCATCCCGCCCCTCACCGAGGAGCGGCGCCGGGACCTGACCAAGGTCGTCAACCGGATGGGCGAGGAGATCAAGACCGCCATCCGCAACGTCCGCCGCGACGCCAACGAGGACGTCAAGAAGCTCGAGAAGGACAAGGCCGCGCCCCTCAGCGAGGACGCCGCCAAGAAGGCCCTGGACCAGATCCAGAAGGCCACCGACGAGGCGATCCGGGAAGTGGAAGAGATCGTCAAGCACAAGGACGCCGAGATCATGCACATCTAGGATGGCCACCCTGCTGGTGGTCAGCCCCGCCGTCCTCTGCATCCTGGTCCTGGCCTCCCTCCTGGCCGGCTTCGTCGACGCCATCGTCGGCGGCGGCGGGCTCATCACCATTCCGGCCCTGCTCCTGGCCCTGCCGGCGGGGATCCCGATCACCACCGTGCTGGGCACCAACAAGGTGGTGGCCTGCACCGGCACGACCTTCGCCGCCGGGCAGTTCGTGCGGGCCCGGATCCTCCATTGGCGGGAACTGGTCCTGCCGGTCGCCTGCGCCATGGCCGGGGCCGGCCTGGGCGTCGGCCTGGCCTACCTGGTGCAGGGCCGCGCCGACCACTACTTCCGCCCGGTGATGGTGGCGCTCATGCTGGCCATGCTGGCCTTCACCCTGCTCAAGCCGGATCTGGGCAAGCTCCACGCGCCCCGCTTCGGGCTCAGCCACCAGCGCCTGCTGGCGGCCCTGATCTCGGCCGGCATCGGCTGCTACGACGGCTTCTTCGGCCCGGGCACCGGCTCCATCCTGATATTCCTGTTCGTGGCGGTGCTGGGGTTCGACTTCCTGCGCGCCTCGGCCCTGGCCAAGAGCGTCAACTGGGCTTCCAACTTCGCCAGCCTGGTGCTGTTCGTGGCCCGGGGCAGCTGGCTGCCTTTGGTGGCCCTGGCCATGGCCGCCGGCAACGGGCTGGGCGGCTACCTCGGCGCGCGCACCGCGCTGCGCAGGGGCAGCGGCCTGGTCCGGGCGGTCTTCATCGGGGTGGTGGGCGCGCTCATCCTGCGGCTGGCCTGGCAGATGCTGGGCCGGTAGCAGGTACGCCTATACTGTCCAGGGCGGCCCCGGGCCGATCGACGAGGTTGGAGGAGCGGATGGCGCGACCACAGACAGTGATCATCGGCACGGGCTGCTGCATTCCGGGCCGGACGGTCGGCAACGAGGAATTCCTTGGCCACACGTTCTACGAAGGCTACGGCCAGTCCTACCCGGCCGGGGCGACCGCCGGGATCGTGGCCAAATTCCATGAGATCACCAACATCTCCGAGCGCCGCTACGCGGACGACGACCTGGTGGCCTCGGACCTGGCCCTGGAGGCCGCCCGGAACGCCCTCGCCTCCTCCGGGACCGACCCGGAGACCCTCGACTACCTCATCGTCGCGCACAATTTCGGCGACGTCAGGGCCGACAACCGGCGCTCGGATCTGGTGCCGACCCTGGCCGCCCGGGTCAAGGCCCTGCTGCGCATCGCCAACCCTTCCTGCGTGGCCTACGACCTGCCCTTCGGCTGCCCCGGCTGGCTCCAGGCGGTGATCCAGGCCGACTACTACCTGCGCTCGGGCGACGCCCGCCGGGCCCTGGTGATCGGCGCCGAGACCCTCTCCCGGATCGCCGATCCCCACGACCGGGACAGCATGATCTACGCGGACGGGGCCGGCGCCGTGGTCCTGGAGGCCCAGGAGCACCCGGACCGGGTCGGCATCCTCGCCCACGCCACCCGCTCGGACACGGTCGACCACGCCGGCCTGCTGTGCATGGACACCTCCTTCAAGCAGGACTCCGGCGACCCGATGCTCTACCTCAAGATGCAGGGCCGCAAGCTCTACGAATACGCCCTGGCCACCGTGCCGGGGGTGGTCAAGGAGAGCCTGGACAAGGCCGGGCTCACCTTCACCGACGTGGCCAAGGTGCTCATCCACCAGGCCAACGGCAAGATGGACGAGGCCATCCTCAAGCGCCTGCACCGCATGTACGGCATCCGCGACCTGCCGCCCGGCATCATGCCCATGACCGTCTCCTGGCTGGGCAACAGCTCCGTGGCCACCGTGCCGACCCTCCTGGACCTGATCATGAAGGGCCAGATGGAGGGGCAGTCCCTCAACCCCGGCGACAACGTGGTGTTCGCCTCGGTGGGGGCGGGCATGAACATCAATTCGATGGTCTACCGCTTCGTCTAGACGATCTTGCAGGGGATCCCCGCGTCCTCGTCGAAACTGTAGACCGCGCACAGCCGGTGGTAGCCGTCGGCGATCACCAGCCGGCCGTCGCCCCGGACCAGCAGGATGGGCGAGAGCGCGATGCCCTTGTCGATCTTCCGCTGGTCCTTGGCCACGTGCGAATTGGATACGCCCAGCAGGCTGAGCCCCGAGGCCCGGAAGATGTCCTTGGCCTTGTGCACCACCACCTCCGCCGCCCGGAGCCGGGCCCCGAGTTCCGCGGCGTGGTCGGGGCCGTGCAGCAGGGAAAGGTAGTCCACGGCGGCAGGGTAGTTGTGGTCCTCGGGAGCGTCAAGCCAGACGATCTTGGCAACGGACTTCGGCATGGGGACTCCATCGGTGGGGGGCCACCCTGGATTCTGGGTTCTAAATTTCCCGGGCGCCAGCCTGTGGCGGCCTGCTTTTTTTCGGGTCGCCGGGTCAGGAAACGACCACGCCCAGCGCACGGGCCGGCTCGACCACGAACGGCCGCGAAGCCGCCCGCGGGTGCGGCAGTTCCAGTTCCAGTTCCCGGCCCAGCGCGGCCAGGTCGGGGGGGGAGAGCCAGCGCCAGTGCCCGATCACGCCATCCACCCGGATCAGGTCCAGGTCCAGGGTGCGCGGGGCGTTGCGGCCCTGGCCGCGGTCCCGGCCGGCCCGCAGTTCGGCCCGCAGCAGGGCCTCGAGGAGGGCCCGGACGTCGCTCAGGCCGGTCTCCAGGATCGCCACGGTGTTGAGGTAGTCGGGGCCCTGGCCGGATTCGTCGGGGGTCTCGGTGCAGAGGGGCGAGGCCGTGACGGTGCCGAGTTCCCGGAGCAGGGCCAGGCCGGCTTCCAGGGAGCCCCGGCGGTCGCCGAGGTTCGAGCCGAGGGCCACCAGCGCGCGCACCGGTCAGCCCTCGATGAGGTGGGGGACGAAGCAGCTGCTGTTGTCGGTGATCGGCCCCCGGGCCTCGCGGATGCCCATGCCGGCGGGCTCGCCGTCGACGATCCAGGCGCCCAGCACGGGCCGGAAGCCGTCGAACTCGGGGATCTCCGCGTAGGCCTGGTAGATGTGCCCCTCGCCGCCGTAGCAGGCCTGCTCCGGGCCGGCGTGGACCTGGCCGCCGGCGTGGATCTCCACGTTGGCCCCCTCCCGGGCCAGGATCGGCTTGCGGACGTATTCCAGCAGGCGCCGGGGCCCGTCCAGGTAGGCCGGGAGCAGGTACGGGCAGTCCGGGAACAGCTCCCAGAGGATGGCCAGCAGGGCCTTGTTGGACAGCAGCATCTTCCAGGCCGGCTCCAGGAAGGTGCAGGGCCGCGGCTGGTGGGCCAGGCAGGGGCCGAATTCGTCCTTGACCATGAACTCCCAGGGATAGAGCTTGAACGCCGCCCGCACCGGGCGCTGGTCGAGGTCGCAGAAGCCTTGGGCGGCCGCGTCCCAGCCCAGGTCCTCGATCAGCATCTGGGCGGTGTCCAGGCCGGCCTGGTCGGCGGTGTCGCGCAGGTAGGCCACGGTCTGCTGGTCCTCGGGGGTGTCCTGGTGCAGGAAGTAGACCGGACCCGCGGGCAGGAAGTCCTTCGCCCGGGTCCAGGCGGCCACCAGCCGCTCGTGGAGGGAGTTGAACTGGTCGTGGCCGGCCCCCTGGGCCTCCAGCCAGTACCACTGGGCCACCGCCGCCTCCACCAGGGAGGTGGGGGTGTCGGCGTTGTACTCCAGCAGCCGGGGCGGCCCCTGGCCGTCGTAGGCCAGGTCGAACCGGCCGTAGAGGCCCACCTCGTCGCGCTCCCAGCTCTCCCGGATCACCGGGACCATCCAGGGCGGGATCCCGTACTCGGCGAAGCGGTTGTTGGCCAGCACGTGCTCGATGGCCTTCAGGCAGAGCCCCTGGAGCTCCGCGGCGGCCCGCTCGATCAGCTCGATCTCCCCGAGCCGGAACACGTAGCAGGCGTCTTCGCGCCAGTAGGGGGCGCCGTCGTCGTGGGTGTGGAAGATCACGCCCGCCTCCTCCAGGCGGGCCTCCCAGTCGGGTCGCGGGGAAATCGCCCGGCGCAGCATCAGCTGCCCGCACCGGCGTGGCCGCCGGCCCCGGCCGCGTGCCCGGCCGCACCGAACCCGCCCCGGCCCACCGCGCCCATGCCGGCCTTGCCGGCGAGGGTGCCGTGGGGCCCGGCCAGGAAGGCCTGACCCGGCAGTGACCCGGCCCCGCTCACCAGCGGCGGCCGCCAGGCGTTGCCGCCCAGGAACACCATGGACCGGCCGTTGGTGGCCGCCGCGGCCGGCTGGAAGCGCTCGGCGTCGGCGGCGGCGATCGGATGGCCCGGATCCTGGAACCGGTAGCCCGCGGGCATGGGCGCGAAGCCGGCGCCGCCGTGCCACCCGTAGGCCGCGGGCCGGTGGAACAGGTAGTGCCAGAGCAGATAGTCGTCCAGCCAGGAGCGGGTCCCCCAGGAGGCGCGGTAGTGGCGGTCCCGGTCCTGGTCCTGGATCCGGTCGATCTCCTCGCCGAAGCCGTGCCGGCCGGCCATCTGCCGCATCTTGTCGGCGCTGGCGTAGTCCACGACCCAGAGCAGCTGGCCGTTCTCCCGGGCCTCGCCGCCTTCACCCCAGGAGACGTCCCGCAGCCGCTCGGCGGTGAGCTGGGCGACGTAGGTGTTCTCGTGGATCAGGTCCTTGACGTCCACCCCGACCAGGAAGAGGTTGGGGGTGAGCGGGGTGAGGGTGGCCCCCT